>Ga0315909_10006806_pt1 | contig 12857 bp, 25 predicted proteins | sample LakEriMetagenome_11_FD_203527 | JGI IMG/M metagenome (GOLD analysis project Ga0315909, IMG submission 203527) | Freshwater fungal communities from buoy surface, Lake Erie, Ohio, United States - Buoy 2 MA125 | ecosystem: Environmental > Aquatic > Freshwater > Lake | place: USA: Lake Erie, Ohio...
TGGTTCACGAAGCCATCTCTATGTACTTACGAACTGCCTCTGATTTGAGGAATCGCTTTGCGTAAGAATCACGGAGAATCATTGATGTTTGTGAATTCCTGCGACCAATGCCGTTGATGAATACTTTGCCCTCACGCAAGCACTCAATGTTGTGTCGTGCACGCAAGTAAACACGCTCTGCTTCTGAAGCACCACCCCAGATACCAAATGGTTCTGCGTGCAATGCGTACTCAAGACACTTTAGTTGGATTGGACATGAATTGCAAATGCTGATGGCTTGTGCGATGCGTTCGTATTCGGCCGCGCGCTGAGCCCCGTTCATATCTGGAAGATTGCGGGGGAACCAGAGGCTTCCATCATGTTCTTTGCAAGAAGCGTTTGAGAAATCAGGATAGTTGATATCTACATTTCTCGCTTGATATGCAATCCTCGTCTTATGGTAATCGCCCTTTAGGGTTTCACCTTTTTCGTCTTTGAGGTAGCGACGAATCCGTTCTTTACCACATCCCATTAGTGTCGCAATAACTTCAATCTGCGTTTTTTCCGCACGATACTTGTCAATCAATTGCTTCTCTTCATCCGAGAAGACTTTCCGCCGCGAGAGTCCCGTTGGTAATTCAGTATCAGACATAAGTCCCCCTTTTGGTCGCAATTAGTTGTCGGCTATCCTACGCACTTCTGCACCCGATAACCAAATGACTGCTCCACTTATTTGTAACTTTCCTGTGACATCTACAGCCGTGACATCAACCTGTTCAAGTGGGACACGAAACTCATGTGAGAGTTTTGCTCGCACTCTGTCAATCTCTGTTTCCGACTTCAGCAACTGCGAGTCGTAGTCGTCGGGCATCGGGGCTGGGTTCGCCAGGGCCCTAATTTCTATTTCTTTTGCACTTGTTCTCAAACACCAAGCACAAGCAATCTTTGGAACTGTCGCTTTGCGATTTCTTGTTTCAGTATGACCACACTCAAGTATGTGCTCGTACATAACTTTCCCCCATGTGCCGACTTTACGGATTTCTTTTATCCTGCGGCGAGGGGCTTTACGATGTTCGGTTGTCATAGTTCTCAATAACGGATACTATTACACATATAAATAAAAAAACCCCCTGTCTTGCTATCCCGTAGCAAATTAACAGGGGGATTTTTAATTACTGATTAAATCAGAATGGTTCGTCTACTTCATTGCCCGTTGCTACTGCAGGACGGGTTCGTGGTGAAGCCGAGTTCTGTGGGCGTGGTGCACTCTTTTGTCCACCAGCCTGAGCCTGACGACGAGTAACTCCCTCAATTGAACGAGTTGCAATACCAATTTCGTCTGCAATCAAATCAACTGCTGATTTCTTTTCGCCGTCCTTTTCGTATGTGCGCTGCTCCAGACGCCCCGTCACTACGACTCCAATTCCCTTTTCAAGAACCTTTGCCGAGTTTTCTGCGAGGTAACGCCATGCAGTCACATTGAAGAAGGAAACTTTCTCCTGCTTTTCACCAGACTGGTCGGTGTAGTTGTAGTTCACTGCAACTGAAAATGCCAAACGGGCAACTCCAGAGGCTGTGAAAGTGAGTTCGGGGTCTTGTGTGACATTACCCGAAATGGTCAGGTTTGCTGTTGACATATCGTCTCCTTAGTTATGCGTGAACCCTCAGCCTAGCAGCGGGACCCCCGCGTCGCAACTATTCTTGGGAGAAAGGAACCGCACTCAGCGTGTTGTCACGAGGACTAAGTCTCGCCATAAATGTTCCGTCTGTTCCGACTTCAGTCACTCTGATTCCGAGAACTGCGACTACGAAATCAGCAAATTCCTCTGCGTCTCGTAATTCTTCTGCAGATGGATTCGCTTCGTCTTCTGCCGTCAGCATGACCATTGAGTCGTGCAATGTCTGTCGTACTTTGAGTTGTGCTTCGTTTGGTGTCATGTGTATACCTTACCCGTTATTGCCCCAAAACCGAACATGCCGCCATGGAGTCCCGCCGTGCGAACGAACCCAAGGTAGCCATGTGGAGTGGGACGATTTCTTCCATCGTTCCGTAACCACCTGCCATGACGATTACCGTTGGTTTGTCACGCAATGCTTCTGCAACCATTTCCTCACGGGCTTTCACGCATGATGGCGATACTGCTGGGTAGATGTCTACGCCTGCGTTATAGAACACAATGTCGGAATCGGTAATTTTCTCCAACGCCTTTTCCACTGCGTTCAAGTACTGCCTGTCCTTTTCGGCTTGTGGTGCTTTGCCGTGTGAAGAGGTGACAATATCCAAGTAGTCATTCTTGCTTGTTGGTCTGTATGAATCAAATGGAGATGTAGACACATCTACTTGATTTATCAAATTCCTACGGAATCCACGCTCTTGCAAGATGTACTTGTATGTTCCACCGCCACAATGAGCGTCCAAGTCAAGGATTGTGACTTTGCGGTTGAATTCACGACTAGCAAAGATTGCGCCGATAGCCAATGAATTGACAGTGCAATATCCTTCGCCCATTCCAGGCCCCGCGTGATGCATTCCGCACGACAACGATACGGATACCCCACCGTCTGAGACGACATCTACTACTGCCTGCATAATGCCTGCAGTTGAGTTGATTACCATCGGCATAAATCCCTCGTCCCACGGGAATCCGTTTGACGACGCCAAGTATGACGGCGTGCCAGTCACGAGCGCATTGTAGTAATCGGCTGTGATGTTGTTCTTTACCCATACATGCGCCATAGGCGTCATTGACTTTGGGTCTTGTAAGTCGTAAGGCGAAATGTGGTTAGCACGGATTGCTTCAGCAATGTACTGAGACTTCTGAAATGTCTCAAAGTCCACTTCTGTTCCGTTGTATTTATCGTTATGGTAGATATTCATGGGTCTACCTTACCCGTTATAATGCAAAACCACAACCTAGGGCTAACGGTACAAAGGAGGGGAAAACCGCTAACTCAGGTTGTGGCTTGCTTTACGAGTTTATCAAGCAGTTTGGCGTACGCTGTCAAACTCTGACATGTCCCGCTCCCAATATCCAACCATTTCGGGCGCAGACACCGTGTTATAGCGGTCTGCGATTGCGCATGCTTGGCTCTTGCTTACGGCTGGAATATCCATCTCAAGGAAATCAGATGAGTCCCCAGTTGGCGATTGGATATGAAAACGGACTGCCCACTCTGTGCGGACGCCGTACAGGTCCATTGGTTTGATAATGACGCTTGCTTGCACAATGTCACCCTTGTATCTCGGTTTATCTGTCATGTGTTTATCCTATCCGTTATTAGTTGTAATTGCAAGTACACGAACTCGGTATGCGACACGCTTCCACTTCCCATTGCGTTTCACCCACCTGTATCTAGTGACTACTTTACTGGTTGGCGCAACTGAGGCGATTCTGCCACTTGCACTCACGACAGCAATGGTCGTTGTGGTTGTCGTCGGAGTCGGGGCTACCGCGGCGGCGGACGGCTGAGCAACAACAACAGGAATAGTTGTAGTAGTCGTTGGAATCACAGTCGTAGTAGTAGCGATTGTCGTGGTCGTCTCATTTGTTCTATTGAATGAACCATCACAAGAGATAGCGCAATCACCGTTGGTGACTACTGGGACCGCGGCGGCCCCGATTAGTGACATCACCGTTGCACGGGCTTGAGTTGCGTCAAGTCTGTTTGAGTAAAACCACAATGTGATATTCGGTCTGTAGCCGTTTCCACCACTTCCAACGCCGATTCCCACACCTGCGTAAGTGCAGTTACCGAGCCAGTTTTGTGCTTGGCTGACTGCTCTGCCGAGGGTTGAGTGACCACCGTTTGAGTAGACCTCTAGTCGTTCAAATGCTTGAGTTCCAACTTCTGTGTCAATGATGTAGACACGAACTGGACCAGTCGGGGCTGACTCAGTCGGGGATACGCACACATCTGCTGACGCTGGTGTTGCGAGTGCCAATAGGGCTGGAATGAGTAATAGCGATAGTCGTTTCATTAGCACTCCATCATTACTTGACCGCCGTCAGTACGACGCAATTCGCAGTCTTGGTTCTGCTTCAGAACAATTTCCTGTCCAACCTCAATGTCGCTTCCGTAGAACTCAACATGGTCGTCAACGGCTGACCTGAGGTTTCCACTGCAGTTCACAGTGACGATTCGCCACAGAGTATCGCCTTGGTTTACGACTGTGTTGTCATTTGCTGAATCACATGTGTATTCCTCTAGGCGATTACGGAAATCAAACATCAACCAAATAGTCCCGCCGACCAGCGACGCCCAAAAAATGGTGCGCACCATGGTTCTAATTCGTGTGTAGGTATACCTGTCCAATCAGGACTCCTTTGTTTAGGTGGCTATGTTAGGGATTGTTCGCTTTGCGACTGATATAGGCGTCAAGCACTTGACTGAAGGACTTGGAACGCTCAAAGGCGTATCCGTAGATGACCATTGCGAGTATGGCTGTAACGCTAATGCCCATTCCCCAAATGATTATGGCTACGATTGCCCACATTGCGAGTTTTGCTTTATCCATTCGTGTCATGTATTTCAATGTATCCGTTATTTGGGATAATCACAACCCCTTGGTGTACAGGTTCAGGACGAGTTGCGCCCCCGTGTCCAGTTCGCTCTCGGGGCTGCCGCTGCCATCAACTGCGGAGTTCACGACATTTCTCTTTGAGGCGATTAGAGAATAAATTTCCTCGTCAATAGTTCCTGCGCACAGCGCATATGTGGCTGTCACGGAGCCCCGTTGCCCCATTCGGTGCAGGCGAGAGTAAGTCTGGTCAATATCTGCGGGCGTCCAAGGAAGTTCAACAAAAAGAATTTCTTGTGACGCAGTCAGCGTATGCCCCGTCTTGGCTGCTTGAATACTCAAAACCATTACGGTGGCGGAAGAGTCTTCCTGAAACTTCTTTTTTACAGTTTCAACATCTTCTACACTCATGCCACCTTGTATCTTCAGCCCACCGAAGCGGTTAGCAAGTTCATCAACCACATCACGATGGTGTGCAGCGATGACGACTTTAGCCCCGTCCGAAGTTCGTTGTTCCACCCACTCATTGATGGTTTCCATCTTTGCCTTAGCGGCGAGTCGCCGTAGCACGGACAATCTAATAAGATTCTGTGCAGACTCCGCTTTCATGCGTGCCCTCACTGCAGCCGAGTGTGGTGACTGACCTAGTTCCACTGCTATCTGTTTAGCCCTCTCTACGAGGAACTCAACGATGTCTGCTTCTGCTTTCTTGTACTCAATCATCGGGGCCGACGCGCCAGGGACCAAGAGTTCTTGATGGAAGATTGGTGGCAATTCGGTAAGAACTTGCGACTTTGTTCTACGGATATAACACACGCTTCGTAGTTTCTCGTTGAGTTCTTCCAGATTGGAAGCCCCGTCAAGGTGCCACTGCCCCCATTTATCTTGGAAGGCGGCGCAATACCTGCGGTAGAAACCCCATGTGCCACCGAAGTCTTTTATCTTTCCCAGTATGTCTAACTGTGCGACATATTCGGCTGGTCTGTTTGTTACGGGTGTTCCTGTTAGTAGCAATACTATTGCATTTGACTGTGCTGATGCAACTATTTTCTTTGCCGACTTCGTTCGTTTTGCTGTCAAAGTTTTGCAGTAATGACTTTCATCTAATACATACGCACGGTTGCCCTTGAGTTGTGACTCCCAGTGTGTGATGTTTGAGTATCCGATGACCAGCACATCGTAAGTCCCGTCGGCGGGGAAGTCTTCTTTCATTCCCTTCCCTGCTGTTACGGCTACGACTTTTCGTTTAGGCAACCACTTCTTGTATTCGTTTTTCCAGTTGAGAACCAAGTTGGGTGGGCACATGATTACTGCTGGATATGAATCCCAAACATATTCCAAAGTTGCAATTGCCTGAAGAGTTTTGCCCAATCCCATTTCGTCTGCGATGAAACAACGCTTTGCTTGCGAGGCGTATGCAACTCCTGCCTTTTGGTACGGGAGCATCTGGGCCTCCAGCCCCGTGTCTCCAATTTTTATTTCCGCATGAACAGCACGGCTTGCGTCTTTGAGGACTGAGAGTTCTTTCTTGATTTGATTTGCCTTTACTAGCAAGTCTGATGAAACCTGTTTGTCAAACCGCTCCCCCCAAGAGATTGCCTCAGCAATAGATGTCATCGGGGCTTTCCACGCCCGCGTTTTGCTGTCCCAAGTAACAGAGGGGATTTGCTTTACTGACCTCACCATGACTGGGTCGTAAGGAAACGAAATGAATATGTCGCCGTCTTTTTCGTAGACACCAGTGTCTTGTGCGCCCGTTCGCCTTGGAAGCGTGAACTTCAGTACTTCTGTGTCTATTACGAACTTGTGCTTGTCGGCAAACTCCCTGACTTCAGCCAGACTTGCCATCGGGGCTCGCCAGATGCGTGCAACTTTGTCCCACTTGCAACCATTTATTCGTTTGACTTCAGCAACTTGATTTGCGTCATAAGGAAAGTCAAGTGCAAGGTGGTCGTCATCTAAGTAAAGTCGCACGAGCGCATCTTAGCCCCGTCTTCCTGAATAGCGGACAATAAAAAACCCGACTACCGTAATGCTACTAACAAGGACGGTAATCGGGTTTCGGTAGGGAGAGCCTGTCAGGGAACATTTCCATTCCCTGATTAGCGTTATGGGACACTCTTCAGTCTCCCTACCTAAATATCAGTGTATCCGTTATTGGGTACAGTTCCAACCTGCAGGGTGGTTCTCTTGTGAACGCCTGAACTCGTTCTTCATGTACTCAATCCACTCCTCTTCGCTCAACTTCGCCAACTCCTCTTCGGTTGGTTCGTACCCGCGGGGCCACCGCTGCCACTCGGCGACGGGTGGAACTAGTTTCAGGTGGTTCTTTTTCTTTTTACCAGCCACGGATAAACACCTCAAAGAAAGCGTCCACTGTTTCGGCTATTGCGCCTTGTGGTTTTTCCGCTTGGAAGGTCGGTTCATCAAATTCGGGCATTCCAAAGTCGTTGTACTTGTAGGTAACGCAGGCGTGGCGCATCTCGCCAGCCCCGTCAAATGCCAATATCGTCAAACACTCGGAGACAGACATTGGGTCTTTTTGGAATGAACGCTGTAAATCCCCTCGTTGGTGATTTGCGATTTCTTGGGTGTCGTTGGTACGGCGGACAAGAGCCTCGCCGATAAACGCACCGTACATAGGCTTGCCCATGTCTACGAACGCCTTACGAAGCCCATAGTCAATGATTTCAGGCATTGAGATACCGTCTGCGTCAGGCATTGGCATAGCACATACGGCTAATCCGTGTTCCTCGGTTATCCACATCATCAACGGCATGCCGTCAGCGGGGCCTCCCTCTTGCTCGCAGAGCGCAGTCTTTGCGCCTTGGGTTGTTGAGACAAGTCGTTCCAAATAACTGGAAAGATTGCGTGGGTTGTCTGCAAATTCGTTGTCGCTCATAACTCTTACACCGTATCCGTTATTCGGCGATATACCAACCCGTCAATGTAGGTCTGGCACTTGACGCAGTCGTCTGGTGCGTGCGGAGTCCCGCCGCTGAACAACGCCTTGAGTAAGCGTGCTTCCATATCGGAGTACTTGTCTCTGAATATTGCCCACGCAAACCTGTGCGTGTTGTAGTGGTCTTTTATGTTCATCTCACCATCTTATCCGTTATTAGGTACAAACACAACCAGCGCTTTTAGTAAATATAAGCGCCGCGGGGCTCAAAGCCCCAAAGTGTTTTGCGCAAAGGTTTACGGTGGCGGAAAGGAACTCTGAAGGGCGAAAGATTAGTCCCGCCAGCGAAAGTGGTGTTCGTACTCCTCTGTCCAGTACTCGCCACACATGGGACACTCGTAATCAACCATTGTGTAGTTGAGGTTGGGCTCTAAGTCGTACTCGTCTTCCCACTCGTGCTTGCACTTCCAGCAAGTCTGCTCAATCTCCTCGGTCTTGCCTCGCAAGTAGGGGTGGTTCAGGTTCAGGGGTTGCATGGTTACTCCTCGTCTCCCTCGTAGTCCGCAGGGCTGTAGTCGTACCTGTCACGATTAGCCTTGTACTCCTCACGGTAGTCCTCGGTCGTCTTGCCAGTACGGCAGGCTTCTGCTTCCTGCTTCATGTCGTAGATGTTGTTGGTGTCCCAATATGACATTTTCGCTCCTTGTTAGTTGTGAGTACCAATGTATCCGTTATTAGGTACATTTACAACCTGTTATGACGAGTGTAATCACCGCACTTTGAGCACCGAACCCGCTCATTCGGCAGGTAGTCCCGAGTAGTGATTTCTTCACCGACTGCGTCACGCTTGACACAATACGCCGAGCAATATGTCTTTCCTGTCACTGTGCTTGCGTAATAATGCAACAACTCATTAGGGCGAGTGCGAGCGTCAAACTCTTCTCGGGACTCCCCAGTGCGCGCGCTGGAAGGCGGGTCATCAACCCACTTACCATCAACTGCTTTTTGCGTGTGAACGCCCCAAACATCTTGTCCAAATAATTCAGTTCCTCTCCATGCGTGATTACAACATGGCTTGTCGTCCTCGCACCCGTGCGTGCCAGCCCCGACACTCTTGGCAAGCGCAGGGAAGGTGTTGAGGAATTTGACTACGCAGTCGTGACACATGAACCAGTACTTAGGTCGTCTGCCGTAAGTGTCGTGGTCAGAGAAACCACCGTAGTAGCCAAAGTCCTCGTAAGGCATTACCCAACCGTTGTCGGGAATTGAGTCTTGGTTGTGAGTCGGGGCTTCTGCGCCGCAGGCGTCGCACGGAATGAGTTTGGTCATTCGCACTCGTGCCCGTAGTAGTAATTGTTTGCCTGAACTTCATCAGTCAGGTCAAACACACGCCCGCACTCAACGCACTGGGTCATTGTCTGTATTTCCATAAGAGTAACTGTATCCGTTATTAGGGACATTTGCAACAGCGTGCGTCGGCCCCGCCTAAAGTGCTACTATCTTCGCCATGACTAAAGAGAATGGCGATTGGGACTTTGAGAACAACAACGACTTTGCACGCTTCTTAGAGCGCAAGAACGCTGAGTCGGGACTCAGGGACACGGCTGAGATGCGTAAGCGCATTAGCGAACTGGAGAAACGGGTTGCCTCACTAGAGGCGTTGGTAAATAAGTATGTAACTATCTACCAGCCCAATGCAACTGCAAATAAGTCATTAGGTGATATTGCAGGAACTATCGGGGCTCCGCCGTCGGCGTGACGCACCCGATTACTTGTCGGGATTGTCGCACCAGCGGTCGTGCTTTGGGAATGACTCCCCGCACCTCTTGCAACACAGCCACTCGTCGTAGCGGTTGCTTGCTATTGCTTCATCAGGTGTCATAAGAACTCCTAGGTGGCAAGGGTAGTCACCGTACCCCTGCCACCCAAATCTTGTGGTTGTTGGTGACATTCATAACTGTATCCGTTATTAGGTACATTTACAACCTGCCACTCAACCACTCGTGCGTGCGTCTGAAGACGACGCGGCGGCCCCGCTGTGTTAGATACCCTCAAACACTTCGGTTGGCTTCTTTGACACGACTACGCACAAGCGCAATAGTGTCTCAATGTTAGGACTGAAGTGCCCATTCTCAATGCGGTTCACCGTCTTGCGGTCAATGCCAGCATAGTCAGCGAGTTGTTGCTGAGTTAGCCCCGCCTCAATTCTGAAGGCTTTTAGTCGTTGCGTTACTTTTTTGAGTTTTGTTTCCATACCTGAAATCGTATCCGTTATTTGTCCCATTGACAACCTGTGCCTAAACATAAAGTTTCTAATCAAGTTCGGGGCTCCAGGGGAAAGTGTGTTTGCGCTAAGAGTTACGGTGGCGGAAAGGACTTCAGTCATGACCGTCAATGTAGAGATAGGCGTCACCATTGTCTTCACTGCAGAAGTCTTCGTACTTCTCCATAGCCATACAGCGTTTGCACTCAACTTCTACTTCTTTGCCCTCAAATGGCTCTGTAATGAAGAACTCAATGCGCTTTGCTGACCTCTCCCACATATCTGACATCGCCGTTGTGTTGTCTGCGACATACTGTTGAGAGCGTTTTTGGTACTCGGTGTACTCTTCAGTCTCAACGCAGAGGCAGTCTGTTGTTCGCAACGCAGTAAATAACTCTTTTGCGATATGCGACAGCCTAAATGCTTGTTCTATTGCTATTTCGTTCATGGGAATTACTGTATCCGTTATTGGGTACAAACGCAACTACGGGAGCAACTGAGGGGCGGGGCTCCTCAGCGCAGGAAGTCCTGAACGATAATGGGTGTCTGTTCGCCAACCCAAGCACCAATACAGTTGTACTCAATGTATTCCTCTGCCTCTTCGTAAGACATTCCATCTCGGAATACGCAGACATCAACCATTGTGTTGTATGAGTACACGGCTAGAAGTGGCTCGTTTATCCGTTGGGAAAAGCCAATTAGCGCCTCATCAAAGCCGTCCATCAGCAGAGCATGCTCGCCCCGCTCTTCTAGGTACGCCTCAATATCGGCACGGGTAATGTCTTTAGGGGGTAGTTTGTTGGTCATAATGCCTTCCATCTGAAGTCACGGCAAGCCCGCTTTACTTTAGCCTTGCGCTTATCGGGGATAGTAGTAGCACGGGTTCGTGCGCCATCAGCAAAAGCCTGACGGTCTATCTCGTTCCATGACCTGCGTTTCATGAATACCACTGTATCCGTTATTGGGTATATTCACAACCTACGGATACTGGCAGCGGGGCTGCCCGTGCGGGGGCTTACCGCCTTCCGCACTTCTCGCAGGTGAAGTCATGCTCGTCGCTCAAAAACACTGGCGAAGGCTCGTCCTGCACCGCAGGCTTGTGGTCTATTGCCTTGCGCTCAACGCAGGCGAAGCAATAGTAAGCACCCTCATAGGTGTATCCGACTATGCTCCATGCTTTTCTCATCAGGGTATCCATAATAAGGCAAAAACTCCTTGCCAACGGGGACTGTCACCCTGCCCCCGTTGGCAAAACTTGTGGTTGTTGGTGACGACTATTACTGTATCCGTTATTAGGTACAAAAGCAACAGTTGGAATTAGGCGTAATAACGGATACCGTACTACTTATGAAAAACAGAAAAAAGACACGCCACTCAATGGCAGTCAAGTCAATGCGGTACAAGCCGAAGGACAAGACGCTCCAAGTGACCTTCCGTAACGGCGGTAAGTATGTCTATGCGGGGGTAACGCCCCAGACATGGCAAACCGTTCGTGACGCAGACAGTCACGGGACTGTCGTGAACTCGGTTGTGAAGCCGAACCACGACTTCGTCCGAGTGAACTAAGTTTCTTAGCCCTTGCGCCTTACCCACCCCCAATGCTAGGCGCAGGGGCTAGAAGCCATGTCATACTTGTTTCATGACTGATGACAACTCTGACGCCCCGCAACCCGACGCTGAAGTCGCTGAAGTTGCCGACATGCCAGTAGATACAGAAAAACCGCAGAAGCCTCGCTTTATAGCGAACTTGCGACTGCGGTCTAATTGTTGCCCACGATAACCCTCGGGGCTCTCGCGCTGCTCTTCACCTGTCTTAGGCGTCACCACCCATTGAGAATTGGTCTTGTGCTTCCATCTCCTCAACAATGGCGAGTGCCCGTGAGACTTCCTCGTCAGTGAGAAGTTCAGCGCACTCAAACGCCATTTTCTCTGCCTCTGCGAAGTCCCGCAAGTCTTCAGCCGTCGCCACAAGGGCTAGGGTCATAACCAAACTCTCAAAGACTGTGGTTGGCTTGGGTGCTGTCTGTACGAAGGTGTGTAATTTGTTCATGTACCTAACCGTATCCGTTATTAGCAACAATTCCAACTACGCATAAACTCTTGCACGCGCGCGGGGCCGCCGAGAAACTGTGTTTGCGCTAAGGCTAACGGTGGCGGAAAGGGAGTGGCAGGTTGCCCCACCACTCCCCGTTGGACTTGCTGTTAGGCGAACAAGCCGTAGATTGCGTCTGCCAACGCACCACGACCACTGCTGTCAAAGATGAAGTCATCTTCGCCTGCCATACGCATAGCCGAGTGGACTGATGCGTCACGGCTTGCTACGGCGCAGATACTTACACGCCTACGCTGTGGGTGTTGGCTTGGTGGAACTTCGCTGTACTCATCGCCGTTGCTAATCGGGCTTGCCCAACCGTGCGTAACGATAGCGATGAACTCTGCCTTGCTCGCCATTTGTCGTGCCTCATCGGAGTAGATAATGTCGTAGATATCTCCACCCGTGATGGTCTGTGTGAAAGTTCCGTCAGGCGCAACAACCGAGAAGGTTGCCTCGCTTGATGTAACTGATTGCTCTAATGGGTTGGCAGGGAGATATTTCTCCGCAACCAACTGGGTAACTTGCTCTATGTTTGTCATAGGGGTAATGGTATCCGTTATTAGGTATAACGACAACCTTGCGCCTCGCCGTGCGAAGATGGCGCGTCGGCCCCGCTGCTAGAACAGTGTCTCTTGCTGGTCACGCACTTGCTTGTCCACGCAGAAGTCGTGTCGGTATCTCCAGTGTTCCTGCTCAATGGAAGCAAGAGTGCGGGACTGCCCCTTCACCCAACCGCTGACGAACCTAATAGTCGTCATGCCTTTGGGGTCTATTGAGCCACCACACAAGTCGCATGAATAAAGGTTTGGCATGTTCATACGACGAGTGTAGCCCCGTTCATTAGAACTCGCTCTCCGAGAACTCTCGTTGCTTCCAGCCTGTGCCCGAATAGGTCACTGGAAATATCTCACTGAACGCAGTAGCGACTTGCTCACTGATGTTAGTCCAATGGTTTGTCTCGCCGTACACGCTACCGAAGTTCGGGTAAGACGGCATATCGCTGTCCTCTGTGTAGTCGCCGAGTACGACAACTCTGTCACCAACCCAACGCCCGATAATAGACGGGTCAGTTTCTCTGATGATGATGTCGCCGCCGCCC
>Ga0315909_10006810_pt1 | contig 12851 bp, 23 predicted proteins | sample LakEriMetagenome_11_FD_203527 | JGI IMG/M metagenome (GOLD analysis project Ga0315909, IMG submission 203527) | Freshwater fungal communities from buoy surface, Lake Erie, Ohio, United States - Buoy 2 MA125 | ecosystem: Environmental > Aquatic > Freshwater > Lake | place: USA: Lake Erie, Ohio...
TGCCTTCAAATATCTTTTCAATATATTCCTTCGCATATAATGCCGGTCTAAATGCACTTACTGAAAAATCGTCTTTATTACTTGAAACATTACCGTAATCAATTAAAGGGTAATAATAGCCTGAACCATTAATTGTATTCCAACTGTTTGTTATACTTGTAACGTTCCACGTATGATTGTATTCGCTAAAATCCAAATCTTCTAAACGCCTATTTCCTAATTCTGTAATAAATCCGCCTAATTCACCAAACACCGCACATTGGTATTCAATAATACCTTTATTCATAACAATTTCAAGGATTCTAATTACACCCTTAAAAATCTGTATTTTATCAATAAATACTTCGCATTTTGCAGCCTGTGCAGGTGTAAAGTTTGCGTTTACATTTGGTAAATCCGCATTATATTCTGTTGAAGTACCTAAATCAAAAGCAAAGCCTAATATTTTATTATTCGTTGCGGTTGCCGGGATTGATATTGTACGACTGAACGAAGTATTACGGCTTCCAAAGTCACGCACGTCGTCAATTGTGTAAGTGAAATCTGTTCCAATGTCCTTCAACAAATCAATTAATTGGTCTTCAATATAAATTTCGGTTCTAATCATTATCTGTATTGACTGTTTAAATATTTACCAACTTCAACTTCAATATCAAAATTAAATAAGCCGTCAGCAATTGTATATTTGTATTGATAATTGTTGTTTCTTATTGTAACCGGGAAAAATGCGCCTTGCACTTCCATATAAACAATCGGTGACGCTATTAATTGCGCCAACCACGCGTAATCCATATCGTTCACCCAATCGCTTGTCAACATATAGTAATCCGTATGTTCAATCGCGAAATTATACGTTGTTTCATTGTATTTGTTGTACGCATCAATATTTTTCATTTGACCGCCTGACAATTTATAAGGATTGCGTCTATATGAAGAACGGTTGAATTCGCTTCGTCTTTTATTTACCAATCTGAACGCCATTGTATCATATCCGCCCAACCTATTAAGAAAATGAAGGTTGTATTGTCTGTATTTAGGGTTGCAAACCTGTCTGAATTTTAAAACCCTCGTCACCGCAGCGCCTAAAGTAATATAAACGTTGTACCCGTAAGTGTTTTGTGTTATAACTTCAGAACCAATAAAAGCATTAATCGCCGCAGCTTGAAAATTGAACAGATTAAATTGTCCTGCCATTGTAATATTTCCACTAACCGCAGTTCCAAAAGTTCCGTCTTCGTTTGCAGGTTGAACCCAAAGTTTATACGAACCGCCGGTAATCTTTAAAAATGTAATAAAAAATTGGTCGCCGTATTCAATTGGAATATCTGAATTGTCCCTGTCTGACAACCAATCGTCCGTGTAATTCTCAATTAATAAATTATCATAGTAATTTGACAATACCAAAGGAATGTCGCCGTTTTCTGTGAATATGTCACCGAATAATGGTGCGTAATAATTGTATGCTGAATAAGAACCTGAAGCCAAATTAGCAACAACCGCACCGCTTACTTCTTCGCCAATACGAACCTGATAATCCACCTTTATTTTGTCATTTGAAGCCATTAAAACCGTCGTACCTGAAGGTTCAAAATAATTGGTCACGTATGCACGTACAATTGGCGACGCATTAAATACGCCATAACTTCCGTCGGCTGAAGGTGAAGGGAATACTTTGTTTCGGCTAACCTGTGCGCCATTTATGTAAATATCGTACACAAATTTAAAGTTTGTAACCCCAACATTTGTTGAAGACGCTACAAACCAAAGGTCGTCGTGCATACTTGGGAATGTAGCCGGTTGACTATTTATTGTTATTGCCATTGTTTGATTCTATTTTATTTCCAATTTGTCTAATTTGTAAAGCAACGTCGCCACCAAAAGCTTCTGCCATTGTTGTAAAAAATTCCTTATTAAATACTGTTTTAACTGCGTTATCAAAATACGAAGTTGTACGTAAACCGTCCCTTTTTATTGCTGAAGCGGTTGCGTATGCTAAAGTTTTTAATGAAGCCGCTTTATTGACCGCTTGTTTAAGCTTTTTGCTTTTTCTTTGTGTCTTGCTTAACTTCTTTGTCTGTGTTTCGTTTATACTCTTTGCCTTGCCTAATCTGTACCATTGCAAAATTGACGTTGCCATTTTTTTATTTGGGTACGCGGTTTTGTATTTGTATGGTGAATCTGAAGAAACTTTTTTAGGCTTTGCATTTTTTCCACCCGCACCACGAACCCCCTTATTTACAAAATCATAATAAACCGCAGCCGGATTGTCTTTATCATAACCCAACCACATTTCGTAGTCATTGCCAAACTTTGTGACCTTTGGTACAACCAAATCGCCAATTTTGCCTGAAGCAATTGAACCGCTTTTGGTCAGGTTCTTTTGTACTTCGTCATTAAATTGTTTACCGTAAAAAATAAGCATCTGTTCGGCAATAGGGAATTCAGTCGGGTCAATAACGTTGTATTGTTCACCGATTGTTTTTAAAAAACCTTCCCTTAATGCTTTTGCCTGTGCTTTGGCTTCACTCATAACCTTAAATAGATAAATCGGTTCTAAATACCACAGAAAAAACCCCGTGTAAAAACACAGGGTAATTTCGCTTATTTCAATAAAAAACACAACTGCCTTATTTAATCCGCTTCGCCTGTTCCCGGTCGTAAGCATTTTTTGACTTCAGGTATGCCATTGTATTCAAAAACTCAATGGTTTTCATTTCAAAAGCTTCCGAAGTTCTAATATTTTCGTGTTCGGCAACAAGTTTGGCGGTATAATGCCACCCGTAGATTCGCATAAAAGCGACAGAACCGAATCCGCTTGTTGGCTCGTCATTCCCGACGTCGTCATTTCCGCTTTCATATAATCCCGCGTAACTTCTATCCAATTTCTGTAAACTTGATAAAAAAAAACCAACGAATGATAAACGTGTATAAAATTCGCTTCCTGCATATCCGACGCGTATTCTTCGTGTTTACTTGCGTCGTACTTCTCGTCAATCCATTTGCCGTACCAATTTTTTTTCTGCGGGATAATCATTGACGCAGCTATTTTGTGCAAATTACCCAACGTGTCTGTACTAAATACCTTGCTTTCAATATAACGCGCTGACGGCATATTTTTAATGTCGTAATTTATTCGGTATCTTTTGCCATTGGTTGTAATATAGTCAACCGGCTTCCCTTCAATTGGTTCGTCTAAAAACGTCAAATCTTTGCGCAGTTGTTTTAAGTCTTCAATGCCTAAACTGTCAATTTGATATTCGGTTAAACCTGTGACAATGCACAATAATTTAACTTCCTTGTCCAATTCTGTCCAATCCTTATTCGGGTTTGTTATTATTGGCATCAATTGTTGGTATTGCCAAAGGGTCAGTTCGTTCCATTTCATAATTCAAAGTTAAGTCTTTTTTCTGATAAGGACAATGCCGACAACCATTTTTGCAGCAATACCCCCTTTTTAAATGATATTCTTCTGTAAATACCTTAAATCCGTTTTCTAAATAGTAATCCATTTTTTTAATCCGTTTGCACTTGACATAATCGCGTCAGCACGTTGCGTTAAGCTTTCAATTTGCCCGTTTAGTTCGTCCGCGTCGTATGATATATAATAACCATTTGACGTCCCAATAACAGGCAATATTCCTTCTGACCTTATAAAGTTAACGATTTTACGTAAACGCGGTTCAGAAAATTGTTTAATCCCGTACCTTTCTTTTTGCCCGTTAATTGCTGCGACTATTTCCGCGCCTTTAATTGGGTTGGCTTTACTTTTCAGGTTTAAACCCCTGATAATTACAGGCACTAAACGTTTTTCGTCAGGCGTCAATTCGCAGGTTATGTCTTCAAAGTTTTTAATCATAGTATAAGTTTTAAGAAACGTCTGCCATTGCTAAATTAATCATTTTTAATTGAATCCTTAAATCTTTAATTTCCTTTTCCTTTAATCCCAATTCCTTTTCAATCTTTGCAATCTTTTCAATTAAGCATTCGTTTTCAAGGCGAAGCAAATATTCCTGACCCATTAAGTAATTATTCTTTGACATAGGTTATTTATTAATTACGTTAAAATTATATCCAAAATAAGGTTTATTAGAATCTTCGCCAAATCCTAAATTTTCCAATAAATCTTCAATTTCAGAATTTGACATAGTGTATGCTTTTGATAAGGTTTCAAATATTAATTTTATTGCTTCGTCCCTATCAATGTCAATTGTTGATTTCCAACCCATAATTTATTTGTTTACAAGTTTATAAAATGTGGCTTTTGCCAATTCCCAAAGTATTATTATTAAGACTATTTTCATAAGTTTAAAAAAGCCGCCCAAAGTGAACCCAAATTACTACGTTTGTTTTGTTTTAATATTAAAAAAAAATCCTTCAGGCGGCGTAAGTTTAAATTCGGTTTAATTTATCTTGTTCAATTTGATTGTCGGTTTGTTCTTCGTCTTCGTCTTCTTCTTCCCAATCGCAATGGTCTAAACATTCCGGGCAAATATCAATTTCAGGGTAATTGGTGTGCGCACCGCAACAAGTTGAATATGGCATATTATAAGTTTTCAATTAAAGCCGTTAATAATAAAGCAACGCCCATAATTATAAAGAACCAAACTGTACCTAAAGATTCTTTTTGGTATTCTTTTTGCATTTTTGCGTAATGCTCGTTTAATTTGTCCTGTTGTGTTTTTAGTCTGTTTTGCATTGTTATAAGTTTTAAATGTGCGTTGGACAGTCGCACCCCTGCGGGGGATAGTAATTAATTTAATTTAGTTTCTGCCCATTTAAACGCTTTCTTAAATGTACTAAAATCTTTTGATTGTAATACTTGTTGTTGACCTGCATAAATTTCAACATACATTGCAATAAATGAAGTCATATTTTTTTTAATGTTTACTGCTTTTGAACCTGTTTGATTAATTAAAGTTGTCATTGTGTTTTGTTTTATTGTTTCCACAAATATAACACAGGTTTTATACACCTTCCAAACATTTGGCAAACTATTTTCTAAAAATGTGATGAACGGTAAATAATAAGGATAAATGGTTAAGCGAAGGCGTAACGCCCTGAACCTCGTTTGATATTGTGGTTTTGCCACGCTAAAGCCAAAGCCATAACCGTATCGTCGTGGAATCCTGAAGGCGCTGAATACCTTACACCGTGTGAAGTAAACTGATATTCAAAAACGTCCAATTCGTCCACAATAACACCTTCCGGGAATCCGATTCGTCCCTGTTGGATTGCTGAAGCCAAACCTTCCATTAATTGTTGCTTTGATTGACTTGTAAACTTCAAACCTTCAATGTTTACCCCTTCGCGAAGTAAGTCTTCAAGTATCGGGTCGCCAACCCCTGTTGAATCCACTACAATTGGTGCAGGTGGCAACCTTTTAATTGTTTCTTTGGTGTTATGCCAATCCATTTGAAAGCGGTCAAAATACGCCACGTTGCCGTCCTTATCCAACCCAATAATAACTGTGTAATCCACAGACTTCGCAAGGTCAATGCCATAACAAACAATTGGTTGCGCTGAAATAGGTTTGACACAACGTTTAATAAATGCGTTGCCAAAAGGGTTTGCGCTATTCTCGGACGGGTTCGCCATATATTCCTGTTCAAATACAACTTCAGGTAATTGAATTCTCGCTTCGTCTATTTCGCGCGGGTTAATATGCGGATTGTCGTATGTGCTAAATTTAAAGCTTTGCCAATCGTTTTCGCCCTGTTTCATAAACAAGGAATAAAAGAAGTTTTTGCCACGTGGTGTTGAAAGGAAAACCGCCTTCCCTTCATAGTCGGTCAGCGTCGGGCGTATGCTATTATTCCAACCGTCTTCCAAATCCGGGATAAATGCAGCTTCGTCAACAATAACCAAATGGAACTTACGACCGCGTAAATTATCCAATCGTTCGCCTGTAAAAAATTCAATTGACCCTTCGTTGGGACAATAAATTTTCAGCTTTGAAATATTGCTTTTAAATGGTAATACCTTTGTAAGGCGTTCAAAAAATACTTGCGCCAATCCGTATGTCGGTGTTATGTATGCAACGTTCCCGCCTTTTAATGCTTCTTTGATTATAAGTATTTGCGACAATTCAGACTTACCAAAACGACGTCCGCACATAATTACGATAAAACGCCTTTCAGCGTCCAATATCTTTTTTTGGTTTAAATGTGGCGTTGGTAATTCAATGCGCATTTATAGGATTGTTTTGCCGTCAACAAATACAACTTCAATTCGTGAATCCTGTTGTACGTCAACCTGTTCTTTTGGTTTGCCATACACACGTGACAAAAGCGTGTCCATTGAATAAAGACTTCCATTATTCATTGACTTAATGATTGCCTTTGCAACTGTCTTTTCCAATACTGTCGCTTCAGGGTTACCCGCAACGCTTATTAATTCATTGTCAGTCATTGACATAAGAACCTGAATTGAATCGTTTATTTCAGCTAATTTGTACCCCTGTTCTTTTAACAAGCTGACATACTTACGCGGACGCCCGTTAGGGTTTGCCGTTTCGCCTTTCTGCAAAACTTTTAAAACTCCGCCGTGTTTCTGTTTAACTTCTTTTGCCATTGTAATACCTTTGTTTATCGTCCCTGACCTTTGTACGCTTTTGGTCGTGGACTGTGTTTGTTATAACTCTTTTTTGCGTGTCCGCACTTTCTTTTTCCGAAATTAGTCTTTTGACTGTCCCCTTTAATCTTTGCCATTTAATGCCTTTTTATGCTTATCTTTTAAATATTCCAAATGTGTCTTTGTGTCCCCCATTACGACGTGACAATAACGGCAAAGCGCCATTAAATTTTCAATCCTGTCCTTTTCTTTTGTTCCCCCCATTCCCCTTGCTTCAATATGGTGAATGTCAACCGCTTTGTTCCCGCATACTTCACACGGAATAAAATCTTCAATTCCGTACCCAAAGTAATCCAAATAAATTTTAGTATAATTTTTCATTAAATATGGTAAAACTTACTGCGACAAATATTAAGCCAATTGCAACGGAATTATGAAATTCTGTATTTTCGTCAACTGCTTCGCCAATGTTTATGCCTAACAATATATTGCGCGGCAATAAATGAATTGAAACCCTAAAGTTGCCAAACTGAATAAAGTATTCCATTAAATTAATATGCCTTTAGCGTCTGTTTTTGAATTGATAAGTTCAATTTCACGCGGGTTATTATCATAATGCGTCCCAATTCCGAAATGTCGTATTGTTTCCCACTTATAAGCACCATTTGTGAAAATAATTCTACTGTCGGGAATATTAAAAGCATTTGCATATTTATAAACGTCTTCATTATGTCCTGACTTTTGACGTCTTGTAACTATATAAACTGTTTTCCCTTCTTTAATTAGTCTTTTCATTAATTCACGACCGCGTTCTGTGTCCAATGTGTCGTCAAAATCTAAACTAACTTTGTTTGAATCCGCAGCGTAAGCGCCTGAAGCTAAAATTGCCGCCCAAACTTTGTTCGCCTTTTCTTCTGTGTCATAGATACAACCACCTGACCCAATTCTGTATTTCCCGTTTGAACATTTAATTACCGGCATTGCTAATTAGTTTATTGTAAATAGCAAAACGACGCTTATTTACTTCGTGCAAATTGAAGTTCTTATTGCAATAGTCGTACAACGCGTTCCCGTAGCTTTTACGGGCGTCAGAGTCTTTGGTTAACAACTTAATCCAATAATACCAATCCTTCTGACTGTTGACGTGACAGGCGGGATAAAATCCCTTGTAAGGGTGTACGTTGCTAACGATTGCCGGGTTTTTCTTTGCCGCAGTTTCAAGTACCTTCAAATTAGACTTCATTGAATTAAATTTGGAATCAATCAATGGAATAACTGAAATGTCAGAATCGCAATAAGCCGCCATATATGAAGTCACTTCGTTGTAATTGTATATTTTAGGGTTCAGCTTCAATCCGTTAGTGAATGCCGCAATCATTCCGTCCCAAATTGGCTTTTCGCCTTCGTTGTACCCGGCAATTACAGTTTTAACCGGGAAATTGATTCGCTTCATTGGATTACGTAATATTTCCATATCCTTCCCGTGCGTACCTGAACCTGACCAAAATAAACGGACAAGGTCTGATTCTGTTTTGTAATCCTTAAACTGTTCTTCACCGTATGGAATCGCATTTGGTAATATTTCAACATTCTGATTGTATGCGTAAACTTCTTCAGCCAATCGTTCGTGCGTAACTGTGCAAAGGTCGGCAATACGAATCCACGCCAATATTTGTTCGCTAATATCATTTAAAACATATCGTTCGTAAAGTATATGTGACGGGTCAAGCTTCCAATAATCGTCGTTGTCAACTACTAATTTAAAACCATACTTTTTGCGCCATTCAGACATTTGTTCGGGCGATATGTTTGCCAACATACGATTCATAACCACAATGTCATATTTCCCTTCAAAAACTTCTTCGTTTACCGTGTCAGTCATTAAACAATAATCCTTTTGCATATTTACCAATGGCATCATTATCCTATGGTAACCGACCCCGCTTGTCTTGCTCGTAATTGCTAAAATGCGCATTTAATTTGTTTTTCATAATGATAAATTGGTTGGTATTTTTCCCAAACCGACTGCGCACGTGCCAAACTTTCGTCCTTCATACGTCTGTATTCTGTCCCGTTGCCAACGTCGTGTCCAATATGTTCTGACCTTAATTCAGGTAAATAATAATTTGTAAACCCGGCAATGGTTGCACGTTCTGCATAATCCCTGTCCTGCATTCCGTAGGGGTCGTATTCAATGTTGTAACCCCCAATCGTGTCAATTAATTCCCTTGTAAAGTAATTATTGCCAAATGGTGTATGTGTTTTGTGTATTCCGTCAACCAATGGCGGCAATTCTTCAACGCAATGTATGCCAATAATGCCTGTTTTTGACACACGTTTTGAAAACATAACCCAATTTGACAACCAATTGGTCGGTAATAATATATCATTTGCCAATATACAAACGCCGTCGTATTCCTGTGTTATTGATAAACCGAAATTGACACCTGCGGCAATACCCCTTTTATGAAGTGACCAATTTGCATAATGCCAATTGTAATATTTTTGTATTTCGGTAAACTGTTCTTCGTCGCTTCCATTATCAATAAGAAAACAATGTGCGTCGTGACCACTATTGTAAAAATTTTGGTCAATTACCTTTTTGGTAAGGTCTGCCCTATTTTGGGTTAATAATATTACGGCTATATTCATTAATTTTGTAAGTTTTGCTTTCGGGTTTATCAATAATTAAACTATATCCGTTTTCATTCATTATTTCATTTATTTTATTCCAACCAATCGTTAGTTTGTGCGTACCCTCGTAACCTTCCCAATCATTTCCATTTTCTGTCAAAGGCGATTCAAAATGAATATATTTAACCCCTTTGCAATATTTAGCTAATTGTTTAAAATGGTCGTTACTTAAATGTTCAATAAAATGTGTTGCAATAACAATGTCAGCTTTTATTGTTCTTTTATCTTTAAACCAATCAAATTTTGTTGGCTTGATATAATTAACCTTTTGACATTTAGTTGAACGAATTGCAGCTTCACAAATTTCAATACCATACCATTCTAATATATTAAAGTCTTCCAAAGCTTGTTTGGCTAAATCCCCCTTCCAAGTTCCAAATTCTAAAACAACTGCATTATTGCATAATGATAAAGCTTCTTTTACATTATCATAATTATAATGATTTTGTTCAGGAAAACGTGCTTCTAATTCATTGTGATATGATATTTGTTCGTCAATTGTCATTATATCATATTGTTCGCGCCATTTATCAAATTCGTTCATTTTTTTATATTTGGTGATAGATATTTTGCAGGTACACCGGCATATTTACTATATTCTTTTGTTTCGCCTTTTATAAAAGCACTTGCGCCAATCATACAACCCTGTTCAATTATAGTAAATTGATGCAATACTGCGTTTAATCCAATGTTTGAATATTCTTTTATAACTGAATGTCCACCAATTTTTGCACCACAGGAAATTGTGACATTGTCCATTATCCAACAATCGTGTCCAATATGCGCGTGTTTCATAATAAAACAATTATCCCTAATTGTTGTCACGTCCTGTGTACCTGCGTCAATTGTAACCAATCCGGTAATTATATTGTTGTCGCCAATAATAACCTTTCCTTTTTCCTGACCCCAAAACTTTTTGTGTTCAGCCGGGTCACCAATAATGCAATAAGCGCCAATGTAATTATTGTCGCCTAAAATAACGTTGTCGCCAATTATGGCGGTTGGGTGTATAAAATTAGCCATTATTTTTTGGTTTACGACCGCGTTTCTTCGGTTCAGGTTTTATAAATTCAACACCTAATCTTTGGTCATTTTCAGAAGGTATGTTTTCAAATACAATGTTTTCTATTGGTAAACTTTTGGGTTGTTGCTCGTACCATTTATACAAACGCATAATCATTTCGTACTTACACGAACCGCACCAAACAGACAATAAAAAATTAGGGTCTAAATATAACCTGTAAATATGTTCGTACATTTGAAGTTCGGCAAATTCAAGGTTGCGAATATAACCGTTCTTTGCGCTTTCATAATTCCCAATATTGGCTTCCAACCAATGGCGGTGTTCTGCTTTTATTTCCATAATTTCCATATTAATTTTGAAATAATCGGTGCTAAAAATCCTGCAATAAAAATTGTTGAAGTTATTTGTTGGATTAATTCAGGTGCGAAATAGTGTATTGGTGCAATCCACGCAGCCAAGCAACTTCCGCAATTGAAAGGCTTGAAATTGATTCGCCATTTAATTGGTAATTGGTGAATATCGTTAAAAAATAGTGATGCACAGACGGCGGTTAAAATTGATAAAATCATTTTCTAATATTTGTTTTCATTAATTTTTTGGTTTTGTTTATAGTTCTGACAATGGACATATATGGAATTCCTGTTTTTCTGCTTAATTCTTTTGCATTCTTCTTAAAGTCAATCGCATACAGTTTCAAAATTTCCTTATTGTACCAATGTAAATCTTCTAAATTCCTTTCAAGTTTTTCAAACAATTCTGTCGGTTCTTCGTTTAGTCGCGTCAATTCCTTGTTTACTTCATTTCCAACAAATTCTGTGTAATTCCTGTAATTTTTATAAAATGTACTTCTGTCGCTTTTAATCATATTTAACATTATTCGCACAATGTAAAATTTTAATTCGTTTCGTTGGTACATTCCAACCAACTTTGATTCGTCCATTTCACAAAGAACTAAAAAAACTTCAGCTTTCAAATCGTACTGCAATTCTTCAGGTTGCATTTTACCAAAGGCGTCGTTAACTTCTTTTGATTCCCAATATTCCGCTAAAATTTCATTTTTGACCATTCAATTAAAGTTGGTTTATTGTCCACTTCAGTACAAATATACACAATTCCACCACATTCGTAAATATCTTTTAATCTGTCTTTTTGTTCCACGCTTAACCGGTCACCAATCTTTTTGACTTCAACCGCTACATAAACGCCTTCTTCTGTGTATCCTTGTAAGTCTGCCCAACCTTTTTGAATCGTCCCTTTACGCTTCCCGTATGGAATATTGTTAACCCTGTTTAATCTGTACCCAATGTATTCAAGGTTTGATTTTGCCCACTTTGTAAGTTCATTTGCTGATATGTCCATATTTTTTCGTAAAATTCTTTTTTAAATTTCAGCCTATTTATTTTCGGTTCAACTTCAGTATAACAACCATAAAAGTCGGTAAAATTATCGGTATAACAATATTTAACTGTCCCGTAATGCGTATATTTAATTTGATAAATTTTCAAAATATTTAACTAAAGCTAATTTTTTACATTGTGTTTCAATAAAGTCTTCGTTTTTTATGTCTTTGCTGAATTTTTTTGCATCCATAGGGTGCATTTTATTCATTCTTTGTAAATTGTCTTCACGTACAACCTTAATCGTGTATAAAATTTCTTCAGGCGTAAACTTCAACTTCTTTTGTTTTAATAGGATTGCAAATACTTTGTCCGCATTGAATACCCTGTTAAAGTCCTGACGTTTACCATTTAGCCAATCGTTCTTTGTAAATTCAACAATTTCGTCGTCTGTCAATTGTGGGACAGGCGGTTCAGGTGGCGGCGGGATATTTTTACGAACTTCGTTTGCTTTGGCTTTATACGCATTCATTATTTGGGATATATATTTGGGTGAAAACTTTTCAAAATGGTCTGTATTACATTCAAAACGACCTTGTACTGCCATTTTAAACGCAATCCTGAATTCATTTATTGTAAAATGCGGATAAGTTGTACGAATATAGTCTTCAATAATATCCAATTCCATTTTCTCCGGCAACCTTGTTAAACCAATCAAAGTGAAAATATAAGCTAATGTGCTTTTTAAATTATGCACGTCAACAACTGCTAATTTTTCGCCATTAAAAGCTTCAACAATTGGTAAATCTTCTTTAGCTATTAACCCAATCGGATAGTCCTTCCATTCTTTTGCGACTTGCTGCGGTTGGGTCAGTATTTTTTGTATTTCCATATTTTATTCGGTTTTGTAACCACGTATTAACACGACGTTTTACATCAAAAAACTTTTCTGATTCATAACGCAATTTACCACTTTTTGACGGTTCGCACCAATAGGCAATAAATTCTTCGTAAGATTCTGACAAGGTATTTTTGTAAGGTTCAATTAAAATTAAAAAATTTGTTTGTGGGTCAACCGTAGGTTGAACAGTTATAATACTATTTACTTTACTTTCATTTACTTTACTTTTCTTTTCTTTATGGTCGTTACGAACACTTTTGTAATGCGTTACATTTTCCGCAATGTCTTGATTTTCACGCCATTGTGAAATTCTTTTAAGGTTTTT
>Ga0315909_10006811_pt1 | contig 12849 bp, 23 predicted proteins | sample LakEriMetagenome_11_FD_203527 | JGI IMG/M metagenome (GOLD analysis project Ga0315909, IMG submission 203527) | Freshwater fungal communities from buoy surface, Lake Erie, Ohio, United States - Buoy 2 MA125 | ecosystem: Environmental > Aquatic > Freshwater > Lake | place: USA: Lake Erie, Ohio...
TTGCCACTCGCTGCGTTGCCATCATCATCTTCCGGCGCGACACCGCAGGCAGCGGCAAGGCTGTATCGGCGAGCATAGGTCAGGGCGCTTCCGTAGCCTTGGGCATCAGCTTTGCTGACTGGAAGGTTAAGCACGCCGCATGACAACCACTCACCGGAGGCGTGGAGCAGGATTGTTTCAACGCGTACTTCGTCTTTATCGGACGGCTCGACGCGCTGAATGTAGCTCAACCCGCATTGACCGAATGCAGGACGGATGGCCTCAACTACCGAGGACAGGTCGGCGTACTTGGATTTGAAGAAAGGATTGTTACTATCCTTGATTGCGCCCTTGATGTTCATTTGCGCCATTGCCAACGCGGTCGCAAGATTTGCAATTGATTCGGATTTGTTCATGCCAGTACCCCCGTGACGATCAGTAAAAAAATGATGGTGAAGCCAATTGCTACTGCGCGGTCGCCGTTCATGATCCAGCCACCAGTCGGCGTGAAAAAACGTCATAGTCGTAGTCGCCGCGGTCTACCCAGCGATCCCATTCGCGCGTTTTGTCCCAATCGTCCATCGTGGCTTCCGGCAGCGCCCAATGGATTCCTTCGGGCTTGCACGTTCCCCAGGCAGCGCGTTCAAGGTTGCAGAAGGTCGGCAGCACACTCCCGCTTATGGGCGAGAATTGCGGCTTGCGTGTGCATTCGGATGCCTCAATGTTGTCGTCGTTTTTTTTGTAGTGCTTGCAATGTTTGCAGAGGTTCATGGTGTCTCCTGTTGTTGTCAATTAGCGGGGGCTTGCGCCCCCATTTGGTCTTAAAAGTTGTAGTCGTAAAATTTAACCGGCTCATCGGAAAGTTGATATTTACGACCGTGCGCGTCTTTCCATCCTTGTTTGCCAAGGCGAATGCGAACAACGCGGTTTTGTTCGTTGCTGGTGATGAACCAGTTTTGGTCACGCTGGTTCATGCAGATGCCGGAGAAGCCGCCGACAACCCAGTCCAGCTTGACCGACTCGTCGCGCTCGGCATCCATTGCGCGGATTTCAAGAGTTTTGTCGCTGATGACGCGAACAACTTCAAACGGGTTGATATCGCTGTATCCGATGTGGTTTGCGTAGTTCATTTGTGTCTCCTTTGTTGTTGTCAATCAAGTGCTACAGGACGGACTTTACTTACCTAATTGCATATTGTCAACACTTGTTGCAAAGGAAAATTGTAAAGTAATGTTAACTAATGCAACGGCGCTTGACAAGATAGCTTTGCACAGGATACGATACTTTGCAAGTTTTCTTTAACTATAGGGGGCAGTATGAAAGTTCAGCAGGCAGAGCAGCATTTCGGCAATCGGCGCAAATTGGCCGAGGCATTGGGCATTACGAGCCAGGCAGTTAGCCAATGGGCGAAGCGTGGGCAGATTCCCGAGGGCGTAGCGTACAAGCTCCAAGTCATCACGAACGGGGCGCTGGTGGTCAATCCTGTGGATTACATCCCCGTCGAGCAGATGGTGGCCGAGATCGTCCCGCAGCAGTAGTTGACAAACAGAAAAAAGTTGTTTACTGTGTGTTTGTCCGAGAGAAAGATCGGGCGGCGTGTGGCAACGCTAAAGCGAAATGAAGAACCCTTTAGAAGGGGCTTCGGTTGTTTTTGGGTATGTTTCGCACCCACTTGCCACCGCAGCCGTAAGCCTCTTCTAGAGGGTTTTTCTTTTGGGCTACACCATGCTGGGCAATGAGAGCAACAGCGGCATGAGTGGAAAGCGCAACTGGTGGCTAAGGTCTGAAACAGCGCAAATAAGGGCGGCGAAGTTAGCACCCTTGACCGAAAGGCTGACGCGTGTCGCGGCTCCGAAGAGCAGCTACTAAAGGGCGCACAGGCTAAGGCTACGTGCGCTCACCAAAGAGCAACTTAGACAATAGGAGTAGTAATGACTGATAAAGAAGTGATGATTGAATACCTACTGCTAAAAGTTCGACAACAGGACTGGCATGGCGTAGCAGATGCAGCAATGGACATAAGAGAAATGGAGGCAAAAAAATGTTTGACGAGTTCTACAGTAAGTTCCCAAAAAAAGTAGCGCGTAAAGATGCAGTCAAAGCATGGTCGCGCCTTACTGCCGAGCAGCAACAGAAAGCATTACAGGTGATTGACGATCACGTGCGGATGTGGACTGCGGAGGGACGAGATAAACAGTTCATTCCTCATCCTGCAAGCTGGCTTAATGGTGAACGGTTTGACGATGAAATCTCAATGCCTGAGAAAAAGGTAGTCGCATGGTGGACAAACGATCAGCTTACGATGGAACACGGTCGCAAGATCGGAGTTCCAGCAAGACCAGGCGAGGATATGACGCAATATCGCCTGCGGTTACGGGCAGCGTAACTTGGCGCGAAAGAGTAGCAACAGCGGTGCGCGTGCAGAACATGACGCGAGAAGAACGGGCAGCAGCAATGCCTGAATCAGCGGCAATAGTGAGGGCGTTTGCGGCTGAGTTTTCGGTAGTAGAAGTGAGGGCAACAGAAAACAACCTTTTCTATGAATGGATAAAAAAATGATGCTAGATAAATGGTTTCCCAACTTGCACTTTCCGCGTGTACGCAACACCGATCCTGATACCAGCCATGCAGCAGCGGATCAGGCAGCAGAACTAGCTGCAAATCATCACGGCATCATCCTGCAAGCGTTAGAACAGCCTGGAACAATCTACGATATTGCTTCCCGCACAACCCTAGACCACAACGCAATTGCTCGCAGGATGAGCGAACTAGAGCGGCTGGACTTTGTTTACCCCGATGGCAAGAAGAAAGGCGCGAGCGGTCGTATGTGTCGCGTATGGGTGCGCAAATGAGCATCAAAGCCATGAAGCAAGCATTAAAGGCGCTGGAACAACATGGAACGCCTTTGCTCAATCACGAAGATGCTTACTCGGAATCGCTGACTGCACTACGCCAAGCCATCGCAGAAGCAGAGAAGCAAGAGCCGGTGGCGTGGAGTTACACCAATGCACAGGGACGGGACGTAATCATCCGCGGAAACGTTGCGCCGTATGAAGCGCCGTATGAAGATGCAACTCCCCTCTACACCCACCCACTCAAGCGCGAATGGGTGTCGTTGACGGATGATGACATTTATAGCGCCGATTGTGTAAAACAGAAATACATTGGAAGTGGTGAATATGTAATTGATTCAGATAGTGTCGAAGCGTTTGCCCGAGCCATTGAAGCCAAGCTACGGGAGAAGAACGGATGCTAATCCAACTACTTCAGCCTGACCCGATCCTGCGCCTCCGCTATCCGAGCAAGGGGGAATGAATGAACGACCGCACCCTAGATCAAAACGCCGCGCAATGGCCTATCTTGGAAGCCTGGGCTAAGCAGAAAATATGGGTGGTGAACGGCGCAAAAACGCGCATGAGCGCTGAGGAATGGAAAGACGTATTGACAGCCGCCTTTGAGGGTGAAACGTCGCCAAGGCTTGCTATGGGGCTAAATGGAGGGGTTGTTATGCTTGGCAGGCGAACGAGCAAATACACCAAAGCTCGGTTTTCTGAATGGTTGGATTGGCTGATGGCAGCAACTCATCATGCGGGAGTCACCCTTGACGAAAACTGAACAGGAATGGCACGCCAAGGTCAGAGATTTGGGGTGTATCGTTTGCCGGTTGTTCCACGGTGTGCGCTCTGACGGGGATATTCACCACGTTCTGTCGGGCAGCAAGCGGGCGGGTGAAATGTTTGTGATATGCCTGTGTCCGACCCACCACAGGAGCGGCAGAAACACCCCTGAGTACGTCAGTCGGCATCCCTGGCGCAAGGAATTCGAAAAACGATACGGGACAGAGCAAGAATTGTTACAACAAACGGAGCAGCTATGTGCCAATTTTCAACGGTAGACGAACGAAAAGCGTTAGAAGTTCTTCACGGAATTTGCTCGGCATTTCTTGCGTTTGGCCAGGCGCAAAGCGATTACTGTGAAACAGAACTTGCTGAGGGGGTGTGCATGGAGTTGTTGGTTCAGGATATGCGAATCACAATTGAGACTGGGCCGGAAGTCATGGCAGAGATTGAGGCGGCTAAAGCGATTGAGAAGGCATCCCATTGAGACGCGCTGCTAAAGTCGATGCTAACCATCAGGAAATCGTCACAGAGTTCAAAATGCGAGGCTGTGCGGTGCTATCCCTTGCCGCGATGGGAAAGGGCGTGCCTGACCTTTTGGTGGCTTTTGGAGGGGTTACATGGCTGGTCGAAGTCAAAGGCCCGAAAGGTAAGGAGACTGAGGATCAACAAAAGTTTGCGCTGCAATGGACTGGGTGCAGAGCAATCGTTCGGGATGTGCAAGGCGTGAAAGATACGGTGGAAATTATGATTGCTCAAATGGTCAAATTACGGGCTTGACACCATGAAAAATCCCGAATATCATCAAGATATTGCTGAAAAAGGGTGAAAAATGTCGAAATACAACGAATCAGCGGCGGCGTTTGTTAGTGTTCTTTTTCACTCGGCAACCGTGACGCACTTCATGCACCTGCAAACCAAGTCATTCGCGCAGCACATGGCGCTTGGTGAGTATTACGACGCAATCGTAGAGCTTGCCGACAAATGGGCAGAGGCTTATCAAGGGTGCTACGACATCATCACGAACTACCCCAAGGACTTCCACCTAGCCACCGAACCGGTCAAGTATCTGACGCAGATCAAGGACTTTGTGGACGATATTCGCAAGGACTTGCCAAGCGAAAGCCAGCTTCAGAACATTGTGGACGAAATTGCGGATCAGATCGATTCGACCCTCTACAAACTCCGCTTCCTCAAGTGAGGACATAATGCCCAGTCACTCCCCTGCCCAAGCCCGCATGATGGCGGCTGCTGCCCACAATCCGGAGTTCGCCAAAAAAGTCGGCGTGCCCGTCAAAGTAGCGAAGGAATTCAACCAGGCTGACAAGGGCAAAAAGTTAGCCGAAGCCATGAAACGGATGCACCGTGGCTGACAATGCGCGTCTTGCTGCTTTGCTGAAAGCGTATCCGTCTGAACAGACGCTTGCGCCTTATGGCATGAGACACGGCAATGAGCAGGCAGTAAACAATCCTTTCACGGCTAAAGGCAAAGGGTATTTCGGTCAACTGCCCGCCCAAGATGGCATGGCAACAGAACTTTCGTCTATCTTCGAACACAATGGCCAGCAAGTTGAACACCCGCTAATTGTGCCTACCCTGACGAAACAAGAATTGCAGCACTTGACCGCAGGGAATGAGCCGACCCCTGAGATTTATTCCAAAGCAGAGCAGTTTGCAATAGGTCGAATCAAGCAAGGCAAAAGCCCATTTGCAGGGCAGGATGAATTGCGTTATCCAGTTCCTAAAAATTAAAAATGAAAATTGAACACCTTCCTGTTGGCGATTTAATCCCTTTTGCCAAGAATTCGCGTACCCACGATGACGGGCAAGTGGCTCAAATTGCCGCTAGCATCAAGGAATTCGGCTTTACCAACCCGATCCTGATTGACGAGCAGGGCGGTATTATTGCCGGCCACGGACGGCTTCTAGCGGCTCGTAAGCTGCAACTAGCCGAAGTGCCTTGTATCCGGCTTAGCCACCTTTCTGACGCGCAGAAGCGGGCTTATGTCATCGCTGACAACAAGCTGGCGCTAAATGCGGGTTGGGACGATGAGATGTTGGCTTTGGAACTGGGCGATCTCAAGGACATGGATTTCGATTTGTCTTTGACAGGATTTTCAACGGACGAAATCAACGCGCTGTTAACCCCGACCGTGGTGGAGGGATTGACGGATGAAGATGCCGTCCCCGAAATACCCGGAGAACCGGTAACAAAACTTGGCGATGTTTGGATACTTGGAAAGCATCGTTTGATGTGCGGGGATTCGACAAGTGTTGATGCCGTCGAAAAGTTGATGGCCGGACAAAAAGCCGACATGGTGTTTACTGACCCGCCTTATGGAATCAACATGCAAAGGTCAGGCCGCATCAAGGGTGATGCTTCAATGGATGAGGCCGAAAGCATTATCGCGGGTGCAATCTCTGTTGCGTCTGTTGTGTCTAAGCAGGGTGCAAGTTGGTATTTTTGGGTCGGTTTTCGGGCTTATGCGTTTACAGATGCCGAGGTGTCAAAGCATCGCAAGGTGTCTAATTGCATTGTGTGGAAAAAGCCATCAATCGGAATGGGCAAGGGCGGGTACAGGTTTCAGCACGAACTTTGTGTCTTTGCTGGGGAGGTCGAAAGCCGCAATGTTTCGGATGTTTGGGAATTTGGGCGCGATGGAAGCGGTTTGCACCCTACGATAAAGCCTGTCGATCTTGTATCGTATGGCATTTCGAACAGCAGCAAGCGGGGGGATTTAATCCTCGACCTATTCGGCGGCAGCGGTTCAACGCTAATCGCCTGTGAAAAGACAGGCCGAATCAATCGGTCAATGGAACTTGACCCCAAGTATTGCGATGTCATCGTTCAACGGTGGCAGGAATTCACCGGAAAGACAGCTTACCTTGAAAGCACAAATGAACCGTTTACTAAGCTAGATAAAGCTGCATGATTTAGTTAAGAAAAGACATGGCACAAGCTCCCCACAAACCGACCGACAAGACCCGCGAGCAGGCTAAGCAAGCTGCGGGATTAGGATTGCCCCACGATCAAATAGGGGCGCTCTTGGGCATTTCGCACGTTACCCTGCGCAAGTATTACGAAACAGAACTTGCGCTCGGCAAGGCTACGGCATCGGCACAGATTGCCAAGACCCTTTTCAACAAGGCGCAGTCCGGCGATACCACGGCGCTAATTTGGTGGACGAAGGCGCAAATGCGGTGGGCGGAGACGCAGCGGCACGAAAACACCGGGCCGGAGGGCGGGCCACAAGAGTTGACGATCCGATGGGCCGATCCGAAATAATCCTTCCCTATGCGCCGAGACGGGCTTTCCTCCCCTTCCATGCCCGCACGCAGCGATGGGGCTGTTTAGTCGCCCACAGACGCGCAGGCAAGACAGTAGCGGCTATCAATGACGTAATCAGGGCAGCGGCTACCTGTAAGAGCGCTTTCCCGTTGTTTGGCTACATCGCACCGTACCGAAGCCAGGCGAAGTCGGTGGTTTGGGACTATCTCAAGACCTTTGCCGCGCCGATCATTCTTGATAGCAATGAGGCTGAACTGACGGTTACGCTGATGAACTTGGCGAAGGTTAGGCTGTTTGGTGCTGACAATGCCGACGCTATGCGTGGTCTTGGCTTTGACGGTATTTACATGGACGAGTACGGAGACTTCAAGCCTAGCGTTTGGGGCAACGTTATCCGTCCAGCATTGTCTGACAAGCAGGGGTGGGCGGTGTTTGGTGGAACCCCTAAAGGTAAAAACCAGTTTTGGTCGATTTATGAAAACGCCATTCGTTCCCCTCACGAATGGTTCCTGCTGCGCCTCCCCGCCTCTTCGTCGGGATTGTTGCCACCATCCGAACTTTCGGCAGCAAGGGCGCAATTGTCCGAGGATCAGTACTTGCAGGAGTACGAATGCTCATTCGAAGCTGCAATCCTCGGAGCTTTTTACGGCACAGAATTCAGAGAACTTGAGCAGCAAGGGCGTGTAACAAGTGTGGATGTTGACCCGAGCGTGCCGGTGCATACCGCGTGGGACTTGGGCTATCGTGATGACACAGCTATATGGTGGTATCAAGTCTTGCGGGGAGAAATCCATGTGGTCGACTATTACGCGGTCTCAGGCGCGAACGTCCAAGAGCTTGCACAAGTTATCACGGATCGAGGTTATCGCTATGGTAAGCATTGGCTACCGCACGACGCGAAAGCCAAGACCCTTGCCAGCGGCGGCAAGTCCATCATTGAGCAGCTTGGGGCGCACTTGGGCATTTCCTCGCTGGCTATCGTCCCTGATTTGTCGATACAAGACGGCATCCAAGCAGTAAGGAAGATGCTCCCGATCACTTGGTTTGACAACAAATGTTACGAGGGCATCGAGGCATTGAAGCAGTATCAACGCGAGTATGACGAGGATAAGAAAGCATTCAGACAGACCCCGCGACACGATTGGACTAGCCATCCCGCAGATGCTTTTCGTATGATGGCAATCGCATGGAAGCAAGAGCCGGTAATCAGAGCGCCGGACAGAGACAAGCCTCTGATGGTAGGCCCGCAAAACACAGTTACCCTCAACGATATGTGGTCAACTGTTAAACCTAAAGGAGCAAGAATATGAGCGGCGTTTCGTATCCCTACGCGTATGCGTATGAAACCGTTGCAGCAAGTCAAACCGCGCAGGTATTGGGTGGCGCTGGCGCTAAAGGCGATTATGTCCATCGCTTGATCGTCGTCGCAGCGAATAACACCGCGTCAAACGTCACGCTGATTGATGGATCGACCAGCATCGTCATTACCGGCGCAACGACTCCCGTCGGTACTTACAGCCTCGAATTGAACATGGCAGCGGCTACCGGCCCGTGGAAAGTTACGACTGGCAGCGGCGCTACTGTCATTGCTGTAGGCATATTCTCGGCATGATGAACAAACCGGGGCTTTATGCCAACATCCTAGCCAAGCAAGAGCGGATCAAGCATGGGTCAGGCGAGAAGATGCGTAAGCCTGGCGATCCCGGTGCGCCGACTGCAAAGGCTTTCCGCGAATCTGCTAAGACTGTAAAGCCGGAGAACAAATGAGCGCAGCATGGACACGCAGCGAGGGCAAAAACCCCGAGGGCGGCTTAAACGCCAAAGGACGGGCTAGCTATCACGCGGAGACTGGCGGCACGCTAAAGCCTCCCGTTAAAGCTGGCGATAACCCGCGTCGCGCGTCTTTTCTTGCTCGCATGGGCAATATGCCTGGCCCAATGGAAAAAGACGGCAAACCTACTCGATTGGCATTGGCTTTGAAAGCGTGGGGCGCATCCAGTAAAGAGGATGCCCGCGCGAAGGCAAGAGCGATCTCGGAGCGTAATCGTGACTGAACAAGAGCGCATAGCGGCGGCGCTGGCGTATCAGCAGGCGCAGCAACCGGCGATGATGAACCCGAACCTTGCGCGTCAAGGTGCGCGAGGGCGGGAAAACATGATGCCGCCCACTTCGGTGATGGACGAGCGTTATCCGGCTTTTAAGCGCAATCAGGAAGATGTAGAGAAGCTGATGCTTGGGCTGGACATTGTTGGATCGGCTATCCCGCTTGCTGGCCCTGCGGCTAAAGGTGCGGTGGCGCTTGGCAAGTACGCTGCGCCACAGATCGCGCAAGGCTTGGAAAACTACGCATTTAGAACCGGCATGGCTTTGCCGATGGTTGAGCGTCAAGCAGGGCGCACGTTTGCTGCACCGCAAGATGAGGCATTGCGTCTAGCCCAAGAACGGGCAGCCTTGCCTGTTGAGCGTGGTGGTCTAGGATTGCCGCCCAACAACACGGCAGAGCAACGAGCAGCGGCGATGGGATTTGATGCTGATTATGCTCATGGAAGTCCTATATCAAAAATTAAAAAATTAACGCCATCCAACATTGGAGCAGAAGGGCCGGGAATATATGCAACAAATTATTTTCCTGAGGCCAACATTTATGCAGGTGAGAAAACTGGTGCAACAATTTATCCATTAAAAGTTAAAACAAATACTGCTTATCAGTCAGGATCAGAAAATCCTTATATGAAATTAACAGTAAGTAATGATGAAGAATTATCAAATGCTTTAAAAAGATTAGGCAAAGAATCAATAATAAAAGAACAACAACCGACACCGGAATGGTTAAAAGCCTTAGGAACAATGGAAATGCCCGTAAGAGAGCATTTTGTTAGTATGAACCCAGATGTTTTACGTTCTCGATTTGCCGCCTTTGACCCGTTCCGTAGAAACGCCGCAACCGCAGCTGCAATGGGCGTGGCAGCACCTGACTTGTTAGCCAAGGATAAAAAATAATGGACGAACCGCAAAGCACAGGTTTGCAGAAGCTGCTGCACAATGTTGCAGCCTATGACAACGACTTTAAGAAGTGGGAAGCCCGCGCTCAGAAGATCATCAAGCGTTATCGGGATGACAACCGCAGTCAGAACACCAACGAGACTGCGAAGTTTAACATTCTATGGTCGAACGTTCAGACGCTGATTCCTGCGGTTTATGCGCGTCTGCCGAAAGCTGATGTATCGCGTCGCTTCGGTGATAATGACCAAGTGGGGCGGGTGGCTTCCCTGCTGATTGAGCGGGCGCTGGATTTTGAGATTGAGCATTACCCCGACTTTCGCAGCACGATGAAACACGCAGTCGAGGATCGTTTCCTCGGAGGGCGCGGAACGTCTTGGGTGCGGTATGAGCCTCATGTAAACGCTGTTGGTTTGCCCGAGGATGGGCTGGAGATTACCGAGGACATTGACGAGCCGGAGGCGAACAATCAATCTTTGGCTGGCGAAGAACCGCTAGAGGAAATTGAGTACGAATGCGCTCCCGTCGACTATGTCCATTGGAAGGACTTCGGGCACTCTGTTGCCAGGACATGGGAAGAAGTCACGGCGGTGTGGCGATGGGTTTACATGACCCGCGAGGCATTGGTAGAACGGTTTGGCGAGGAAGTCGGTAACAAGATTCCTTTTGATGCAGGCCCGGACACCCTCAAGCAATACGGGCAATCCACCAAGGAGCATACCCGCGCAAAGATTTGTGAATACTGGGACAAGGAAACCGGTAAGGTTTACTGGTTCAGCAAGTCAATGCCCAACATCATTGACGAGCGTGATGACCCGTTAGAGTTGGAAGGATTCTTCCCCTGCCCGCGTCCGCTGTACGCCACCGTCACAAGCGATACCCTCGTCCCTGTCCCTGACTTCGTGCTGTATCAGGATCAGGCTAACGAACTGGATATTCTGTCTGACCGCATTGACGGCTTGGTCAAGGCTTTGCGTGTGCGCGGTGTGTACGACGCTTCACAGCCTGCATTGCAGCGACTGATGACCGAGGGCGAAAACAACGCTCTGTTGCCGGTTGATACTTGGATGGCTTTCGGCGAGAAAGGCGGCTTGAAAGGCGCGATTGACTTCCTGCCTATCGACATGATTGCCGCAACGCTGATTCAATGCTACCAAGCGCGAACGGAAATCAAGAACCAAATCTATGAGATCACAGGTCTTTCGGACATTATCCGAGGATCGTCATTTGCGTCCGAGACGGCTACCGCGCAGCAGATTAAGGGGCAATATGCCTCGATTCGGTTGCGTGCCATGCAAGAAGATGTGGCGCTGTTTGCGACGGGCTTGCTTCGTCTGAAAGCGCAGGTTATCTGCACCAAGTTCACGCCGGAAACGATCCTGCAATACGCTGCTGCAAACCAGCTCGAGCCGGAAGATCAGCAACTGATTCCTCAGGCACTCGCGCTGTTGAAAGACAAGCCTCTGCGGAACTTCCGCATTGAGGTGGCAGCGGATTCGCTGGTGCAGCTGGACGAACAGCAAATGAAGCGGGATCGGGCTGAGTTTATTTCCGCGTTGGGGACGTTCCTGCGGGAAGCCTTGCCGCTTGGTACGCAAGCGCCGGAAATGATCCCGATGATTGGCGAAACGATGAAGTTCATGGTCGCATCGTTCAAGGGTGCGCGGCAGCTTGAGGGTTCGATTGACGCTGGCATTAACAAAATTGTGAACCGCCCGCCGCCACAGCCGCAGCAAAATCCCGAAATGCTGAAAATGCAGGCTGAGCAGCAAATGACGCAAGCGAAGATGCAAGCCGACGCGCAGCTAGAACAAGCCAAGATGCAAGCCACTATGCAGATTGAGCAGGCTAAGTTGCAGCTAGAGCAAGCCAAAACGCAGCGCGAGGTCGAAATTGAGCAGATGCGGGCGCAAATGGATGCTCAGAAAATGGAGTTTGAACGCCAAAAGGTCGAAATGGAGGAGCAATACAACCGCTGGAAAACGGAACTGGATGCAGCAACAAAAGTAACCGTGGCGCGAATTGGAGCGAATCCTGGCGTGGATATCCCGCTGGTCGAGGCTGCAACTGCCTCTGCTGAGCGCATGACCGCTGAGCTAGGCAACGGCGTGCAGATGGCGTTGCAAAACGTCGAGCGGCTACAGCAGGACATGGCGATGCTGCACGATCAGACTGCGGGCAAGATCGACAACCTGATGAATGTCATGGCTGCACCGAAACGGATCATCCGTGGGCCGGACGGCAAAGCGGTTGGGGTTGAAATCGTCACATGAATGGGGGATGGGACACCGGCACATGGGATGACGCGACATGGGATTACGTTCCCACGCTGATTGACCTTGATACTCATGACGGCGACAAGCTGAAAGATCGCTTTGCAAGGGAAAAAGCGGTACGGGAGCAGCGTCGCAAGGAAGTTCTCGACCTATATGAAAGAATTGTTGAGGGCAAAGAGGATATTCCCGAAGTTGTTGAGCCGCTGAATTACATCACCAAGCAAGAGATTTTGACAAGTAACCTTGATTTTGATAAGTTGATTGCCGATCTTAAGAATGCTGAACAAATTTGGCAGCGGCACGTTGAAATCGATGACGAGGAAATTCTGTTACTTCTATGAGAAAACGCTGGATTTATGTTGACGGTGAAGCAATAGAAGTTGGTGAGTACCAACCGACTCCCTTGCACCATGTAATGCCCGACATTCAGCCTTATCAGTCCATGATTGATGGATCGATGATTACCAGCCGCAGCCGTCACAGGGAACACCTGCAAGCGCATGGCTGCATTGAAGTCGGCAACGAAAAGATGGAAACGAAAGTTGCTCCGGTCAAGGATAGCCGCAGAGAAGTATTGCGGGCGCAACTAGCAAACATGACTCACGCAGATGCAAACAAGATGTTGAACAAACTGCGCGATGACGCACGATTTACCCGTAACCCCCACAGGGAGAGATAAATGAGCGAT
>Ga0315909_10006812_pt1 | contig 12848 bp, 22 predicted proteins | sample LakEriMetagenome_11_FD_203527 | JGI IMG/M metagenome (GOLD analysis project Ga0315909, IMG submission 203527) | Freshwater fungal communities from buoy surface, Lake Erie, Ohio, United States - Buoy 2 MA125 | ecosystem: Environmental > Aquatic > Freshwater > Lake | place: USA: Lake Erie, Ohio...
CGATTGGCTACCACCGCCAACGGCATCCCCGTTCGGTTTGGCAGCATTTCCAGTTGAACAGCCCCAGCACCCGACCGTTCGGCAGGCGTGTAACTCGGGTTGTCCTCTGCACCCAACACGACAAGACTGATATGGTCTGGGGACACATACTCCAAAATCGTGTATTTCGTGTCCGCGTCAATCTTGCCCCACCGCAACTTTTCTGCAACCAGATCACCATAGGTGCGCAGCAGGTAGGAGGCGGTCACACGGTACGAGAAAATACAGTCATCCGGCAACGGATTATCAGGATCCTCAACAGGTGCCGCATAGGTGTCAAGCGGGTTACGCACCTCCCACTTGGGAACACCAGTACGGAAATCAGGCTTCAACACGACAGCAGACATCGAATAGCCGAGCAGGTGACGTGCCCGGCGACGCAACTTCATCTGCATCCGGTTCTCATCCCACATGGCCAGCATCGCCCGACGGCGCAACTTGGCTGAACCCTTACTCCGATCCGACCCTTCCTTCATCGGCGGGAAATATGGGGTTGGCATTGTCGAAGCAACACGCATCGACATCTGATCCAAACCCTGCACCAGCAGGTTGGCAACCGAAGCCTTCGCACTCCGATCCAACTCGTTCAACGGGACGATCACATCGCCGTTGGCAAGTTCACGGACACGGCGCATCTGCTCGTGCACAGGGCCGAGCGAACGACGCCGCTGGTTATACAGCTCTACGATTTCTTCGGTACCAAGCACTTCCGAGCCGTACTACTTCTTCTTCTTCTTGTAACCGGGCAGAGGGACACCAAGACGGCCAAGCGTTTCGTATGTGCCCTTAGCCGCAAGGAGAGCAGGAGTGTTCGCAAGGAGTGTTGGAGCGAGCATCGCATCCTGCTTCACCTTTGCAACAACACCCTTCTTCACAGAGTCAGACACGCTCTTGCCTGTAGACGCCGCGGAAGCAATCCTTCCGAAATAGTCGCGGTTCGCACCATAGATCGGATTTGTGGCAGTGAGCGTGCGATCAACGCCACTCACGAATCCAAAAATGCCGCCCTTCTTCTTCTGTGCAGAAACAAACGACGTTGTTTCTGGGCCGGTGCGCTTTCGTGCAGGATTGCCCATCCGGTCAGGAACAGACTGTGTACGGGAAGTCGTGTACGAGGATGTTTCACGTCCTGTCCGTACAGTTGGCTTTGACGACATACCGGAAGTATTCTTCTTCGTTTCCGACTTCGGGGTAGTAGTTGTGGTGGGCGTCGTCACAGGCTTCGGCTTGCCGGATGCCGGGGTGACACCGAAACCGGCCCGCTTCACCTGACCAGACTGGTAGTTCTGACGCAACTGCTGACGCTTCGCGGTATCAACCTTGACACCCTTCGCCGTAAGTTCCTTTACACGGGTCTGCACATAGAACTGGGTGTTCGCCTCCTTTGCAGAAACACCCTGCGCCTTCTTCTGGGCAACAAACTGCTTGCGCTGCTCGTCACGCTTTTCGGCCTCGCTCCGGTTGTCAGGTGGCGTAGATGTCGTGCGCTTCTTGGCAGCCATGCGGACTCCTTGTCAGTCTGCCGTATAAAGTATCACAGCCAACTTGGACGCCACATTCTTGGAGGCTGACGCACCGGCCCCAACTTCGGCATATGCAGTTCTGCAAACCAGTGCGCCATCACCAAGTCAGTGCCATTCTTCTTATCCCGCGTCCACGACGACATCTCCTCAACAAACGCCAATGTTTTCCAGTTTTCCCGCATCGACGGCAACCTGACCTGACCGGTACGCCACAACTGGGGAAGCAAAGCCTCCACACCCAGATTCTCATCCAACTTGTTTCGGCTCGTCGTATGCGGCACCACGTTCACCTGTTGGAGTGCCTGCCATTTGCGGACAAAATCGTGGGCGAGAAGGAACCGTTGGGCAGCATTCACCTCAACAACCCAGTGGGAGATCGGATATCCCATTTCCCATGACCGGTTTTGCCAGTCCTCCATGATCCCCGAATAGGCCGACGTGCCAGTGTCGTAGCCGAGGAGCTGTTCGGCAGTCAGTTTGACCCGTTCCACGTCAATGAGGAACCGCAGATTCGTTTCCGGCTGGAAAATCCACCATTCAATAGCCCAAAACATTGTGGGGCTGGGATCCACCGAGGCAATCGAAATGACGGGGGGTGCCAAACCTTCGGGGATGTAGCCGGGTCGCCGGTCATTGTCAATACAGCCGGGATACAGCACCCCGTCCTTGCCGATTCCACCGGTTGCCCACACCCGTTCGATCAGATAGTTGCCTTCAGCCTGATCTTCCTGCTGGTAGACGACCGCAAACTTGGATGGGTTGGAATGTTTGACGTAGGAAAGGTCTTTCCACGACAGCCGGTACGGGTCGAGGAGGGGGCCGTTGGGCCATGCGGCAGCCGTATTCCGTCGGGACTCCATCCCCGTGTCCAAGTCGTCGTAGTAGGCACGGTAAATCAGGTGGTGATACTTCTGCTTTTTTAGAGGTTCCTTCGCATCCGAAATGTCGGTCACATCGGAGCCGTCATAGTCGTCCTCAAAGTCCTCATAGGTCACTTTGGACAGGCAGTGGGCATACAAGTCCAATGGGCCGAGCCGCTGACCGATCACGGCGAGCAGTCCACCCGGATCGACACGGGCTTCCGCCATCGAATCCCAGCGTTCAATCAGCTTGTCCCGTGCTGCAGACTCCTTCGCATTCTCCGGGGACGCCACATCGTCAAAAAGGCATAGGTCGGCACGATGGCCGATGAACTCTGATTCGATTCCATACGCGGAAACGGTTGGTTCCTTGTTGTCCAACCCACCCAAATCTTCTTGTTCGACAATGAACTCCTCGGCACGCCACAACGAGCCGGATTGGGATGGCTTGAACCGTCCATAGTCAATAGCCAAACAGCCTTCAGCCTTTACTGCTAGTCCCTTGTCGATCAGGATCGGGTCAGGATCCAATGGGAACTGCCGCTCTAGCGTTTCGCGGATGCGCCGCGAATACATTTTTGCTAGTGCCTGTGAAACGGAGCCGATCATCACACGAATCTTCCTGTTTTTCACGATTTGCCAGACGGCAACATCGTGAAAAAGCGTGGATTTTCCGGCACCCGGCGGACAGTTGAGAACAAGAAACTCTTTCTCATCCGACAGCAGCCACTGTTCAATCTTGTATGCGGCATCCACCTGCCACGGAGATGGAACCCTGCCCAGATAACGACGCCGGAAATAGTCGAAGTCGGCTATCCCCCGCTTCGCCTCCTCTGACAGACGGTCATATGGGATGACCGGCGGCAGGTCGGCCACATCCATGACCTTTTGCCACTGGTCAGCTTGAACACCCCCCTCCTTTTTCCTGACTTTCTGACCGTCCAACTCGGCAATCTTCAACTCTGCCTGTGCTGTCCGCCGTTTCGCATCCCACTTTTGTGCAGTATTCACATGCACACCAGCGATCTTCGCCGCATCTTTGATCGACATGCCAGATGCTCGGGCCTGCCAGAAACGGGCAACATCCTGCGGCGGAATCTGCCGCCTTCCAGAACGTCCAGCACTCATCGTCAAATCAGGATACACTCAACGTATGGGAAATCCGTTGGGCACCCCCGGACACATCATCCGACGCAAAGACCTCAAACCCAAGAAACCGTTGTCCGACGCCCAACTTCTCGCCCAAGCCAAGAAGCAAGCAGAAGCATGGGAAGCCCGCAAACGACGCGGGTTGATCCACGACTAAACCTCTGCTACACTCCCCCCAACAACGGTAGCTGGGAGTCACCCGCCGGGAGGCGGCAGACCACCCTCAAGGGCTAGACCCCACACCCCCAACCGCGACAAAGCAGGGCAGGTTGGACACAGGAGGTGGGAACGCCAAACGTGACCGGAAACGGGGTTCGATCCCCACGCCCCCACACAACCCGACAGGCGTCGGACATTGCAGGGGTTGAACAATGAAGGGTGTCGGCTAGAAACAACTGGTCACGGCCACCCGCTGCTCGACAGCGAAGCGTGGGGGGGACAACAAATCCCTCCGTCACCCGGCAACCATCACAGGCCACCCCAACGGGTCGCCTCCATCTAGAGCAACACACTCTCTAAGCAGCTACGCATCCAAACAAAGAGTGCCCCACTCGACCACCACAAACCACAAAACCACACACCGACAGAAACACTTATAGACACGCCCGCCCGCCCGCGCCTCGGCAGAGCCCCGGTTCCGTGTGTGCGCGGCTTGCGTCATGAGCTGCCACCTGTCGCCGGGCGAACACTCGCTCGACTTTCACGATGCGACGCAACCACTCCCACGCTGGGTGCAAAGTCACCACCCACCCACCATGCGACACACACCATGCGCACGATTCGACCGGGCGCACACACCACCAACCAAAAAACGGCCCAACAAACACCCACGCAACGAAAAACGCCCACGCTGTGAAGCGTGGGCGTCGTATCGGGCGAGTGGTCTCGCCTTGTTGTGTTGTGTGTCAGTCGTGGTGTGCGTTTTCCATCGTGTCAGCGAGCAGTTCAGCGATCCAGCGCAAGTCCCAGTAGGTCTGCTCTGGGTTGGCGCAGTCGATGTTCCCTGCGTCGTCTCTGGTGAGTCCTTCCAGTGCGCCTGCGATTTCGTTTCGGAGCAGTTCCAAGTCGGAGACTGGGACTGTGCACTGTGGAATGTGGATGGTTTTGGTCTGCATGGTTCCTCCTAGTTGTTGGTGTGTTGAGTGTATCGGTTCGGTGGGTTGGTTGCAAGGTGGGTGGTGGGTGTGTATGCTTTGGGTGTGGGTGGTGTGGTGCCACCTCGTGAGAGAGGAGACAGAGTATGTGGAAGGTGTGGACTGCGAGTCGTGAGAGCATCGCAGAGGTGCATTCGTTCGGTGATTACGAGTCGGCTCGTGTGTGGGCTGGCGAGTTTTGGGAGTCGCTGGCGAACTGGGATTCGGTGAGTGTGCATGTGGCGCAGTCGTCGGATGAGGTGCGAGAGCAGTTGGCGAAGGCTTGGGAGGACGATCCTTGCGTTCGGTGCTTTGAGAAGTTCGGAGCGTGCGACTGCTAGTTTTCTGGTGGGCCACTTTTCGTGGTGACTCGTCCCTAGTGGGTGTGGTTGGGTGCGATTCCCAGCACGAGTGCGACTCGTCGTGTGGTGCGACGAGCAGGACAGAGAGGAGAGGCGATGCGTTGCGAGTTGGGTGGGTTGCCAGCGGACTGCGTGCGGAACGCTGGTCGATGGAATGGGTGGGCGGAACCAGTCTTTACCAGTGAGCAGGTGGAGAGGTTCGTGGCTCTGGTGGAGTTGCACAAGTCGGCTGGGTGGGATGCAGAGTCGGCTGGGTTCGGAGACGAACCGAACTGGACTCCTTACGACCTGTTCGTGGAGCGTTCGGATGGTGGGTGGGAGTCGGTCGGTGGCTTGACTTGGACTGCCGAAGGCGTCAACGAAGGGTTCGTGTGGTGCTACTGAGTAGGAGTCAATAGGTTCGGTAGCGTGCGCCCGGTCGGTGGGCCTAGTCTGGATCGTTCCCAGAGCACGCACGACGACTCGTGGTGGGTCGTGAAAACAAAAGAGAGGAGACAACTAGTGGACAGATTCGGAAGCATCGCAGAGAAGTTCTGCGAGTCTGGATGCATCGTGGACGAGGTGCACGGCTGGCGAGTTGCACAGCGTGTGTGCCAGATAGCCACAGCGTCGGGATGGGAAGGCTCGTACAAGTTGCACGAGTGGCAGTCTGACTACTCAGACTCTGAATGGTTGGAACTGGTGGAAGGTGCAGACGAAGCAGTCGAGTGGCTTTCGGAGCAGATGTGCGCCGAAGGGTACGCAATCGGCTGGCACGATGGAGCTATTTACTGTATGACTGATGCAGAGTGGGAGTCGCTGTACGAATGACACTGGCTCACCAGTGATGGTGGGTGGCTCGTCCCTAGTGGGCGCAGACTGGGTGCGAGTCCCGGTACGAGCACGACGACTCATGGTGGGTCGTTCATAGAGAGGAGATGACTAGTGGACACATTCCGAATGTGGCTCGACCGGGACGGACGCACCAGAGGTGCGATCCTCGTCCACGACCACAACACAGAGCAGGTCAGGTGGCAGTGCGCCTCGTACACTTCGTCAGTCAGTCCCGAAGCGGCCAGAGCAGCTCTGGTGAATCTGTGCGCAGAATACGGCTGGTCGGTCGTCGAGGCTGGCGCAGTCGGAGGCGCATTCGTCCTCGTCGGAGAACTGTACGAAGGACACACGCTCTCATAGCGTGTGACACCCATACCTAGTGGTCGTCGGCCCGGTGCGATTCCGAGCATGGGTACTAGCCAGCCGATAGGCTGGTGCACAGTCCGTATGGTGCGGACTGGAAACAAGAGAGGAGAACATAAGAGATGGACACGACCGAAAGCACCACGACCAGAGAACTGGTCGAGGTGCAGAGACTGGCAGAGAGCATCGCAGAGCGCTTGCGACTTACCGAACTTCTGCTCGGAGACTGGGACGAGGACGCAGCTCCTCTGCTCGAAGTCTTGGAGTGGGACGAGGACGAGTACGAGCGTCACGACTGCGACGCTTTCGGAATGTTCTTGGACTACGAGTCGGCAGGCTGGCTCCCACTGGTAGACCCACGACCCGGCGACTCCAACTCCGGAGCATGGCGCGTGGAGTTCACCATCTGTGGTGGTGGCCCGTCGGCATGGGTTGAGTGTGCATCGTCGGAAGGTTCATGGGTGACTGTGCGTGCGTGCTGGGGCCGAGAGTCTGCGACAGTGAAGCAGTGGGCCCCACACTTTATGAGTCGCACTGACGACCTGCTCGCAGAGGTGGCTAGTGCGAATGGGTACGGACGATGAGCCGAACCACAGCCGCAGCAGTCATCTCACTCGTTCCTCTGGTGTGGCTCCGACTTCGGATCCACTCCCAGCGAACCAGACTGCTGGTCATCGAGCATGAGAGGTGCGCACACGCACGACGTATGGTGCGTGAAGCGAAGCAGAAAGAGAAGTACGCCCGGAAGCAATACCGAAAGGCTCGACGCATTGCAGCAGCCCGAGTTGGACTGGGACTGCGCACAAGATAGGACAGAGGAGCCACGCACCACGAAAGGTGGCACCAGTTCACGACTGGAGCGTGGCACGACCACTCATGGTGGGTGGCACAACACAGAGAGGACAACACATGCACCAGCAGAAAGCTGGTGGCGTACCGGGCGCACTCGACGCACTCGGAATGACCACCCCTAATGGGAAGGCGTGGGCCGGAACCACGACGACCACACTTCCAGTCGGAAGCAGCGGACGAGCCATCGTCGAGCGCTGGGAGGTTACGGCTCGGATCTACGACGAGTCGGACGAGCCGAACCCATCTCGCAGGTATGGAGTTTTCGTCCGTCCCTCAGGAGACTTGGGAGAGCACACCCGGCGCAGGTTCACTCCATGCGCAGCCGACCTACCACGACTCGTCGCAGCAGCACTCACCAATCCTCGACAGTTCTAGTCCAGCAGTCCCGACCCACTCTGGGTGGCGCAGGTTCACGACCTATCGGGACACTATGAAAAACCTACGCACACTCGCAGCGACACTCAGACGCAGCCGGAATGCCTACGTTCTGGTGCGCGTCCGTGACCAGTTCGGATGGGGCGGGCCGTACCGTCTGAAAGGACGACGCTTCACAGCTGCCGAGTCAATGTGGTACAGGTTCGGAACCGAAAGCGCAGCAAGCACAGCCGGGATGTGGCATGGCTACGAGCAGCCGGAGTATGTCGTGGTTCCGGTATCCTTAGATCGTCCTACTGTCTCACCATCCGCCGCAAGGCGGCGACGGTAGGACAGGTGGGTCGCCCCGGCTGCGTGAGCTCCTCTCCGCGCTGGTGGCGGCCCACCACCGGAACCGGAACGCCTACCCCAGCACCGGTAGCAGGTGTCCGGCGATCCATTGGGCGACGGGTGTTGCGACTCCGTTGCCGCATTGCCGGTAGCGGTGGGTGTCTGCTTGTTCTTTGCCGTCGGCTGTCCATCGGGTGTGGTCGTCGGGCCATCCCATGAGTCGTTCGCATTCGACGGGTGTGAGTCGGCGGACGATCATGGTGTTGGGCATGATGCAGTCCGAGGAGTCTCTGCCGATCCGAACCGTGACCGATACATCGTCCTCGTAGGCGCGCTGGTTGTAGCCATCGTACTGCAATACGGACGGTGATTGTTGGGTGGATTTCAACGTTGGTGCTTGGTCGGCAAACACGTTGGCATTGGAAACGAACTGTGTATCAAACGACAACGGCTCAATGATGGCTTTGCCGTCACGCGCACCTTCATGGTTCAAGCCTTTGTAATCTCTGGCCTCCAAAGAACCAACGATGGCGGTGGTGGTGCGTGTGTCCCCAGTATCAAACTGGTTGAGGGTGTTGGCCACCTTGCCGTCCACCCATGTCTCATCATCCTCAGCGGACTGTGCCCGTCGAGACTTCACAAACGGGATCACTAGGTCGGTCGCATCCTTGTAATCTCTCGCCTTCATAGCGGACGCCGTGTCATCACTTACATAGTGTCCGTGTCCGAGCATCCTGAACGCATCACCGACCGGAGTGCCGCCTCCAACCTCGCCGGAAGTTGCTTGCCCCTTCTTCCTGCCCTTCGCAGAATCCCCTCGCACGCTTTCGCCGACAGGTAATAGCGGGTCGGGACATCCGGCTGCGGCTGCAGAATCAAAGACAGCGACGACGAACACGCGCCTCCGTCGCTGGGGGACTCCGAAATGTTGCGCATCCAACACGGCCCACTCGACGACCAACGCCCCGCTTTCAGCCATTTGATCGAGGACTGCCCCGAAGTCAGCTCCACCGTTGGAGTTGAGTGCTCCGACCACATTCTCCCAGACGACCACTCTTGGAAAGGTATCTCCGGTTGCATCACGCATCTCCCTCACGACTCTCATCGCCTCGTAGAACAAACCTGACCTAGCACCATCCAACCCGGCACGCTTCCCTGCCACCGACAAGTCCTGACATGGGGATCCGAAGATCAACACATCGACCGGCGGAATCTCCGCACCATTCACATCACAAACATCTGACCACTTCGGAACCTCAGGCCAATGACGGTTCAGAATGTTCTGACAGTGCTTGTCCCACTCAACCTGAAACCGGCAGTCATACCCTGCCCGGTCAAACCCCATGTCAAACCCGCCAACCCCAGCGAACAGTGACCCATACGACGGCATCACTTCACCCCACACTTCGGGCATTGGACAACCTCACGGTTCACAACCAGAACCTCACCAGCATCCAGCGCGTCAATCGTCGCCTGCGTATAAACCCAGCCGTTGTTGTTGCAGGTCAAACACTTCGCCTTTGCCAGCGACGTGTCCTTACCCATCACTTCTTTGGCGATCCGTTCAATGTCGAACAGGGTAGGAAACTGTTTCATTGACTTGCATTTGGTCAGCATTTCGGTGCGACATTCCAACGGTGTTTCCATCAGCACTTCACTCCACGACCAGCCAGACTTCACCGTGTTCCGGGCAATGTTGGACTGCGGCCAGAACGAGCACAGCCTGTCCACCAGTAGTTCAATCTCGGCACAGTTCATTACAGCCACCTCATCGAGATCAGCAGGAATGCGATACCCCACGACGCAAGGATCAGAGCAGCCAGCAAACGGTCATCAGCGGTCATGAGAACACCATCCCAAACCCGACGATCCCCAGCCACAAGCCGACAACACAACCGAACCAGACACCCGCCACAAACCAGACATGCTCCGGCTTCCACGGCTGACGCCACTTAGACCCAGCAATAACCTTCATCGCATCCTCCATCGTTGAATACACCGTCACCGAACAGCGACGGGCCTGCCTCAATCACAGCGAGACGGATCCTCTTACCCTTTCGGGTCAGATATACGGGATCCATCCCCCGGTTTTCCCTCCGCTCAATCAACTTGTCCTCCAACTCAGCGGCTTTCTCAAACAACTCCGGCTTGTCACGGCGCAGTTCCGACCACACATTCATCGAATGGAATGGGCAGAAGAAACACGACGACTTCGGCGGCACCGGCAACCCAGCATCCTTGATGATGTCAATGCAGTGTGCCCGAGTAAGTCGCAAGTCAAGCAGCGGATAGGTGCGCCGCTCCCACTTCTCATCCCTACCACGGCCAGCCCGCTCAATCTCATCCAGCGAGATGCCAATCAGCACGTCGCATGGCAACTGATCCTTCGGCACATTATCCTTGATCCACTTGCCAAGCACCTTGATCTTGTGGTCAGCTGTGCATGACCGAGACATGGGCGCACCGTTCGTCCCGTAGACGGGGATCGGTTCACGGAGCGTGTCGCCCTCATGTTCCATCATCCGTTGCCACAATGTCTCCCGCTTCCCCGTCTTAGCCTTGACCCGGTGCAGTTCGTGGACAGGCAGGCCACGCTCGGCAGCCCACGGAGTCATCACCTCACGGACATAGCGGTTCGTTTCTGGGTGTTCCGAATCGTCCCCAACATTGGAGAACAGGGCGGCATCAACCTTGTCGATCTTGCCCTGTGTGGCCAGCACGATCATTGCCGTGGACTGGACGCCACCGCCGTAGGAAATAATGCGCATCAGAGTTCAATCCCCTGCTGGATGTGCAGACGGAGCCTGTCCACCGTGGCACTAGCCACAGCCAACTTTGCCTTCACCAAATCCAGTTCTGCATGAAGCGAACCGGACACATCCTTCGCATGATCCAACTGCTTGACCAGCCGTTCAATCACCCGATTCTTCAAGTCGAGCTGATCCATCAACAGTTCCTCCCGCTGCTTGCTTTCGTCTGACACGCTTGAACCTCCTCCGTTGTGTTCCCGTATATCCACCCCAAACGCCATAGGTGATGTGATTATCCACCGCATACGTCAGGCATTCCTTCTTCACTGGACATCCACCGCACAGCGTTTTGATGGCCTTCAACTTCAGAATGTTTGACGCCTGATCCTCCTTGTCTAGGAAGAACAGGTCTGTCGGTTCACCCTTGCACGCTGCCCGTTCAATCCACGACCTGTCCCTGTTGGACATGTAGCGGAGTGCCATCTCCAATGGGTCTGTCTGAATATCCTCCATGTCATCCTCCTCAGGCAGATCGTAGTTGTCGCCGGAGTAGTCCACAAATCAAGTCTATGTGGTCAGGGTAGAGGTGCGGTGGATTTGCACTGCTTCGCATACTCCTTACCCCACAGGCAAGGATCCCACGGACGCCACCCCGAATGCTGATACAGCCGGTATCCAGCCTTCAGGTTGGTGAGCGGATCAAACAGTGGTTCCTGCGAACAGATACCCATGTCAGTGCACAGCAACGCCCACTTGTTCCTCGACATGTCATAGTTCAGACCATTGACTTGAAGCAGCCCGGTGTCTGACCGGTTCCTTCGGCTGAACACACCAGTGATATTGCAGTTCGCATCCACACTGTCCCCACCCCGACGGTTCGGGCAGCCACCCGACTCACGCAGAATGATGTGGGCAAGCCGCACCCAAGTGTCCTCAGGCCAGCCTGCCTGCCGTGCCAGTATCGGAAGCCATGACACGTCGCCATGCCGGAACACAATCTCCGGGCGTAGCGGGTCAGTGGTTTCTGGCCCTGTGCGGGCAGGCAAAGCGGCGGGCACCAGATAGGTGTCCGGCTGTGGGGCGTGCACCGATTCGCTCCAAAAAGCGGTGGTGACTAGCCCCATAAGGGATGCGGTAACAATCCGCAGGGCTATGAGCATCGGTTCCTCCAAACCTTAGCAGTGACCACGGGCCTCGCCCCCATCCCTCAGCTTCGCGCAATGCCCACAGGGGATGGGGGAGGTCAGTTCCCGATAACTATGGGGGATCGGGCACCCGTGCACTGACCTTACGTCTGTATGAGACTAACCAAATCTGCGAGGTCTTGCAACCCCAACAGTACGATTCCTTCAGAAGTTCCGTCCGGCATTGCAATCATTATGAATGGACGAATATCGCCGTGTGCTTTGGATGCTTCGGACTGTGCCCGTGCCGATGAGAACCGTGTCCAGATCGGCCCGACTTGTGCTCCGGCTTTCACTTCGACACGGAACATTCCACCCCAATGTTCTTCGTGCCGGGTGCCAGCCTTACCGGTGGCAGCCAGACCGAGTTTCTTGCGGGCACGTCGAGCCTTGTTGTCGCCTTTGGTGCGGTTCCGTTTGCCTCGGGCTACAGGATCGCCGCAGCCTTTGATGCGCCGGTTGCCGTCCCGTCCGGGTTTGCCGAGTGTGCCGAACTTGGGGCAGCCGTCAAGGTTGCATTTGTCTTGGTTGCCTTGACAGTCACCCTTGCGTTCGTCGGTCACCTGCGTACTACCAGTGCCAATGCGATCAGGCCCACTGACACCATGACGGTGAAACACAGGTCACTCACCAAAAACCCCACGCTCAGCCTTCTCATAATGTGCAATCATGGCTTCCGCATACTGCATGTTGCTGCACGCCAGAAACTCCCACGAACAGCCATGCTGTGACGGGTAACGCTGGAATGCTGCCTTGAACAGCCGCCAACGGAACCGAAACCCCGTCATCCCTTCGGTCGCCGTCACTCGCCCTGCTCCGTCTCATAGTACGGAGCCCACGGATCATTCATCTTCGCCCAAATCATGCCAAGACAGCCGAGGTATCCGGCGGCATCGGTCAGCGAATCCCAGTGCATCCGCCCATCGTCCATGTTGGTGCGCAACCGTGCCAGCTTGATGGCGACCATGAACATGATGCCCTGCTCCAGCGACAACCTGACCCCGGTGAGGGCGTGGAAGATGTCGGTCACCTTCGTGTAGTCCTCAGCCGGATGGGCGTAGGCAGCCTGCCGTGGGCCGGTGATGAGAGCGTAAGCGTCGAGCAGGACGTTGGCA
>Ga0315909_10006813_pt1 | contig 12847 bp, 9 predicted proteins | sample LakEriMetagenome_11_FD_203527 | JGI IMG/M metagenome (GOLD analysis project Ga0315909, IMG submission 203527) | Freshwater fungal communities from buoy surface, Lake Erie, Ohio, United States - Buoy 2 MA125 | ecosystem: Environmental > Aquatic > Freshwater > Lake | place: USA: Lake Erie, Ohio...
CGTTCCAATCCCCGATTCCTCTTATTATTGCCCTTTGCCGTGGCGACGTTGCAATAATCGTACAGGGCGTTTCTATGCGCCCGTATCAACGCCAGACGCGCCGTGCGTAGGGCGGCTAGGTCAGCAATCCATTCTGTGCCGTCCCATGTGTAGGTCACGGGCAGGGATTGGTCAGGGAGGTTGACGGTTACGCCAGCGGGAGCGGCAACGGTGGGGCCAGTGATGGTGTACACCGTGTTTGGGGCTGCGGGTATCGGCGTGTAGCTAGCATCATAGGTTGCGCCTATGGCTTGGCCGTTGTCGTCGTGGACGGTGTAGCCTTCGTCCGGGGTGAATCCACCATCCACAAGAATGCGGTTGATAATTATGTCGCCAGAATCAACGAGTAGTTTTGTTGTCATGGTCTCCCCCTATTGTGAACAGAATTCAGTGATAACCATAAGCCCGGCCGTGCCGTTGCCTCCGGCTTGCGAGGCTCCACCGTTGGTAGAAATACCGCCGCCGCCACCAGAGCCGTTCCCCGTGCCTGCGGTTCCGGGGTTTGATGCAAATGACCCTACAGAATTACCGCCGGAACCTACCATTGATGTCCCGCCCCAACCGCCCAATGGATATGCTTGAATGTTTCCAATAGCTGATCCGTTGCCGCCAAGCTCTCCCGGAGCAGAAATTATATTCCCCGTTCCCGCGAGACCGCCACCACCTCCGTTTGTGGAGTTGCTCCCTGTACCCCCAGCCCCGCCGCTTCCTCCATTAGCCAAAACAAGGGTTGTTCCCAATGTTGTATTTCCTCCAGCAGTACCGTTATTTGCTCCCGCCGCACCTCCTGTCCCTGCGGCTCCTATAGCTACAGCTTTTGATGCACCTATGTCTGCTGCGGTCGCTAAGTGTCTGCTATAGCCACCCGCTCCCCCGCCTGCGCCCGCGTTGCTTGCGCCCCCAACTGTAGCAGCCCCACCACCGCCACCGCCACCACCCCATGCTTCAATGATGCAATAGAGCATTCCCGTGCTTGGTGTATAAGTTCCTGCTGCGGTAAATCTTTGTTGTTTGACCGTCAACACAGAACCGAGCACGGCATTTAACTGCGCCATTGTTGCGTCAATAGGAACAGCAGACACTCCCGTGTTGTTCATTTTAACGGTGTTTGCCGCCATGTTCGCCATCTTGGCGTTGGTGACGGCACTGTTGGCGATGTCCGCTGTGGCAATACTTCCAGCGGTAATCAACAACGCTTTGGCCGCAACCAAGGAAGCCGCCTGCACGAACGGAACCAACGGTGCACTGATAGCCGTGCCGCCTGTTCCCGCTGCCGAGATAACGTTGCCCGAACTATCGAACGCTAAGTAATTACCCGCACGAGTTCCCACATCTGGAACCGTTGTGGTCAGGCCAATATCGGAATCAGGCAGTTTAATAGATAGGTCAATTTTGTCCGATGTGTTTTGTGCTATGAGTGTCAGCTTATCTAAGCCGTTTTCAATCGCGGCTGCTGGTAATTCGTCCCCGCGTGGGTAGCTGCGTGATTGTGTAAGAGGAACATTTAATGCCAACAAAATATCTTGCGTGACCGAAGGAATCTTGAGCGCGTTAATAATAATGACGTTTGATGTCGTGTTGCTAACGATGGTAACGGTGTAGTCAACGCCGAGAGTAAGGGTTTCAACGACGGCACCCGTTGCCCTCGTTAAGATTTTAACATCAAGAAAATCCTGATCGAGTACGTTATTGTTAAATGGAAAAACAGTTGTGACCCCGTTGCCCATCAGCTTAAAAATTGTTGGTAACGCTCCGACTGTCATAAGGGCACCTTTGTGTAAAATTTCTTTATCATAAAACTACTTCCAAAGCCATTCTTGATTAAAGGTTTTCCGCATATCGCGTTCTGCCCTGTTCATAAATCCGGGGTTCATCTGTTCCTGCATTTCAAGCAAAAATAAATGGTCGAGAGGGCCGCGAATGTAGAACAGGTTGTTCCCAGGTATTGAGCTTATTGCCATCATCGCGGCGGCACGAGTTGAACCTTCACCGCGAATAAGAGATGACCACAACTTGATTGCTTTGTCATTGCCAAATGTTGGCCCCAATAAGAACGAAGAAAAATCTTTTCCGTAAGATGAAAAGTCAGTCAAAAACACGTCAGTCAGGATTCCCGCCCCGCCGCCTCGCGCTATAGAAGCAAGAATAGTCTCTGTTTTCAAAGGGTCTTTTGGCGATTTCCCGTTAAAAAGATCGCTCATAACTCCTGACAAATAACCAAAAGCACTTGTTAACAATAATAATGTTATTAGCCCCCCTATATCAGGTTTCCCGCGCCCATACCATGCTTGCCCCAGAACTTTGGTAATAACAGAAACAGGGTAGCTTTTATATTGAGCAGCTAACCGGAAAAATTCACCCCTTGGCGTGCCTCGCTTGGTGTTCCCAAACGTCAAAATTCTTCTTTCTCTAGCTCCGGGATTCAGAACCGCCGATTCTCTTCTGTCAAAAAAATATCCAGATAATTTTTCAGCAACGGCTTGATCGGAAATTTTATCCGCCAAAACGTAAGCCCGGCCATCCTCAAGGGTTGTTACTGCCGCCCGCATGGTGTCCCAATCTTTTTTTGTTATATCGTATTGACTGAAAAATCGTGCTGTGTCTGCGTCTAAAGCATCAAACTCAAGCCCTGCTTTAAGGCCAAGCCAATGCGACATAGTATGTACAAACCCCCCTTGGTGAACATCCGTCCACCACGCTTGGAGATTAAGCCTAAAAAACAATCGTACTGCCTTTGAAGCAAAACCATTAATATCATCGCTAAGACTAAAATTTCTACCTATATTGCCAATAACAGATTCAAAATACACCCCGGACATAGACGCAAATTCAATGCGGTCCTGCTTGTTTTTAAACCCATAGCCAATATCTACTACTGATTTTGTTAAAGCCGACAGCCAATTCTTTCCTTGGTTGCGATACTCAAAAGCTTTAATCGGAACATCTCCAATATAAGAGGCTATTGCTTTTCCAAGCATTGTGACAATGTTATACGCCCTAATGTTTGATGACACGGTAGCCAAGGTTGCGTTTGCGGGGATTCTTTGTTTCTCCATTGCCCCGGTAATAAGTTGTTCTATTTTGTCATCATCCCCAGCCCGTGCATCCACAATGTCACGGTTCTTTTCTTTTATCGAACGATACACCTCTTTCATCATGGCTTCGGGGTTAGTGCCAAAACGCTCCATTAAGGCAATGTTGTCGGCGTTGTACGTTATCGAATCAATGACACCTTCGTGAAAGCTACGCATTCCCAAGGTGTTGTTCCATTCTTCCCAAGACTCATAGTCTTTAAAAATATATTGCCGACGTTGGGATAGCTTTTTGGCAAGATTGTTGGGGCCAAAAAACTGGAAAAACTTCTCATCTTCTTTTTCGGCTTTGTACACTCCATCAAGCCGAACACCAGAAAGCTGCGCGTCATATCCATTTGAAAGAGCTTTATCAAGGTCTTCATAGTCACCGCCAAAACTTCTGTCTTTGTCAAGGCGTGAGCGCATAAACTCAATAAAATTGGGCTTACCCATTTTTCGCATCGCCACCAGATCGGGACGTTGGGGCATAACGTACCCCGGCAGTTTTTGAATATCGGCCCCTAATTTAATTAGCCGCAACCGCTGCTTTTCCCGCACGTCGTAGATTATCTGGGCGATCCTATTTGCTTGTTTGTTGCCGCCTTTTGGCGGCTGGTCATAAGTTAAATCCCAAACTGCACGGCCTATTTCAGAAGACAGCTTGCCGTCGGAAAAAAGGTTTAGCAGTCCTTCTTTTGACAGGTTTCCTACAATCTCGTTTAGGTACGTTGCCCGAACCGCGTGTTTGTTTACCTCAAGCGAGTTTTTCCCGCCGGGTAACGGAGTGTTTATGCCCTCAAACATTGCTTGAAAAGCCAGTGTTATTGACGGATTAAATTCTTTATTATCAAGCATATCCTGAATAAAGGTTTCATTCTTCTTTTTTAAAATAACGTTGCGGGCGTAATTGCGCTTGATGCTCTCCGCGTTTTCTTTAATGGTTTGCAGGTTCTCAGCAACAACCTCGTCAACGGCATCCTCGTAGCTTTGCCCGGTTTCTTTTGAGCGACGTTTTGCCTTCTGGTCAACATCCTTTGCCATTTTCCGCGCCTGCGGCTCGGTTAAACCGGATTGCTCTACAATGCGTTTGATGCAATCTCTCATTTCAACCTCTGGTAAAGCATGTTTTTATAACATCCATTGCTTTAGATGTCATCTTGTCCGGTATTGTGCTCACAGCGTTTTGGTAATCGTCAAACTCTTCTTCGGTTATAATCCCTTGGTCACGCATGGATTTAATTTCTGCGTCGGCGGCTGTGTCCAAGTCCTCGTCCGATTGCTTTATTTCCGCCTCAAGCTGGTTTTTTGTAGGGCCGCGCTCGATAACATCGTAGTTGATAAGGGTGTCGTTGCGGTAGTCAAAGGCGTTTTTGTTGTGATTTTTAATTATGTTTAAATTAATATCGTCCATTTCTTGAATGGCAATTTTTTGCAAGGCGTGTTCTTGCCGGGCTTGTTTTAATGTTTCGCTTATTTCTACTGCTTTATCTCTGATTGCCAAATCGTTTTTTACTAACTCTTCACGCAATCGGATAATATCAGGTGTTTGAAAGTCCTTGATAGATTGGACAAGAACATCTTTGTCTTTAATCAATTCATCAACAAGCACTTGCTTCTCGGCTTTCCGTCTATTGCCAAGGTTACGCATATTGCGTTGTAGGTTTGCAATTTTAATATCAATTTCTTCAATCTGTTTAGTTTTTTCTTGATCGTCGGCTTGTTTTTTTGCGCCAAGCTCATCTATAAACCTCTGTATAGTATCAGATTTTTGTTCAATTTCTTTTACAAATTTAAACAAAGGAGGGTTTAACTCTTCCGCTATTTGGGGAACAGTTTTCAGCCGTGAAATGCCTTTCTTAATTAAAAAATTCATGCGCGGTAAATCTCGCGCAATTACCATAAAGTTTGCAAGAGCTTCGTCTTTAAGGTGCACCACGTTTGAGCGCAATGATGCCTGCGCTTCAACTGCTTCAATGTTCACAGCCTGCCCCAACGCCTTTTGCGTAGAGGCCATGTCGATCTCATCGGCCACCACCTCTGTGGCCTTGCTGCGGAACCGTTGTAGCTTGCTTTGCATGATGGGGGATAGTTTTGATGCCGCCGCTCCAACGGCTGGCACAATCCCTCCAAACGCTGCCGACGTGGCGATATTAAACAAACTGTCTTGCAGCGTGTACTCCTGAAAAAGCCCTTTTGCCGTGCTCTGGTTGCCCGGCTCTACCACTGCTCCAGCGACAATACCCTCACCAACGCCAATCCCTACCTTTTGGCCTAGCTTAAGCGAACGCCGTAGTTGATAGGCGCGCCTCACAGTGTTGCCTAAAGCACCAATAGAGCCAAGCCCGGCAGTACCAGCGGACACAGCCACCCCGACAGCAAAGTTTTTAGGCTCCACAATCCCCGTGGCAAACGCTGCGCCAAAGCCAAGTATGCTTTGAAAATTAGATGCCTCGGCACGAATTTTGCGCCGGGCAATAACAGCATCGTTAAACTTTTTAAGTTCCTTTGCGCTTTCCTCTGTCATTCCCTCCGTCCAAGGAATGCCCTCACTGTATAAATCAGGATTAGCCTTGTACTGTTCTTCGGATATCTTAACGCCTGTTTGTTTGGCTTCTTCAACCCTGCGTAGTGTCCGGTCGGCTTCAAGTGTGCCCACCCCGTAATAAGCATCACCAGCATCAGATGCAATAACCGCGCTTGTGCGCGGCTTAAAAAGCTGGGTGTCCTGCGACTCGCCAAAGTCTGTGCGCTGCTGCTGTGGTGTGTTCCAAAAACCGTACATTAGAGGCGTGGCTCCGGTTTTTCTTCAAGAAAACGTTGATATTTGTCTTCTTCTTCTTTTCTATTTTTGTTTTCTTGTCCTTTAAGAAGCTGCTCAAACGAGATGTCTATTTCCTTCCCAGCTTTATCCACAAGAACATTGCCGTCTATTGACCGGAACTTGTAGCCAGTTTCTTTTTCATTCAAAAACGGCGCGGCAATATCTTGCAGCTCATAAATTTCTTTGTCCCGCTGGTTGACCATTTCGGGCAATGATTCTTTAAGAAAGGTCTCAATGCTATTCTCAATTTGACTGGCTGAATAAGCTGTCGGCACCCGAAACTTTGCATCGTTGACCTCGGCCACCTCGTATGAGCCGTTAAAAGGCTTCATGGCAAATTCCACTGCATCGCTTTCAGATGAGGTTTTGCGCTGTAGCATTCTTGCCATAGACAACGATTCAACAACGTCTATTTTTTCCTGCACGTCCTCAAAGGATTTGCCTTCGTTTAGGATAGCGGCTTGCAAGTCCTCGGTCTTGTTTTTCACTTTTCTGGCTAGTTCGGATTTTAAAAACCCACCCTGCTGGTACAGATCGTTTAAAGCAGTCTTACCAGAACGAGACACATTAATTAACAGCTCGATGTGTTCTTTATTTTCAGGTCTTCCGCCGTGGGCTAGGGACATTGCGGCTTCCATAGCAGGGGTAATGCTTTTGTTTCTTTTTAGGTCTTGAATGGCATTGGGGGTATATTCTTTATATTCGTTAAATAGTTTGTTGAATTGGCTTAATGCTTCGTCTGCGTTGTTAACTTGTGCAAGAGCCACGCCAAAGCCTACAGCTTGAGGGTTTGTTAAAACACTGGCGTTTTCTTTATCAATGCCCAAAGTCCGTACTTGCGCGTCCACTATCTCGCCGGGCGTTCCTGCGCCTATTTCAATAGCGGCTTTTGCTTTGTCGGCCAGAATGTTTTTGAGCACAACCTCTTGCTGGTTTAGTTTTTCGCCAGTGGAAAGATTGCCGTAGTACCCGCCGCCGCCTTGAATGGGCAAGTTATTAAGCCTCTTTTGCCAGCCTTCAAGTTGGTCTTCATATTTTTCTGGGTCATTTTTGGCAAGGCGCACGTACTCCTGCCGCCGCATCTCAATTAGTTCTTGCGGGCTAGAGCCGTCCTTAGCTGCTTGTACGAGTTTATTTCTAAAAGTGGTGCCGTGATTTACTACGCCGTCGGCAACAATGTCCTGCACTGGTAATGGCAACTCGCCAATCTTGTACCTGTCGTAAAACTCTCTTTTGTAAAACTGCCGGGCATACGCCTCACCAGCGGCTTTGCCTTGGGTTTCCGTTATTTGCTTTGCTTCGTCGTGTTCTTTTGGAAAGGAGCCGCGATTAATGCCATATATTGCAGGGTGCCCTGATTTCCCATCCTTTTTTGTATATCCGCCTTCGTTTCGCATGATAATATCAATCGAACGGTCGGCGTTCTCAATGGGATTGCCGTCTAGCTGAATCTCATTTAGTTTTTTAATATCAGGCGTTTTTTCCCAGACGGTTTTTTGCAGCTTTGTCAACTCTTCGCCCGTGAAGTATGCTGAAAACTGCCCCGACGCTAGCAACTGTTGTGCTCGTTGCGCGTCCACGGCCATTGCCCCGTAGATGTATTTTTGCGCCGCCTCGGTGCGTATTTTGCTATCAAAGTCTTGCAGCTTATCGTCGGCCAGAACCCCGGTTCCAGAAATAATTGTTGCGTCAATGTTTTTGGCAATCTCGTTAAAATCCTCGCCGCGCTGCCCGTAGGTGTAGCTAAGTTCGGCCAGCGTGTTGCCCGTCTGGTTAATCTTTGAGCCAATTAACTCAATTCTGCGTCCGTTTTCCCAGTTTAGGTTGCGCTCATAGTCCCGCACATTGCTCTCTGCAACGCTAAGATTATAGGCTTCCTGCACTGACGGGGGCAGGGTTTTAAGCCGTTCCGCGTCTTTCTTCTGCTGCTCTTTTTCAAAAAATTGCCCGTAGCCTTCGGGGTTATTCTGAAACATCTTCTGGGTAGCGTCTATGGAATCAATCTTTTCACGCTCACGCTGGATCAGAGCATCGTTTAGCGTGACTTTATCGTTTTCTTTTTGGATGTTTAGGCTGACGTTGGCTGCTTGTTCAAAAAGCGCAGATGCTTGTTGCCCTGTTGATGCGGCTCTTTGTATAGCTCCGCTGTCCGTAAAAGACGGTGTTGCCGCTCTGCGTATAACCACTTGGTCGTAGCCGGGTACTGTAGGCATAAAGTCCCTCTACATTTTACTATATATGCTTGCAGCGTTGCCAGCGTTAGAAAGCCCGCCGCCAATACCTTGTATAAACGCTTGCCGCCCCGATGCTTTCAAAGCGTCCGCTTGCATTCTGCCCTCAATGCGGCGGGTAGAGGCCGATAAACTACCAGAACGTAAAGTTTCCTCGACGTTGCTAAGCCCAGCCCTGCGCGTAGCTTCCATGACCATTAACGGCGAACCCGTAAGGTCAACGCCACTCTTTAAAAAGGACACCATCTGTCTGCGCCGTACCGATTCCGCTTCACGGCCAACAGCCAATGCCTCCTTGCTTGATGCCCGCGCTTCTTCTTCTGCCGCAAGATTGGCCATAGCCTCGTTTTGGACGGCTTGCTTTTTTGCTTCTTTATTGGCCTGTACGCCGCCAGCAATGCTAGAAACTGCTGCTAAGCTTGCCAGTGCGAGTGCGGCTGCCGCTGCCATATCCCCTAAACCCCTAAAATGTAGTTTGTCATGTTGGAATCGGTCTTTTGAAAGCCGCCTTTCTCAAGCCGTCGCCCCATTGCCGCACTTTTTAAAGTGCTCATCACTGCTACCCCGCCTAGTTCCTTTGCTTTTGAAGCAATACTTTTTGTCATTTCTTCAATGCATATTTTTCTATCTTTTGATTTTTTGCAAGAAATATAGTTTTCCGCCCAGATAATAGGGGTGTCGGTTAGATACAGGAAAACAGCGCAGACAGGGTTGCCCTCGTCGTCACACACCACAACACTATTTTTGGGAAGGAACATATAAGGAATAGGCTGCCAGCCCCATGATTCCCACCATTGCACAAAAAGCGGGTAATCGTCTTCGGTGTGGTTGCGAATAAACATCAGTTACTCACTGTAAAATACGGGACAACTAATTGTATATAACACGGGAACGGAACATCTTGAACAAAAATTACTCGTTTTGATTTTGACCATGTACCATCTCGCGCATCAACAGTCTCGTTGGCGTATTTTACTTTGATGTCTCCCGTAAACGGAAGCGGCGGCCTATCCATTTGCATATTGGCGGTGCGAGCTTCAATCTGGTTTAACCTGTAACGGCTTGTCCCATACCGCACATACATTGAATTTAAGAACCTAAGACCAACTTCATAAACAGATTTAGGCTTTGTTTGTGACACGCCTGTTGTGCCCCCGCCTTCAAGCTCGTTTGTTTCTACTTCTCCCGTGTAGGGCAAGCCAATATGAAAAACAGACGCTTGCCTTTCCAAGGTAACCACACCGCCAGTCACAACAACTTGCGGGTGCTGGCCGCCATCGGCAACAACCGACACAGTTCTGCCTTCAAGATGCATCAAGCCACCAACGGCATTAGTTGTGATGTACCATTCCCCAGCGGGAATAGCGGTAACACTGTTAAACGCTTCTACAATGGTGCAGGTGACGCTTGTGGGGCTACTATAAGCGGTAATCAGGGCAACCCCTGTTTCGTACCCGGTAACGCTTTTGCGGATAATTTCTGAACCCACCATGTCCGCTGTAAACACGCTGCCAGCGGCGGTGAACACTATTCCCGTGCCAGTGGTCGCGCCCGGTGTTATTGCTTGTGTAGCAAAGACAGAACCGTCGTATGTGACCGCAGAATCAAGGTAAACGTATTGTTTCTGGGCTTCATAGGTTGCTCTGGCAAAGGCGGCTTTATCGGCGGCCTCATTTTCGGTAAAAAAGTCCTCTCGCATCGGGTAGACGATGGTATCGGCCATGTACTCAACATTGTACCTATCAACGCCGTTGACTGTTCTTTTTACACACGCCCATAGCTGCCCGTCATCGTGTAGCCGCGTCTGGCTGCACACGCTTTTAAAATCGCCGTCGGTTGAATGAAGGTGCCAGCCGCTTATGCTTTCCGTGCTGCTGGTCGTCATCCCTACTAACTTGCCGTCTTCCCGTACCGCCCATAGAATATCGTTGCTGCCCTCAACGTAATCAAACTGCGATATTCCCTCATAGGTAAGATGCTCTGAAATTTCGTTCCTATTTACGGGAACGTATCTATCTTGTTCGAGGCTGTACTCAAATGAGCGCATAGTGCTTTTATCGCCCTGCAAATAATACAGAAGCGAACCCCGGCCTATGGGATTAACATCATCAACGCCGTAACTGTTGGTTGGCTTGATTGCAAGACTCGAAGGCGTAACAATATTATCAATACCACTTGTTGCAAAAAGCACGTCGTTTGTTGCGCCAATGGTAAGGAATTTATCGGTTCCGGCCAGCCATTCTATTTTTGCCGCGCCGTAAATTTGATACTCAATTCCTTCGTTTGCTTCTGGTTGCGCTCCGGGAGACAAATCAATCTGCAAAGTAAAATCGTCTAGATTCCCAGCGTTACTACCAAAAAGCGTGTTGGGTTCATTCGTGCTGCCCCCATAAAAAAGCCGCCGATCATAGAATCCCACCGCGCCGGGGTAAGTCCCAGCGGAAAGGAATGGTGCTGCCGCAGACGAGACTTTCCTGACGATACCCCCGCCCGTGTACGCTGCATAGCCAGACGAATCTAAGCCGACAAGCTCAAACGTGTTTGCACCCGTGTTGACGGCGGCAATGGTAAATTCCCGCTCGTTTATTTCGGTCATGCCCGTGGCACTGTTGATAAAAACGGTGTCTCCGTTGGTAAAAGAATCGCTCCCAGTGTAGGTCAACACAGCCGGGTTAGCCAATGTCACCGCGCTAATAACCTGTGCGTTTTGCCGTGTTTTCCGTATGGGTGAGTGGTCGGCAAACGTCCAGCTTGTGGGGCTGGTGTACGTTAGCTTTTTTGGCGGGTATGAAGGGTGGGTGATGTAAAGCACGTTTTTTTCTTGGGCAAACTTTAACGCCTCAAGGTCTGCGGTTGCATAAGTAGTGACGATCTCCATCACCTTCTCAATAGCGCCCCCAGACGTATAGGCCGGGAATGCCGTTGAGTTAACCCCTGCAAGCTCAAACGTGTTTGCGCCGACGTTGACGTTAGCAACGATATACTCATTGTCGTTTAGGTTGGTCATTCCAGAAATATTGCCCAGCAATACACTGTCGCCATTGGCAAAGGTGTCTGCGCCGCTGTAGGTGACAACGGCGGGGTTTGCTTGCGTAATCCCGGTAATGTTTTGCGCCGCAAAGCGTACCTGACCGTTGTTCCGGTAGAACCGGATAGCGTTTTGCGTAAACTCCAGCGTAAAACTTGCACTGTCAATAAACCTGAATTTATACAGCCACGCGGGCTGATTGTTTTTTGTCTGGGCTGCGTAGTAAAACCCAGGTCTAAAGAACACACCCCCAGCGGCTTCAACAATAAAATTCCTTACCCGCCGCGCCCCTTTGTAGGTTATTTGGAGATCGTGCCTACCGTAGAATTTAGGCGCGATTTCCCCAGCGGAAAAATCCGGCTGTGATGTGTTGACGCTAACCATTAAAATAGTGCCGGGTAGTATCGCGCACGCCTAGAGAACGTCGTGCGTTGCGGTTAACACTAACTCGCCTGACTTCTGGCGGGTGCTCTTGGCCGTCAATGCCCGTCGCGTTCTTGATCAAGGTTTTGCGGATAGCCGAAAGCCGCTCAATGTTGGAATTGTTCTGCGTGATCGAGTACGCAAGCGACAGGGCAATTTCTACTGCAAGAAGCTGAATAAAAATATCATCAAAAGCCAAAACATTTTCTACATCAGAAATGTAAATTATGCGGCATACGGTAGCATCGGAATAACGCAGCATAATGCTTTTGTTTTCAAAGAAATAATCTGATGCCGCGTAGATCATATCGTCTTCATTTACTACCCGCAGCAGCCTGATAAAATCAGCGGTGACGGGAAAGGCGGCGGCGGCACCAAACAAAGGGATTGTTGAACTTGCGCTCAATTCTGCTCTTTTTATGGCAAAGTTCCAAGGATGCATTCTTAACAACATCCGGCGATTAACGTCATACCACCGGGCGCATTTTTCCTCGGTGCTTGTCTGCGGTGAAGATATATCCGAAACAAAACCGCCTTGGAGTAAATCCAAGGCCATGTTGCAGATGTCCGTTGATGATGTGACCGCCATTAAACCCCCTTTGCGGCCAGCAGGAAGCTACCCCCTACTGGCCGGGCGCGAAGTTTAGTTAAAAACAAAAACGCCTCTGACGCGGATGGTTCCGGCAGCGGTTCCTACCGTGGTGGCGGTAAGAGCAATGTCGTAAGAATCATCAGGGTTAGTGGCTCCAGAAAGAGAAGCCAGCGTACGAAGTTCCCCAAGCGTCAAGGCCGATAGCCCGACGTTGTTTGATGTGGCAATCGTACGGGCAGTTGACATATCAATAGCCGAAGCCAGCACGGTAGCGTTTACCACCGAGCCAAGGTTGGCACGGTACAAGCCGAAACCGTAAGAAGTGCCTCCAGTAATTGCTGTGTTCACCACTTCAAGGCTGATAGGAATAGCGTTGGAAGGCACAGAGGCGAAGACCCGAAAGATACTTCCGTCATCGTCAGCGGCTGCTACGGTAACAACACCAACAAGAATAAACGGCTCCGAACCAGAACCCACTTTGTAGGCATCTGTTTTCTTGTTCGCAACAAGGTTAGCATCTGTGTATTTATTTTCTACGGCCATGGTAATAACTCCTATGAAATAATGTTAAACGGTTGCACTAAAGACAGTTACCGCAGTTCCAGAACCAACAGCGTTAACCTTAACTCTGAACAAGCC
>Ga0315909_10006816_pt1 | contig 12845 bp, 24 predicted proteins | sample LakEriMetagenome_11_FD_203527 | JGI IMG/M metagenome (GOLD analysis project Ga0315909, IMG submission 203527) | Freshwater fungal communities from buoy surface, Lake Erie, Ohio, United States - Buoy 2 MA125 | ecosystem: Environmental > Aquatic > Freshwater > Lake | place: USA: Lake Erie, Ohio...
AATATAAACCAGGGGCTAGAGTATCTGCTTGGAAACCAGGCTCTCCGTTTAGAGCGATGATTTTTCCGTCAGGTAGAGATTTGTTTGCTCCGAAGAGAACAAATTTTTTGGTTACTAAACCGATCTTGTCTTCTGGAATGATTACCATTCCGAAGAAGAATCGTAAAGTGAATTTGTAGAATAGAATTCCTAAGATTGGGATAACCATCCACGAATAGGAAAGTAACATTTGCATTTTGTCTGCCATTTTTCTTTTTTTTAGATTATTGTTTTTTTACAGGATTTTCTTTTTCTCGTACCTGTGTCAACGAGATTTTTATTTATTATCTTCAATTTCTTTTGATATTCTTAACATCTCAGGTAATCCTAATTCTTGCATGCTCATAACCAACTCGCCTATTCTGACGTCCATCTCAAGTGCTATACAACATTCGATGCAAAAATCATCACCTATTTTAAATCCCGAATCTACCAGATCTACTGCTCTATCAAAAGCGGATAGAGTTATGACAGGCCCACCCTCAAGAAATTTACCTTCCCGAAGTTTATTGCAATAGTAAATAAATACTATTGCACCGTCCATCATTTTCTCGTCTTTCCAGTTCACTTAATCCTTTTTGTAGATTACTCCAGTTACTTTATTTTTTGTCCGAATTTTTCGAATATCCCATCCAATCTAGAATCTTGATTGGCTTCCGTTATTGCTTTCAGTATCTCTTTCTCTAAATTCACCTTAGCACGAAAATTCCACCAACTACATTTGATGTAATCGATAACTAGCATTTCCAACTTATGAGATCTTCTTTGATAGATCTCACACATCTCCATTATAGGATTGGTGAGTTCTCTGATCTCTTCGTAGGTTAAGCTATCTTCCATTATTTTACCTCTTTCCATATTTCTTTCTTTTCGATTTGTTTGTCAATTTCCATTTTTTTCTCTACGAACTCAAAAGCTTCCTTAAGTGTTTTTGAACTACATCCTCTTTCTGCATGGGGATCAGTGAATCTTCTGATCATATCTTCACTTCCGAATACAGGGTAATCTAGAATATCTTTTGGTTCATAGATCTTAACCTTACCGTTTTTGATTTCGTATTCAACTACAGGTTTAGGTTCTTCGTTCTCCCCTGCCTCACTATCCATAAGCTGACACTTAAGTTCAAGGAAAGGGAAAGCTTCCGCTATAATAACCCATTCGTTGTAAACAGCCTCTACTAAAGGCCATTTACCGATGTTGTAATTCGAACAACCAATTCTACCGTTCCAAGCACACCAACCGTGAGGTCCTCCGATCCAGGAAGAAGCTATTCTACTATTTGTGAGATAATTTAGTCCCTCTAGAACAGAGTATTTTCCGGTGTATGTGTCCTTGACCTCATAGTATCCTGCCCAGTCTTTCTCGTCAATATTGTGTCTCTCTTTAAGAGACTTCTCAAGATCACCGAATGTAGATCCTCTGACCCCATAGATGATCTCATTGATATCATTCTCCCATTCCCTGTCATTACAGCTGAAACAGAATCCGTCCGTTCGCACGATTATTTCTTTAGCCTGATCTTCGGTAACAGGTTTACCCTTTACCACTAATGCTGGCCATTTTGGTAGGCCTTTATTGAATAGTTCTGTCTTTTTCATCGAATTATTTTCGTAAAAGTAAGAGGAATGTGCGGGGATAAAAAATTTACTTAATGTTAATCCAAGATATTTCTTTCTGCAGCAGTTTGTCGTTAATAGGAAGGAGATCTAGGCCTAAAACATCGTTAACAATAATCTCCTTTGTTTCTTCGTCAATCTTTCCCCTTAAAGTGGGCCTAATTGTTACCATTCCCTCTTCGAACATTTTTAAAGCGATCTTTCCGTTTTTCGTCATTCTGAATTTGACAACAGCAACAAGAAAATTATCATCTATAAACATGTGGGGAACTGTATGTGAAGCCTCTTCTAGTCTGGTAGTGTACTCGCCAGATTGCTCCATCGAGTCAACTAATTCCCCGCAGAAGTATTCTCTCTCTTCGAGAATCTTAAATATGGATGTAACTGATTTTTCGGTATAAATGTTTCCTACACTATTAGGAACACCTATCTCAAGTATAGGTACTTCTCTAATTATCGATTTTGCATCCTTTATCTTAAGCATTATCCGAATGGATTTGAGATTTGTCTTGTGATAATTATAGAGTCTTCTTCTCCTCTGGATTTTATACCCAGTGAAACAGATTCTCCGTAAGCATCGGCAGCGATGATAGTATCCCCATACGAATCCACCTTGGTGAAGAACGTAACAAAGCCTGCTCCATCACATTTTTGATTGTACCCAACCATTTCGCTATGCTGGATCGCTGCTGAGAAAACAATTGCGCTTCCTCCAACTATTACATACTTTGCTCTAAACATTTTCTTCCTCTTTTTGTTGTTCGTAATTAGGAAAGAGAGATCTTAGATATTCCCTGTTCTGTGTAAAGATTGGTGTTTCTGGATCTGCTTCCCAAACATTTCTTTTATAGGTAGCAGATTCAGGAATGACTACTGTAGTATCGGTTACCTCTGCCATTGTTTCTCTCCTCACAAATTGTTTCTCTACCTTTCTGATAACAGATCCTCTTTTCTCTCTTGGACTGTAATCGTTCCAGTTGATCCCCTTTTGGAAGAGCATTTCCTGCATACCGTCAGTCTTAACCCCGTGTAATTCTTTAGAGCTATAAACACTTTGTGCAGCTGAACTGATAGAGTTTCTTGTAGCGTCTTGCTGTCTCCAGATGAAATAGTTTTCAACCTCAGCTGCAAACGGAATTTGAAATACCCTGGCGTCAAACATAGCCATCGGAAATTGTGAGATCTGTGATTTAACTAAGTCTCCCCCGTTCTTAGCTTCCCTGATCAATCTAAGTTGGTTGAATCTGGCAGTTGCCATTGAAGCAGAAACTGAAGCCATCTTTTGTAGATTGTTATCAAACCAAGCGTGTGTTCCTAGATCATCAAAATCTGTAATTAGAATTGAGATCTCATCTGACTGAACGTATGCAAATTTAGCACCCTGAATATTCTTACAGAGGTAAGCTGCAGTTGCGTCCATGTCTTCCATGAGCCACATATCAAAAGGTCTTTCTAAACCTCTTGTGTAAGTATGGAAAGCCTTTCCGTCGATTCTGATTATTGTGTAACTTCTTCTCGGAAGTTTTGTTCTTGTCCTGTCTTCGTAGAAATCTTTCATTCTATCGCCTAGTGCGTCTTTCATTTTTTATAATTTAGATCCGTTACTGTTTTACTTAATTTAGATAAAGCTTCTTTGTAATACTTCTGGTTAAATCCTTCTTTGTTTCTGGGTGAAGGTAGAACGTGGACGAAGTGATTACGCTGCCCGTATAGCATGTCACTGTCATCATCAATGATAATGTAGTTTTCTACGCCCGACTTGTCCATTAGTTTTTGTTGCTCGTCAGCTGACCAGTTGATATGACGGAACCCCAAGTCATGCTCTAAGTAGTAATGAATTTCCATTCCTCGTGGAATACTTATTCCCGAAGTTCTCATTGACGGGGTGATCCCTATGATTTCACCGTGCATATCTTCAAGCTCCCAAACTTTCTTCATAAATTCAATACCACTTGTTCTCCAACTAGATGAGATAACGATTTTCGCTTCAGTTGCATCAATGAGTTGATTTAGCAGATCTTTGCTGCGTTTACAAAATCGCTGATAGTGATCCTTGCGACCGTCTTCCCAAATCCATTCCTGGTATTGGCACTCACCTCTTCGGTAAGCGTTCTCGCAATTAAGAACTCCGTCTATATCTAAGAATATTAGTTTCATAGATCAGAATTCGGTTGTGTAGAATCTTTAGGATTTTTCGAGAAGTCTATTACTTTTCCCCATTCGTATCGGAAAGCTTCCCCATCGTTGGGATTTCCTGCCAGACGAACATATACACCATCCTCTTTCTGCCAGATCATGACCTTGTTTTCCCTCAAAGCGATTTCTGCTGCTCTGAAATGATGGCGGGGATCTTTAGAATTTGGATCGTATGGAACCTGCTCTGCTTTTCTTTTCTTTACTTCTTCCTTCTCGTTTAAGTTTTGTAACCACACTGCGATTAAAACGATACTTAGTACTGCGATGATAATGTAAGGCATATTATTCTTTTGTTTTAAAATTTTCGCTCATTCTGGCGTAATGCTCCGCCATGTATTTAAACTCTTCAATCGGGCTTAGCCCCGCTGGCATTAGAATGCCATTCTTTTTGATGATCGGAATAAATCCCCTGGTGTCTTCTTTCTCTACCATCCAAAGAAAATCCCCGCCGTCCTTGGTCTTTCCCAGAACTAAATAACCACTGTCATCATTAGCAATGTCCATAACAGTGACCATCTTTCCAGCCAATGCCTCTTTATATTCTTTTTCCAGATTGATTTCCTCACCTGTCAAAAAATTGAACTGGGGATTTGGCCAAATCTTAGTGGCCTCGAATGTTGTCTTTATCCAGACGTTTCCTTTTGGTCCCATAATTATTTTAAATTTATTGAAATTGCTTTAATTTTTTTACATTTTCTATGATACATTACCCTTATCAGAAATGAAGAGATCTTAGCAAATGTACGATCATCCTTAGTTCCCCAGTGAGTACAATTTATTCTATCCATGCAATCCTTTATAGAGCTCTTATTTTTCTCTGGATTATAAATAGCAGATTTATATGATCTTTTGAAAGATCCGATGCAGTGAAGTACCATTCTGTGTGTCGGAATGACCGAAGTATAACAACCATTTCTATTCTCTGCCTCTTTCCATATCTCATATCTCCAGCGAAATGTACTTGGCATATATTGCTTATGCTCGGGATATTTGTAACCCTTCTCTTTAGGCTTTATGTCAATCTTATATTTTCCTATGCGAAATGATATTTTCCTTTCTTCTATCTTTTTCTTTCCCAGATTGTAATAATGATTCCATGAATTGAGAGCGAATCCCATACCAGAAACGCTAGCTTTCTCCAAACGTCGATTGGCTTCAGACCAGCTAACACCCTCCGGAGGATTAGTGTAGCAATCTCCGTCTTTTATCCATGTGAAGTTCAGATACGAAGCTTCGCACCAGTCTACGTTAGTGCACTGGTAACCGTCTTTCATAGAAGGTGTTCCGTTTGGATTTGATACGTGTTCGCTCATATCTTCGTAACGGTCTCTGTGGGTTACCTCTAGTTTGGATTTGCAGACTGGACAATGGATGGATCGATCACTCATTTTATTTTATACCTAAGTAAGTCAATACCGATTTCCATCCCGGAAATTGATCGGTTCCGAAATGAATATGTTCTCCCTCGAAATCAGCTACACCATTGGCAATTCTGTCGTCGATAAGAAAATCACCCTTAACCAATCCCTTGTGATGGCAAAGGATAAGCTTCTTATTGGCAGATTTACCTAAATGTGTTTCTACCCAAACTCTTTTCTCGGCCCATGCATCAGGATTGCTCCAAGGTGGTGTACTTAAAATGTAGGTCTCGTACTTGTCCTGCAAAGCAGCCCATGCACTTATTGCACCTTCAATAGGCTCAAGATCTTTGTATGCAGTCGGATGCTTAAATAGGCTATGTCCCTTTATCCCTTGTGCTTCTAATTCTTTAGCTCTCTTGTCGAAGTCACAGATAACCCCGTCCATGTCGATTAATACGATAGGCTTTGTTATCTTAATGCTTGCTCTTAACCACGGTTGGCTCATATCTCTTCCTCTGTTTGTAAATTTTCTACTATGGTAAACATAACGGGAAATGCGTACATCAACTTGTTAGTCTTACCGTACTCCCCCTTCCAAAAGCAGTAAGCTCCGTTAACGACTGTTAATTCTCTACATTCAATGTTCATCGTTGTTTGAGAACCCTCAATTCTACATACTACTCTATATTTTTCCATGTCTTTCTGATTGATAATTATTTCCAATTAATTTTAGGACAATACTTGTTGTATTTTGCCTTTAAGAATTCCGCGATAATGGAGGGTTCTTTTTCTTTCACAGGTTCCCAAATTCGACGACCACTTTCGTCATATTTAACATGGCGATTTTCCCACATCTCTTTGGACCATTTGAATAGTGCAATACAACCGAATACAAATGCAGCACCCCAGCCAATAAATCCAGCTGCGAGAGCATGAAACCAGAGACTATCTTTACCAGGTTCTGCAAAGAATAAACCAAACCATGAAAGCATGCAGATTAACATACCTAATATAAACCAGATGATAAATCCTACCCCTGATCGTTCGCCCATGCTTCTGCTTTCTGACATTCTAAGATCCATCAAAATTGATGGTAAAGAAATGATGGTGTAAGGTAGGATAAAGACCCACATTAGGACCAATTTCCAAAAATAAGGGCATAGACTTTGTGGCATTTCATTAGTTGCATAGAACCATCTGTACAATTTTGCTGTTTTTGAATTAATGTTTAAATTCATTTTCTTCTTCTTTTTTGTGTTAGTTATTTACTTTTTGCTATTTCTTAGGTAATCTAGCTCAAGCTCAAGTGTTACGATTTCGTTTTTCCATGCTCTAATATCGTAAGCGTCTCTTGGATCCTGATCTGGACTTTCTTTGATGTACCCTTTAATTTCCGAAATCCTATCTAGAATTTTTTTCTCCTGGTAGCCTACTGATGATGTCGTGGGTTTCCCCTTCGTCTCTATCCACGAATTAAGTTCGTTGTAAAGAATAATATCGTCGGGAAATGTTGGTCCTAGCCCTTTGAACATGTATGTGAGCTGTTTAGCCCACCATAGCTTGAAACCAAATGGTAGCTTGTGTAAATGCTTTTTCATGATTTTTATTTTTCAAAAAGATTAATGAGATATTTGTACATTTTGTAGTATTCGTGACCTGGATATTCAACACCATCACCTCTAAGACCAAGTGCTTTGGTAAACTCAGTATTTTCTTTTTTGTACATCTCAAACATACGACTCTTGGTCATCTTTGAGTACTGGACGTTGGCAATACGATCGCAAAGTTTAACAAAGACTGCACCTGGAGTGTTACGGATTCCTTCGTAGTATTTGTCGTTTGCTCTTTCTTTACGATTCTTTCCTTTCTCGTTTGAAACAGCATAGATAATATCTGCAGCTTCTTGTCCAAGTATTTCCTTAACATCGTTATAAGAATTGCGAGTGTCCTCGATTAAATCGTGACCCCAAGCAGCTCGTAAACAAGCAGTTCGTAGAGTTACTGTTAGATCTTGGCCTTTTTCAATTTCTTGTTTTCCCGTGTAATAATCTACTTCATTGTCAAGAAGATGTTGAAAATCTTTTGCGGCATTTGCAACCATTCTTAAATGGAATTCATATGGCAGATAGGTATCGTACCAATGATTTGTTTTAGCGTGCTGATCTACGCACCATTGTTGCATGTTCATCTTAACTTAATTTTTTGGTTTATGTTCTGAGAATTGGAAATGTTCAATATCATTTTATTGTCGACATAGACAACTACAGTCTTATATTGAATTTCTTCTCCAGCGTTAACGAAAGAAATGATGTGTAGTTCGTCTCCGTCATTTACGTTTTCGAGAGTAAATGTTGGATTTGTGTTGTAGCCATACATGGAGTCGCTAAAACAAACACATTGTGTCTTGTTTAGGTACATCGCAGTGTTGGATGGCTTTACGTAGTTTCCAGACTGATCTACTGCAAATGTTATAACCCTTACATTGTGGGTTGTTGCTGCCTTGGTGCAGCCAATGATTGTGATAAGAAAAATTGATAATAGGAATCTCATACCTTATATTTTAGACAAAAATAAGGAATGATTCCGAGGTAAAAAAATAAATCAGTGGATTTGTTTGAGATTAAGAGAACCTCATGCGGTCTTTGGCGCTGAAATATTTAGGATCTATTTCATTCTCAAGGTTGAATTCCAATCTTTGAACGTTACCATTAGGTGAGAACTGCCAATCTATTTTAGTCCCAATTTCTTCTGAAAGGGTTTCCGCAATATCGTCTATGTAGTATGAGATTCTTTGCGGTATTCTGTTGTCGAATGATTTAGGCCAATACTCAAGAACAAATTGCTGGGGATCAGAAACCTCAACGAAATCCACATCCATCGTTCTTGCATTGAAGTGAGATATTATTGTGGGTTTTAGATCATCTAGAATTTTAACCAGCATCTCCACCCCATCATCTTCCTTCTTATCCCAAAGCTCATATACTTTAATGTTCCTCATTAGAGATGCTTTAATATTCTGGATGATCTAACGTATGCTTTCACGATCTTAACGATATCCGTTTCCTCCATCTTTTCTAGCGATCTTATGATGGAATCAAGTGTTTCTCTGTCCTCTATATCAGAAATTGTATTTAGTATAGTTTTATCTGATGCGTAGATTTCCGCTATGACCCATCCGATATTTGTTTCCTCTAATTCGGGTAATTTTCCTTCATAAAAGAAAGAGTCAACCACACTTCTATAATTTTCCAATATTCTCTTTTTCATCGTTGGTTTTAGAGAATCCGGAATATTTTTTTTACCCACCTGGATCATGACTCTAACCTTCTTGATTTCCTTTATGATCTCTTCGATAGATTGATTTACCACCTCTAGAACCTGATCTCTGCTATCAGCACTCCATTTTACTTTAAATTCCCTAGTATTTCCTCTGTGTGATAATGATCCGGAGTCTAATATGTCTGAGGTGTGCTTTCCTATTTCCAGCTTGCGATCTCTGGTAAAATGTATTATGATATTGTTTGTCTCTTCAAAGTAGCTTGGAACAAACTCTATCTCTGTCTTCTCTAGAAGCTTAATATATTTCTCAAGATCTTTTGTGGATATCTTCGCATAGAAATAATCGCGACTATTTAAGTGTTTGAATATTCCTTCCGATAATCCTGATTTTTTAAGAACACTTAATACTTTACAGTTATTCTGAATATAGTCGATGTCCTCCTGAGTTAAGTTATAAGTCTCCGGAGTTTCTGACTCTGCCAGCCAATTCTTATATTTCAGTAGGTGATTCTGCATTCTCTATATATCCCTCGGAGACCTCTTCTTGTGGGATAATGGTTACCTCAGTAACCTCGGAAGACTCCTCTATTTTTGCTGGTTTTGCTGATTTCTCTTTAAATGGAGATATTTTCTTATAAATACACTCTATTTCCTCGAATGATAGGTTGCTCTTCTTACCGTTTATATCAACTGTGCAAGCAACGACGTTTCCTTCTACATAGCCTTTAGCCGAATCAACCCTATCAAAGCTTCTGGAATAGTTACCCTCCTCCTCGAATTTTTTATTGGTGTAATAGCAGGTTTGGTAGCTTAGTAGTTTTTTAACTGATTCGAATGATAAATTAAATTCTAATTTTCTATCTGCTGCACTTTGGTAGATCTTTAGCATCTTTTTAGCTACCTCTAAATCACTGACCTCTTGATCATTTTTTTGCTCTATTTTTGGTTTTGTTTGGTTTCTCTTCGGTTTATTGTTTTTTCTTTCCATATATAAAAGATGCGTTACTTAATTTGTTTCCTACTATTTATCCCTTCAATTTCTTTCGCTCAAATCAAGATAGACAAGGCCGGGGATTTCTGGGATCTTAAAGTTGATTCAGCCTTAAATAAAATAAAAATGGTCGACTCTGTTTATTATAGTCACATACTGGAAGTTTGTGACACAATTTCATTCTGGGCAGGGAACTTTTCTAGTTGCTATGGAAGCTATGGAAGGAAGGGAACAATTATTATCTCATCTAAAGATATGAGATCTAATGATATAGACGACATCTGCGCCGTGCTTGTTCATGAGTCACTTCACCTAAAATTATTAATGGATGGGGTAGAGATGGACGGTAATGATGAGGAAGCACTTTGTTATGCTTATGAAAGGGCTTATTTATTGAAAGTACCTGGTGTTAATGAATATCTGATAAAACACGCAGAGAATCAGATAGTTATAATGAAGGCTAAAGGAAATCTATGTCCTCAATATCCTCCAGATCGTATCCAGCATTAAAACTTCCGGTAGCGCTAACAGACATAACATATTCTTCGCCGTCAGAAGTTTCGTAACTTTCGAAGATCAGAGTTGTCATCCCGTCTTCGCGGAATATCTCGGTCTGTTCGAATTTTCCATTAACCATATTCTTACCATTCCAGAATAACATTTCGATGTTATTCTCATTAAACTCATTAAGAGCAATTTCTTGCATGCTTGATTTATTCAGAACGTCATAAGAAACTATCCCGTTGTGTATATTAATACAGGATTTGTATCTCATGAAGTTGGATACTATTATAATGGTTAAGCCATATTCTAGATTTTCTATTGGATTTGAATAGTCTATATTACTAGCTGATATAAGAGCTCTTAAAGCTCTTTCGTCCATATTAGGATATAACTCAATCTCGTAATTCTTTTCTTTTAAAGATCCGATTAGACTTATGATTTTTTCAGGGGTGTAATTTTTTCCAAGCTTTGCTTTGAATTTTTGACCATACCTTCTCCTTTTGAAGATATCTACCGCATCGAAAAATTCAGCAATCTCCAGAGCTAGATCCTCCTCCTTTGGGTGGCTAAATTCTTCGTACAGTTTAAGATTTTGCATGGATTATATATCCCAGCCACCCCTAACTCTCTTCTCCCATTCCCATGCACTTTTAAGAATGTCAAGGGTGGTTAGCTTAGCCTCCCATCCTAGAATTTCTTTAGCTTTCGAAGGATCACACCAAACTTCAGCTGGATCCCCAGGTCTTCTATCTGCTTTTTCACAGACAATAAGATCTGGCTCAACGTCCATGACGAAAGTTTCTATCATTTCATAAACAGATGTGCCTTTACCTGTTCCTATATTGAATGTCTCAAAGGTGTGAATTTCCTGCTTATCTAGCCACTCCAGTGCGGCCAAATGTGCTTGGGCTAGATCTGTTACGTGGATGTAATCTCTAATAGCAGATCCATCTGGTGTTGGATAATCAACCCCTGTAACTTTGATTGGCTGTTCATAAACCCCAGCAGCTGCCTGTGTGATGATCGGAACCAAATTGCCCGGCTTTCCTTTTGGACTTTCTCCTAACAGATATGTGTGATCTGCTCCTGCTGGATTAAAATATCTTAGAGCTACAGATTTTAGATTTTTTACTGCTGTGCAGTCTTCCAGTATCCATTCTCCCATAATCTTTGAACAACCGTAAGGAGTAGATCCCTTTAATATCGGATGGACTTCATTGATCGGTAAATAGTTAGGATGTCCGTAAACTGTCGCAGAGCTAGAAAATATGAAATTCTTTATGCTTAAGATTTCACAAAGTCTAATTGCAGTCATCAGGGAATCTACATTGTTTCTGTAATAAGAAAGCGGATTCTCTTTTGATTCTGGTGAAGATTTGAAAGCTGCAAAATGTATAAGTGCATCTGCATGTCTTGCGTGCTCACCTATGTCATCATAAATGTGCATAGGATTCTTTAACATCGATGCCTCGTAGAAGAAAGGTATCTTTCCGGAAGCCTTATATATGTTATTAATAGAATCTCTCGAAGAATTGGAAAGGTCATCGATTATAATTACCTCGTGTCCTGCTCTGATAGCTTCAACCGCCGTATGTGAACCGATGTATCCGGCTCCTCCTGTGATTATTATTTTCATATACTGTTTTCCAGATCCTCCAAAGAGGCTAAGATTTTGTGAGATGCGATCTTAGCCCAATCATCAGGTAAACTCTTTGAATGCTTAGTGTACTCTGATTTTATTCGGCTCTCGATCATTAATGCGATTCTTTCCTTTCTGCTCGGTTTGATTGGTCCTTTAAGTTTATCGACTCTTAATACTGAACCTTGTCCGTGCATCACCTGGATAACGTATGATCCGATGTAGTATGCTTGACCTGTGAAGTCATTCAAATACTCTTCGTCGTCACACTCTTTGCAATGCTCCTCCGCATAGTTGAATGCTAACCACAGAAGTCGTTCTCTTGGCTCGTATCCTCTCTTATACTCCCTGTCCCGATACTTGTCAGATTCATACCATGCACAAAGTTTTTCGATTGCTGCATCCATATCGGGTTCAGCCCACTTCTTAAACCTATCGATCCAAACCATTTTATGGTTCATATCGTTTCTGAGTTTTTCCGCGTACTTCTCCAATGAAGCTTTACCTTCCTCACTTTCGAACCAATCGCTTATATCTTTTAGGTTCTTATTCATCTTCTTTCTCCACTAAGTATTTTGCACACTTGTATCCAATAAACATTCCAATTGAAATACCTAAAAATAATCCTCCGAAGAATAATGTAATCTCCGTTGTTGTAAAAACCTCACTAATTCCTTTCATGTTACTTCTCTTTTAATAAAAACGTATTTGATATAGCTTTAAAAGAAATGCTCTTGTCCCTATTTCTGATAACTATACCCTCTCTATCTGTTCCCTCATTCAATCTTGATTTACCGTCAGCATATCTGATGATCTCCTCGATTGTTGGAGGTAATTTGTAATCGTAATTAACGACAGGCACAAGCTCCAAAGGCTTATCGTCTACATTTATTTTGTGTAGAAAATGAACCATGTCATCAAGACTAAGATACTCTTGCTTGTCGATGTTGAAAATGTTAAAGATCAATACAGTTTGACCTTTAATTTTATAGGGGTTACCCTGAACGCCTTCTCCGATAAGCTCACCTTGGATAGAGTAATTCTCCCCTATGTTTCTTAATTTCTCTTCGATAAGCAATTCTCTAGCAACCTTCCAGAAAGTATTTCCCTCTGTTTCTAATAGCTCCAAATTTCTTGAACACACGCCAAATACACCATCCTTGAAATAATATGTAGCTGAACTTCCGTCGAGTTTTTCTGTTACGTAATAGTGCTTATCA
>Ga0315909_10006818_pt1 | contig 12840 bp, 13 predicted proteins | sample LakEriMetagenome_11_FD_203527 | JGI IMG/M metagenome (GOLD analysis project Ga0315909, IMG submission 203527) | Freshwater fungal communities from buoy surface, Lake Erie, Ohio, United States - Buoy 2 MA125 | ecosystem: Environmental > Aquatic > Freshwater > Lake | place: USA: Lake Erie, Ohio...
GAAACGAATGGCGACGCGCTGATGTTGTCGTAGGGGCGCACCAGCCAGAACGTCACCACCACCCAGGCGGCAGTCAGCCCCCAGATCGCCGCAACGAGCAGCCGGTGGCGCAGCGTCCTATTCACGACTGCCTCGTCACGATGCTCACTAAGCCACCCAGGGCGGCGGTGATGACCAAGACCAGGATCGCCCACGACCTGTTCACGAACTGTGCGTGAGCCTGACCTAGCCGCTCAACATCAGCCTTGATGCCTTCGATGTCTGCGCGGATCAGCGAATCTGACAGGTCAACCTTCGAGGCCAGTGATTCCACGCGCCGCTCAAGGTCGCGCAACGGGTCGTTCATCAGATCACCGGGCTCAGGTCGAGCGACACCGTGTATTTGTCCGTGCTGACGTTCAACTCCCAGCCCTCCACAAAGCCGTCGTAGGTTGTTGCGCCGAACTGTGACGCCTGCAGGTCGCTGACCCGCACCCGGTCAAGGGGCACGAGCTGGAGCGTGGTCGAGGCGATGGAGCTGGGCGTGGTCAGCAGGTCGACGGTGATCTTCGACAGTCGCGGCGTCTGCGACTTCCGCAACGTCAGGCGGTTATCGGCCATCGTCTGAAGGTCGGCGTCGTCGTAGGTGAGCGCGGACCACGAGTCGACCAGCGATGCGCCGTCGGCGGTGACCAAGGCGGAATCCTCCGACGTCACCGACCCGGCTGGTGAGGTCGCTTCGACAGTGTTGGCGTAGGTGGCATCGTCACTGATGAGGCGAACGTCAGCGGTTAGGTCTTTGGTCGCTGACACCGTGAGCGTCACCGACGAGCCCGATGAGCGGGCGCCGTATCCGCGTAGTTTTGGATCACCGAGCCGGTCGATGTAGAACACGCCCATCTCAGAGTTGGCGATATCCTGAAGCGCGTCAAGGTACGACCTGCCGTCGGTGTCCTGGCCCGCGATGTTGTAGCCGGCCAGGTTCGCCGTCGCAGGCGTCGCCGCACCGACGAACTTGGCGAGGTCGGTGACGCGGGTGCTAATTGACTGATCCTCGGCGCCGGTCGTCCCATCGTCGTACCAACTATCGGGGCCAGCGGTGTAGGTGGAGTTATCGGTGAAGATCGCCGGGGCGGCGATGTCGCCGTCGAACACGAACGTATTGGCATTCCACGCCGAGTTGCGGTTGCCGCCGAAGATGGCCCGACGGTTGCTCGAACCGATGGTGCAGGCCGTACCGCCAGAGTTCACGGTGCCGCCCCACACCTCACCATCAAGGATCGGGCGGATGGTGGTGCCGGTGCCGGTGGAGAACCAGCAGGCGACGTGGTGCCACGCGCCGTCGTCGAGGTCGTCCCACACGCCGCCTGAGGGCGTGACCGAGGCGCTGCCGCCGGAGTCGCCCGCGCAAATGAACGTCAGCCGCCCCGTCGTGACGTTGATGTAGATGGAGGCGTAGCCCGTGCCGCCCGACGTGCGTTCCATGTTGAACAGGTACGACGTCTCATCGGCGGTGGTGCGGAACCACAGCGACACCAGCCCATGCTCCGAGCCTGGGTCCCAGGTCGTCGGATGCTCCAGCACCGGGCCGACCTGACCCTTGGGCTTGAGCTTGATGGCCGACTTGACGAACGGCGGGCCGTCGTTGGTGAGTTCGTACCGCATCCAGTCGGTGTAGTTGTCCCACGTCAGGCGCATCAGCGCCGCCGACGGGTCACGGTGGGCGGTGAAGTACGCCGAGTAGGGGATGTTGTCGGCGGTCAGCGGGTAGACGGCGCCGGATAGGTACGTCAGGTCAGCCTTCACCGTCTCGATGCCATAGGGCGCCATCTTGGTCTTGGCGTAGGTCTTGAAGTCGTCGGTGCAGGTGAACCGCGCCACAGCCTCGCCCGGCGCGCGACCTGGGTCGCATTCGATGGAGTCGATGCGGCCCTGCCACACCTGAGTCGTGCCGATCTTGAAGCGGACCTGCTGATTCTTCTTGAGCATCCCGTAGGCGTAGTAGGTGCTGAGCGTGTTTGCCGGTGAGCATTCGCCGTCGGCGTTCTGGAGCGTGAACGACGCCGTACCCGGCGCCGACGTCTCGAACTCGTTGGACCGGCCACGCCCGCACTTGACGCCCTCGGTCAGTAGCACGCGATGGGACACGTCAGCCCAGCCCAGCGCCGAGTTGATCTCCACCGTGATCGTCGGCGTTGCCATCAGGCCAGCGCCAATCCGCGTGCGCCCTGAGCCTTCAGCGCCCGCGTCACCGCCGTGGCGATGTCACGGTCACTGGCCAGGGTTGAGCCGTTGACGTTGACGACGATGGTGGTGCCGCCGCCCGCGCCGCCGTATCGGCTCAACGGAACAACCGCCTCGGGGCCAGCCTCGCCGATCACGGCAAGCGTGGGACGTGTGACGATGCCCCCCTCGGCAAGCATCGGGATCTGCGGCATGGAGAAGCCGTTGCCGCCGATGATTGGAACCCAGCTAGGAACGGTGAAGGAAATCTTGCCGACCGTGTTGTTCCACAGCGCGGCGATTCCGTTGAACGCGGTCTTGAAGGGCCAAGTGAGAACGTCGACTATGGTCTGACCAAAGGCGCTTAGCCTTTCAGGCAGGCCCTTGATGAAGCCAACAAAGCCATCCCACTTGCCCTTGATCCATGTGACCGCTCCGCCGATCTTGTCGCGCAGCCACCTGAACGCAGCGAACGCGCCTCGGACCATGAGCCCCAGTGGAGAGTTCTTGATAACCGTGACCAGGAAGTCCCAGCCCTTGGTCTTGATCCAGTTGAACGCAGCAATCGCCTTTTCTTTTAGCCAGGTGAAAGCGCCGCCGACCGCCCGAAGCGCGCCGTCGACAATCGCGCGGAAGGTCTCGGACTTCTTGTAGGCGATGACGATGGCGGCGACGAGTGCGGCGATAGCAATGACGACAAGGGTGAGCGGGTTGGCCGACAGTGCTGCATTGAGTAGCCACTGAACGCCAGTCCATGCCGCCGTCGCAGCCTTCACGATGGGTAGCGTCTTTAGGTAGGCCGCAAGACCGCCCGCCGCCATGATCGCAGACTGTGCAGCAAATGCAGCATTGGACAGCCACACGGCAGCGGCAAGGGCTGCGATTGCCGCTGCAGCAGGAACAATGACCGTGGCGTTTCGCTCAATGAATCCGACAACCTTGAGAAGAACGTCGGCCAACCCGCTCAGCGCGGGCATGAGCGCGCCGCCGACCGTCTCCTGAATCTCGCCGAACTTGTTCTTGAGCATTTCGGTCTTGCCTGCGGCGGTCTGCGCATCCTTGTTAGCGAATCCGCCAACCTTGTCCGACAGACCCGCCATGACCTGATTGAAGTTGGCGCCGGTGCTGCCCGCATCCTTGAAGTTGATGCCGACGTTCTTCAGCGCCTTGCCCTGGCCGAGCATGGCCTTGCCGACTTGCTGCGCAGCGGTGCCGAGGTCGACGCCGGTCTTGGCCGCGTAGTCGGCAACCAGCGGTGACAGTTGCTCCAACTGAGTCTGATTGAGGCCGTATTGCGCAAGCGTGGCCTGTGCCGCCGCGAAAGCGTCATCGTCGTAGCGCGTCTTATTGGCAAGCTCGGTGTTGAGCGCCCTCAGCGCCTCAATGTTCCCGTCCGCCAAAGACGGGAACTTGTCGTAGGCGTCCTGCAGCTTCAGTTGCGCGGCCTCTGCCTCAGCAAAAGCCTTGACAGACTGAGCGCCAAACGACACCGCGACGGCTGCGCCGGCGACAGCGGCAGCCTTCACCATTCCGCCCATCTTGCCGCCGATGGTGCCCATCGTCTTTGACGCCTTATCGACGGCAAGGATGGACACCTTCAGGGTGGAGTCGGCCACGTCACGCCCCCTTCTTCATCTCGCGCACGTATTCATCAGCGGCGCGTTGGTAAGCGTGAAAGTCAGCGGTGGACAGTCGGTCGATGTCCCACGGGTGAAGCCCAAACAGGTGCGCAAACAACGCGATGTATCTGACCCTTAGTTCGGCGTAGCCGCCTCGGGGTCCGGCGTAGGGTCCGCCTCTTCGTCGTCCCCGATCACGTCGATGTCCTCAAGGGCGAAGTCGACGTCAGAGAACCGCAGCGACGGGTCCTCGCGCTTCATGGCGACCCACGCCAAAGCCTTGAGCGACGTCGCGGAACCGGACGACAGCGCGTCCTGCATCTTCTGGCCGGTGACCTTCTCAATGGCCTCGGCCTCGGACAGCATCAGGCGGTCCAGGCCGTATTCCTTATCGGCAATCTTGATCTTCATGGTGTCCCCTTGTTCCCTAGGTACACGTCAGCGCCCCCGACCGGATGAGGAGTCGGGGGCGCTAGACGTGCGGTGAATGGTGCGGTGGATCAGAGTGCGGTGTCGGTGCTGATGGTGCGGATCTGGAAGGCGTTGTGCGTCGCCGAGCCCTTCCGCACCTTGGCCGTGATCGTGTACGACAGAACGTCGGGGCCGTCGACGGCGATCTCGGGAATCTCGAACTTCACGGCGGGAGCGGTGAACTCCAGCAGCGGGAAGAACGCGCCCGTGATCGCCGTTGGGCGCTGCCAGTAGACCTGGAGCGCGGTCGACGTGCCAGCGGTGGCGAGGCCGCGAAGCGTCTGCGTGGTGTCGTAGTCCAACTCCAGCTCGATGCTGTAGTCGCGGTAGCCGTTGACAATCTGCTCGGCCTTGACTCCGCTGGAGTTCGAGTAGAAGCGGTCGGTGTAGAGCGGGTTCTCGCCCTTGACCGTCGCCGACTTCACCGTCAGCGCGGTGCCCGAAGCGATCGTCGTCTTGCCGCCCGAGGTCGACGGCGTGCCACCGACCTTGACGTACAGATCGGCGCCGGTGAACTGCTGCGCCGTGGACGAATACGACGCCGTTGCCAGCGCCGTCGCCGTCGTCTCGTTCCAACCATCGACCGAGAAGGTGATGTTGACCGGCTCGGTCACTGAGCCACCGACCTCAAAGCCGGTGACCTTGCACCCGTTGTAGGTGAACGGTGCAACGACGCCGTTGATGCCGGGGCGGCCGACCTGGACCGTCAGCGACGAGCCCGCCGATGCCTGGTCACCGGCTGCGAACACAGCCTCGTAGGCCGAACCGGAGGCGACGCCCGGAGTCGTGGTGCTGCCCACGGCGGCGCGGTACCAAAGGCCCAGGCCAACGTCGGTGGCCTCGAAGGTGACATCGCCGGAGACTGTGCGCGTGGTCTGCGCCCAGCGCGTGTCCAGGGCGAAGCCATCGGTGGAGCCGTACAGGCCCTCGCCCTGCGTCGTCTCGATCTCAAGGTTCAGCGACTCGGAGACGATCGGCTGGAAGTGGTCAACGGTGACCCCCGTGCCCGCCGTGGTCTCTTGCTTGAAGCCGCACTGTGCGACCAGGCCGGAAACGAAGCCCATGACTTACTCCTCATCCTTGTTGTCGGTGTCGTCAGCGACGACCTCGTAAATCTCTTCGGGCCACGCATGGGCGGCGAAGAAGTCGGCGGGCACCTCGAACACTTCGTCCACGTCCACGCTGATGCCCAGCGCGGGAATGGTCCGAGGCTCGGGGGCGATGTTGCGAACGCGGGCCATGTTGATGCTCCTAGTTGGACGCGGTGATCGAAACGGTGAACTCGAAAACGACGAGGGCACCGTCGCTGGTGAACGATTGGCGCAGAGTGCCGCCGGTGAACGTGAGCGTGTGCAGGTCAACGTCGGGGCCGATGCCGGCAGGTGTGCGGACGGCAGCGCCTAGGGCGTCGAGGATCGTGGCGACCTCGGCACGGAGCCCCGTCCAGTCCACGTCGCCGTCGGCGTCGCCGGTCCACGCGCCGACCAGGCACGGCACGTCGATCTCTTCGGTCTGCGATCCAGCGTTGACCGGCATGGACCGCCACACCGCCGACGTGGTGGCCGATGCGTCGTCGGCGTCCTCGTCGGCGATCAGGTCACGGGTGCCGACGGCGACGAAGGCCGCGGGGATGTCGTAGTTGTCGGACACCGGGCCGTCGAACACTCCGATGACGCCAACCTCGTCGGGCGTGCCATACCCGGCGACGGCGCGCCAGGTCGTCACAATGCCGTCGATGGCGTCGAACACCTTGGTCCCGCTCATGCTAGGCCGGGGAGTTCATACGGCGCGATGAGTTCGGTGACGCGGTTCGGGAAGGTGTAGCCGGTGCCGGCGACGTAATCCTCGCCGTTGCGCCGACCCTTCATCGTGCCGCGCTGCGTATCCCACAGGTGGCGCGTCAACTCCAGCACCGCTTGCCGAAGGTCGGCGGGAATCCAGGTACGGCCCGCGACGTAGACCACCGTCACGTTGTTGAAGCCGTCGGTCCAAGTGGACCGTGAGAAGCCGTTGACGCGGGTCACAACGCCCCCGCCAGTGGACAGTGAGTATCCAGTGGAGGCGACGGTTGCGCCGTTCTCCGTGGCGCTGGTGACCTCGAGCGCGGGCGGCTGACGGAGCAGGATGCCGGAGACGCCACCGTTGTGCGTCTCAGTGACGCTGCGCCGCGTCATCGGCCCCACCCGCTGCTCGATGGCGGCGGTAGCGGCGTCCATGAACGCGATCAGCTCTTGGTCGTATTCGGTGTTCGTGATGTTCAGGTGCGCCTTCACGTCCGTCAGCGACACCGGGAGCGGCGTCAGAGACTGGACGGAGAACACTTCCTCGAACGTCCGCGTGGGCGTGCCTGTGGCCGTCCAGAACGCCGAGTGCAGCCCAACCGCAGCGGTGGCCCAGGTCACCGAGTAGGTGCCCGTCGCGGTGTTCGTGACCGAGCCAGTGGCGGTGGTGCCATCCGGCCTTGTGATGACACAGGTGACAGACGTGGCGTTGGCCGCGTTGCCGTTGGAGTCGGTGACGTACAGCGTCAGAACTGCGTCAGCGCCGAGCGCGAAAGTCGCAGGCATTACCCCACCGCCCCTGTAATCGTTGTTCCCGAGACGGTGCCGGCAATCGGCCCGAGGGTGTAGGACGGCGCGGTGGAGTAGGCAACCGAGTCGTCGTAGTCGATGGCGTCTGCGTAGTCGAAAGCCATCAGAACCTCCCGATGCCAGGGCCGCGCTTGAATGTGGTGACCGGCGCGGCAATCGCCGCCGACACCGACAAAAACCGGGTCTCGGCGTCATCCTTTGAGGAATCCATACTGACGCCGTAGTCGCCAGCGGCCTCGCCTGTGGCACGCCACGCAGCGAAGTGACCCTCACCAGCAGTCGTACCGGGGATCGTGACCGGGCCGGAATCCACCCATGTGGAGACGGCGGTGTTCACCGAGATGGTCGTGTCGCCGCTGGCGGTATCGACCACGGTGTCAGTGAACCCACCGACCATCGCGCCATCGGTGAGTTGCGTGATCTGTGTGGTCGTAAACGGGGTCGCGGTGTTCGATGCGTGCTCTGTCGCGTCAGAGTCGGAGAATGGCGTAGTCAGGTCGTGGCCGGTGAACACGTACAGATGTCCACGCCCAAACCCGGTGTAACTGTTCGACCCCTGCGACCACGTTGCCGTGTAGGTGATGTTCGACTGTGCCGACGTGTTCAGCGCGTAATAAATCGCCAGCTCAGTGTTCGTGCGGCTACCTGTTTCTGTGCCCTCGACTACGCACAGCCGTGTCCAGGTCAAACCCGTTCCCGAGTTCGTTGGCGCGTTGATGGCCAGCGAGCTCGTCCAGGTGTTTGCCGTCACGATCAGCACCAGCAGCGAGTTAGCCGGGGGCGAGAACGTGCCCGAGGTGTAGGTGCCGTTTGCACCCGTGGCGAAGTACGGATCAGACCCGCTGAACGGTGCGACCTGATGCCACGGGCCTAGCTGAGAGTGGGCGACGACAGCCATCAGGCTTCGCTCATCTCCACCGTGATCACAGCAAAGGCCGCGCCGCCACCTGATCCAACGAAGTCCACATCAAAGGTGAGGTAGTCGCCGTCTGCCAGAGTCGTGACATTGGGGGCCGTGGTCGATGACAGGTTCGCGGACGTAGAGACGGCGGGACGATTCGCCTGCGTGGTGAAGATCGTCGTGCCGTTCTTGTTGACATCGATTACCACAGCCTTACCGCTGATCGGTGAGGACGTGGACACCGTGCCGACCGTGCCTAGCGAGAAGAACACGTTATTGATGTTCAGCGTCTTGCCGGACTTGTTGTACCAGCGGAATACGTCAGTTTCAGCAACCAGCACCTTGCCGATGGAGTAATCCACCGACCGCTGAACCGGGGCGTCCAAGTTCAGGATGTTGGAGTTGGTGCCCGTCTTGGACAGCCGCGTCGTGACGTTGTTGTACGAGTTCCCAGCAATCGTCACATGCGACACGTTGTTCAGCAGAATGCCGGTCACAGCGCCGAAGGCGTTACCCGTGATGGTGAAGTTGGAAACCGTGGACGACGACGACGTGAGAGTGACGCCCGTGGTGCCGGACTGGAACGGCACGATCTCGTTACCCGTGATGGTGCCGTTGACGAACGTGCCCGTGGTGATGTCAACCTTCACCCCGACGCCCGTGAAGTTCTCAATGCTGTTCCCCGTGACCGTTAGCACCCCGGTGGTCTGCGAGGTCATCGCCACGCGGATCGGGTCAACGACGCCCCCGTTGAGCTTGTTACCCGTGATGCGCAGCCCGCCGCCTGAGGTCTGATAGATGTGGCAGGTGGCCGAACCACTCTCCACCCCAATAAGGGTGGAGTCGCTGATGCCGGAGTCGCCCCAATCGGGGAACGCCGGGTGAGCGACGCGCACGTTGTAGACCATGCTCGATGAGGCAACCAGGCGGCATCCGTGGATCAGCCACTCCGCGCCTTGCTGGATGTCGATGTTCGTGTGGAACCCGTAGGCCGTGATGTTCAGGATGCGGCATTGCACGCCGTTGGCGGAAACCTTCACCGCTGATCCCGACGTGGACGTGCCCAGGTGGCTGATGGATAGGTCGCGCACCGTCACTGAATCCGACGTGATGTCGAACACCGTGGCCGTGCCCGTCGTGGTCGTCAGGTTCGACACAGACAAACCCTCGCCCATGACGGTGCAGGCGACACTGATCGTGTGCCCGCCCGTTGTGCTGTACGTCCCCTTCGGGAAGTAGAGAATGCCTCCACCAGCAGCAACAAGTGCGGCGATGGCAGCGGTGATCGCGGCGGTGTCGTTCGTCGTGCCGTCGCCCGTCGCGCCATAGGCGGCGTCCTTCACGTTGAACACCGTGGCCGAGCCACCGATGAGCGCCCTAGCCTGCGCCGGGGTCAACTCCTCAGCATTGCCCGCACCTGACGACACGCGGCCCAGCAGCCGCGACGTGGCCGAGACGTTCTGCATCTTCGCGTAAGTCACCGCATCGTCAGCGATGTCGCCCGTGGCGATCGTGCCGTCAAGGATCTTGGCCGAGGTGATGGCGCCAGTGTCAACGGTCCAGACCGTGCCCGACGACGACACAACGATGTCGCCCTTGTCCCCGTCAGCGACGCCCGTGGAGAAGCGCGAGTCGTCACCAGCGGCGACGGTGCCGGCAGAGGTGCCGACGTTCAGAACGGCAGCGCCACCCAATCCGAGGTTCGTGCGCGCCGTGGATGCCGACGAAAGGTCGGACAGGTTCGATGACTTCTGCGCCGCGCCCGTGATGCGCGCGTCATCACCAGCGGCGAGCGTGCCCGTCGTGGTGCCCGTCTCCTTCGTCGCGGAGGCGGTAAGGCCCAGGTTCGTGCGGGCGGTGGAGGCATTCGTCACGCCAGACAGGTCATCGACCAGCGCAGCAGCGACACCGACAGCCTCGTACACCGTGGGGGTAGCCCACTTCACGCCAGCGGTCAGCGCCGAGTCAGCGGTCAAGACTTGACCATTCGTGCCGACCGACACAATCGCCGGAGCGTCAGCAGCCGTCGCAACGATCAGGTCGCCCTTGGCGTCAACGATGGTCGTGGGGATGCCGGACCCGGCGATGAGGTCATCGACCTTCTGCGCCACGAGCTGCACGTTCGTGTCACCCGTGGTCAGGTTGCCGTTGAACCCCGTGGCATCCACGGAAATCGCGGAGGCGGCGTGCGCGCCGGATGTGTCGGTAACGTGCGCAGTGAGGGCAGAGTCAGCGGCCTTCGCAGCCACCGTCGCGTCAAGCGCGTTGAAGCGCGCCACAACCGTCGCCTCGGTGCCCGAGGGGTTCGTGCCGAGTTCAGTGGCGATGGCCTCGATCTCATCGTTGGCCTTGCCCGCCAGGGCAGAGACGCCGAATACTGCATCGTCGGAAGGGCCACCGAGTCCACCGTTTGAGGCGTCAATCTCTGCCTTCGACTTGAGTGTCGGTACGGCATTCGGGTACTCAGCCACGAGCCCTCCTTCTGTTCAGATGTTGATGACCCGCCCCAGGTGACTTCCCCTTCACCAAGGGCGGGACGGCTAGGCGTTCGGCAGGGTGCGGAGCGGGCCGGTCTCTGCGAGGGCGACCTTCTCCGCGAGGCGCTGGCGGCGGTGCATCTCGGCGGTCAGAACCGACGCCTTCTGATGCCCGATCTGTACGGCGGTATTGACGTGGATCGGCGCACCCACAGCGGCGGCGCGGAGGCAGAACGTGGTGTCCTCACCGAACCGCTGACCCTGGATCGCGGACTCTTGGAACCACGGCCACACCGCGTCAGCCTTGAGCGCCGCGATGGACTGCAACACCGTGCGGTGAATGAGCAGGCAGGCAGCGCCAGTAGCGCCGATGCGGAACATCGCGTCGCGCGGGTAGTCCTCGTATCGGACGGCCTGAATCCGACCATCCTCTTCGGTGAAGTCGTAGAGCGTGGGGAACAGTCGCCCGTCATCCACGCCGAAGCACAACGCCCCGACGATGGGAGCCTGTTCGGGGTCCGCGCTGGCAAGTAGCCGCTGCGGGAGGTCGGCGTCGAAGATCATGTCCGCGTCAAGCATCAGCAGCCACTCGTGCGGTGACTCCAACAGCCTGCGGCAGAGGTTGTTCCGCCCGTGCGAGACGTTCACGCCTGACGCCTCGGGGAACACATCAGCGACAACACCGCCGCGCGCCTGATGCCACAGCATTGCGGCCAGTGAGTTAGCAAACCCCGCCGCGACGTGTTCGCCGTACAGATACCCGACCGCCACAGACGGCCTGTCAGGGGTTCTCGTGCGTGCCTTCTTGCTCATCGTTCCCAACTCCGATTCTCCGCTGGCGGGATGGGCGAGGCCCCCGGACACGGAGATATCCGGGGGCCTCTAGCCCGCTGCTTAGGCAGGCTGCCCGTTGTGCGCGGGATTCACTCCCGCGCGGGTCAGAGCTTCAGGACGCGGAACGCCCCGGGGTCAACGACCTTCGCGCCAGTGCGGAAGAACGCGAACCAGCCAGCCTGTCCGGTCGGACGCTGGCTTGCACCCGTGACCACAGGCAGGTAACGCATCTCGACGCCAACGCGGTCGTAGATGTAGTAACCGGCCTTGAAGTCACCAGCGAGCAGGATGTTCGAGCCGGTCGTGACGGTGGCCGTCATAGCCGACGCCTCGTACACCGAGGAACCGAGCAGCGACGAGGGCTGGCCCACGGCGAAGTCGGTGAACACGCTGTTGGCGCTGGACTGAGCCATCGCCTGCTGGCGGATCAGGTTGATGATCGCCTTGTTCGCCACCCACGAGGCGTTCGACGCCGAGCGGGGGGTGAGGTCGTTGGCGACCTTGAACGTGTCAGCAATCGACGCGCTCGTGAACGTGCCGCCCGTGGTGGGCGAAACGCGCGAGGTGGTGATGGCGGTGACGCCGGTCACGATGCCCTCGGGAGCCGAGGAGCCGTTGCCGGTGGCGAACGCCGTCGCCTCAAGGCGGTCCTTCGCGTCAGCGATGAGCGTCGACAGCTGGCCGACGAGCTGACCATCGGCCTCCTGCTCGTAGGACGCGAAGATGTACGCCGCGCCCTTGTAGGCCGTGATCGACGGCTGAGCAACGGTCGGGGATGCGTCAGCAGCCTCCGAACCTTCGCCCAACCACTCAGCGGTGACGCCAGCGGAGGTGACGCCGTTCCACTTGTCTGCCGTGCCGGTCTTGACCGTGGAAATCTGGCGGAACGGGTTAGCCGAGCCAGAGTTCGCCAGGATCACAGTCGGGTCGAGCAGGAAGGGGATGGTGAAACCACCGTTCGCGCCGGTGTTGCTCAGCGCGGCACGCATCGCCTCGCGCTCTTCACCATCGAGGAGGCCCATGCCCATCTCAGGGTTGCGGAGAACCTTCTCGAAGGCCGAGCGGTAGGCGGGCGAGCCGGTGAGCAGGATGTGACGAGCGATGCTCGCGTCACCCTCAGCCAGTCCGGTGGCGTGGTCACGCTGCGCGTCGTTGAAGCCACGAGCCTGGATCGACTCGATGGCGGTGGCGGCGCGGGCGATGACGTCGCTGTCGCTGGCCCGGTTGACGTTCTCCAGGCCCTCGAAGGCGTCGCGCTTGACGTGAACGTTCGGCGCGGAGAACCCGGCCTCGCGGATCACGGTCGTGTCAGCGGCGTTGACGCGGGCCAACTTCTCGGCACGCATGGCAACGTCGGCGCGGAGGGTGTCGAGTTCACGAACGGCCTCGTCAGCCTCGGTGATGGCCGCATCGAAGCGAGCGGTCTGCTCGTCCGTGGGCTCAGTGATGGCGTCAAGCTCAACGATCTCGGCGCGGAGCGCCTCGACCTTGGCAGCCAGCGCCTCTTCCTTGTGAGACATCTAGATCAGTCCAATCTCCCGCGCCTTCAAGCGCAGGGAACGGTGAATGGCGGATACGTCACGAGTGGCGCTGGCCGGCTCATCGACGGGTGAAACGATCTGCTCCGGCTGACCGTCGTCAGTGGTGGCAGGAATCTGAGTGAGGTCGCGCAGATCGAACGCGCGAACCAGGGCCTCAATCGCGTCGTCGGGCAGTTCCCCGACGTCGGACAAGGCGGCACGAAT
>Ga0315909_10006819_pt1 | contig 12839 bp, 10 predicted proteins | sample LakEriMetagenome_11_FD_203527 | JGI IMG/M metagenome (GOLD analysis project Ga0315909, IMG submission 203527) | Freshwater fungal communities from buoy surface, Lake Erie, Ohio, United States - Buoy 2 MA125 | ecosystem: Environmental > Aquatic > Freshwater > Lake | place: USA: Lake Erie, Ohio...
ATCCAGTCCAACATAAGCAGTACCGCCAGAGTTTACCAGTTGAATTAAACTACTATTTGTTCCTGTCGTTGCAGTCTGACGAATACGCGGTGCAGATTGTGAAACATCAAGGGCGAAACTTGGCGAACTCGTACCAATACCAACTCGGTCGTTCGTGCCGTCGACGAACAACAAGCCACTATCAAAGTTTGCATTACCGCTAGTTTGTGTAAATGCAGTTCCGACAACTATGGTTGCAAGATTCGCGCCAACTTCAAATGTCGCTGAACCATTGGAAGACAATAGCTTCTTATCAGTAAGGTTGATTGCTAATTCACCAGCAGCAATATATGTGGTGTTAGATGAGTTACTTACGTTTGGTAGTAAGCCAGAGGTAGTAGTTCGTTTAATTTGAAATCTATTTGGCATTTTGCCTATCTCCCTTTGCTAGTATCTACTAGCGGATTCGTGCTGAGTATTTACTCAGATCTGTTTTCAATTCTATTTAGCTTTTCTTTTAGTTCTTTGATTGCTTCAATTAAAAGAGGAACAAGTTTTTCGTATTTTACAGTAAGATATTGCCCGTCGATTGGAGCAGGAACAACAACCTCTGGTAACACCCTTTGAACTTCTTGCGCGGAAACACCAACTTGTAAAGTTGGCTCATATCCTAACTCTTGTGCTAATTCGTTTGGAATATAGTAAAATCCATTTAACGATTCTACTTTATCTAATGCGTTTTCTATGTTACTCTTTCTTTCTTTTAACCGATCATCAGAGAAGAAAGCTGTAACATCACCAGTAGAAACTAGATTAGTTGCTGAAATAGTACCATTGACAGTAAGTACACCAGTGGTTTTATTGTATGTTAGATCAGAATCGCCAGCAAGTTGATCAGAATCATTAAACTGTATTTGTGTGTTGGAACCAGCAGGAAGTCCTACAGTATTAGCACCAATCTCAGAAACAACTGAGCCATTGGACACCCACAATTTACCATCGTATGTGTTGATGCCGATGTCGCCATCAACGCTCAAAGTAGAAGCGTTCGCGACTCTGCCAGGAACTGATGTTGTCTTGATTGTACTCATAGACTTATTTATACTCTAAAAGAAAGCCCACCGAAGTGGGCTTTTAAGTTATTCTGCGACTTTTTTATTCTTAGCTTCCAGCTTTTGCAACTTCGCAGTCAATTCTTCTAGTTGCTTTGCCATTACATCAAGTTGGCTCTTAGTGATTAGATGTTTACTAATCTCATCAAAAAGAGCCGTTTTCATGTTTTCAATATACACGTTTACAAATATTGCTTCACTCATAATAACCTCGTTTTAATTTTAGAATGTACCGCCATCCAAGTCTGCATAAACAACTGCAGTACCGTTAGATTGTAGAACCTTGCCATCTGCACCTAGTGACAACTTGCTTAGTGTGTTACCAGTATTAGCAACTAGCAAATCACCAGAGGTGTAGGAAGCAGTTCCTGTACCACCAGAAGTTGCTGGCAGAGCAGTTGACAAGCTCAGCGTATTAGCTGTCAATGCAACAGAAACAGTTGCATTAGCAGTAATATTGACTGCGCTCGAGTTAGCAACCAATGCACCAGTTGTTAGATACGATTGTAGGGTTGCGTAAGCAAAGTTGACGTTAGCAGTATCAACTGTTGTGGTTGGTTCTGGAATCTGACCAGAGAACAGACGATAGACGCCGTCGGTAGCATCACGGAATAGACCAGAATATTTGGTTGCGCCATCATTGAACTTACCATAGAAACCAATATCAAGTGTATCTACCGCATTGTCCCGAGCCAACGAGATAATAGAATCAGTTACAGATAGGTTTGTGGTATCAACGGTGGTTAGAGTACCATTGATATCTAAGTTACCAGATAGAGTTAGATTTGTAATCGATAGATCGGTATTAACATGAATACCAGTTGCGTTTACAGTTAGAGTCGAACCAGTAGTTACACCAACTGAATCAGCGGCAACAGAAATACCGTTAGCAGCAACAACGTGGACGCCAGACGCATTAGCAACAAGACCATCACCAGCTGTTACATTAATACCCGAAGCATCAACCGAAATACCGTTGGCAGCATCAGCGAATACACCACTTGTATTAGAGATAATACCATTATTTGCTACAACAGCGATTGTTACAGCACTACCTTCTGAAGAACCTGATCCAGAAATACCAGCACCAGCAGCAATAGTGGCAACATAGTTACCAGAAGTTTGAGTGCCGAGGGCTACATCACCAGTTAGCTGGGAAGTAGCAATAGAAAGGTTGGCAGTATTTACATGAACGCCAGATGCGTTTACAGTAAGAGTTCCGTCACCGCGAACAACAAACACACCGCTAGAGTTAGCAGAAATACCATTGTTGGCTTTAACAGCAACAGCATCAGCAGCAACATCAATACCTGCACCAGCACCAACGTTGAGTGTTACGCTACCAGAAGTGCCACCATCAGTTAAACCAGCGCCAGCAACAACTTCAGTAATGTCGCCCTGTTGGCCAGTAATTAAAATTGCGGTAGAGTTAGAAGAAACAGTAACACCGCCAGCACCGATAAAGAATACATCATCGTTTGCGCCAGAGGATGGGTCTAACTGTAGAATACCTTTGTTAGCTTCAGTGTTAGCAACAGCAAGCAGATCATAAGTTACACCTGCAGCTGGAGTCAACCAGTAAGCAACTGTGCCATTAGAAGCAAGAACTTGACCGTCAGAACCAGATGAACCATTAGCATAAATGGCTGTTGGAACTAGATTAGCAACGATTACTTTGTCAATACCAAGTGTAGAGTTAGCGACAAGGGCTTGGTTAGCAGTTAGAGTACCAGGAGCACGACGACCACCGATAGCGATGCTACCAGTAGAACCGTCTGGGTGACCCAAGAATAGTATTTCGCCATTCGAGGTATACGCAAGTTCACCATTCGCAAGACCTGTTGGCGCGGCATTGGTGGTACTGCGTTTAATTTGAATTTTATTGGCCATTTTAGAATGAACCTCCGTCTAGATTTAATTGTTGTACAACATATGTATCGTTTGCAGAATAATAAACTAGAGTAGAGTTGTTTGTTGGAGTTCCCTCTACTACATCCACCAATGAATCTAATCGTGAAGCAGTAACACCTGAAGCAGAAGTGACAGTAACAGCATCAGCCTGTGTAGAAGGTCTAATCGACCCACCAGTTGCAACAACTTTTATCTTAAGCGCACTAGTCATATTTAGTTATCTCGTAACCTCAGGGTTGATAGTAACAATGCCTTCTACGATTCTAGAAACCACATTGCCAGAAGAAACCAATTCTAAATCCCATACGTATCGACCACCAGTAATGTTTGCGCTCGTAGCAGCATTCATAGAAACAGTAATCACACCATTAGCATCACCAGTAACAGTAAACGAATTATAGGTTGTAGAAGTATAATGTTTGCGCATCTGCGAACGACCTGTATAAGTCGTTAGATTAATTGGAGTACCAGCATCATCTGCTACTTCGATGGTTGTCGAAAAGTCAGTGCCTTGGTCAATGAATAGATTTAGTTTGGTTGCCATTTGTTACTCATTTTGCATATGGCGGACGATTGTCCGTGTCTGGTGGTAAAACTACAGATTTTGTTTTTTTCTTAGAGCCTTTTACGAAAAACAAAATCACACCGACTACTACGATAATTCCTACGATTGCGCCTATTGACATATTATTCTCCTATTAGAAATATGATCTATTTACAGTCCAAAGTACTGTTCCAACTATGTTTGACCCTAGTGAATCTGTGGCTATTTGTACTTGAAATTCTACTTCGTTAGTTCCTGGATTTCCAGTGCTTGGTTTATAATATCCGAATGATCTAGCAGTGTTTATTTGTAACCAAGTATTAAATGTTCCTTGGACTGTTACCGAAGGAGTTGGGTCATTGACATTGTATCCAACGTTTACCCAATAATTATTTCCCGCGCCAGTGCTTCCTACAGGAGAACCCCAATTTGCAAATACTATTGATTCTTCAGTATTAGCATAATTGTAAGTATATCCATCTGTTCTTAAAGTAAAACCACGAACACTTTGGTCAGAAGAACTGGTGCTTTCAGTTAGAGTATTTTCTGTTCCATTTATTACAACTTCAAATGCAGTATACAACTGAGTCGTGCCAAGATACACTTTTTGTATCTGTGTGCTTCCCAGATATATGTTCTTTCGCTCAGATGATCCCAAATATATTGGCATATTATGCGCTCACAAAGTATAGAGTATTTGCGCTCTTAGGAGAAACTGCTGTATATTCTGCAGCCGTACCAGTCCATATCGATATATTATTTGCATTGTTTTCTGCATTAATATAAGTCGACACGTTAGCAGTTAATGCATTATTGACGTTTAGATTGGCTTCTAATTTGGCGTTCAGATAGGTAGAATTATTAGCAGTCAATGCATTATTGACGTTTAGATTGGCTTCTGTTTTACCGTTTACAAAGGTGGTATTATTTGCACTCAGCGTAGCGACATAAGCCGTGTTGACAAACGCGCCAGTAGAGTTAGCCACGATACCGCTATTAGCATTCAAGAACACGCCAGTAGAATTTGAGACAAGACCGCTATTGGCAACAACCGCAATAGTTGGCGTACCGCCTTCTGATGTAGATGTACCAGAAATACCATTACCAGCAGTAATAGTGGCAACATAATTTCCAGAAGTTTGTGTACCAAGAGCGACATCACCAGAAAGTTGAGATGTGGCGACGCTCAAATTCGCAGTATTAACATGGATACCTGATACATTTACAGTTAGAGTTGGACCAGTAGTTACACCAACTGAATCAGCAGCAACAGAAATACCATTAGCAGCAACAACGTTAAGTGTTACAGAACCATCGGTGCCACCGCCAGTTAAACCATCACCAGCTGTTACTGCAGTAATATCAGCAGTTGTATTTGACCAATATGCTGAGCTACCATTTGAATGTAATACTTGTCCTGCTGTACCAACAGATCCATTCGCGTATATGATGGTATTACCGCTAGTTGTACTACCAATAACAATATTACTTAATGGTGATTGTGTACCAATTAAGATAGATGGAGCAATACGACCCGTTGCATTTGCTGATATACCACCATCAACATAAACAGATCCTGGTCTTTTGTTGGTTGATGTTGCACTTACATTACTTACGTCACCACCAGCAATAAAAATGTTGCCAGCGTAAATATCAGTGCCACCACCGCCACCACCAGTATGATCACCACCATATAGGTTTACTCTGCCACCAGATCCACTTGATGTGTTGGTTTGCGAACCACCCCTAATTGTAACGAGGGCACTAGTCTGAAACTGTTTACTTCCTGGCTGAACTGTAATATTACCAGGAGCTCCAGATCCAGTTGCATCACCTGTACTTAGCAACAATCCCGCAGAACTTTCCCCAGCATTCGTCGCGGCAGTAAGAATATTGAAAGCTTGCGCTGCAGTATTTGATGTAAATACTATATTTGCTTGAGATACAGTAGAGTTACCAGTAGAACTTTGAGTAAGAATTCCGTATGTGGCATTATTTTGTATGGTTACGTTTGCAAACCTCACACCTGCCGTAGTAGCTACATCTTGGCCAATATGAACGCCAGATGTATTTGAAACAACACCAGTATTAGCAAGAACTGATAACGTACCAGTAGAAGTAATTGTTCCACCAGTAATACCATTACCAGAAGCAACAGAGGTTACAGTACCAGTTGTAGAACTTGTACCAGCACCAATCGCAGTTCTAAAATCAGATGCACTCAACGAAGAAATGGTATTATCTGCATTGAACCTTGGGAACGTGACTGCGCCTGGATTGGTCAAAGTAAAGATATTTCCACCAATCGTGGTAGCGCCAATCGCAGTTCTAAATGCACTATCGCTGAGCGAAGAAATTGTATTATCTGCGTTAAATCTCGGGAACGTAATCGCTCCAGGATTTGTGATAGTAAAGATATTACTACCCAGAGTTGTTGCGCCAAGATTAGTTCTTGCAGCAGGAGCCGATGTCGCACCAGTGCCGCCATATGCTACCGCAACAGCAGTGCCTTGCCACACACCAGTTCCGATAGTACCAACGGAAGTTAGTGAAGAACCAGTTACACCAGAACCAAGAGTAGTAGAGCTGAGAACAGAAGTTCCATTGATATAATATGCTTTACCTGTCAATAGGTTCATGTGCTCAGAAGAAGTCCAAGCATCTGTTGCGTCTACCCAGTTAAAGGTCTTATCAGATGCACCCTTAAGAGTAATACCGCCACCATCAGCAGATGCATCAGAAGGACTTGCTGTGTTTCCTAACTCAATATTCTTATCGTCAACTGATATAGTAGTTGAGTTGATAGTTGTTGTAGTTCCATCGATTGTCAGATTTCCAGAAACGATTAAGTTTCCAGTTACAGTTCCGCCAGCTAGTGGTAGATATGTCGAAGCTGCAGTTCCTGTCTTTAGATAACCCTGAGCAATAACATATGCAGTAGTTGCTAATTGTGTAGTGTTAGTGTCTACTGCTGCAGTTGGTCCTAATGGAGTTCCAGTAAAAGTAGGCGAATGAGAAAGAACGGTATTATTGCTACCAGTAGATGCTGTTACACCAGTACCACCGCGAGCAACTGGTAGAGTTCCTGCGCTGATATTACCAGCATCAAGAGCAGTAAGCGAAGCGCCACTACCAGAGAAAGATGTTGCAGATAAAACACCTGTTGCTGGATTAAACGTCATCTTCGTAGATGATATTTTAAGTATTTTATCACCAGATGTAGCATCAACCCAAACTGGATAGAATGTACCAGATGACGTAGTGTCATCTGAAATTAAAGAAGTATTAGAAGCAGTCGCTCTGGTAGCATTAGTAGCAGTACCAGAAGAATCAGCGTAAGTTGCATTTGCAACACGAGTTGTTCCGATAGCAGTTACAATATCTGAAGCCGAAGCATTAGAAATAGCAGAAGTACCATTTCCTTTTAATAGAGCGCCAGAAGTAAGAGTTGTCGCACCAGTGCCGCCGACACCGACAGGTAAAACACCAACTGCGACAGACGAAGCGTTTACGAACAATCCATCGCTAGTTGCAAAAAGACCAGTATTAGCTTTTACTGAAACTGTCACATCACCAGATGCTCCACCGCCAGTAATACCATTTCCTGCTGTCACAGCAGTAATATCGCCAGTTGGTGCTGTTTCCCAGTATAAACCACCAGTAGAGTTAGCAGCAAGAATTTGTCCTGTAGTACCTAGAGCACCGTTGGCAACTACTTTGGCGATAGTTGTATTAGCTAAGAATACTGCATCAGATTGTTTAATTACAGAACCAGTACCGTTTGCAGTTGTTACGCCAGTACCACCTTGCGCGACAGCTAGTGTACCAGTCGAGATGTTAGTCGCGTTGGTATAATATGCTGGTAGTTCGCCACCAAGATAAGCTGCATTATTTGCGCTAATCGTAGCAACATACGAAGCATTTACGAACAAACCTGTGCTGTTTGCAACTAGACCAGTATTGGCTCTTACAAACGTACCAGTTGAGTTAGCGACGATACCGCTATTGGCGTTTACGAAAGTACCAGTTGAGTTGGCAGTAATACCGCTATTCGCGATGACAGCAAGCGAAGGAATTTTAGATGTTCCGCCTTTAGAAAGACCAACACCGTTAGAAACGTCTTCGATAAAACCTGTATCGCCTGCTAATAGTGGATTTGCCCAATAGACCTTACCAGATCCGTCGGTACGAAGAACTTGATCAGCTGAACCAACACTTCCGTTAGCGTTAATAATACCAGTTATAGTAATGTTAGCGAAGCCAGCATCACCTGTAAATGTAGGAGATCCGACGGTAGCGATAGTAGCAGTATTAACGTGCACGCCACTAGCGTTAGCAAAAAGACCAACACCTGCCGAAACATTAATACCAGAAGCGTCTACCGAGATACCATTAGCAGCTTTAGCGAATACACCGCTAGAGTTAGCAACAATACCTTGCCCAGCTGTTACATTAATACCAGAAGCGTCTACCGAGATACCATTAGCAGCTTTAGCAAACACACCAGTGCTATTGGCGACAATACCATTATTTGGTACTACTCTAAGAGTAGGAGTAGATCCTTCACCAGATACAGCTCCAGAAATACCATTGGCCACCGCAATATTAGCAACATAATCACCAGTTGTATCCGTACCAAGCGCGATAGAGTCAGTAGCAATGGTTGCGGTTAGAGTGCCATTTTGCAAGTCAGTTAGAGTTACAGAACCAGTTAAATCACCACCAAGAGTAATTGTTGGATTACGATTAATGACACCAGATACCGTTAGATTTGCTACGGTTGTGTTACCAGAAGATAGAGTATTAGCAATTACTACTGCGCCATTTACCGTCAATGTAGAACGAAGATTAGTCGCACCACCTACGTTAGCAGTAGTAGAAACATTAATGTAACCAGTTAAATCATTGTTACCAGAAGCTACACTATTAGCAATAGTTACAGCGCCATTAACAGTCAGAGCATCACGAAGATTTACAGCACCGCCTACGTTAGCAGTTCCAGAGACGTTAGCGAAACCTGTAACAGATAGATTAGCGGTAGAAGTATTACCAGAAGATAGAGTATTAGCAATTGTTACTGCACCATTAACAACAAGTGTGCTTCTCAGATTCGTAGCACCACCAACATTAGCAGTAGAAGAAACATTAATATATCCAGTTAAGTCGTTATTGCCAGAAGCAACACTATTGGCAATTGTTACCGCGCCATTTACCGTTAATGTAGAGCGTAGATTAGCTGCGCCACCTACGTTAGCAGTTCCAGAGACGTTAGCAAAACCTGTAACAGATAGATTGGCAGTAGAAGTATTACCAGACGAAACGGTATTGGCAATTGTTACCGCGCCATTAACAGTAAGCGTGCTTCTTAAATTAGTTGCACCACCCACATTGGCAGTTCCAGAAACATTTGCGAAACCAGTAATAGTTGTATCGCCTGCAGCCAATGTAGAAGTTACATTAGCAAAGCCAGTGATAGTTGTGTTGCCAGACGAAACAGTATTGGCAATTGTTACTGCGCCATTTACCGTTAATGTAGAACGAAGATTGGTTGCACCGCCTACGTTAGCACTTCCAGAGACGTTAGCAAATCCAGTTACATCTAAATTAGCAGTAGAAGTATTACCAGAAGATAGAGTATTCGCGATAACTACCGCGCCATTTACTGTCAGCGTAGAACGAAGATTGGTTGCTCCGCCGACATTAGCAGTTCCAGAAACATTCGCGAAACCTGTAACGGATAGATTGGCAGTAGAAGTATTACCAGAAGATAAAGTATTAGATATCGTTGTTGCACCAACAACGTCTAGAGTAGAACGTAGATTAGTTGCACCACCAACATTAGCGGTGGAAGAAATATTTGCAAATCCAGTTATGGTTGTATTACCAGCAGCCAATGTAGAAGATACGTTAGCGAAACCAGTTACAGTTGTATTTCCAGCAGCCAATGTAGAAGATACATTAGCAAAGCCAGTGATGGTTGTATTTCCAGCTGCTAGTGTAGAAGATATATTAGCGAAACCAGTTATAGTTGTATTTCCAGCAGCGAATGTAGAAGATACGTTAGCGAAACCAGTTATAGTTGTATTACCAAGAGAAGCAGAATTAGCAGTAATTACAGTATTTACCGAACTGTTACCAATCAACAACGCAGAGGTATTAGCGACTACGTTAGAACCAATTGACGCAGAGGTCGAAGTGATTATAGAGTTTACAGTGCTGTTGCCGACTTTTAATGCCGAGGTATTTGCAGTTACATTTGCTCCGACATTGACAGCTACTGTAACATTAGCAGAGCCTACGATATTCGCGCTGGCGTTTGCAGTAAGCACACCAGTCGTGACTGTCAGTGTATTGGCTATAAACGAGCCATTTACACCTGCAGTTCCCGTAGGATAAGCTTCAGCATCGACAGATACAACATTGGCAAAAGCGCCAGCTAATTCGTTTGTTTTATCTAACCACGCACTAAATGTTTGTGTGGTTTCGACATTCGCGATAGTTTTTGCCATTTACCTCTTCTCCGAAGATGCTAGAGCTGCTATTAACAACTGTTTAATTTCTGTTAGACTTGATTCCATTGAACTGACTCTTTGTTCTAAAGTATCTACTTTAGAAATAAAATTTCGTTTTGCTTTATAAGCAGCAAGTGCCTTAACATTAGTATTTAGCACTGCGCCTGACACAGTATCTTTCAAAAGGTCAGGCGAGTCTTCTATTTTTATTAATGATTCCATATTATCTCTGTAGGGCGATTACTTTTAGATCAGTAACTTTTGGAGGATTGAATTCATATTCAGAATCAGCCACCAGAACAATTTTTATGCTATAACGCTTATAACCATTATAGAAAACGCCATTAGAGTCTTCGTATTGAAGTACGCCATCTACCTTATTTATATCAGATAACTGATACTCGTATTCTTTGAAGTCATTATTATTTCTTGAATCGCTGTATAGAGCTTCATTAGTAACTTGTTCTAATTGAATCCAGCTGGTATCTAATATAGGTTTGGTATTATCTTCGGCGTTCTGAAAACGCGCATAAACAAATACATTTGTACGAGGTGGTTTATATGCCGAAACAAAGACCTTAATGTCTTCAGCATCCATACCTTCTGCAAGAGTTATTGTCTTGGTGACATATCTTGCATAAGCATTACCCTGCGGTGTCAATTCTGTAGTAGAGATATCTGTTTCACTGTTAATGATATTAGTAATTAATAATGCTTTGCTGTTGTCTAGATTAATAATCGGTGCGCAGAAATCATTTTCCGCGCTCAGTGTAGCAGTTAATTCTAACGTATTGTCGATAGCACCTTTATTAGAATGACTTGGCAAGAAACGAGCTGCATCTGAGAACGTTTTTTCGAACGATGGAGAAACTTCAATACCAACGCTGTCTTTTGTAAGCGTCACACCTACTTTCGTAGTACCTTTTAGAGTAAACTTAACATTTGCTCCTGATTTCAAATCAATATCAAGACGAGGAAGTAACGAGTGATACTGATAGTCTTGAACAGATTCAATTTCACCATCTAAAAATTCAGTTTCTACTTTCGAGAAATTAGTGACGAATGTACCAGCAGTATTGCCGACGTTTACTCCAGTTTGTGTGTTAGCTGCAGAGAATTCTTCGCGAATAATCTTGATAACATCGTCAGCCGCAACAGTAACAGAAGAAGATTTATTATCTACGATTACAAGATACTTCTCAGTATCAATATCATTTACGCGGTGCATCGAAACGAAGTCACCGAGATAATCCCAGCCACTCGCAGATTGCTTATAGATCTTTTCTAATCCAGTTGGAAGCAACGATCTAGTCTTTCCTGTTTGGAACGACTTTAGTAGAATGTAATCATAGTTTTCTTTGGCACGCAGAACAGCAGTACCGACGACTGTATTATCAAACTTGGCACGATACACGTTAAACTTCATGTCTTCGTTTTCGACAACCGAGAACGAACCATTGTTTTCGCGATAGTATAGTTTACCAAGCATAGGATTAGAACCTAAATTCTTTCCAGTAAGAATGTCAATTTCGCCTTTTGCTGCTCCCCAAATCGCGAAATCTTTCGCAGGAGTCTGAAGGCAAATAGCATATTGTTTTGTAGAACCAAGAAACACTGGCTTCTCAAAAGTGAATACGGTTTCGCTGGCAGCAGTGCTAGAAACGGTAATGTCCGAAGATTTTTTATAAACCAGAGTTCCAGAAACTACCTTTGTTGGATCTGGTACATCGTTCACTACTTCAGCAAGAAACACTTTCACTTGTGATAAACTAGCTTTGGCTTTGAAGTAAATACCGATTTTTGTGATGTAGGCACCTGCTACGTCTTCTGGCGTAGGAACAGTAAATGCCTGAGCAATAAACTTGCCCGAATCGATACTTTGATTTATACCTGTGGTTACCATTTTTATTCCTTAATTAAAATACTTTTCTTGACATTACAATTGTTTCATCTACTAGTCCAACAGATTCTGTTGGAGCAACGAATACAGGACCACTTGCTGTCAGTATAACAGGAGGATTAGTATTGGCAACAGGAGTAGAAGTACAGATTGTATTAGCATCAACCGAATTACTAAACGTAATGAATCTTGTTAGCTTGATGGCGTTGTTTCCTTGATATCTTACGTCCACGCGTAGCTGACCAGAAGGAACGGTATTACCATTAGTTCCCCACTTCACAGACAATCTAGAGTTACCATTATTAGTTTTAGTGCAGTCATTTTCTTGTTCAGAAATACCAACACCAGAATAAGTGAAGTAAGAAGTAGTATTACTTAGTCCAGCATTACCCATAGTTGTAGAAGACAACTCAATGTATGTCGCATTACCAGAAGTTCTTGAGCTGTTAAAGTCTAGGTGTACTCTACCATCAGATGGTCTAATTACAGCGCCAATTTCTGGAAGGTTATAGTTGTTGTTATCACCAGGAACGTGACGATAAGCAGTTAGCTTAACTGGATTTGCACTAGATACGTGACGAGTTAGAGTAATCTGCTTGCTATATTCAGAAACCAAGTTGGCTGTAGCGTTAGAAACTTTCAGTCTAACGGTAAAGGTTTCGCCTTTAGTTGGAATGGTATAGGTAATTGTGTGTGGACCAGCGGTGGCGCTAGTTAGATTGCTAGCAGTAACACAGCTTGTTCCGTTTACAATGAACGTCCATTCATACGCATCTGGAGTGACTGCGTTTGAACCAACTGGAACCGAGCGATTTGTTCTATCCGTAAACACCAGCGTATGAGAAGAAACTGTTTCGTCTACCGTTAGAGGTCCTTCAACA
>Ga0315909_10006821_pt1 | contig 12839 bp, 20 predicted proteins | sample LakEriMetagenome_11_FD_203527 | JGI IMG/M metagenome (GOLD analysis project Ga0315909, IMG submission 203527) | Freshwater fungal communities from buoy surface, Lake Erie, Ohio, United States - Buoy 2 MA125 | ecosystem: Environmental > Aquatic > Freshwater > Lake | place: USA: Lake Erie, Ohio...
TTGGTTCTCCCTTCCATTGTGGTTCCCCTTTTACTTTCTTAATATGTTTGTTTTTATATGCAAGTATCACACACTCCTTAGGGTTATAGATATAGGGGGAAGATGGGCTCATCCAACTACCCCAAGCGGTGGTCTTACTTCTATGTGGTGAATCTTCTTCTAAATCGACAATACCAAAAAACTTAAACCCAATTTTTTTCATTATCTGATATATCTCCGACACAAAGAAAATCCGACCACCTTTATCTTGGCGATTGATTTCATAAGGAATGTTAATGGCAACTCTACCGTCATCTTTTAACACTCTAAATGCTTGGGTTAACCAATCCTCCGAGAACTTCAAATACTCTTCAAAATAAACATCATCGTCGTGAACGTCATATGCAATCCCTACTCCATAGGGTGGAGATGTCACAATTAAATCAACAAATGATTCAGGAAAAGTTTTTAGAACTTCAACACAATTTCCGTTTATAATCTTTCCGGTTTCAATCATTTGTTTTCTAATTTATTTATTTTATGTTGTAAATACCAAAGAGCCTTTTTCAAATCCTCCAATTCTTTTTCGGGACTTTTCTTTCCCGCCCTTGATATATATTTTACTGTGTTACCCAAACAAAAATCCAAGTCCCAAGCATCAATCACCTTTATCGCCTCATATGGATTTGACTCACCTCCGTAATGTTTAGGATGATTCACCATTTCTTTTTCCATCTTTCAACATTTTTTTTAATTTATAAAAATTTTTGTAATCAGGTGACTCTTCTATGATGCCTTCCTCCATATACTCTTTCAGAATTTCAATTGCCATATACTCACTACAATTCAAAATACTTTCGGCAATAAAAGAGATGTGTAAAGGTCCTCTTAACTTATTTAGAAGAATTCTTTCTTTGTTTTTTGGAAGTGGTGTTGTCATTTGTTTCTGTAGTTGGAGTTTTGAATTGTTTTTTCCACTCTGATTTTGATACATACTCAAAACCGTATTTGACTTTTGGTTCGGCTTCCTTGTCTTTCACTCGTTCGATTTTACCTGTGGTTTTGTTTCTTAATGTTTTCATATATTCCAGTCTTTAATTTGTTGCAAGATTTGTTTTTCGTTCTGTCCGTTTTGAAATAACTTATAAACTTCTGTGGCAAACTTATCTATGAAGATTACCGCATCGGCTTTAAATAACTCACGTAAAGTTTGTCCTCGTTCAAGGCTTGTTTTTATCTGTTGAATCGTCAGAAATCTCTTTATCATCGGGATATTTTATTGAATTGATTAGTTCTCTTACTTTCTTTCCCAAAGTATAATCATTTGGATTTTGATTGACAAGTTTTTCGATTAACTCGTATGTGATTTCTGTTTTCATACTCTATCGTATTTTAATGACAAAGACTGATTTATATAACTTAATACTCTTCTTTTGAATATTGGTAATAATGTTTGTTCTAATGGGTAGTCATCTCCACCCGTTACTTCAAATATTGGGTATTTGTTATTAACATCTGGTTTATTCCATTTGCTGAAATTATTAATTATTTCTGTTAAAGTCAAATCATCTTTTGGACCTGAGTAAATTGGGTTGGAGAAATTTCTATATTCAACCGAACCTTTTGTTTTCTTTAACTTATACTCCCACACATAAAGAGTTTTTTCTTTTTTGTTGTGGTAGTAAAAGTATCCTGATTTTTTTGATAATTCGTTCTTATTTCTTCTTAACTGAACTGTAATACTTTCATTTACCAAACCCCATATTGATTTCGCAATATTAAAGTAATCATAAATCTTTGGGGCTGTGTATTTTAATATTTCTTGGTATTGCTGCTCCTCATCAGAATTAAGTTGGGGTATTTGATTATATTTCAAATCTGAAACCAAAAGTTCATCATCAAAGTATTCAAACTTCTTGTCTGTTGATAACATTTTATTTTCACCAATCATCGTTCTTACGTTGGCAAAATGTAATGACAATTCTATGAATGATGGATAAACCTCGAACTTATCAAACCTTTCGTTAAGTTTTTGAAAATAACTTAATAAGACATATTGTTTGTGTTCCAAATCAATTGGGGTTTGAAATACCCAATCTGTATTTAACAAAAACTCAAAACCTTTTTTTAATTTTCTTCCCGACATAATTTTTCTTTTTCTAAATTATAATAAAACGTTGGGATTTATTAAAGGTTAATTTATTCTCATTACGATATATGCAACTTCGTTGATATATTCGGTTTCATAACTTCCATCGTATCCACTCATTATACCATATCCATCTGAATCAACGTAGGCTTGTGCAAGTGAAGATTTATCAACCCAATCTTCAATATCAAGTCCAAATTCATCTAATTTCGCTGCGTAATCATATTTGACATCATCCAACATATCATCAACTTTTCTTTCAATCATATCCTCTGTTGGTTCTTTATCAGGTTCAATTCCATCTAGTTCTTCTTGGGCGGTTTCAATATTTGATTCAATTTCTTTTATTTTCTCATCTAAATCATAATATTCTTCACTATCTGAATCCTCTAGATTTCTTTGTTCTTCCTCTGTTTCTGATAGTAAATCTTCCATTTCTTCAATATAACTCTCCAATTGTTCTTTGCGAGCCTCTTGTTCTGTTGTTAGTTCAAAATCATCGTCATCAAAATACGCCTCAATATTATTTCTTATGTCGTCTTCATAGAAATCTCTGAAATAATCCAATATTCCTTCTTCATCCAAGTGGTCCATCCAAAAATTTTCATTAAACCCACGAACTCCATTTTCATCTATCCACTGCTCGGCATATTCCAAGGCTGCGGCTTCGGCATCCTCTTCTTTTCCTGCGGCATATTCCTGTCCTTTGAAATCGCCCCACTCTAAATCAAACCTATACAAATTACCATAATATTTGTATCTTGATGGGACCAAATCATACACATCATACTTTTCTTCTAATTCTTCAATTCTTCCTTCTATTTCAGAAATTTGTTCAGATAATTCATCACTTTCATTTCCTTGTTCTTGGTCGTAATATAAATTACCCAATCTTTCTTTTAATGCTCTGAGTTCTTCTGTTTCTTCTTCTGTTTTAACACTCTCGTTATTATATTCCATTACTTTGATGACTGCGTGCGCCGCCAATCCTTCAGGGTCACCTTTTTCTATACTCCAATCATCATCTTCTCTTCTTGACTGCGCTTCCGACATTAAACCAGCTACTCTTTTTCTTTCTCTGATTTTTGCCATTTCACTTCCCCAATCTTGAACTCTACCCGCTATTTGCACACCTTCAATTGATGCTATACCAGTATCAACCATATCTAAATTACCATTAATCCTAATAATAGGACCCAAAGATTTTACCTGTTTTCCTCTTAATTTCAAATCACCATTAATGACAATTTTTTTATCCTTAAATTTTCTTAATTTGGATAAGGCATTTAAGTTATAATCAATCGCTGGAAGTAATCTATTTAGTTCTTCTGAATCAATATAAATTTCGTCATTTGGTTCCTCTACTTCATCCTGTTCTCTAAGGATTTGTATAAGTTTTGTTATATCTTGTTTTTTTAATGTAATTTTCTCCATAATGTTATCGATAAATATCTGAAATTATTTACTATGAAACCATATTGATAAATATTTATTGAGAAATAAACTATTTAAAAATTATTTGCTATGGGATGCGGATGTAAAAACAACCAACCTCAACCTCAACAACCTCAACCTCAGCCCCAGCCACAACCTCAACCAACTGGACCACAAAACAGTGCAATTCAAGAGGCGGTTAGGAAAACTGTTGAGAAGTATTACAAGAAGTAATTAAATATTGAGTGGGGTTAAGAATTAAACAAAGGGGACCAAAAATCCCCTTTTTTATTATATTTATGTTATTATGGCATTAAAAAACTTAATAGATAGATTCAATAATAATGACTTAGAGTTTCTTACCGTTTTTGTTGGTAATAAAGATGAAGAGGAGTGGGACACTGTAAGAAGATTTTTGAATTTAGTCGAGAAAAAAGGTTTGATAGAATTGATTTCTCCTGGAGAGAGGAGTTTTGAATACAACTATACTCAAAATTTATTTGATAGATTATTATTTGTTAACCCTACAACTAGAAATAAATTCATAGAGCATGTTGCAAGAGGTTTGTGGAAAAATATTTCATATGAAAATGGTAGAATATTTTTGGTTTTGAAAGATATGGTGGACTTGGCTCAGTTATTTTGTTTTGGCGACGAGACAAGAAGTGGTCCATCATCTTATGAAAGTGGTCCATCATCTTATGACTTGGCTTATAGCATACTGAGAGAAGATAGTTTTGAACGTTATTACGATACAACTGAAGATGTGCATGAAGATGTTATAAAAGTTCTAACAAAAGAAAATTTCAAAAAACTTTGCAATTTAATTTCCCAAAATTTTGACACCCTAAATATAGATGAATATTCGGATGAGATTTATGGAACTATAATACCTGATTTGGCGAGTTCGGATGGAGATGAAAATATTTTGCGATTTACAGAGAAAAATGTTGCTGAGATGTTGTGGAATTCCAAAACATTTGAATTTTTAAAGGATGAGGTTTTTTCAGATGATTTTAAAATTTCTTTGAGGAGTTGTCACTCAAATGCGTATCATGGAGTTTTAACAGATGATTATTATAAATCGATAATGGGAGAATTGGAATCAGTAGGTATCGGTAAAGGTGTTTGGAGTTCTGATGAAAATAAAAAAATTATTTATAAAATGGATATTACAGAAAATTTCTTGAGGTTAATTCGTGCTTTTATTGAATCACACATTGGTTATGGTGTTAATTTAAGCGACTTTAGCAACTATTTTAGTTTAGTAGAAGAGACAAGCGATTATAGCGACGAATATTCCTGTCTAAAACTAAGAGTCAGCGAATATCCCGACTATAGAAAAGTAAGGGAATATATCAACGAATCATTTTTTGACTACTTGGAACTTTAAGGATTAATCCTTTCAGATATTTTATAAATCATTTCCTCCTCTTCGTTTGTCAATTTGAATTTATTATTAAGTAATGATAAAACTTTGTTATTGTATTCATCATCACGATTTTTATCAACAGATTTGGATAGTTTTGCCGAGATATTTGCATCATTCAAACATTCCATAACCCAATTGATATCTAGTTCAGATAATAGTTCTTCAAACATTTCTTTTTTCTCGAAAGATGTCATACTCCAAAGAACATCTTCTACTTCAACTGCTATAGTCATATCTTTTTTTTCAGAACTATAATAAATTCATATATGATTGTCAAATACTATTTAGAGTGTTAATTAATTTCCTTATCAATTCTAAAAAAAGTTATGAGATACATAGATTCAAAATCAAAAAGAGGTTGTGTTAATTTATTTGCGGATTATATCCTTAAAAAGTTTGACTCTGAAACAATTATAGAAGTTTCAGATTGCGGACCTTTCTTTGTAGTTAAAGGAGAAACACCACTTACAGAGGTTGTAGATTTAGGACCAATCAAAGAACAATTTTTAAAGGATTACCCGAACGCATATATCAAAACATTTAATGTTATAGATTTAATTACATATAACACAAAACCCAAATTGGACCCAACTTGGTTTAAGTATTACGACACAGAAAGACCAATATATTCTCGAAATACTATTGATGGCCAAGATAGAACATTTGGTTATGAGCAAACCATCATCACATCAGAATTTCCTCATGGATATGGATTGGATATGGGTAGATTTGAATTTTATTTTGGTGAGTATGTGTCAAATCATATTTTCAATATCACTAACGCAAACTCCATTGAAATACGTCATACTAAAGATGAGTTTATTGAGAACTTCAAATTAATGTTGAGTTTGGATAAATCTTTGTTATCGGAGGATTATGTTTTTGATTTACTTTTGGATGTGTTTTACACTCAAGAAAATATCAAGGAAATAAGGGAAATTATTAACTCTTATGATATATTAGAGGATTTACTTAATCCTCTTGAATCAAAACCTTGGATTATCAAAAATAGAATTGAGGATATTGTAGTCTTTTAATTAAGTAGGAGAACTCTACCGTAAATCGCTTTTGATACAAAGTTTCTTGCTTTATACCTTATTTTGAATACATAGACATCTTGTTGACATAAGTCACCTTTGTAGTATCCATCCCACCTATATTCAAGGGCGTTTGAAACAAATATGAGTTCTCCCCACCTATCGTATATTTCCATAGTGAACTCTTCTATTTCGGTTCCGTATGCGCCAAACACGTCGTTTGTATTATCACCATCAGGAGTGAATGTGTTTGGTATATATAATGTAAAATCAGGACAACCCTCAACAATAACATCCAACTTACTATTACTTACACATCTACCATTTGAGAACTGAGCGATAATTGTATAGTTTCCTGGTTCAGTCCATTTGATTGTTAATGTGTTTTCAGTTGACGAGCCAATAATAGTTGCTTCGGGATTTACAAACCAACTACTGAAATATCCTGATGGAGGATATACCGTGTATTTTTTTAATACAAAAGTTGTATCACAAAGGTTAATTACTTGTGGGTCCTCACCTACAGGAACAGCAGAAGAAAGTATAAATATTACTGTGAATATCAGTAATACCTTCGCTGTAAATGAATTTAATACCCCCAGTATTTTCATTAGTCAGTATAGATTATAGGTGTGGTAGGAGGAGGAGTTATCACAATCAAACCATTTCCTGACATAGGACAACCATTTGCATCAATGGATGTAAAAGTAATTGGGTAGTTGCCAGGTGCTAACCCTGCTGCGTTAAACACACTTCCTGTTACACCTACACCACCAAATACAGGATTAGTTCCAAGTGGATTTGCGGTCAAGTTTATGGTTCCGTTTCCTTGACATAACGCATCGTTAATTACAATAGGAATTGTCGGAGGATAAACCGTAATTTGTGCAGTCGCAACAGAAGAACACTCACCGATTGTTTTTGTAATTTCAATTGTATAAACACCTGGTGTTGTCCAAGTAACTTCAATTTGGTCTCCACCTGAAATTACGTTAAAAGGAAATGCTGGTGTGATTGAAAATGAATAAGTGGCGTTTGGGTCGATAACTTGGTCACCATATACTTGGACATCATTAGGACAATAAAAATCACCATTTGCAGGGTTGGGGGTTGGAACTTGCGAATATCCTACAACAGATAAGATTGTAAGAATAAGTGTTAAGATTATTTTTTTCATAATTAATTTGTATATACTGATACTGTTATACCTCCAGGTGGAATGTTAACAACTTTGTTTATTGTGGTGGATGTACAAGGTCCTGTGATGGTAACTGAAACATTATACACCCCTGATAATAAATATATGTGAGTTGGATTTTGTTGAGTTGATGTAGTCCCATCTCCGAAGTCCCAAGTGTATGTATATTGAATATTTTGCGATAAACAATCCGTGTTTTGAGATATAGGAATTGAGAAACTGGCGGTTGTGCAATTGATGGTGGGGTCAGGTAAAACGAATTGTTGTTGAATATAAAAAGAGGCAAAATTTGGTAATCCCATTCTACTTGACCTATTTGCAAGAGGTAATGACAAATTGGTATAATTACATCCCAACCCTACAACATTTGGACTATTAATAACAGATAACGAATCATTATTTCTTGCAACATATATCTTTCCGTCAGGTCCCCTTTGAATTGAACCGATAAATGGTCCTGCGTTTGATATGGTTGTTCTTGATGATTGTATTTGAGGTATTGTTCCCGCACATAAGTTCCACTGCATAAGTAGTCCTTGATTAGTACCAGCGTATAATACTTTACCATCAGGTGAAAATTCCACACCATACACACCTAATTGAGTATGTAAAGTAACTCCATTTGAAACATATCCTGTCGCTGGGTCAAAGTCGTATAATTCAACTTTATTGATTCCTCCTGTTGTGGTTCCATAATGACAGGCAGCTAATTTTCTACCATTAGGTGATGCTTTTAATTGTCCATAAGATGATTGTGAAACACCATTTATAACACTACCGGCATTTGACCAAGATGTTATTACTCCAACACCCGAAGAATTTACTGACCAAGCGGTAAATGTGTTGTTTCCCCAATCCTTTGAAATAACCCATATGTCTTGATTGTTACAATGTCTGATAGCACATAGTTTTTCACAAGAAGGTGTTTTAAGTTGTATGTTTTTTGAAATAACCGCACCTAATCCCAAACTACCATTCATATCAACGGTAGAGTAACAAATACCATTTGGTCCGACATCATTATCTGATGTAAAAATATAATATATGTTTGGTTCATCAGGTTTCTGAACTATGATTGCCGATTGTGTGGATGAAGCATCTCCAAACAAACCCAATCCATTTGTCATAATAACATGAAACCTATTATAAACGGTGACACCATCTGTATAAAATAGTAAATTACCTGAGTTATCAGATATTGTAGCAACCCCTTCTGTAGTGTTTAAAACTCCGTTGGTAAGTGCAACAGGACTTCCTGAATTAAATGTTATTCCTGCAAACGCTCCGAAATACCAATTAGTGGTTGGACCAGGTATTTGTCCAAAACAAAATACTGATAATAAAATTAGTATTAACGAGTACGAGAACTTTTCCATTTTCCAATTCTAAAGGTCAAACCACCATCTACACCAAAAAAATAAATTCTAAATGTGTTATCTTCTACAACAGGTGTGATGTTAGTTTTTGAAAATAGAGCAATATTAAAACCTAACCAATCAGTCAAATTAAAATATACTCCTGACCTCAAATATAGACTAAGAAAATTTTTTTTAAACTCATAGGGAACCAATGGTGAATCAAAACCAACTGAGTTTGAAATTGTCGATTGTGATTGTTGTGATATGTGGTTAAAAGATGGACCGAACTCAACAAATAAACTTTGTCCTACTGATGGATAATAACAGGCGGTGGGTGTAATTGAATAACCATCTACTTGTATTCGTTTTTCTATAAACTTAAGTGAGGTTAGGGGAATGGATTCTGGAACCTGTCTGATGTTCTGCGCATACTGAAACTTGTTGAATTCGAGTTTCACGCCCCAAAACTTTTTTTGATAATATCCTGATTTGTAGAACTTTCCGATTGACAGACCATAGGAATATCCTGGTGTAAATCTTCTTTCGTTTCTCAAATCATAGAAAGATGTTTTATCTAAGTCAAAAACTGAAATTCCATAAGTATAGTTGCCACTTATGGTATAGTTTTGACCTTGGATTAATGAAGGGAATAAAAATAACAATAGTAAGATAAAGGATTTCATCTGTTAGTATATTTTTAGGTTTAGTTTTCATTTTTAGGATTTACCTATAAATATCTGAAAACTAAAAAACCCACCTTTATGGGGGTGGGTTTATATTATACTGATTATATATAAATCTTACTCGAGTACCCCAAGCGCTCTTTTATTATTATTCAATAAACTAATTAATTTATTCATCATGTTAGCCACTTTGTCGGCTTGGAATTTAACCCCTATATTAGCCAAATTTCCATAATTTTCAACTTCACCGCCTTCTTGTTGTTTTCCAATTCCAGGCAAATATTTAGCTAATTTTACCGCTTCGTTGAATAAATTATCAAAATGTCTTTTACTTGTTCCAACGTTTTTAAGTATGATTCTAACTTCTGTTGGGTCTACAACCCCAGCATCAATGGAATTACTGGGCCAATGTACCTCAATTTCAATTCCGTTTTTCACAAAACTATATTCTTGAGCCATTCCGAATTCTTTGTAAATCAAATTCAATGGATTGGGTGAAGCTTCGTCAATTTCATATTCATCCGCAAATTTGAATCCCATAGAACTTAAAGCTGAGCTCAATTTTTTCCAATCCGCATTTAATCGTGCGTCAAGATTTTTATCCCTACCTTTTATTAATGGTTGTTCATTTATAACTCGTTTAACTATACGAATTAAATCATTTTCTGTTAATCTTATAATTTTTTTCATAATATAAATTTTACATATAAATACTTATAAAAATATAAAAAAAAAATTATTTTGTAATATTTTTTCTTACTTCAATTTGTAAGTCTCTTCCAACCATACCTTCATAATTGATTGAATATCATTATATTTAAGATGGAATTACGATTCAATTTTTAACCAAATATGTTTATAGTGAATATGAACATGCTCATTTTCCTTATCGTATTCCATCATAACTTCATTATCAGAATTTACATAAAATACTGAGTTAGGAAATTTTGAACTAGTCTTAGGAGTTAAGTTTCCAAAATTATTATTAAGATACAGTAAAACTACTCTAATTAACTGTGGTTTATCTACTAGTATGTCCATATGACATAAATACCTTAACGATTGAAATGTTCTTTGATAATACCAATACCTTCTTCTATTTCGTTATAATCTCTTTCAGGTGCAAATAAATGTGTGAAAGGTTCCTCGTCGGGTGATTCAACAATCATAAATGCCGGAACAAAATCATTTTCGGTGATTTCCTTGAACATGTCGTATTCCTCTTGATAGATATTGATATCCCTTTCATAATATTCTATCTCCTCCTCATTCAATCTGTCTTTCATAATTTGACAGAAAGGGCACCCCTCCATCGTGAATAAAATCAATAACTTATCCATTTATAAGTTGTTTTGATAAATTTATGATTTCGTTGGTTTGCATAATTCCTACTTTATTAAAAACTTCTTTCCCACCTTTGAACCCTTTGATGGTAGGAACTCCTCTTACTCCTAATTGAGAGGTTAATGTCATGTCAGAATCCACATTATATTTGTAGATGTTCAGTTCTGAAATTTGAGATGAGGCGTTCTCTAACATCGGCATCATTACCTTACACGGACCACACCACGGTGCATAACAATCTAAAATGAAATTTTCATTTGCCGATATTTTTTCTTGTACTTGTTGTGCTGTTAATTCAATCATTTTTTTATATTATTATATCTGTTTATTTGAAAAATAATGTCGGAATATTTCTTATCGCTACCGAAAAAAACCTTCAGATTAAATCTTGAATCATTCGGTCTTCTTGAGAAATAAAGGAAATACCCCTCTTTTAATTTTACTATATATTCTCTAATATCCTGACCATCTCCTCTGTTGTGAGTGGTCATATCTATATATACATACTTATCAACTAATTTTTCATTCTCCTCAAAAAAAATAGGACTCAATTCTATGTCAGGAAAAGTAATCACACTCAACAGGGTGTCTTGTCGATTAAGAAAATCTTTTTCAATTTTAAATAATTGAGGTTCATTTACCATACTAATAAATCCGCTTCTTCGTTTTCTAATCCATTATCCCAATGCGGATATCCGTTTTTATCGAATGTCGCCTTTTGGTAGATTTCTTTGTGTTTAAATTTAGTTATTAGTTCAGGTAAGGTAAATACGTTAGACGAACCAAGTAATTGGATTCTCTCATTTAGTTTTCTTACAACATAACTCCAATCTTCGGTCAGTTTGCTATTGAACCTACCCAAACACTGAACATTAGTCATATATATTCTACCTGACATCATTCGATAGTTATATTCGATTGTTGCCCGTTCATTGGATGTTTTACCTCCCTTACGTAAAGATATGATTAAAGACGAAGGTTTATCTGAATATCCCCTCACACAATTACTTTGAACCGCCGACTCCTGATTATACTCTTCCGTTGTTGTTAATAAAACAGGATAGTAATATTCATTATCAAAAATAGGTGTCTCAACTCTACTTACAAAGTCATCGTTATAATGTCTATAAACACTACCTTTCTTATACATCTGAAGTAATGACGAAAACTCTGTGTGCTCATTAATAAACTGATTTTGGTTTTTAGCCTTGAGTTTAACTTGCTCACCAAAACCTTTTAATCTTGCAATAAAATCTATGTGTTCAGATAGTGTAAAAAAATCAATCGTACTATCACTTGTTAATATAAACAGGTTCCAAAAGTTTGTCTTTTCTTGTTTTGTAAATTCAATCTTTTTTAAGTTATCTAACAAATACTTAAAACTCCAACTGTCGTGGTGTGTTAAGATTTTCAAAATGGACTCTACTTTTTGTTGTTTGAAAAATTCGGCACCGAAGAAATCTACCGAGAACTCTAAAGCCCTTGAATTTATATCAGTTATTTCGTGGAATATCTTTTTGAACTTATCACCATTTAATCCATAGATTGATTGTAAGGCGTCTATAAACTTAAAATTGTGTTTCTTAAGAAGTTTTTTAGTTGGAGTTGGGTAAACCTTGCTAAATAGAGCCCAATTATCAGGTAATTTATATCCTAAATTATCACACCTTGTTTTGAACAAAGCCTCGTCATTTGTTAATAAAAAGTTTTTGTCGTAATTGGGAATTTGAGAAGTGAAGATGTTAACTACTTTTTCGTATTCTGTGATGGCTAAAGTTTTACTTGGTTTCTCACCAGAATGTGCAAAAAATCCCCCAAAAAATTCCATAAGACGAGTCATAGGTTGTCTCCAAAACTGATTTCTCCTCAATTTTTTTCTAAAATTTCTTTTTTTGTGGTAATTAATTATCTCACCATCATAAAAGTCGTGTGTCTTAATGTTGTAAGTGAAGAAGTAAAGGTTCTTAGTTTTTTCAAAATAAACTCTACCAACTCTTCTTGCTGTGCTTGTGATAAATATTTTTATGGAAACTTTATCTTCTGTTTTTTCTACAACCAAAGTTCTATTTCTTCTTGACACGCTGCAAAAAGGATTACCGAAGTTTGTTTCAAAATCTTCTTCCTTGTCAGATGACAAAGAATCAAAATCAAAACCATCTGTGTTATGAGGAGCAGGATTAGTATTTGTTCTTTTTTCTAAACTACAAGAGTTTTTGAAAAAATTG
>Ga0315909_10006823_pt1 | contig 12837 bp, 22 predicted proteins | sample LakEriMetagenome_11_FD_203527 | JGI IMG/M metagenome (GOLD analysis project Ga0315909, IMG submission 203527) | Freshwater fungal communities from buoy surface, Lake Erie, Ohio, United States - Buoy 2 MA125 | ecosystem: Environmental > Aquatic > Freshwater > Lake | place: USA: Lake Erie, Ohio...
ATTATATGCTATTGAAGTAATAGTAGATGATGAGATGGAAGATGATATCATAGATTTAATACCTGAAGATGACGGTGATTGGTATTTGAGTTATAAAGATGCGCATGATGAAGGAATTAAAATAGCATTAGATCTTATATGATAGAAACAAAACAAATCATTGCAGAAGTATGTGATGAGATTAAAGAATTTTTAATAGAGAAGAATAGAAAATATGGTGACTCAGCTGTGAAGCCAGTTAGAATATTTTCTAAGTCAGATAACCTAGAACAAATCCGGGTAAGAATAGATGATAAGCTTAACAGACTTATCAATCAACAAAATGATGAAGATGAAGATGTAATCAATGATTTAATTGGATACCTTATTCTTTATAAAGTAGCAGACAGACATAATAAGTTATGACAAAACTTGTACTCTTATCAGACAACCACACAAAAATTCATGGTATTCATATACCAGATGCAGACATTTTAGTTCATGCAGGAGATATATCCTCTAAAGGTGAAAAATACACTATAGAAGAATTCTTTGAGTGGATGAAGTTTCTTACACATGTTAAGTATAAAGTATTTATAGCCGGTAACCATGATAAATCTTTTGATAGCAAATATGGTGGTAAACAAAAATGGTTATTAGACTTAATAGAAGATGGTAAACAACATGGAATTTACTATCTAGAAAATAGTGGAGTAACATTAGATGGTATAAGATTTTATGGAATGCCTTGGACACCATGGTTTTATGGTGACTTTTGGGCCTTTAATGCTAAACCTGAAGAAATGAAAGAACATGTAAATGCTATACCGGAGTGTGATGTTTTGATTACACATGGTCCCCCAAAAAATATTTTAGATAGAACAAATAATGGTGGTGGTCATGTAGGATGTCCTGAATTAAAAACAAGGATAGAAGAACTACAACCAACATTATCAGTGTTTGGACACATCCATGAAGGTAATGGATATATGAAACTAGGCAACACAGATTGCTTTAATGTTTCTTTATTAGATGAACTTTACAACCATGTAAACCAACCAATAATATATAACTATGAACATCTCCTTTGAATTTTATAACTTCTTTAAGAAGAAGGTAGGACAGAGAGACACACCTTTTGTTAATTTTTATTTTCTCCCTTTATTTTCCTATAGTAAAACCGCTGTACAGAATTTTAAGATTCATATAGGGTGGTTATACTTTGCAACAGTAATTACATATGACAGATTTAAATCTAAAAAAAGATGAAATACAAACCAGTGCACTAGCTGAAATAGTTAAATACAAGAGAGCAACCGCTGTAATGAGTATGGGCTCCGGTAAAACTAGATTAGGTTTATTGCACATGATGTATTATTTACATGACCAAAGTAAATATTTAGTGGTAGCACCAAAGAGATCAATATTTGATTCTTGGAAAACTGATGCCATTAATTTTGGATATGAAGAATTGTTAAATCATATAACATTCACTACATATCTATCACTTAATAAACAGGATGTAGACTATGATTGTATATATCTAGATGAAGTACATAGTTTGTTAGATACACATATATCTTACTTAGATAGCTACTATGGTAGAATTGTAGGACTTACTGGTACACCCCCTAAGCGTGGTGAAAAAGCTAGTATAGTCTATAAATACTGCCCGGTTAAGTTTGTGTACAAAACAGATACTGCAGTTAGTGATAAAATTCTAAATGATTATGAAATACATGTACATCTATTACCTCTTAGTGTAAAGAAAGATATACCTAAGAAGAAAGGTAATAGTGTATGGTATACATCAGAATCACAGATGTATAATTATTGGAATAATCAACTTAAAGATGCTGCTACAGATAAACAATCTAAGTTTCTTAGAATAATGAGGATGCGGGCTCTTATGGAGTTTACAAGTAAAGAAAAATATGCAGCTAAGTTATTTGAAGAAAGTAAACATAAATGTATATTGTTTGCTAATACACAAGAGCAGGCAGATAAAATGTGTAAACACTCTTATCATAGTAAGAACAGCAAGTCTGAAGAGAACTTACAAAACTTTAAAGAAGGTAAGATCACTAGATTAAGTTGCGTACTGCAGCTTAATGAAGGTGTAAACATACCAAATCTTAAAGAAGGTATCATCATGCATGCATATGGTAATGAAAGAAAGTCTGCACAAAGAATTGGTAGATTGTTGAGACTAAACCCAGATGATAAATCTATAGTGCACATACTATGTTATGAAAATACTGTAGATGAGACATGGGTGAAGGAAGCACTCGCTGATTTAGATCAGAACAAGATTACCTGGAAACATGCAAACCAATTACAATTAGATTTATGAAAGCAATATTAGAGTTTGATTTTGATAAAGAAGATAGTGATGACAGAAGTCACTTTGAAGATGCTATAAATGGCACTAAATGGAAATTGTTCGCCTGGCAGTTTGACCAATGGTTAAGAAAAAAAACTAAATATGCTAGTGATTCTGTGCATGATGAATATTTAAAAGCATTAGATGAAGCAAGAGAAAAGTTTCATGAAATGCTAAGAGAGGATAATTTAGGTTTAGATTAATGAAAGTTTTTAGCACTACGTTAGTGAAGTCTGATAAAAAATTGGACTTCACTAGCTCTGCTCATAAGAAGATATATGAGCAGTTTGTAAATATTATTCCGGATGGATATAAAGTAGATGTAATCTTTGAACTTAGTGGTCCAAAGGCTACAGTAGCACAGATAGCAAAAGTACATGCAGCATGTAGAGAAATTGCTAATCATACTGGGCACACATTTGATGAAATCAAGCTTCTTGTAAAAGAGAGAGCAGGCTTGATATTAAATAAAAATGGTGATGAAAATAACTCCACCACCATAATTAAGTCCTTTGCTGATTGTTCAAAAGAAGAGATGAGTGCTGCTATAGAAGCTACAGAACAACTTTGTATAGATCTTGGGATTACTGTTTAACCTTCAGATTCTGAAGTTGCTACATCGCTCTCACCAATCTCAGTTTCATCCTGAATTTTTTCAACTGCATTTTCAATTTCATTCTGTAATTCTTCAGCAGTTTTAAAAACAGTAACACCAGATTCTTTAGCAGCTCTTTCAATATCATTGATAAGAATTCCTAAAGTCTCATAGTGGAACTGCCAATCTTCAGTATGAGATTGTTCTTTGATAGCTTCAGAAGCAGCTTTAAGCTCTTCTTTAGACTTATCTTTTAATAGATACAATAAACAAGCTTGTGTTCTTGTAAGAAAGGCACCGTTTACTTGAATGCCCACAACAGCATCAAGGGGCATCACTTCAATTTTATTTTCAGACATAACGCAAATATAATAATAATGAATAATCTACAAAGAATATCTGCAAAAGATGTACAAATTAAATTAACTGACATAATTACAGAAACAAGTTGGTCTCCATTGCTTAGATCATTCATATCTGGGATGGATTTTGAAGAGATAATTGAACAGTTGATTTATGAAACTGAGCAAGGAAAAAGATTTGTTCCTAAGATAAAAGATGTCCTTAATCCCTTTAAACACTGTCCATATAATGATTTGAAAGTAATCATTATAGGTCAAGATCCATATCCCTGGTTGTTCAAATCAGAGAAAGAATTAACTGTTGCTGACGGTTTGGCATTTAGTTGTGGTTATACTATGAGAAAACAACCATCACTAGATAAAATACAAGAGGCAATAGGTAGAACTGTATATAATGATCCTGAGTATTTACTCACCCCTGATTTAAAGATTTGGGCAGATCAAGGTGTACTACTACTTAACAGTGCTTTCACTACAGAGTTGAATAAACCCGGTACACATTATCATATATGGAAATCATTCTTAGTGTACCTTATAGATACTTTAAACTATAACAACCAAGATATTGTTTATATACTACTTGGTAAAGTAGCACAGCAACTTGAAGAGCTTATAGATGACAGCAAAAATCTAATCTTAAAAGCTCAACACCCTGCAGCTGCAAGTTATAATAAAACAAACTGGGATTGTAATGATGTATTTAATAAAGCAAATGCATATATTGCAAATAAAAATAAAGAAATTATACAATGGTAAGAGACATTTTAACTGATGTAGTTTGTTATTACATCCGTAAGAAACAAGGGGATAGAAATCCCAAAGTTATTTGTAGATATCTAAAGATGAGGTATGGAATTACCTGCTCAGAATCAGTGATTGCTAGAAGATATGAATCAGAAGAATGCCTTCTTAACTCTGAAAGCAACATAAGCCAGGATAGCAATAATTAATGTGAAGTTGGTAAGCTTTAAAGAACGCTTATCAACTTCCAAAGATTTAATTGTAAGTTCCTGAACTTTGATTGTGCTATCTTTAGATTGTATGTCCTTTTCAAGAACAGATTCATAAGACTTATCTCTAATTTGCTTAACAATAGTTTTAGTTTTATAGAGAGTCTTAATCTTTTCAGGACAAGAAATGTTTATTGCACCTTTATTTATTTTAAGTTTTACATCTCCAATGGTTGTATCAAATACAACATCTTTAAGTTTGAGACTAATAAACTTTACTGAATAAACAGTATCAACAGATTTAACAGTATCAACACGAATAATGGTATCAACAACAGTATCAGCCACACAAAGTTTTCTTTTGAAGAACTCTTCCTTGGTCTGTTCAATATACTTTTGTTTAAATGCACGTTGTACTGGATTACATGCTACCAGGGTAATTAAAATCAATAATGATAATCGGACTTTCATATTAAATTTCTGTAGTTGGTTTTATGGGTAGATATTTTGCAATATCAAATGTTTCCTCATGCTTGGCAAATGGAATCATATATGCAGGAGGAATATCTTCTTTATGAGGAGCGGGAACAGAAGCCTGTCTCTTAAAATACATAGACTTGATTAGACTCATATCTTGCTCTAAAGACTTGATTTTAGCTTCTTGGGAACTTGACTCTTTTAGTAGAGATTTTATGTCAGATTTCATCTCTTGCATATCTGACCATATCATAGTCCCAAGTATAGTAATTACTGAGGGTGTAATCCAAATCTTTACTTGATCTATAACCGTATTTGCCATCTGTTTTTAATATAAAGTGTTGAAATCTTGTTAATTATGATTAAATTCGTACTCACTATAAATATACAAACCATCAATGAAAACAACAAGGAATTTAAAAAAAGCTAGAGAATTAGTTGAAAATTTTAAAAAGACATACCAAAGAGAAATAGGCTTGCCTATTATAATCTTTGCTTGTTACAATGAGGAGATGACTATGGAAATCTTGTCTTTAAATGATTTAAAGGAGATAACCGATGAACTAGTTCAGATTAAAAAATCAATATTAGACAAAACTAGAAAAAAGGAGGTAATGATATATAAACACATATTTTGTAAAGTAGCAAAAGAAATGGGGTACACATTCAGCTACATAGGAAATTATTTACAAATTGATCATAGTACAGTTATACACTCTGTAAATAAAATTAATGACTTATTGGATGTAGAGTCAAAAGAGCATGTAATTGCTTATAGTACATTCATAGAAAAAGTAAAGGAAAAAATAGAAAATGGAAGAGCTATTCAATACGCTTATAAGAAAAGGGATAACTCCCAACCAATTATACATGTTGCATTGTCTTAAGAATAAAGTACAAGCAGTTGGGATTAATCAATATCTAGAATTTAAAGGTCTCACAGATGCAGAGTTTGTAAACAGTGATAAAACTTTTACTGAACTTGGTACTCAGATTTATAAAGAACTTGAAGAATTTTTTAGTAAAGAAAGGGCTGATGCATCTAAAAAAATTCTTACAGAAAACTATGCTGAGAACATAAAAAATTACTTAGATTTGTTCCCCCGAAAAAAATTACCATCAGGTAAACTAGCAAGATCAGACAAAAAAAACATAGAGAACAACTTTAAATGGTTCTTTAAAAATTTTGATTATGATTGGGAAACAGTGTTAGAAGCAACTGCACATTATGTTGATGAATATGAGAAGAAAAACTATCTGTATATGCAGACTTCTCAATACTTCATATGCAAAACACAGGCAGATAAATCTAAACTTTCACAATTAGCAGATTATTGCGCTATGATTAAAGATGGTATTGAACCTGATGAAGACTCTCATTTTAAAGAAAAAGTAGTATGACAAATAACCTATGGATACCCCGTAAAGATGGTTTTAAGAAGGCATTAGAATACATGAAAGGTAGAGCTAATGGTTCTATTAAATCAGTGCAAACCCCCTGGCCTAAATTTAATGATGCCACAACAAATGGATTAGAGTGGAATACTCTATCAGTAATAGGCGGGAGACCAGGTGCGGGTAAGACTCTGATTAAAGATCAGATTATACGGGATGCATTTGCATTAAATCCGGGTTCACAGTTTAGAGTATTAGAGTTTAGTTTTGAGATGATAATGCAGACTTCTTGCTTGCGTGATTTTAGTGCAGCATTAGGAAAGAGTTATAAGCATCTCTGTAGTGCAGCAAACAATGTTGTTACACCTGAAGAACTGCAGTTTTGTTATGAACTAGCTAAACAGAAAGTACACCTTCCTATTGATACTGTAGAGCAGCCTTGTACAGTTAATGAAATGCGGGATATAGTAGATCAGTATATTAATGAATATCAGATGCCTACTATAATAACCGTAGATCATAGTGTTCTTGTTAAAAAATCACCATATCATAGAGACAAATATGAAATGTTATATGAGTTTGGTGAGATGTTAACAGAGATTAAAAGGAAGTACCCTATTATGATGATCATACTTAGTCAGCTTAATAGAAATGTAGAATCACCTGAAAGAAATGAAGATGGTAAATATGGTAACTATATACTTGACTCTGATATCTTTGGTGGTGATGCATTGCTACAACATGCAGACTTGGTTGTTGGTCTTAATAGACCCGCTAAACAAAAAATTAGATACTATGGTCCTGATAGATACATAATTGAAGATGATAAAACTTTGGTTATGCATTTTCTTAAAGCCAGAAATGGTGATAATAGGATGTCATTCTTTAAAGCAGAATTTGAAAAAATGTCTATCTCTGAGATGGACACACCACCAACACAAGAAAGAAGAATTAAAACAACATGATTAACACAATTATTTCTAAAACAAAACTTACTTCAGAAGAGAAGAAAAAGAAGATTCAGGAATTGTTTGAGTATCATATTCCGACACTTATGAAACAACCTGGACTTGTTGAACCTATCTTCATTCCAAAGATGGCCTACAAACCCGCAGGTAAAGATGAAAAACATGTTACATTTTTTGCCAGCGAAATAGAAAAGGCTGAGTATTTTGAGAATCCAAAAGATATATTCATTGAATTTGTTAATAATGAATATAATTCTGAAGATCCAAAAAGAACATTATATAAGTGGAAATTTAATCCACACTGGAGAACAGAATATGATACAATTCCTGCTACAGATATTATACAACAAAGATATATGATACCTGTTGCTGAGTTACGTATTATAAATAAAATAGAAGGAAAACAAGAAGAACCTAAGAAAATTTCTATGGAGTTTGAACTTGTTGATGATGCGCCATTTAATATGCTAACTATTAGAGATCTTGCAGCAATTATGCTTAAGAAACCGGTTAGTCAGAAACAATGGTTGAATGATTTAATAAAACAAAAATAAAATATAATAAAGTGGCACAGTCAGTATTAGTAATTGCAGAGTCAGGTGCAGGTAAAAGCACCGCTATTGCAAACCTTACACCCGAAGAAACATTTATCATTAATGTTGCAAACAAACCTCTTCCTTTTAAAGGATGGAAAAAAATGTACCCTGTCTGGTCTAAAGAAAACCAAGAAGGTAGAATGTACACTAGACCATCTGTAAAAGATATAGAAGCTTGTCTTAAATATGTTAATGATAAACGTCCAGAAATTAAAAACATTGTTATAGATGATTTTCAATACATTTTTGCTTTTGAATATTTTGATAGAGCTGATGAAAAAGGTTATGAGAAATTCACTAGCATTGCTAAAAATATGGCTCACATTACAAGAATGCCTATTTACATGCGTGATGATCTTACTATATTCTTTCTAACTCATGCGGAAGAATCACAAGATTTAGAAGGTAGAAGAAAATTTAAAGCCAAAACAATTGGTAAACTTGTAGATAACTCTTTAACTCTTGAAGGTTTATTCTCTATTGTACTTTTTGGTAAAGTAAAGAAAGACAAAGATGGAATTATAAGATATGTATTTGAGACTCAGAATAATAGTGAGAATACATGTAAATCTCCAGCAGGAATGTTTGAGTCATTTGAAATTGCTAATGACTTAAACTTAGTAAAACAAGCAATTATTAACTACGAAAATTAAAATTATGATTAGCACAAAAGACATTCAATCTAAAGGTGGCAGCACGGCTAAAACCTTAAACCCCGGTGAACACACAGTAACTATTTACAATCTTGGACTTGAGAAAGTATCTTATAAAGAAGGTGCTTATCATCTTGTTCTTAATGTAGAGGGCCCAGACATGGGTTCTGAGTTTGAAGGTTTCTTTAAAAATAAAGATAAACCCGAACTTGGTAGACACAAAGGACAGATCGGTAGAGTGAAATTTGGTTACTATCCTTTCTCTGACGGTGTAACTAAAACAGGTGTAAAGATTAGCAGAGATACAAGTATTCTTAGAGCTATTCAACAAATCTGTATTGCTACAGATAACATGAAGTGGTTTGAAGAAGCAGATGGTAAGTATGAAACCATTGAAGAATTTGTAAATGGTGCTAACAAAGCTATCACCGGTAATAATACACAGATTAGAATGTGCGCAGCTGGTAAAGAATATGAGAAAGATGGTTATACTAAGTATGACTTATTCCTTCCTAAGTCTTCCATGAATAGTTATGCTATTGAGAATGCTAGTATTGAAGCTAGTAAGTTAATGAAGTTTAATCCTGCAGAGCATATTAAAAAAACTGAAGCTAAAACTATAACACAGTTTGGCGGTAGTGATGATGCTAATCCTTTTATGGATAGCACACCTGCACCTCAATCTACAGAGTTTGAGTTTTAACTTTTAAAGTTTATTTGAGAAAAGGGGGAAGTTTATTCCCCCTTTCTTATTATTGTATGTATGATTAGCACTAAAGGTTTATTTGATATTACTAATGTTCCAATAACCTGGGTGTTTGAACATTATTGTAAGTTAACAGAAAAGCTTAGTGGCCAAGATGTTAGAATGAAGTCTTTGTTTAACAGCAATGACAAAACTCCAAGTATGTTTATTTATATAAATAAAAATAAGGGGATTTATAAATACAAAGACTTCTCAACTAACAGGGGCGGTGATCATGTTGATTTAGTACAGCAGTTATTTGGTTTGCCTGATAGATTCTCAGCTATTGATAGAATAGTTAAAGATTACTCTCTCTACAAACCGGGTGATGCTTATACTATACAAACATTTAAACAGTCACCAAGATATAAAGTAGATACTTGCACACTCCGTAATTGGAATACAAATGATGCCAAATATTGGGGCCAATATAATATTGGTAGTAAATTATTGGACTTCTATAATGTAAAACCAATACAGGAGTATGTAATGTTTAAAGAAGAGGATGGTCTGTATAAATCTATAAATGTAAGCTCTAGTATTCTTTATGGTTATTTCAATAAAGAAGAGGAGCTTTGCAAGATATATCAGCCCACTAATTCAAGAAAAAAGTTTTTAAAGATCAAAGATTATGTACAGGGTAGTGATCAACTACAGGGTAAAGACAAGTTGTTTATTGCATCATCTATGAAAGATGGATTATGCTTAAGAACTATGTTTCCAGATTTTGATTTCATTGCACCTGATTCAGAGAATAGTATGATTAAGAAAGAATTTATTTCTCAGCTTAATCATAAAGAAATGTATATAATTTTTGACAATGATGATGCAGGTAGAATCTCAACAGAGAAATATTGTAATATGTATCCAAATCTAAAACCATTATATTTGCAAGTGGAAAAAGATGTAGCAGATGCTGTTAAAGCACATGGTACAAAGAAGATACAAAATATAATAAGTCATCTTTTATGATATATACAATACATGGTAACACTCCTAGTTCAAAGAATAGTAGAGTATGGACCGGAAGATATAGTATAGCAAGTGCAGCTACAAGAAAATGGAAAGCTGCTACTGAGCAAGAATTTAAAGATCAAGCTAAAAAGTTTAGAAAAGAGATAGCCGGTTTACCAAAACCACTGAGAATAGAATTTAAATTCTATAGAAAAAGTAAACATAAATTTGATTATATAAACATTGCCCAGGCTGTACAAGATGCCATGGTTAAATTTGGATGGATAGATGATGACAATGCTGATGAGCTTATTCCTGTTTTTGCTGTTTACGAATACAGTAAAGAAGACCCGAAAGTTGAAATAAAAATATTAAAGTAATGGAAAAAAAGAAAACATTTAGAGTTGCTTATGCATTCTCTCAAAAAGCTGCTGTTTATGTAGATATAAATGGCTGGGACGCTTTGCTTTCTGACATCAATACAGAGCTTGAAAAAGATTATGACTATGGTGTTATTGAGTTTGATACTAAAGCTGAAGCAGATGCCTATGTGAAAGGTGTGGAAGATTCAAATGGTTGGGCAGATCCTATAGCTATTAGACTTAATGGATAATGATAAATTAAAAGAAGTTAGAAAAGCATATATCTTAGCAAGGGCTCTCAACATTCAGTATGCTTTTATTAGAGAGTACTTAAACAATGATCTTAAAAAGGCATGTAATGATGCCAAATCTAAAAACTCTTTTTTTATAAAAACAATAGATCAGGCCTTTAAAAGAAAGGTTGGTGATGCATTTATAGATGCAGAAGAAGAAGAGGCATTCAAATATCTAGAAGAACTAGATAAACTAATTTAATTTTATGAATAAGCATGAAGAACTGGCAATCATCTCTAAAGAGTTGATGCTAAAACAACCATTTTATGGTCTGTTCCTTATTGGTTTAAATAAGGAATTTGGTAAAGCTGTACCCACAGCAGGTGTCAGTAGACAGAACATTAATTACAAGCTTGTAATTAACCCTGATTTCTGGAATGAATTGAGTAATGATCACAAGAAAGGCTTACTATGGCATGAGCTTAATTGGGCTCCTTGTACAGTAATGTACATGTAAAATACCTTAAATTGACGGGGACCTCCTTAGAGCTTTATATACTAAACATAGATAGTGATATACTATGTGGCTGAATTAATTATTCAGGTATAGTAAAAAATATAAAGATTGGACAATCCGCAGCCAAATTTCTTGTTTTATAATTAAAAAATAGGTATATTGTAGTGTAAATACTTACACATTATGACTACTAGTAAAATAAAACTCCTAGAAAAAGATATTATTAAATATTATGAAGAAAAACTATCAGCTGCTAAAATATCAGAAAAATTAAAAATTGATAAAAAAACAGTATATAGAGTTTTAAATAATAATAATATAAAAACTAGGACATTATCTGAAGCAGCATATAAATATACATGTGACGATAACTTTTTTGATGTAATTAATACTGAAGAAAAAGCTTATTGGTTAGGTGTATTATATGCAGATGGTAATATTACTAATCATACAGTATCCTGTAAAAGAATATTTTTAACTAGCACTGATAAAGAGTGGATACAAGATTTTTTAAAAGCAATAAAATCTACTAACACTCCTAAATTAGAAAAACATAATAAATTTAAAGATTCTAACATTTGGAAAGCTTCAATTACTAGTCCAAAGATGCATAGTAATCTTAATAATTTAGGTTGTACTCCTGTAAAATCTATGACTATTAGAATGCCTAATATAAAAGATGAATTAGTTCATCATTTTATAAGAGGTTATTTTGATGGTGATGGTACAGTAGGTGTGTATAAGAATAATAAAAAATTAGATTGGATGGTTTTAAAATCTGGATTTTGTTCAGGTTCTATGACTTTTATAGAAGATCTTTTAAATATTATTCCTGTTAAAAATAAAAAAATATATCATAAAGGTGTTTATTTAACACAATTTTCTTTAACTGATAGTATTAATTTTTATAATTATATGTATAAAAATGCTACTATATATCTTAAAAGAAAACATAAAATCTTTAATGATTATATTTTAAATTATAAACCAAGAAAGAGGTTCAACGACTATAATAGGTTGCCCTAATAGGGTAAAGGGATAGTCTGATCTCATGCGAAAGTATGAGTTAACATAAATGTTTGCACATAGTTTTTGATCACATTAACTTAAGAAGTAGCTACACTGATTTTAAACTATTCAACATAGCTGCAGATTGTGAGTTAAATCAATATATTCCTGAGCACTTACTTCCAGAAGGTGCAATTCTTCCTAGTACATTTCCTGAGCTAAATCTAAAGCTTAAAGCCGGCACTGATTATTATTACAATGAACTTCTTAAAGATCAAGAAAATAATAATGGTAATGGTGATGGTAGTTTACAAGATTTACTTGATGCACTAGGTGATGAAGACATGCATGAAACATGGAAAGAATTTGATAATATGTCTGAAGCTGAAAAAAGATTAATGACAGCACAGGCAGAATATCAAATACGTGAAGCTGCAGAAGAAGTGATTAAAGCAAGAGGGTATTTACCTGGAGAGATTTCTAATATATATCATAGGATTACAAATCCAGAGCCTCCAAAGTTTGATTGGCGTAAATATATTAGGAACTTTATAGGTAACAGTTATCAGGTAGAGACAAGAACATCTAGAAAGAAACTTAACAAGAGATTTCCGGATTTCCCGGCAATGAAATTTAAACCCAAGAAACATATCTTGGTT
>Ga0315909_10006825_pt1 | contig 12836 bp, 20 predicted proteins | sample LakEriMetagenome_11_FD_203527 | JGI IMG/M metagenome (GOLD analysis project Ga0315909, IMG submission 203527) | Freshwater fungal communities from buoy surface, Lake Erie, Ohio, United States - Buoy 2 MA125 | ecosystem: Environmental > Aquatic > Freshwater > Lake | place: USA: Lake Erie, Ohio...
TAAACACTCAAGAGATTGTCAACGGCTTTTACATTGAGGGTGGATTACTACCTGCAACTGGTGTTGGATCACTAATCATGTTTAGCGGTATTGATGAGGGCATACTCAACCGAGGTGGCCGCACTATTTCTACAGCATTAAAGCTTGAGGAAGCCGTCCAGAGAATGGCCAGTGAGCCAAATCCAACTATGGTTATTAAAAACTCTGGCGTTGACCTACCCCCAGAGCAAGTATCAAGCCTTTTAGCCCAATGGAAGCAAGCCCGAGCCACACGCTCAACCGCTTACTTATCAGGGCCTTTAGATGTAACCACCTTTGGCTACGATGCCGGGCAGATGCAGTTGACTGAATCACGCCTAAACACTGCAGCCGAAATTGCTCGCATGTGCAACATCCCAGCGTGGTACATCAACGCCGAAACAGCCAGCGCTACTTACTCCAACGTAAGCCAAGAGCGCCGAAGCCTAGTTGATTTCTCATTGAAGCCATTTATGTCGGCTATATCCGAGCGCTTAAGCATGAATGACCTAACCCCAAGAGGGCAAGTTGTTCGCTTTGATCTAGATGATTACTTACGAGGTAACCCACTAGAACAAATTGAAGTATTAGAAAAGATGCTCGCAGCTGGACTAATTGACATTGATGAAGCGCGTGAGGAAATGGATCTCGCACCGAGAGGAAATGAAGCAAATGCAACTTAATTTTGAGGGTCAAGTATTGGCCGCAAGCGTTGAAACCAGAACTATCAGAGGCTTGGTTGTACCGTTTAATGTAAGTGGAAATACATCTGCTGGCCCAGTTCGCTTTGACTTTGGCGCTTTTGGTGACATTGATCCAAGCCAAATCATCCTAAACAGCGAACATGATCGCACTCGACCAATCGGGCGAGGCATTGGCGATTCATTAGAAGTCAGCCCGGCTGGCATCTCAATGGCATTTAAGATCGCACCAACTAACGCTGGCAATGATGCGCTAGTTGAAGCAGCCGAGGGACTTCGCCCGGCATTTAGCATTGAAGCCAAAGTCAATGAATACACCATTGAAAAGGGCGTAATGGTAGTTGCATCGGCAAATCTTGAAGCCGTTGCACATGTAACCAACCCAGCATTTAAAGATGCGCAAATCCTTGATGTAGCAGCTACAGAGGAAACCCCAGAAACCACCGAAGCAGAAACCCCTGCAGAGGAAAACCCACAGGAGACACAAGTGGAAGAAACAACCGCACCAGTGGCAGATGAAGTGACCGCAGCAGCGGTTGTTCATGCCGCAGCACCAGTGGCTTACACCAAGCCACGATCACCAATCAACAGCCAAGCAACTTACCTTGAGCACAGTGTCAAGGCAAAGCTTGGAAGCCATGATTCAGCCCAGTACGTAATGGCCGCTGATGATTCCTTTGCTACTAACCCAGCATTTACCCCAGTGCAGTATGTAAACACTGTTATTGACAACTCAATCGGCTCACGTCCAGCCATTGATGCAATCGGCTCACGCGCCATCACTGCATCCGGCATGGTCATCTCTCATCCGAAAATCACAACCAGCGGAACTGTTGCAGACACCAACGAAGGTGCAGCACCATCCGAAACTGGCATTGTTTCGTCATACGTAAACCTTGATGTGAACAAGTTTGCTGGCATGCAGCGTTACTCTGTAGAACTACTAGAGCGTTCATCCCCAGACTTTTTCCAAGCAATGGTTGACAACATGACACGCGCCTACAACAAGGCAACAGATGCAGCAGTAATTGCAGCTCTAACTGCAGGTGGAACACAAGCCACAGCAGTTGCAGCAACTTCCGCTGGCATCATCTCCTACGTATCCACAGAAGCACCAGCCGCTTACCTAGCAACTGGCGAACTTCCAAGCGCATACATCGCTGGCACATCCCAGTGGTCATTGTTGATGGGTGCAACCGACACAACTGGTCGCCCAATCTACAACGCTTACAACCCACAGAACAACGGTGGAGTTGCTGGCCCACAGTCACTACGCGGTAACGTGCTTGGACTTGATCTATACGTAGATCCAAATGCAGTTGCAACAACCATTGACGAATCAGCTTTCATTGTTACTCCAAATGCAGTTGCAATTTACGAAAGCCCAATCCTACGTATGTCAACAAACGTAGTAACATCTGGCGAAATCGAAACAGCACTTTACGGCTACCTAGCCGTTGGCGTTTTGACCGCTGGTGGCGTTCGTCGCTTTAACTTGACCTAAATCAAGTTATTCAATCGTGTGGGGGGTGCGGCCCTGTGCCCCCCACACACCCCCTATCAGATAAGGATTTAAGATGGCACTAATTACACTAAGCGAGCTAAAAGCCGTACTTGGTATTGGTGACATCTATGCTGATGCGATTGTGCAAGCAGTGGCAGATAGTGCCGAAAACATAATCCTGTCTTACTTAATCTTTGATGATGTGGCTATCAATGCCGTATCACTAACAAACAATGTCGCTCGGTTTTACTGCTATGACAACACCTTTGTAGTTGGTCAAGCACTTACCGTAACTGGATGTGGCTCACCCTTTAACGGATCACGCACAGTAACCAAAGAGGGCGTTGATGAATACGGCGTAACATTCTTTGAAGCTGCAATCACAAATGCAGACATTACTAAGCGCAACATCATTCCAAGTGGCCGAGCAGTATTGACCAGCCAAGCCGCTTTGTACGACACAATTCCAGAAGTTCGCGAAAGTGCCATGGCCGTAGCATGCGACATTTGGATCACACGTACTGGCACACTTGGCCAGCAGGGTGTGGACTTCCAAAGCCCAGCACCGTACCGCCTAGGCCGTTCAATGCTTACTCGTGTATCTGGCCTACTTGGTAAGCACCTAGATACCCGAGGTTACCTTGGCTGATCTAGCAACATACAGATCCAACCTTGCCGCAACTCTCGCAGCTGCTGGTCGGGTTGTTTACTCGTACCCAAATGAGAACATAACCCCACCTGCCATTGTGCTTGTGCCGGGATCGCCTTACATCACAGTCGGCGCAATTGGTGGCACTCGTTGCCATGTGCGCTTCGACATAACTTGCATAGTCAATGCAGCTGACAACCAAGCAGCCTTAAAAAACTTGGAAACTTTAATCTTTAGTGTCACTGACCTACTCGCCAATAACATCTCATTCCTTGGTGGATGGTCACAACCCACAGTCCAGCAAATCGGAAATGCCGACATGCTAATCAGCCAACTCAACATAGAGATGGTCACAACCAACTAGAAAGGCAAGTCATGCCAGCAACATACATAACTGGTCGGAATCTGACTTTGAGCATCAACTCTGTGTCATACGCTGACCAAGCATCAACAGTTACACTAGAGCGCGAAAACAACCAGCAGGTACTTGAAGTACTATCGGGTCGCGCATACAAGACCGTAGATAAGACCGCCACACTAAACGTGGAACTATACCTTGATGACACTTCAAGCGCTGGCATTATTTCAGCGCTATGGGATGCAGCCAACAGCGCACCAGACACATCATTGCCATTCAGCTTTGATGTAAACGGTGACACATTTACTGGATCTGTATTCCCAGTATTCCCAACAGTCGGTGGCGCGGCCACTGACGTATTGACCACCAGCCTCAGCTTCGTTGTTGAGGATGGAACAGTCGCACGAGCCTAACTAGCAGAACAGGGCAACCATTATGCAATACGAAGTAACAACACAACAGGGCAATAAGTACATAGTGAGCGATGACAGTGCATGGTTGTGGGTCGAGATTGAACGTGAACTCGGCTACACAATGCATCAAGCAGCTGAAAAGATGAGTCAGGGAAGTCTTGATGTCATCACTTGCATGTTGTACAAGGCCGCTAAGTCAGCAGGTCAAACGAAGTTACCAAGCCAGCAAGCATGGGTGATAAATGAGTTTGATACTTTCGAGGTGGTTGAGGAAAGCCCAAAAGAGAGTTAAGGGACACGCTGGTGCGGATAGCAGTATCTACCGGCATCCCAATGAATGATCTGATGGACTGGTCGCTCGGAGACATTAACACAGCAATAACGCTGATACGAGAGAGGAATGGTCATGGCTGAAACAAGAGAAACAATTAAAATCCAGCCTGACATGCGCGACTTACGCGACACTCTAAAAGCCTTAAACAGAATGGACAAGGAAGCCAATCTTGAACTTAAGGATGATGTACAGAGCATTACTATGTGGATGGCTCAAATTATTCAACAGGCTGGCTTTGCTCATCGCGTGTACCCAAAACAAGCTGCAATTGTTGCTCGCACAGTACGTGGTAATCGTGACCGTATTCCAAGCGTTACTATCGGCGGATCTAAGGGCCGAGCAAGTGGAGGCGCTAATGCTGGTCAATTATTATTTGGTAATGAGTTCGGCGGCGATCGCAACGCTTACGGCAACCTAAATGCATTTCCAAATGGCGGTTTTAGATTCCCACCACGCACAGATCGAGAGGGTCGAGGCAACGTGGGTTACTGGATCTTTCCAACACTTAAAGACAATCAAACTGAACTTACCGATAAATGGAAAGCAGCAGTTCAAAGAGTATTTGATAAATGGGGGAGTCCTAACTAATGGCAAACATTAGAACAATGAAACTCAACTTGCTAGCTGATGTTAGCCAGTTTGGAAAAGGCCTTGGCAAAGCTGAAAAACAAACAGAAACATTTAGTGGCAAAGTTGGCCGATACTCAAAAGCAATGGCAAAGTCCTTTGCCCTTGCTGGTGCAGCCGCTGGCGCTTATGCAATCAAACTTGGTGTAGATGGTGTGAAGTCTGCCATTGAGGATGAACTAAGCCAAAAGAAACTGGCTCAAGCCTTAAAAAATACAACCAAGGCAACAGATGCACAGATTGCCAGCACAGAGGATTACATTGGCAAACAGCAACTGCAATTTGGTATTGCTGATACAAAGTTGCGCCCGGCACTTGCTAACTTAGCCCGAGCAACTGGAGATCTAACCAAGGCTCAAAAACTTAACAATCTTGCAATAGACATTAGCGCTGCAACTGGCAAAGATTTAGAAACAGTAAGCATGGCACTTGCTAAGGCTTATGGCGGCAATGTTGGCGCACTTAAGAAACTTGGTGTGCCACTTGATGAAAACATTATTAAAACTAAAGATTTTGAAGCCGCTACAGATCAGTTGCAAAAATTGTTTGGTGGATCGGCAGCTGCAAATACAAAGACATTGCAAGGCCAACTGGCTATCTTGCGCGAAACCTTTGGTGAATTGCAAGAGGGCGTTGGTGTAAAGGTATTACCTGTTCTTAAGCGATTAGCCGAACAAACAATTATGGTTGCAAAAGCCTTTAGTGGTAAAGATCCAGATGGATTAAGCGCTAGAGCTAGAGAACTTAAAGGTGACATGGGCGATGGCGGCGAGGGATCATTGGGTCGAAGCTTAAAAAGTGTGGCCGATAGTTTTGTTTTGTTGTTTAAGGCAGTAACAGATGATGGCGATGAAGCAACTAGCACTATGGAGGATATTGCAAAAGCCCTGCGATCTGTAGCAAATGGCATCAATGCTGTAGCCACAGCATACTCAAATGCCAAAAAACTGGGCGGTCGTATTCTTGGATGGCTTGATGTTAGCGATGCGCCAAAGTTTGCTGACACAGATCTAGGGCGATACCTTGGCTACACCGCTAGAGCTGCTGGCGGTCCAGTTTCGCCCGGTCAGGCTTACCGGGTAGGCGAGTTTGGGCCAGAGATGTTTGTACCAAGTGGGTCAGGATCAATCAGGCCAGCAGGTGGCGGCGGCAGCACAATTATCAACTTAAACGGCATTGTGGATGCAGAGAGCGCTCGCAGAAGCATTGAGCGACTATTGCAGAACTCATCCAAGCGCACTGGCGCAATCAACTTGGCTGGCTCGTCACTGTGACAACTTATGACCCATACCCAACAGTTACTTTTGCAGGGGTAAATACATACGCTGATAACACAATTAGCAGCATCACAATTAACATGGGGCGCAATGATGTTACCGAGCAACCACAACCGGGCTATGCCAACATTCAGCTGTGGACTGATGCTAGTGATCCATTGGCAGTGGAATTAAGCCAGTCAGTATCAGTAAGCATTGACAAGGGCACATCAGGCACACAGGAAATCTTTTTTGGTGTCATTAGTGACATTGAAATAAGCATTGAACAATACGGCACTGATGGCTCTGTAGCCATTTATTCCATAACAGCCATTGGACCACTGGCTCAACTTAACCGCCGCTTAGTAGGGGCATCGGGCTTTGCTAAAGAGTTTGATGGCACACGTATTCTTAACATTCTTAGTGAAGCATTTCTAACAGAATGGGATGATGTATCACCAACATTAACTTGGGCTAATGTGCCTAATGGTGTTACATGGGCCAGTTATGATGCAGTCGGTCAAGCCTTGGTAGATAACTTAGTTACCAACATTGATACACCCGGACAGTATGAACTTATGGCCTATAGCGATGGCGAAACTGATGCCTACTCATTAGCCGTAGAAGCTGCTAACTCTGGCCGAGGCTTATTGTGGGAGGGCGGCGATGGTGACATTCACTATGACGATTATCAAGCCCGAGCCAATGCAACTGCCCTTGAATTGACTGCCGATGATTTATTGGCACAAGGCCTTAAGAGCGCCGCTCAATGGGGCGAAATTGTAAATGATGCCATTGTGACTTATCGAGCAGGTGAGGAAAATGCCAGAGATGAACAAAGCATAATTCTCTATGGCCAACTAACTGGCACACGCTCAACCACACTGCACAATTCTGCAGATGCCTTAAACCAAGCAGCCGACTTTGTAGCCCAGCGTGGGTATTCAAGAACTTATCCAGAGACTTTAACAATTCCACTACATTCACCGACTGTAAGCGATGCAACCCGAGATGCCCTATGTGCCGTCTATACCGGGCTACGGATCAACACAAGCGCTTTGCCAGCAGTCTTTGAGTACAACTTTGATGGCTTTGTTGAGGGCTATACATGGAGTCTGACCAGATACACAGCTGATCTGGCTCTGACTTGCTCGGCGTACTCCGAGACATATTCATCAATTATCTGGTATCAAGTCCCACCAACACAGGACTGGGCAACGTATAATGCAAGTATCCAATGGGAGGATTTATAAATGGCTGGCGTAACAACAAACAACTCGTGGGATTTTCCCACCAGCACTGATTATGTTAAAGACGGTGCAAGCGCAATTCAGACACTAGCAACTGAAATTGATACAAGTACAGGCAAAGGCCTTGTTGCTTGGCAGTCTTACACACCAACAATCGGTGGCGCTGGTTGGGCATTAGGTAATGCTTCAGTCACAGGCCTTTATTGCCAGATAGGCAAAACAGTTCATTTTGCAATACGTGTTGTATTTGGTTCTACAAGTACCTATGGTGCTGGCCGACCAACTTTATCTTTACCAGTTACCGCGACTTCTGCAGCTGGTAACTTTGATTTCATTACTAACGTGGCTTATTTTGATGCCAGCGCTACAGTAAGAAACCAAGGAACTGCTGATTTTAGTACCACAAACGTAGATTTATTTGTTTGGGGTTCTGCAGGTACTTATGTAAATGCTCTAGGTGTAACCAGCGCAGTTCCTTTCACATGGGCAGCTAGTGACGTTATTTACGTGTCAGGAACTTACGAGGCTGCATAATGCCTTTACCAATTAAGAATGGCAAGATTACAACAGCGTTTGGCAAGTTAGGCAAACACTGGTCAACAGGCAAGCACACTGGCGTTGACTTTGCTGTACCTATCGGCACACCTGTACGGGCAGTAGCTGACGGCACAATAGCCAGAGCCAACTGGGGCAAGGCTTACGGCAAGCAAGTAATCCAAAAGGTCGAGCAAGGCTATGTCATTTATGCACATCTAAACGCTGTACGGGTTAAGCCCGGTCAGTTTGTAAAGGCTGGCCAAATCGTTGGCGAGTCTGGAAACACAGGCAATTCCACAGGCCCACACTTACACCTAGAACTCCGGGATAAGATCCGCTGGACTGGTGGCAAGGCTATTGATCCAAAAGAATTGCTAAAGGGCTAAAGATGAACTTTATGAGGTGGTTTGCCGATAGCCCTTTAGCATCCTTTATAAGGGTCTTTGGGGCTGGTGTACTTGGTTGGGTACTTATTAACGCTGACACGCTTAAAATCCATCCAGCGCTCGTTATCGGCCTTGTATCGGCATTACCAATCATCATTAACTGGCTAAATCCTGAATACAAAAACTATGGAAAAGGGCATCAAGAATGAGTCAATACATTAGTCGCAAGTCAGATGCATCTAGCCGCATCCCTACTCAATCCCTACAGGGTGAGATCTGGACAACCCTAGAAGTAGATGGACTGTTTAGTGTCATCCCAAATGCAGACTCAAGCACTGGCGCATTGTTTGCCACATACCTAAACATCAAGACACCTAAAATCGGTGGGGCATCAGAACTTACAATCAAGTGGGTACGCGATCCTAAAGGCATTAACGATGCAACTGGCTACCAGACATTCAGCTTGAAAAAGGGTGGGACAACATACGTGAAAGATGTATGGCTATTCCAATCAAAGAAAGGCCAGCCAGTAGCACTGCAAATGAAAGCCAATGGCAAGGCCACTGTAACTACACGTGAGATCAAGTTGGCTATCTCATGACACAAATACTTGTTGCCGGGCAGTTAGCAGCTGCCCTTATTGCTATCTTGAGCCTTGGCGGAATCCTAGTTAAATGGGGCATCGTCAAGCCCATAAAGGCCTACATTGACACCATGACTTATGCCATTCAGCCTTATGCCAATGGCGGAAAATCCTTACCAGACTTGATAGAAAAGGTAGATGCCCTACATCTAGTGGTACAAAACCACATAGACACAAGGCATGACACGCCTATTTCTACAAAGTGCTTGTGCGATTCTGATGCTCGTGCTTAAATGATTCCTGTGAGCGCCAAGGCTCACATTTAAGAATAGGAATCAGGGCATGATTAAGACAATCAAAATCAATGACTCAAAATACATGGTTACAGATAGCCAAGTATTCTTTGGACAAAATCATTTAGGCACTTGGGATGTTTACGATGCATCTAAAGAGCTTTGGATTGCATCCGATCTAGACACATACAACTGGGCCGAGGGCACAGCCTTTGAGTACGTAATGCAGGTGTCAGCATAATGACATTCATCGCATTAGTTTTATTTTTTATAGTTGGCTACGTTATCGGCATGATGGTTGAAAGCGAACACAACAAACAGAAGCAAATCAAATGGGCAAAGCGCCGCCACCCAGCGATGCCAAACATTGAGCGAGAGATGGCACAAGACGGGTGGAAAATCTAATGGCCTTTGACATCAGCAACTACGTGACAGTGGCAGAGCGCGTGGCTATGTTTTACGAAAAGTACCCAGAGGGGTCAATCCAGTTCGAGTTCATGGGTGTCATGGATGGCGATCCACTAAAGATGTGGGGCGTTGCCAGAGCATACAGAACTGCTGACGATCCACTGCCGGGCATCGGTACAGCATCCGAGTTGATTGTGGGCAAGAGTCCCTACACCAACGGATCAGAGCTGCAGAACTTAGAGACAGCCTGTTGGGGTCGCGCATGTGCCAGCCTTAACATTGGCACATCTAAGGGCCTAAGTTCTAAAGAGGAGATCATAGGTAGCCGAGAGCGCCAAGCGCCCGGTCCAGCTAAGCCAAAGCCAGCAGAGGTGGTGCAAGAGCCACCCAGCGTATCCATGGAGACCTCGGAACTTCAGCCGCCACCCTTGGATCCGTGGGACGTAGATTATGTAGAGCCAGCGCCAGAAGTGCCTAACTGCTTACATGGCCCTATGAATCGCCGTAGTGGCATCTCTAAAAAGACTGGCAAGCCTTACGCTGGCTACTTCTGTGACAATGAGCCACAGTGCGATGCAAAGTTTGATCGCTCATGAAGCCAAGACTAAATAAACCTCAAAACATTCTTGAGGAAGCTTTGGATTTAGCAACTTGTGATCTTATGGACATTCATAAAGAAGTACACAACAAGTGGTGTGAAAATTGCGGCATTAAAAACAAGTGTGATGTGTGCGTTATTACATCCACATGTGAATGTTGCTTAGTTACTTGGCCATGCGCTACCTCGGTTATCTTTGAGGGTGTATTTAATGTTTACAGAGTTTTAACTACGGATGATTTCTCATGACATCTGATCACAGCAAGCATTGTCACTGCGTATGTACTGACTTAGCAGACCTACAAGAAGCCATAGAGACTGCCCGGGCTATTCACTTACAGCCAGAGCCAAGGGCTAACTGCATAATGTGCGGCACAACTAATGGCTCATGTGATAACTGTAAATGGATCAAGAACTGCATTGTGTGTAATGAGGTATGGCCTTGTGACACATTTATAGCTTTGGACTACAAGGATGAGTAGGTGGCACTTGGAGTTTCATACGACCCTTATGACTTTGCTAAGACTTACAAGGAATCTAAGAAGCATGGACTGTGAGCATTGTGCAGACCTACTTACACAGGCTTATAAATGCATGGCAAGTGAAACACAAACCATCCGAGAGAGGGCAAATGATGATGGACAATAAAGATGCAATGTACATTTCAATACTCAAGAAGCTTTACGGGGCGTATGAAGCGCTGCCTTACTTTGCAGAGAGTTGTGAGATCTGCAGTGAAACATTACATCCAGAGGACATTGGTGTAGATCCATACACAAACACTCGTACATGGATGACTAAATGCTGTGGTGAGATTCAGACTTACCAGCAAAAATTAGAGCCGCAAATATAGAAACTAGCCAGTAGTTGGAGTGGTTCTTGATCCCTCGTCCGGACTACTGGCTAGTGCCCCCATTTTAATCACAAGACCGACAAAATGTCTAGGCAAGACTCAAACTGCTGGCTGCCTTATCAGCTGCTAAACCGCCGTTAGATGGCGTACTCCAGCATGCTTGATATACATGCAAATAGCAGAAATGCGAGCCTGAATACTGGTATTAAAAACGAACTGCCTTAATACATAACAAAACGGTAACAGGCAAATGGCGCAGTTGGATTAGTTGTAGTGACTAATTCCCTTTACAAGCGAAACTTATACAGTGACGGGTGTGGATGGCTCGCTAAGAGCCATTCCTGCTCACTTGCCAGTTCTGGGTGTGGATTCCTTCTAAACTTGATACATGACATCTAGACAAGATAAATGGGTACAAATCAGACAAGCTGAATTACTCAAGTATGTGAATGGAGTAGAGATGTTAAGTAAAGATCACACACAATTACAACAAGATTTTAATGATGCAAAACAAATTGCCGGGATGATTGACAAGACTTGGAAAGAAAGACTTGATCAATTAATGGACGTAATTATAGACATGCATCCATCAGTAAATGCTCATTACCGTAATGGCCTAATGGCTGCCTACAACATAATGCAAGGGATTGAGGAGTAATCATGCTTGACGTTAATTCCCCAAAGGGTCAAGAATCACTAGAGCACGAACTAAGAGCCGTAGAACTGTGGAATCACGTGTACACAGACTTTACCTACGTACACACACCTAAGAATGGCGCTGCCCTTGTGGACGCTGTGATCGCTGACAATGACACCAACGTGGTGGCAGTAGTTGAGCAGAAGTCACGCAACATGAGCTTTGAGCAGCTGCAGAACTGGGACATGGAATGGCTTATAACCTTTGACAAGATTGAAGCCGGGCGCTGGACTGCACAGGCTTTGGGTGTGCCATTTATAGGCTTTCTGTATTTAGTCCCAGATGACTTACTACTTACCAAACAACTATCTAACGCTAAGGGCGAATGGACATGTGACTTTCGTACATTAGTTACAGAGACACAAGAGACTATCAATGGTGGCAAAATTGAAAGACTAAATGCCTATGTAAACATGAGCGATGCAAAGCACATAAGGCAGAACTAATGACAATACTTGCTGGCCTATCACACAAAGGCAAGGTGTACATGGCAGCTGACAGGGCAATGTCAGATAGTAACTTCATTAGTCCATTAGCCAAGCCCAAGATCCGTAAGGTAGGGCCGTATCTAATTGGCTACAGTGGGTCATTGGGTACAGGCCAACTAACAACCTATGCAACATACCCAGAGATCAACACTAATAACTTAGAAGCTTGGATGCGTATGTCATTCTGTGGCGCATTACAAAGGGCAGCAGATGAGTTCAAGATAGACATAAACAATGATGACAATGGCGCTGATCTATTGGTAGGTGTAAAGGGCAGACTGTTTGAGATCTCAACAGTGGATTGGTCAGTTGGTGAGTACGAGATGATCGCTACTGGCTCGGGCTATCCATTCGCTATGGGATCACTGTATGCAACACGATACACAGATGATCCAGTATGGCGAGTAATGGAAGCAGTCAAGGCAGCGATCAAATACAGCCCGTCATGTGTTGGCCCGGTGGATGTGTTAAAGGCTTGAGTAAGGCACACGCTAGAGGTACAGATACCCAGTGGCGCAAGCTGAGAGAGGCATGCTTCCGGGTATGGGGTAAGACCTGCATGTATTGCGGTGATCGAGCAACAGAAGTAGATCACATCATTGAGGTAGCCCGAGGTGGCACCAACACCATTGATAACCTGCAACCTTTATGCAAGCCCTGTCACTTAGCCAAGACTGTTGCGTTTAATACAGTGCGTGATAGAGGCTCACAGAGCAACGTAGGCGTTTTTTCTAAGCGTTTACCACCCACAGACTCCCTTGCAGGAATCTCTCCCCGAATGGCTAGATTTGATCCACCAACAACCGAAAGGCCCAAGTCATGACAGCAAAGAAACCTAAAGAGCCAGAGATCAAACAGATCACTATCTACCTATGTTTGGAAT
>Ga0315909_10006829_pt1 | contig 12835 bp, 25 predicted proteins | sample LakEriMetagenome_11_FD_203527 | JGI IMG/M metagenome (GOLD analysis project Ga0315909, IMG submission 203527) | Freshwater fungal communities from buoy surface, Lake Erie, Ohio, United States - Buoy 2 MA125 | ecosystem: Environmental > Aquatic > Freshwater > Lake | place: USA: Lake Erie, Ohio...
AATCCACGCAGATATTCAATGGCTGATACATTGGTTAAGATAGACCAATTATCGGATGAATTGGTAGAATTGAAAGCAAGAATACATAGAGCGAATCAGCCTGTGTATAACCAAATTTTCAAATTAGCAGAGTTGAAAGGTATGGTTAAGGAATTGAAGAAAGTTCCAACGGATGAAGGTAAGCAAACCGAAAGATATGGTAGTGTTGCATCTATCAAAGAAGTAGAATTAACGATTGTAGATATTCAGCAAAGTGTAGATGTTTTGCAAACTAAGATTGAAGAAATTCAAAATGAGTTGGATATCCATAATGCAAATACAATCATTTAAAAATATTGAGTGAGTGGGGTTTGAAACTGATTGATTAGTTTATTCTTGCCAATACAACTTGTCAGCAAACAAGCGGATGAACGAATAAGATAATGAACAATTAACAAACTTCAACAATATTAGGGTCTCTTGTCAGCATATCAATACAATCAAAACTCATTGAAATCTGGATAACCTTTTTAATTGGAATCATTCCTCACAAACTCATACTTAAAATTAAAAATATGTTTTTTAAAAAAAATAAAAGTTACAATCAAGAACAATTGGATATTGAAAAGCAATTGTTTGATAGAGAATTGGAATTGTATCGTAGAGAAAAATATCAAAAGCTAAATGAGGAAATTGAAAACTCAAAGCTTAAAAGGTTAAAGGAAGTTGCTCAATTAGAAATTGAGTGTCATCACCAATTAGCACAATATGAACATACCTTTCATCAAACAAAAGAAGATAGAGGTATTGAGTTAGCAAAGTTGGAAGCTAAAGTTGAATACCTTAAAGAGAATAACGAAGCATATCAAACTATTATAGCTAACAAAGATAACGAAATCAATAGATTGGTATCGGTAATTAATTCATTAACTAAAATAAAAAAATAATGTTCGATAAAATTTTCAGTAAAAAAATAGTAGTACCATTTTTTAGTGTAATTGGTACGGTAGCAATCTTTGAATGGATTGTTTTTCCCGGCTTAACAGCAGCAGATACAATAGTTAATATATTCGCTGGTATAATTGGTTTCTTTACCTTAGTGTTTGTCTATTATTCATTGGGATTTGATAAAATCATTTCCAATTATATGAATTCGGATGAGTTGGTTGATTCAACTGAATTGAAAGAAAAAGAAGTTGATGAACTATGTGCTAATGAAGCTGAGTTTGAAGCAAAAGAAGAATTTCAAAAGTTAGCAGGAATTGGTGTTCCAAAACCCGTTAAAAATGAGAAGGTAATAAATGGTTATAAAGAATTGGCTGATAAATGGACTAAGGCAGGATTTCCTGAATCCGATGAGTCAATACCTGTAAAAATTACAAAAATAACTACAATTGATACAAACTTTAGTAGTGATAAAGACCCATTGGCATCAGTTCCAATGAGTAGAGTATCAAACGAAGCTAAACAAAAAATGGCTGATATTGCTAAGGAGGATATTTCTAAGCAATTAGAAGAAAAAACTGCTAACATACATCCAAATGATTTAAATGCAATACAAACGGTGATGGATAGTTTGAATAAAATGAATGATGGTAATGATACAAAAAGTAATACTGAAATCATAAATGCTATGATTAAAGCTCCGTTAGTAAAACCGAAAAGAAAATACACTAAAAAAGTAAAACAATAAGATGGCAAAAGTGATTAAATTTGATTTAGAAGCGAGAAATTCTATTAAAAATGGAGTTGATAAATTGGCAAACGCAGTTAAAGTTACATTAGGACCAAAAGGTAGAAATGTAATTTTACAAAAATCTTATGGTACACCACATATTACAAAAGATGGTGTATCGGTTGCAAAAGAAATAGAATTGGAAGACCCGATTGAAAACATCGGAGCCCAATTAGTAAGAGAAGTTGCAAGTAAAACGGCTGACCAAGCTGGAGATGGTACAACAACTGCAACTGTATTAACCCAAGCTATCTTTAATGATGGATTGAAAATGGTTACGGCTGGGGCAAACCCAATGGATTTAAAGAAGGGTATTGATAAAGCTGTTATTGCTGTGGTTGGTGAGTTGAAAACCATGTCTAAAAAAATATCAACATCAAAAGAAATTGAGCAAATAGCAACTATTTCGGCAAACAATGATTCTGAAATTGGTTCTATGATTTCATCTGCTATGGATGTGGTTGGTAAGGATGGTATTATTACTGTAGAAGCAGCTAAGGGAACTGAAACATCCGTTAAGACCGTAGAGGGTATGCAATTCGATAGAGGATATCTTTCACCATTCTTTGTAACAAATCAGGAGAAAATGGAAGCTGAGTTGGATTCTCCATACATCCTATTATATGAAAAGAAGATTTCAGCATTAAAAGAGATTTTACCTATATTAGAGCAAACCGCACAAACAGGCAAACCACTTTTAATTATTGCAGAAGATATCGAAGGTGAAGCATTGGCATCATTGGTTGTAAATAAAATGAGAGGAACTCTTAAAATAGCAGCCGTAAAAGCACCAGCATTTGGTGATAGAAGAAAAGAAATGTTGCAAGATATTGCTATCTTAACTGGTGGTAGTGTTATTAGTGAAGAGTTGGGAATGAAATTGGAAGATACTACATTAGATATGTTAGGAACTGCTGAGAAGATTACAATTGATAAAGATACTACAATTGTTATTAATGGTAGTGGTACAACTGAATCTATTAAAGCTCGAATTGATGTAATTAAAGCACAAATCGAAAAAACAACATCAGATTACGATAAAGAAAAGTTGCAAGAAAGATTATCTAAGTTAGCAGGTGGTGTTGCTATCCTTTACATTGGGGCATCTACTGAAACTGAAATGAAGGAGAAAAAAGATAGAGTAGATGATGCACTCCATGCAACTAGAGCAGCTGTAGCTGAAGGTATTGTACCGGGCGGTGGTGTTGCTTTATTAAAAGCATCCGATGTATTGATTAATACGGGTTTCCATACTACTTTGGAAAATGCTGACCAACAATTAGGAGCTAACATCATTCAATCGGCAATCAAATCTCCATTTAAAACTATTATATCAAACGCTGGTGGTTCGCCTGATGTTATCATTAATAAAGTAAAAGAGTTGGGTGGTGATTTTGGATATAATGCTAGAATTGATGATTATGTAGATATGATTGAAACAGGAATTATTGACCCAACTAAAGTAACTCGATTGGCATTGGAAAACGCTGCATCAATTGCTGGTTTACTATTGACAACCGAATGTGTGGTTGGTATCAATGTTGAGCAAAAAGACACACAACCAAATCCTCAAATGGGATATGGTATGTAACGTATAAATTTAAATTAAAATAATATGGCAAGATTTGAAAGATACAATTATCGTTATGATGTAAATGGTAATCGTAGAAGTGATGAACAAATTGATGAATTGGAAAATGAATTTAATCAAAATAAACAATTAAAAATTAAAAAAATGGTAAGAGTAATTATTGGTGCAGTAGTAGGAGTTTTCCTATTGGCTTTTTTATTCGCATCTTGTGAGCGAATTGATGCAGGACATGTTGGTGTTAAAGTAAACCTTTATGGCGATAACAAAGGTGTAAGTGATGTGACTGAAGTAACGGGTATGGTATTCTATAATCCAATTACGCATAACATCTATGAGTTTCCAACGTTTATTCAACACAAAGAATACACTGGTGAGAATTCATTCGTAGTAAATAGTAAAGATGGTTCGGAGTTTCACGTATCACCTATCATCAACTATTCAGTACAAAGAGAGAAAGTACCATCAATCTTCGCAAAATATCGTAGAAGTTTGGACCAAATCGAAGAAGGATTCCTAAAGACATCAGTATTTGATGCATTCAGATTGGCAACTAACAAATATACGGCTGATGAATTGATTGGTAATCGCCAGGCTTATGAAGTAGAAGTTCGTAGAATTTTAGAAGGACAACTATTAGCAGAGGGATTTATTGTTAATCAGTTTACATCCAACTTAGTATATCCTGAAACATTCAAAGCAGCTATTGAAGCTAAGAACAACGCAGTTCAGGCCGCATTGAGAGCAGAGAATGAAGTTAAAACGGCTGAAGCTCAGGCAAAGATTAAAGTAGCAACTGCGGAAGGTAACGCTCAGGCTATGTTAACATCAGCAAAGGCTGAAGCTGAAGCAAACCGAATGAAGCAGCAAACTCTAACTCCATTGTTGTTACAATTAGAATATATTAACAAATGGGATGGTAAATTACCGGTATATGGTGAAGTACCGCAGTTGTTTAGAAACATTCAAAAATAAAAAAATAATATTTAGATAAGGACTTGGTTATTCCAAGTCTTTTTCGTATATTTGTATAAATAAAGTAGTTTCGTATGGACATAGATTATATGGTAAAATCATATTCAATAGAATATTTGAGGTTATCCGAAGATAAAAAGGTATTATATTTCAAAATAGCATCATCTAAATCTCAAAAAGTTTTATACAAAGTATATAATACATATTTAGGATTCGTTCAGTTTCATGGTAGTATGGATTTAGAACCTAATGTGGAGTATTATATATCATTACCATATACATCTAAAAACCGATATGTAGTTTTTAGTGATTATCATACATTAGCAACTGTTGGTATGTTTGGGCTGGATGGTAATTATGACTATGATAAGATAGATAAAAATAATTACATTAAGAATATATCAAAAGATTTCACTATTCAGCAAAAATGGGATACTGATTACATTATATCTGAAATTTTTAGGGATAGGGTTTATAATAACGATTTCGTTTCCGTTGAAAGTGGAGATGTTGTATTTGATGTTGGGTTTAATTACGGCTTCTTTTCGTTAGATGCATTACAATTCAATCCAAATAGAATTATAGCATTTGAACCGAATTTAAATCTTTGCAAAAAGTATAATCATTATTTAAATCATCCAAAAATTGAATTACATCAAGTTGGATTATCTGATAAAAATGAAACTGTAACTTTTTATGAGAATGAATACTCTGGAAGAGGTACAACAATATCCGATATAAATCAGACAGATGTTGCATCATCGTTTGATGTGGAATTAGTATCTATAAATGAATTTATCAAAAATAATTCAATAGATAGAATTGATTATCTAAAAATAGATTGTGAAGGTGGTGAGTATGCAATCTTTGATTCTATTGATAAAACATTTTTGAAAGAAAAAGTTAAGAAAGTGGCTTTAGAATTCCATCATCCACTAAATGATAAAAAGGTTGTGAAGTTACTTAATATCTTAAAAGAATGTGGTGGCTTCAACGTTAGAATTCTTTATGAAGATGGTGGTTCAACCGGTATGATTTACGCAAAAAAATAACAAACAAAAATTTCTAATTATGAAATGTATTAAAAACAGCAAAAACGGAAACATTATTCGTGTAGAAGATTTAGTAGCAAATCGAATGGTAGGTTCGGAATGGAGTTTTGTATCAAAGAACGAATGGAAGAAAGTTATAGGTGGTGAAACAAAAGAAGAGGTTATATTGGAGGAAGCTCCGAAAAAGAATAAAAAAGTAAAAAATGACAGAAAAGCATAACGTAGAGTTAGTAGAAATTTATCCTGAAATGTTCACATGGACTTTCAGAAATACAGAACAAAATAAATTTGATAAGGTTTATAATAAAACATTATCTTATTTACATAAGAATTTGAAGTTCACAAGAAAGATTGATTATAGAAAGCAGAGTAATCCATACAAATATCAGTTTGGTGTTGGTGATGGTTGGTTTGGTATATTAAAAGAACTTATCACTGGTATCCATCAGAATGATGCAAAGGATAATTTTAAATGGGTAACCAAAGTTACTCAAGTAAAAGAAAAATTTGGTGGATTGAGATTTTATGTAACTGGAACTTCAGATAAAAGTTGGAAGTTAATCCATAAAGCTGAAGAGAAATCTTATAGTGTTTGTGAAGTTAGTGGTTCAGAAGTTGAAGTTGGACAATGGAAGTTGGGATGGGTTCAGACCATTTGCCGTAAGGAAGCTCTAAAAAAGTATTACGATATGGTAGATAAAAATCAATTTACCAAAGTAACAAAGTTTGAAGATGTGTGGAAACCAACGGAAAAATCCGAAACAATTGTAACTCCCAAAAAAAAACACTAACCAACTATGAACGAAATAAGAAAATTTAAAAGAAGTAAAAGTGATAAAAAGCTAGCTGGTATAATTGGTGGTTTGGCTGAGTACTTTGAAGTGGATAGCACTTTATTAAGAGTGATGTACATTTTGGCTGGTATTTGGGCTGTACCATTTGCACTTATCAGTTATTTACTTGTTTGGATTTTAACTCCATCGGAATGAGTTTAGCACAAAGGGAGGTTTGGGATAAAGGTAATAAAGAAAAAGGAATGAGTAGTAAACATATTGAGATTATAAGGTTCAACGCCCAAAAGATACACATTAGAGAATATTGGAATGGTACGCTACTTCCTAATTCGCAAACCTATCAACCCGCAGCTGTTAAAATTATAGCGGCAAGATTGTTGATTATAAACCCTGATACTAAAGAGGAGTATTACGATTGTAGGTACGATGATTGTACAATTAAACGAATTAATGGTTAAGATGGCTGAATTCATATTTTTCAATGAAGAGTGGAATCAATCCGCTGAAGATAATAATACACAAACAAATAAACAATAAAATGGCAGAAATGGCAAAACCGCTTGGAGATAGAGTTCTAATCAAAGAGCAAAAGCAAGAAGAAAAAACATCAAGTGGAATCATTATTTCAGAATCCGCTATGAGAGGACAAGCAGTTTGGGGAGAGGTTATTTCAGTTGGTGATGGTATATTCACACAAACTGGAGACCGTATTCCTATGAGTGTAAAGATAGGTGATAAGGTTATGTATAAAAAAGATATGGCTGGTGACCCAATTAAATTGGGAACTGAAGAATATTTAGTATTTAGAGAGCATGACCTAATTATGGTTGCTAAAAGTTAAATAATAAAATTATGAGTACATTACCTGAAAAGTGTTTTATATATAGAGTTACCATTGATAATTGGGAAACTAATTTTGAGATAGGAGCTGTGGCTTTGGATAGTGGTTCTGCACAATCTTATGTGTTAGCATCTTATCCAAGCGTAACTGATATAAAACCAATTGGAGATTGCTATTTAGTAGCGCCACCACAACCATCACCAAGTTTGCCATTCGATATTGATTAAACATTTATGTTTTTTAATAAAAAAGTTACAAATAATAGCATGAAAGATTGTACTATTTTAATTCAAGGTAGAATAAATTCTGAATGTCTAAATTTGTGGATAAAAAATTATAAAAAACATAATGTGGTATTATCTGTGTGGGAAGATGAGGATTTATCTCAATTCAAAATACCAAAACATTGGGTAGTTGTTGTAAACCAATATCCTCTTGTTAGATTTAGAAGAGAAGCTAATTTGGATTATCAAATAATAACTACCTTAAAAGGTCTTTCTAAAATAAAAACATATTATGTTATTAAAGTTAGAGCAGATGAGTATTGGTCTAATTTGGAAATAGTATATGATAGGTTGAAACAAAATCCAAATAAAATAGTATCCGGCTCGATGTACTTTAGAAATTGGAATCTTTACAAATTCCATTGTTCAGATAAACTATTGGCTGGTACTTGGAATAACATATTTAGTATGTTCGAATCTACCTTACACAACTTAGAAATAAAATTGTGGGATACAACTATACCCGAATCTCAACTTGGATTGGGATTTGTTATGGCTATGGAAAAGGATTTTGAAGTAACACATGGTAAATTAGAGCAAGAGATAAGTGCTTATAAATTTTCACCACAAGGTAGTTCTAAAAGAATAGCACAAACTATGGATTTTATAGTTAAGGCGTGTATGGATATAGCAACTACTGATTTTAGAATTTATAGTAAGCAAGAACCCGATTGGGTTGGTGTTAAGGGTAAATTCAAAAGATTAAAAGTTATGGTGGATGATTGTATCAAAGAGTTAAATTTTGAAGATGTTAAACCAATAGATGATAAACCATATATGAAAAAGTGGTTTGACATTATTGATATTAACGAACTCAAACCATATATAGCAACTAGAAATCATAATGATTTGGGTAGAATTTGGTACAGAGATAACTTTGACCACTATGAAGAAAATTGTTTGACAGATATAAATCAAATTTGTACAACTAAAGATAGTGAACTATCAAAAAATAATTTATGAATGGTAAAATGAAGATAGCACTTATAGCACATGATGGTAAGAAAGCAGATATGGTGGCTTTTGTAATGAAGAGATTAGAGTTCTTCAGAGAAATTGAAGTTGTGGCAACTGGAACAACTGGTAAACACTTAGTTCATGCTGGTCTTCAAAATGTGGAATGTTGTAATTCAGGTCCTTTGGGTGGTGATGCTCAAATAGCATCTAGAATTGCAAATGGTGATATCAAAGCGGTAATATTTTTTATTGACCCGTTAGATGTTCACCCGCACCAAGTGGATGTTAATATGCTACTTAGAATTTGTAACGTATATAACGTACCACTTGCAACCAATTATGCTACGGCATCAATGGTTATTAAATCTTTAATTAATTAACTAACAACAATAAATTTAAAAAACAAAAATTATGGTTACATATATTGGATGGGTAGCAATGTTAGGTACATTGGCTTCCTTTTGGTTTAAAGATGCATCAAAATTAAGATTGGTAAATGCGGCAGCTTGTGCTGTATGGATTGTTTATGCGGTAGCAAGAGTTGATTACCCTATTATAGCAATCAATTTAGCAGTAATACTTACGCATCTATATTGGTTTTATGAAATGCTTAACCCAAAGCAGGCTAAAATCGAAAAACCTGTTGATGAAGAATCGTTTATGCAAAAATCAGTTGATGAATTTATTAAAACATCATTGAGTGATAAGAAAAGGGTTCAACATTTGGGTGGTATTAAACAGGCTGATAAAAAGACTGTAAGAAAATGGATAGCTGAAAAGAGAATGAGTATTCAAAATAAAATGGATAGTATTATACCTAAAAAAACTATTTGATAAGATATGATGACTTTGGTTGAATATAAGAAGCAGTTTGGAAAACTACCAAACAATAAGGATTGTGAGACGATGAGTAAAAAATTCATCAAAGCAATGAAAGCTGGATTAATATCTACATCGGAATTGGTGGAGGGATTTGGTGAAGATTGGACAGAGTATCTATTGAAATATAATACTGAAACAGAAGAGTATGAGAGATGTTCGGTAATCCGTGACGCTTTGTACGAATATAGGATAACTAAAGAACTATTATGAAGAAACAAAAAGGACAGATACAAAAAATAGTAAAGGAATACAAAGATGCTACCTTATATGAAATATGGGAGGGAGTTAGGGATAACTTCACTTTTGGATTCATAGGAGCAACTTTGGTGGTGTTCATAGCAACTCGGACAGATATGGCAGTATTGCTTGGCTATATTACATATTACTTCTTTATGGGTAAGATTGTGAATAGACCAAAGTATGTGACAGATTTGGGTAGAATGATAGTATTTCCAATACCATCAGCATTGGGAGCATTTACCGGATATAAACTATCGTATAAATTAATTGAACTTATAAATTCATTAGGATGAGCAACATAAACATAACACCGGATAATGGTAGCTTGACAATGAAGGGTAGTGGTAAGGTACAAATCAAAACTTCAGTAAAGATTTACGGAACTGGTACGGAATTGCCGGTTACAATTGAAGCAGATTTTAATAAGATACCACACCACCTACACCAAATCTATCTTCAATCCTTGGTAAGCCATTACAACACCTCGGTAAGTGTATATAACAATACAAAGGATGAAGAACCGAAAACAATTAAAGAGCAGAAGAGTGAATGGCGGTTAAATAGAATAGTGGACATAATCAGTAAAACAATAAAAAAATAATATGGCAACAAAAGTAAAAATAGACACGGCAAAGGGAGTTATGATAGCAGAGCTATACGATAACGAAACACCAATTACGGTTAATAACTTTAAGAAATTAATCGGTGAAGGATTTTACAATGGATTAAATTTCCATAGAGTAATACCTAACTTTGTAATTCAAGGTGGATGTCCAAATGGTAATGGTATGGGTGGTCCGGGTTATACAATTCAATGTGAGGTATCGGCACCAAATCAATTTCACGATAGAGGTGTCCTAAGTATGGCGCATGCCGGTAGAAATACTGGAGGTTCGCAATTCTTTATTTGTCATAGTAGACAGGGTACGGCTCACTTAGATAGGAATCATACCTGTTTTGGTAAAGTGATTGAAGGCTTGGATGTAATTGATGCTATCCGTCCAATGGATACAATTAATTCTATTTCAATTGTAGAATAATGATTGAACTAAAAGAATGGATTGAGGACGGGATTACTATTCGTAAGACCAACGCCGGATATGTAGTATTTACAATACCTACACAACACTTTGAAATAAAAACCTTAGAGGAGCTAACACCGGATACATTTAGAGAAATGGTCCGAAAGCAGGAACACTTCGAAGAACTTCAAAACGAATTGTTGGGTAAAGCATTTGGTGGGAGAGTTGAAAGCGGACTATTTAAAGACCTATTCGAATAACATATATGAAAGAAAAAACAAAAGAAACCCTTTGGACAATCTTCGTGATAGGATTGATGATAGCATTCTTTTGGTTAATGACCATAACTCCTATTGATAATCTATAACATATCTATTCCCTTCAGTACTATCGTATCGGAGAATCGGAAATCGGGTCGGAGGGGAAATTTTCTTGATAGTGTATATATAGACAATAGAATAACAAGCCACAAGCCAATCAAAGAATCAAACAAGCCTATCGGATGGGGGTTTAGCCACCACATTAAGAGGTTTGCGGACACTATAAATAAAACAGCACCGTATGAATGAGAACTTAGTAAACGAAAGAAGAGAAAGGATGAAGAGAGAGATGGAGCTACTCTTTAGAGAATGGGAGTATAGAGAGGGAGAGATATACCCTTTCAAAAACATAATGAGATTACAGGACCGATTGATACAAACAACAGCCCTATGGGGAATGAAGTATATAGGATACAAGCCCTTTGGGGAAACCATTACCTTCGGATGGGAATGGCCGGAAGAGGGTGTAGTATGTGAATGTAACATTAACCCACCTATGGGGCCGGGTTTCCGAGTGAGTTGGTTATGGAGGTAGATAGAATAGGAGATAGAATCGAAAGATTGGATGGAATCCTTACCCATGCTATACGAATAGGTGAGGATGAGATAGTACGTTTAATTCGTAATAAAATCAAAGAGTGTGAAAGCCAATTACAAAGAGCAAAAGTCCGAAACTCCTAAGTGGGTCCACTGGTTACAACTGGTGAGCTGGGGGTTTATAGGATGTGTACTAATCCTATGCGTATTAGAGATAACAAAGGATGTATAAGAGAATCCGTACCTACATTAAAGCCAATAAAAAGAAGCTAATCCTATGGATACTAATAGGATATACCCTAAAGGGAATAATAACGTTAATATTACTATGGAAGGGAATCGAATGGCTGGGTTTTTAAAACACCTATTGGGAGCTGGGATTGGGTGTTTAATAGCCTATGGGATAGCTAGGGGACTATCCGAAATCTTATCCGGAATATGAACCTAACACCTACCGATAGAATCATACGTTTACAAGCCCTACTAAGGGATTTAGCCCAAATGGAAGAGTACGAATTATGTATTCAAATAAGGGATATGATAGAGAGGTTAGAATCCGATATTGATACCCCCGAGCTATAACCCCACTACAAGCCCTATCAAACCGGATACGGAATTATGATGGGGTTGGAGGTTAAAAACCCCTTAGTCTATTCACTTACCACTTTCCCCCACTTTCTCCCACCTTTTAACACACTAACTAAAACCAAAAGGGCTAAGCTTACCCTGTTAGGCTGGGCGGGTAGCACTTACGGATTCCTTTTGAGATGGCAAAATTTTTTACAAGGAATTTTACAGGCTTTTTTATCCACATTTTAAAAAAGTTATTAACAGCTTTATCAACAGCTCCACCCCTCAATTCGTACATTCGTATAGGAGGTAACCCTTTGGAAATCAACCGGTTAGCCCGAAGCTGGATGGGGTTATCCACACCGGCGGGAGTTGGGGAGCTGGGAAAGGATTCGTAGATTTGGAAATACGGATTTTTATTCGTATCTTAGTGGGGGGATATATAAAAAAAAGAAAAGGAATTTCCTGAAAAAAGATTTGGATAATAAGAAATAATTTCGTATATTTAAAGATGTATAATATTAAGGATATGCGCTTCTTATTAATGGATTCTTCTAAGCTTCACCGCTGGTGTACTGAAAAGTTGGGACCATCCAAGTGTCAGCGTATAGCCTATGTTTTCGAACCGGATAATGAAGATTGTGGATGGTGGGATTGGTCCGGTACTATATGGGTAAACCTATCACAGGTTAAACGTTTAATTTCCCTACAAAAAACCCTATTGCATGAATGGACACATGCACAACAGGCTTACCGATGGTATAATTGGTATGATTTAAAGTATGGGTATAAAAGAAATCCTTATGAGATTAAGGCCAGAGAGAATGAGAAGTTAGTAAAGAGGGCTTATAAAAGAAAACCAAAAGATAATGGGTCAACAGGTTGCGAATAACCGAACACTACACCACGTAATGGAATTGTTTACGGATGATAATGGGGATTGGTACTTAGTATCACAGCCTCAATCACGTCCAGCCCTAATCAAGGGAGAGTATCTACCTATTGGGAATAAGCTGGTCTATCCGAAAAAGTGGGGAAGGAGAAAGGCTGCGGAAGTCC
>Ga0315909_10006838_pt1 | contig 12827 bp, 3 predicted proteins | sample LakEriMetagenome_11_FD_203527 | JGI IMG/M metagenome (GOLD analysis project Ga0315909, IMG submission 203527) | Freshwater fungal communities from buoy surface, Lake Erie, Ohio, United States - Buoy 2 MA125 | ecosystem: Environmental > Aquatic > Freshwater > Lake | place: USA: Lake Erie, Ohio...
AATTTCCTTACCGTTAATTTTCCAAGCCATATACCAATATTATATTAAGGGGATAATTTCTTACCCCCTTCTTTATTTATTATAATTCTATCCATGTATTATCAGGTCTGAAGTAGATTGTATAGAACGATGCGTTGGTTGCCACAACATGTCCGACAATTCTAACTACTTGTCCAGCAGTTGATGGTGCACTCATGTCAATGTATCCCGCAGTTGGTGATACATATACTGGTTTTCCGTTGTCGTCAGTAGGGGTTCCTGATTTGTTAGCAATAAATGTGCCAAGAACACTCACATATCCGTCCAACGCAAATGGTCTAACTTGGTCGTTTCCTGTTGATGCCGATAAACATATTGCCAATAATCCTGTAGAGTTTGTCGTAGCGTCAGCATCTGCGTAAGCCATTCTTGTAGTCTCAGCATAAGGTGCTCCACCAGTAGTTGTTGTCATGTAACACAATTTACCAGCATCTATTGTACCAGATGTAATCATGTCTTGGATTTTACCACCACCTCTATTTGTTGTTAAAGGTGTTGAACCACCCAACAAATAATCAATACCCGTAAATGTAACCACCTCAAATCCTAATTCAGTTCTTCCTGATACTGAATTTGCTTGTCCGTTAAATACAACACCACCGTTATTGTATTGATACATGTTTTGACAGTAAGAGTAATTTCCATCAGGTAGGTATACAATTGGATATCCATAACCTGTTGATACATTACCTAATACTCCTGAACTTCCTGATGAACCTGAACTTCCTGAAGAACCACTAGTTCCTGATGAACCTGAACTTCCTGAAGAACCACTAGTTCCTGATGAACCTGATGAACCTGAGCTTCCACTAGCACCATTAACACCTGACGAACCTGAACTTCCTGATGAACCTGATGTTCCGCTAGTTCCAGATGAACCATTAGTTCCTGATACACCACTCAATCCACTTGAACCTGAGCTTCCTGATGAACCACTAGTTCCTGATGTTCCTGAAGAACCTGATGAACCTGAGCTTCCTGAAGAACCGCTAGTTCCTGATGTTCCTGATGAACCTGAACTTCCTGATGAACCTGAACTTCCTGATGAACCTGATGAACCTGAAGTTCCTGAAGTTCCATTACAACCATCACAACAATATTTAACACACAATACGTCATTATATGCAAATGGTGTTGAACTACTTGATGATAAATACACCCATCCTTCATGCCAATAGTGACCTGTAGCACTTACATATGATGTTGCCAAACTTCCAATTGGTGACCTAAATATTACAAATTTAGTCGGGTCTGATTGTTTTGTAATTGTCAATACCGCACCACAAGTACAACCTGTAATCATACCTGACATATCAACACCATTATTATTATTTCTATATATTCTAATATTAATGGCGGTTGTTACATCTAAAACATTTGTATTAGAACCGTTTTGGAATACAACTTCACCGTTAGATTCAGGGTCAGAGTCATTTGTCAATGTATATGGTATACATGGTGCACTGTTACCACTTGTTCCTGATGTTCCAGTAGTTCCACTACTACCTGATGAACCGCTTGAACCTGAACTTCCTGATGAACCTGAAGAACCACTAGTTCCTGATGTTCCACTTGAACCTGATGTTCCTGAACTTCCTGACGCTCCGCTGACACCTGATGAACCTGAACTTCCTGAAGAACCTGATGTTCCACTAGTTCCTGAAGAACCTGATGAACCTGAACTTCCTGACGAACCTGATGTTCCACTAGTTCCTGATGAACCTGATGAACCTGAGCTTCCTGAAGAACCACTTGTTCCACTAGTTCCTGTTGTTCCACTAGTTCCTGAAGAACCACTTGAACCACTGTTACCTGACGAACCGCTTGAACCACTTGAACCCGATGTTCCTGAAGTACCCGTTGTTCCTGATGTACCAGATGAACCTGAAGAACCACTATTTCCTGAAGAACCTGATGAACCTGAACTTCCTGAAGAACCACTCGTTCCGCTAGTTCCTGATGTTCCAGAACTACCTGATGTACCTGAAAATCCACTAACACCTGAAGAACCTGATGAACCTGAACTTCCTGACGAACCTGACGTTCCACTAGTTCCTGATGAACCTGATGAACCTGAGCTTCCTGAAGAACCACTTGTTCCACTAGTTCCTGACGAACCTGACGTTCCACTAGTTCCTGAAGAACCGGATGAACCTGAACTTCCTGAAGAACCACTTGTTCCACTTGTTCCTGATGAACCTGACGTACCTGAAGAACCTGATGAACCTGAACTTCCTGATGAACCACTTGAACCACTTGTTCCTGATGTACCTGTTGTTCCACTAGTTCCTGAAGAACCTGATGAACCTGAAGAACCACTTGTTCCACTAGTCCCTGAAGAACCTGATGAACCTGAACTTCCTGACGAACCTGAAGTTCCACTAGTTCCTGATGAACCTGAAGTTCCACTAGTTCCTGATGAACCACTTGAACCTGAACTTCCTGATGAACCACTTGTTCCACTAGTTCCCGATGAACCTGAAGAACCTGATGAACCTGAACTTCCTGAAGAACCACTTGTTCCACTAGTTCCTGAAGAACCACTTGTTCCACTAGTTCCTGAAGAACCTGATGAACCTGAACTTCCTGACGAACCACTCGTTCCGCTAGTTCCTGAAGAACCTGATGAACCTGAACTTCCTGACGAACCACTTGTTCCACTAGTTCCTGAAGAACCACTTGTTCCACTAGTTCCTGAAGAACCTGATGAACCTGAACTTCCTGACGAACCACTCGTTCCGCTAGTTCCTGAAGAACCTGATGAACCTGAACTTCCTGACGAACCACTTGTTCCACTAGTTCCTGATGAACCTGATGAACCTGAACTTCCTGATGAACCACTTGAACCACTTGTTCCTGAAGAACCACTTGAACCCGAAGTTCCAGATGTACCTGTTGTTCCACTAGTTCCTGATGAACCTGAACTTCCTGAAGAACCTGAACTTCCTGAAGAACCACTTGAACCCGAAGTTCCAGATGTACCTGTTGTTCCACTAGTTCCTGATGAACCGCTTGAACCTGAATTACCTGATGAACCTGATGAACCTGAACTTCCTGAAGAACCTGATGTTCCGCTAGTTCCTGAAGAACCGTTAGTTCCTGAAACACCACTTAAACCTGAACTTCCTGAAGAACCTGAACTTCCTGAAGAACCACTTGTTCCTGAAGTACCAGTTGTACCTGAAGTACCTGTTGTTCCTGAAGTACCTGTTGTTCCACTAGTTCCTGATGAACCTGATGAACCCGAACTTCCTGATGAACCCGAAGTTCCTGATGTACCTGTTGTTCCACTAGTTCCTGAAGAACCTGATGAACCCGAACTTCCTGATGAACCACTTGAACCACTAGTTCCTGATGTACCTGTTGTACCGCTGGTTCCTGAAGAACCGCTTGAACCTGAAGAACCTGAACTTCCTGAAGAACCACTTGTTCCTGATGTACCTGTTGTTCCTGATGTGCCTGATGACCCACTTGAACCCGAACTTCCTGATGAACCACTAGTTCCTGATGTACCTGTTGTTCCTGATGTACCTGTTGTACCGCTAGTTCCTGAACTTCCTGAAGAACCACTTGAACCTGAACTTCCTGATGAACCACTAGTTCCTGATGTACCTGTTGTTCCTGATGTACCTGAAGAACCGCTTGAACCTGAACTTCCTGATGAACCACTTGAACCTGATGAACCACTAGTTCCTGATGTACCTGTTGTACCGCTAGTTCCTGAAGAACCGCTTGAACCTGAACTTCCTGATGAGCCACTTGAACCTGATGAACCACTAGTTCCTGATGTACCTGTTGTACCGCTAGTTCCTGAAGAACCGCTTGAACCTGAACTTCCTGATGAACCACTAGTTCCTGACGTTCCTGAAGAACCACTTGTTCCCGAAGTACCTGATGTTCCTGATGTTCCTGATGTTCCTGAAGAACCTGAAGAACCCGATGAGCCACTTGAACCTGATGAACCACTTGAGCCTGATGTACCACTTGTTCCTGTTGTTCCACTAGTTCCTGAAGAACCTGATGAACCTGAAGAACCGCTTGAACCTGATGTACCACTTGTTCCTGTTGTTCCACTAGTTCCTGAACTTCCTGACGAACCGCTTGAGCCTGAAGAACCACTAGTTCCTGATGTACCTGTTGTTCCACTTGTTCCGCTAGTACCTGATGAACCTGATGAACCACTTGAGCCAGATGAACCACTTGAACCAGATGAACCACTAGTTCCTGAAGTACCTGTTGTTCCACTTGTTCCTGAAGTACCCGATGAACCGCTAGTTCCCGATGAACCGCTTGAACCTGATGTGCCACTAGTTCCTGATGTTCCTGAAGAACCACTAGAACCTGAACTACCTGAAGAACCGCTAGTTCCTGAAGTTCCGCTAGTTCCTGAAGTTCCAGTTGTTCCACTTGTCCCTGATGTACCTGAAGAACCGCTAGAACCTGAACTACCTGAAGAACCACTTGTTCCTGATGTTCCACTAGTTCCTGATGAACCTGACGTACCTGAAAATCCACTAACACCTGAACTTCCTGAAGAACCTGAACTTCCTGAAGAACCTGAACTTCCTGAAGAACCACTTGTTCCTGATGTACCTGTTGTTCCACTTGTTCCTGATGTACCTGTTGTTCCACTTGTTCCTGAAGAACCACTTGTTCCTGAAGAACCACTTGTACCTGATGTACCTGTTGTTCCACTTGTTCCTGAAGAACCACTTGTTCCTGATGTTCCACTTGAACCCGAAGAACCACTTGAACCTGAAGAACCACTTGTTCCTGATGTACCTGTTGTTCCACTAGTTCCACTAGTTCCGCTTGAACCTGATGAACCACTTGAACCCGAAGTACCAGATGTACCGCTAGTTCCTGATGTACCTGTTGTTCCACTTGTTCCTGAAGAACCGCTTGAACCTGATGAACCTGAACTTCCTGAAGAACCACTTGAACCCGAAGTTCCTGAAGTACCTGTTGTTCCACTTGTTCCTGAAGAACCGCTTGAACCTGATGAACCACTTGAACCAGAAGTTCCTGATGTACCTGTTGTTCCTGATGTACCTGTCGTTCCACTCGTTCCTGAAGAACCGCTTGAACCTGATGAACCACTTGAACCCGAAGTTCCTGATGTTCCACTTGTTCCTGTAGTTCCGCTAGTTCCTGATGAACCACTTGAACCTGAACTTCCTGAAGAACCACTTGAACCCGAAGTTCCTGATGTACCTGTTGTTCCACTTGTTCCACTAGTTCCGCTAGTTCCTGATGAACCACTTGAACCTGAACTTCCAGAAGAACCACTTGAACCCGAAGTTCCTGAAGTACCTGTTGTTCCACTAGTTCCTGATGAACCACTTGAACCTGATGTACCACTTGTTCCTGTTGTTCCACTTGTTCCACTTGTTCCTGTTGTTCCACTTGTTCCTGAAGAACCGCTTGAACCGCTTGAACCTGAAGAACCACTTGAACCCGAAGTTCCTGAAGTACCTGTTGTTCCACTAGTTCCTGATGAACCACTTGAACCTGAGCTTCCTGAAGAACCGCTAGTTCCTGATGTTCCACTTGTTCCTGTAGTTCCGCTAGTTCCTGAAGAACCGCTTGTACCACTAGTTCCTGATGAACCACTTGTACCGCTAGTTCCTGAAGAACCGCTTGTACCGCTAGTTCCTGAAGAACCGCTTGAACCACTTGAACCTGATGTACCACTTGAACCACTCGAACCTGAGGTGCCACTTGTTCCTGATGTTCCCGATGTACCTGTTGTTCCACTTGTTCCTGACGAACCTGAACTTCCTGATGAACCGCTTGTACCGCTAGTTCCTGAAGAACCACTAGTTCCTGAAGTACCTGTTGTACCTGATGTTCCTGAAGAACCACTTGAGCCACTTGAACCACTTGAACCTGAAGTACCTGATGTTCCTGAAGAACCTGAACTTCCTGAAGAGCCACTTGAACCTGAAGTACCTGAAGTACCTGAAGTACCTGTTGTTCCTGAAGTACCTGTTGTTCCTGATGTTCCGCTAGTACCTGTTGTACCTGATGTTCCTGAAGAACCTGAACTTCCTGAAGAACCACTTGAACCTGAAGTACCTGATGTTCCTGAAGAACCTGAACTTCCTGAAGAACCACTTGAACCTGAAGTACCTGAAGTACCTGTTGTTCCTGATGTTCCACTAGTACCTGTTGTACCTGATGTTCCTGAAGAACCTGAACTTCCTGAAGAACCACTTGAACCCGAAGTTCCTGATGTACCTGAAGTACCTGATGTACCTGAAGTACCTGTTGTTCCACTAGTTCCTGAAGAACCACTTGAGCCTGAAGTACCCGAACTACCTGAAGAACCACTTGAGCCTGAAGTACCGCTAGTTCCTGTAGTTCCTGATGTTCCTGAAGAACCACTAGTTCCTGAAGTACCTGTTGTTCCACTTGTTCCTGATGTACCGCTTGAGCCCGATGAGCCACTTGAACCTGAACTTCCTGAAGTACCGCTAGTACCTGATGTACCTGTTGTTCCTGAAGTTCCTGTTGTTCCGCTAGTTCCTGAAGAACCGCTTGAACCTGAACTTCCTGAAGAGCCACTAGTTCCTGAAGTACCTGTTGTTCCTGATGTACCAGTTGTTCCACTTGAACCTGAGCTACCTGATGAACCACTTGAACCTGAGCTACCTGATGAACCACTTGAACCTGACGTACCTGATGTTCCGCTAGTTCCTGATGAACCGTTAGTGCCTGACACACCACTTAATCCTGAACTACCTGACGAACCGCTTGAACCTGAACTACCTGAAGAACCACTAGTTCCTGATGTTCCACTAGTACCTGTTGTTCCTGAGGTTCCTGAGGTGCCTGTTGTTCCACTTGAACCTGAACTTCCTGAAGAACCACTAGTTCCTGACGTTCCTGAAGAACCACTAGTTCCCGAAGTACCTGATGTTCCTGATGTACCTGAAGAACCGCTTGAACCTGAACTACCTGATGTTCCACTAGTTCCTGATGAACCACTTGAGCCAGAACTACCTGAAGTACCACTTGTTCCTGATGTTCCGCTAGTTCCTGTTGTTCCTGATGTTCCACTAGTTCCTGTTGTTCCTGAAGTTCCACTTGAACCTGAACTTCCTGAAGTACCACTAGTTCCTGATGAACCGCTTGAACCTGATGAACCGCTGGTTCCGCTTGTTCCTGATGTACCTGTTGTTCCTGAAGAACCGCTAGTTCCACTTGTTCCTGATGTACCACTTGTTCCAGATGTACCTGAACTTCCTGAAGAACCACTAGTTCCTGAAGAACCGCTAGTTCCTGAAGTACCTGTTGTTCCTGATGTACCAGTTGTTCCTGATGTACCTGATGTACCTGATGTACCTGAAGAACCGCTTGAGCCTGAACTTCCTGAAGAACCGCTAGTTCCTGATGTACCTGTTGTTCCTGAAGAACCGCTAGTTCCACTTGTTCCTGATGTACCACTTGTTCCTGATGTACCTGAACTTCCTGAAGAACCGCTAGTTCCTGATGTACCTGAAGAACCGCTAGTTCCTGATGTACCTGTTGTACCACTTGTTCCAGATGTACCTGTTGTTCCGCTAGTACCTGAAGAACCTGAACTTCCTGAAGAACCTGAACTTCCTGAAGAACCACTTGTTCCTGAAGTACCTGTCGTACCGCTGGTACCTGATGTACCTGTTGTTCCGCTAGTTCCTGAAGAACCTGAACTTCCTGAACTCCCTGATGAACCACTTGAACCTGAGCTACCTGAAGTTCCACTTGTTCCTGATGTTCCACTTGAACCTGAAGAACCACTTGAACCTGATGTTCCACTAGTACCTGTTGTACCGCTAGTACCTGTTGTACCGCTAGTTCCTGATGAACCACTTGAACCTGAACTTCCTGATGAACCACTTGTTCCTGAAGTTCCACTAGTACCTGTTGTACCTGAAGTTCCTGATGAACCACTTGAACCGCTATTTCCTGATGAACCTGAACTTCCTGAAGAACCACTTGTTCCTGAAGTACCACTTGTTCCAGATGTTCCTGATGTGCCTGAACTACCTGATGAACCTGAAGAACCACTTGTTCCTGAAGTACCACTCGAACCTGAACTTCCTGAAGAACCACTTGTTCCTGAAGTACCTGTTGTACCTGATGTACCTGATGTACCTGTTGTTCCGCTAGTTCCTGATGAACCACTTGAACCTGATGAACCACTTGAACCTGAACTTCCTGAAGAACCACTTGTTCCTGATGTACCACTAGTTCCTGTTGTACCTGAAGTTCCTGAAGAACCACTTGTTCCTGATGTTCCACTTGAACCTGAAGTACCTGTTGTACCGCTAGTTCCTGATGTTCCTGATGTTCCGCTAGTTCCTGATGAACCACTTGAGCCACTATTTCCTGATGAACCTGAACTTCCTGAGGTACCACTTGTTCCTGATGTTCCACTAGTACCTGTTGTACCGCTAGTTCCTGAAGAACCACTTGAGCCACTATTTCCTGATGAACCTGAACTTCCTGAAGAACCACTTGAACCTGAAGTACCTGAAGTTCCGCTAGTTCCTGTTGTTCCTGAAGTTCCACTAGTTCCTGTTGTTCCTGATGTTCCTGAAGAACCTGATGAACCTGAGCTTCCTGATGAACCGCTTGAACCTGATGTTCCTGTAGTTCCACTTGTTCCTGAAGAACCCGATGTACCTGAAAATCCGCTAACACCTGAACTACCTGATGAACCGCTTGAACCTGATGTTCCCGAAGAACCACTTGTTCCTGAAGTACCTGTCGTACCGCTAGTTCCTGATGTACCTGTTGTTCCACTTGTTCCTGACGAACCTGAACTTCCTGATGAACCGCTTGTACCCGAAGTTCCTGAAGAACCACTTGTTCCTGAAGTACCTGTTGTACCGCTAGTTCCTGATGTACCTGTTGTACCGCTAGTTCCTGATGAACCACTTGAACCTGATGTTCCGCTAGTACCTGTTGTACCGCTAGTTCCTGATGTTCCTGATGTTCCGCTAGTTCCTGAAGAACCTGAACTTCCTGAAGAACCACTTGTTCCTGAAGTACCTGTCGTACCGCTGGTACCTGATGTACCTGTTGTACCGCTGGTTCCTGAAGAACCACTTGAACCACTATTTCCTGATGAACCTGAGCTTCCTGAAGAACCACTTGTTCCTGATGTACCTGTTGTACCGCTTGTTCCTGATGTACCTGTTGTACCGCTAGTTCCTGAAGAACCCGAACTTCCTGAAGAACCACTAGTACCTGATGTTCCTGAAGAACCACTTGTTCCTGAAGTGCCTGAAGAACCGCTAGTTCCTGATGTACCTGTTGTACCGCTGGTTCCTGAAGAACCACTTGAACCACTATTTCCTGATGAACCTGAGCTTCCTGAAGAACCACTTGTTCCTGATGTACCTGTTGTACCGCTTGTTCCTGATGTACCTGTTGTACCGCTAGTTCCTGAAGAACCCGAACTTCCTGAAGAACCACTAGTACCTGATGTTCCTGAAGAACCACTTGTTCCTGAAGTGCCTGAAGAACCGCTAGTTCCTGATGTACCTGTAGTTCCACTTGTTCCTGAAGTACCTGTTGTACCACTTGTTCCTGAAGTACCTGTTGTACCACTTGTTCCTGATGACCCACTTGAACCACTGTTTCCTGATGAACCCGAACTTCCTGAAGAACCACTTGTTCCTGAAGTACCTGTTGTACCGCTAGTTCCTGATGTACCTGTTGTACCACTTGTTCCAGATGAGCCGCTTGAACCACTATTTCCTGATGAACCTGAACTTCCTGATGAACCACTTGTTCCAGATGTACCTGTCGTACCGCTTGTACCTGAAGAACCGCTTGAACCTGATGTTCCTGATGTTCCGCTAGTACCTGATGTACCAGTTGTACCTGATGTACCAGTTGTACCACTTGTTCCTGATGTACCTGTTGTACCGCTAGTTCCTGAAGAACCACTTGAACCACTATTTCCTGATGAACCTGAACTTCCTGATGAACCGCTTGTACCTGATGTACCTGTTGTTCCGCTAGTTCCTGAAGTACCTGTTGTTCCACTAGTTCCTGAAGTACCACTTGTTCCTGATGAGCCGCTTGAACCACTTGTTCCTGACGAACCTGAGCTTCCTGAAGAACCGCTAGTTCCAGATGTACCTGTCGTACCGCTTGTACCTGAGGTTCCGCTAGTGCCGGTTGTACCGCTAGTTCCAGAAGAACCACTTGAACCTGATGTTCCTGAAGTACCTGTTGTACCACTTGTTCCGGATGACCCACTTGAACCACTATTTCCTGATGAACCCGAACTTCCTGAAGAACCGCTAGTTCCTGAAGTACCTGTTGTACCGCTAGTTCCTGATGAACCACTATTTCCTGATGAACCTGAGCTTCCTGAAGAACCGCTAGTTCCTGATGTACCAGTTGTACCACTTGTTCCTGATGTACCTGTTGTACCGCTAGTTCCTGACGAACCTGAGCTTCCTGATGAACCACTAGTTCCTGATGTACCTGTTGTTCCACTAGTTCCACTAGTTCCTGAAGTACCTGTAGTTCCACTTGTTCCTGATGTTCCACTTGTTCCTGAACTACCAGATGTTCCTGATGTACCATCACTACCTGATGAACCACTTGAACCTGACGTACCTGACGTACCTGATGTTCCGCTAGTTCCTGATGAACCACTTGAACCTGACGTACCTGATGTTCCGCTAGTTCCTGATGAACCGTTAGTACCTGACACACCACTTAACCCTGAACTACCTGATGAACCGCTTGAACCAGATGTTCCGCTAGTTCCTGATGAACCACTTGAACCTGACGTACCTGATGTTCCGCTAGTTCCTGATGTTCCACTTGAACCTGATGTTCCACTAGTACCATCGCTACCAGATGAACCGCTTGAACCACTTGTTCCTGATGTACCATCACTGCCAGATGAACCACTTGAACCTGATGTTCCACTAGTTCCTGATGAACCACTTGAACCTGACGTTCCACTAGTTCCTGATGTTCCGCTAGTTCCTGATGTTCCACTTGAACCTGACGTTCCACTAGTTCCTGATGTTCCGCTAGTTCCTGATGAACCATCACTGCCAGATGTTCCACTTGAACCTGACGTTCCACTAGTTCCTGATGTTCCGCTAGTTCCTGATGAACCACTTGAACCTGATGTTCCACTAGTACCATCGCTACCAGATGAACCGCTTGAACCACTTGTTCCTGATGTACCATCACTGCCAGATGAACCACTTGAACCTGATGTTCCACTAGTTCCTGATGAACCACTTGTTCCTGACGTTCCACTAGTTCCTGAGGTTCCACTAGTACCTGATGAACCACTTGAACCTGACGTTCCACTAGTTCCTGATGTTCCACTAGTTCCTGATGTCCCACTTGAACCTGAACTACCAGATGTTCCTGATGTACCATCACTACCTGATGAACCACTTGAACCTGACGTTCCACTAGTTCCTGATGTTCCGCTAGTTCCTGATGTTCCGCTAGTTCCTGATGTTCCTGATGAACCACTTGTTCCTGACGTTCCACTAGTTCCTGAGGTTCCACTAGTACCTGATGTTCCACTAGTACCATCACTACCCGATGAACCGCTTGAACCACTTGTTCCTGATGTACCATCACTGCCAGATGAACCACTAGTTCCTGATGAACCACTTGAACCTGACGTTCCACTAGTTCCTGACGTTCCACTAGTTCCTGACGTTCCACTAGTTCCTGATGTCCCACTTGAACCTGAACTACCAGATGTTCCTGATGTACCATCACTACCTGATGAACCACTTGAACCTGACGTTCCACTAGTTCCTGATGTTCCGCTAGTTCCTGATGTTCCGCTAGTTCCTGATGTTCCTGATGAACCACTTGTTCCTGACGTTCCACTAGTTCCTGAGGTTCCACTAGTACCTGATGTTCCACTAGTTCCTGAAGAACCATCAGTTCCACTTGAACCTGAAACACCTGATGTTCCACTAGTTCCCGAAGAACCACTAGTACCACTTGTTCCTGAAGTACCAGCAATTGCACCAACCGATGTTAATACAAACGAATAATATGAATTACCTTCAGTAGAATATACCACTGAATGGGCAGTTGAATCATTATTATTCAAATATAACCTAACAATCATTCTATTTGTTGGGTCAATTGTTGTTGTTGGTAATACAATATCAACATTAACCTCAACAGGAACTACATTACTAACCCAACCAATTAAGGCAGTGTTTGATGTTATTGTTGGACCTATTGTCGTTCCACTTGAATCCGCTAATTGAATTTCAACATAAGCATCTATATCATCATTTGATGCTTGTTTTAGATAATGTAAATGAAATCTTTGTACACCACCTGGAATTACATTAAACCCTAATTGTGGTGTTATGTAATCAGAAACCAAGACATTTTGTTGAGTTCCTGTTAAATTTGTTGTTAAAGTTTGTGTTGCAGCTGTTGAAGGGTCAGTACTTAATACTTTATAACCTGAAACATCGCTATTTTGACTTTCGTTGAAGTAGTATACTTGTCCTGCAGAAATACCATTAGCGCCTGAAGTTCCTGATGTTCCGCTTGTACCTGATGTTCCGCTTGTGCCTGACGCTCCTGAACCACCTACAACTACCCAATTAGTCCCGTTACTTTGAACATGTAAGCTGTCGTATTGATTTAGTGTTTTAGATGTAACCCCATCTATAGTTTGTGATAAAGTAGTGTTAACCGTAATTACACCACTTTGGCTATTTTTTATTTCATAAATTTTTCCTTTAATACCAATCGCTGTTGGCAATGTAACAGTA
>Ga0315909_10006842_pt1 | contig 12821 bp, 7 predicted proteins | sample LakEriMetagenome_11_FD_203527 | JGI IMG/M metagenome (GOLD analysis project Ga0315909, IMG submission 203527) | Freshwater fungal communities from buoy surface, Lake Erie, Ohio, United States - Buoy 2 MA125 | ecosystem: Environmental > Aquatic > Freshwater > Lake | place: USA: Lake Erie, Ohio...
TAGGATTCCCATCCTTAGACCAACTAACCCCTAGCTGATTCCTCTCCCTGCCCCCAGCTTAGGCCTGGGCCCAGTTCCCTGGTCGGACCCGGGTCGCACGAGATCGCGCAGTTACAACCCCCGTCGCCGTTTATACCTCGGTCTGGTCAGATTCCGCCGTTCAGCCTCCGGCGCTGGCTGAATTATTATACCTTCCTCTCCTGAAGGTTTCCCCCGGGGTTGCGTTTGCCTTTGGGCCTCCCCGCGGTAGACCAGTGCTTCCCCTTTTTATGTCCACGGTTCCAGCCGACATCGCCGATCTTTTGCGGGCCCGCCTGTGCGTGGCCTATCTCGGAGAAGCCACCGCCCGCGAGTGGTGGAAAGGAGCCTGGAAAGGCTCGTTTTTGCAGCCGACCCAGCTCGAACAATTCCTCCGCCCGATTTTCCCGCGGACCTTTTTCGCCGCCGCGCTCCGTTCCGCGACCGAGGTCGCCGCGGCCGAACATGATGACGGCAAGACGGCCGCCGCCGGCATGTACCATCTCTTCCGACTGCCCATCGAATTGGAGGACCAAGTGACGAGCCACGTCACGGCCTTCGCCGGCGAGGCGGCCCGCGCCTTGATCGCCTCCCCGGAGGCCGCTACGGAAGCCCTGCAGCGCCTCGCCCGCGACGCGCAATACCGCGCCGGCGTCGGTGGTCCCGCCAAGGTCGGCGAGGCCGGCTACGACCCGACGGTCCTCGGATTGATCTGCGCCGCCTACCTGGATGCCTTTACGAAGCGCCGTCCGGCGTACCCGTACTTCACCTCTTGCCGATGAGCGAAAGCAAGCTCGGCGCTTACAGTTCCAAACTCTCCTCGGGCTTCGGCGCCTTGCAGGAGACGCGCGACTTCCTGCGACTCTGGACTCCGGGGGTGACGCCGAAGGTCTTGGTCGATACGGCGGTACGCCAAGGGGTCTTCGGTGAAGCGACCGAACGCCGCATCTACGATCAGGTGAACGATGTCTTCGCGCCCCGCTACATGGTCCAAGATGGCCGCCCGGCCCGCCAACTGCAGGTCCTCCTCACCGGCGGCTGCGGGGGCGCCGACTTCGCCCAGCTCTGCTTCCTGCATACCTGCCGGGTCCAGGTGATGCTCCGCGAGTTCGTCCTGCAGGTTTACTGGGATTACGCCCGGCAGCGCGCCACGACGCTGGACCGCGCCGCCGCGATGCGCTTCATTCATCAAGGGCTCGACACGGGTCGGATGCCCACGCGCTGGAGCGACGTCACGATCAAGAACAACGCCGGGTACTTGCTGAGCACCTGCGTGGAGTTCGGCCTGCTGACGCGCGTCCGGCCCGGCGTTTGCCAACTCACGGCGTTCGACCTGCGCCCGAAGGTCTTCGCCTACCTGGCCCACGACCTGCACTTCGCCGGCGTGAGCGACGCCGACCTGGTCGCCCACCCGGATTGGCAGCTCTTCGGCTTGGTGGCCGCCGATGTCCATCGTCGCCTGGGCCAGGGCCAGCTCGATGACGACGCGCTTTACCAATACGGCGCTGGCCTCACCACCCTCTCCTGGCGTCATGCCACGATGGACGCTTTTCTCCATGCTCTCGCTCAACGATAAGTTCGCCGAACTGCGTACCCGCATCGCCCAGGGACCGTCCCTGCGCGGCCACGGCGTCGAACCGGTCTACTACCTCGTCTTCCCTTGCGCGGAGATCATCCTCGTCAAGGAGAAGACCCCGGCGTGGCTGGGTGAACTGCGCAATTCCGGATGGGATGCCCACGAGCTGTCGATCGGCCGGATGGTAACCGAGCACCTCCAACAGCATCCGTTGCTCAAGCCGATGCATGCCGGGGAGAAGATGCTGCGGCGGACCAAGGGCGCCCAGGACATGGACGCTTTCCTGCGTGACCTCGGCAGTTCTCTGCAGGAACTGGTCATGCCCCAGGGGAAGCTGCATCCGTTGCTCGCTAAGCGCCTCGAAGAGGAGGTCGCCGCTTCGAACGCCCGCCCGAAGGGCCTGCTCCTGTTTACGGACATCGAGGCCTTGCATCCGTTGATCCGCATTAACGTCATCGAAAACCACCTGACTGGCAAGGTGAAGCAGCCCATCGTGGTGCTGTACCCCGGCAAGCGGCACGACCAGACGACGCTCCGCTTTCTTGAATTCTACCCCCCTGACCCCAACTACCGCTCCGAACACATCGGTTAACTCATTTTTACGCTCATGCCCACCATTCGCACGCTCTTCGACCAGCACAAGCAGCTGGACCGACAAATCGAAAAAGTCATCACCTACAGCCGGGTCGAGGAGGCGCAGCTGCAGGCGGAAATCTCCGAGTACGTTGTCACCGACAAGATCGACGCGGCCTACGTCAAGCTGCTGAAGCTCATGCAGGATTCCCTCGACGGCCGTCAGGCCGAGATCGGGGTGTGGGTCTCCGGCTTCTACGGCTCGGGTAAGAGCTCCTTCAGCAAGTACCTGGGCTTCGCCCTCGATGCCGAACGCAAGCTTGGCGCGGGTCTCTTCCGCGATGCCCTCAAGGAGCGCCTGCGCACCAGCGAGGCCAAGGCCCTGCTGACCGGCGTCGCCAATCGTTTCAATCCGCAGGTGATCCTGCTCGATCTCGGCTCTGAGCAGATCGCCGGCAATACCACCATGCCGGTGAGCGACGTGCTCTACGCTAAGGTCCAGCAGTGGGCGGGCTATTCGACCGTCCCCCAGATCGCCCACTTCGAGCTGCTCATCGAGCGCGACAAGAAGAAGGCCGAGTTCGAAGCCGCGGTCCAAGCGACGCACGGGACGAGCTGGACCGAACTGAAGAGCGCGCCCCTCATGGCGCTCCCGGTCGCCGCTGAATTCGCCCATAAGTATTACCCGGCCGTCTTCCGGGACGCGGAGCACCTGACGCGCCTGCAGTTGACGGAGATGATCAGCGAACAGGACCGCGTGAAGGAAATGATCGACCTGGTGCGCCGCCGTTCCGGCCGCGAAAACATCCTCTTCATCGTCGACGAAGCCGGCCACTACGTCTCTGCCCGCGAAGAACTCATCCTCAATCTCGACGGTCTCGCGCGGAACATCAAGAATGTCGGCCAAGGCAAGGTCTGGCTCGTCGCGACCGCGCAGCAGATCCTGGCGGAGAACGCCGCCGCCCTGAACTCGGAGAACCTGTACAAACTCAAGGACCGCTTCCCGATCAACGTCCACCTCGAGGCGAGCGACATCCGGGAAATCTGCTATCGCCGCCTCCTGACGAAGTCCGAGGCCGCTTCTGCCGACCTTCGCCGCCGCTACGAGGAGCACGCGGGCAACATCCGCCTGAATACCGAGCTCGAGCAGGCCGGCGATCTCTCGGTGCCGCCGGATCCCCAGAGCTTCGTCAACCTTTACCCGTTCCCGCCCGCGCAGTTCGAGATCTTGGTCCGGCTGCTCGGTCGCCTGGCGCGCAAGACCGGGGGCGTCGGCCTCCGTTCGACCATCAAGATCCTGCAGGATGTGCTCACCTCGCCGCCCGCTCCCCTCGCGGACCGCGAGGTCGGCTATCTGGCCAACGCCGTGATCCTGTACGATTCCCTGCGCATCGAGATCGGGAATTCCTTCCCGTTCATCACCGCGGGGATCGAAGCGGTCACGAGTCAGTTCCCCCAGAGCCCGTTGCACCAGCAGGTGGCCAAGGCCGTCGCCGTGCTCCAGGTCTTGGATTCCATGCCGTCGACGCCGAAGAACCTGGCCGCGGTGCTGCAGTCCGACCTGACCTGCCCGACCGCGCTCGGCCAGCAGGTCGCCGGGGTCTTGGATGATTTCGCCCGCAATTCCTTCGTCCCGGTCCAGCCGGCGCAGGGCAACAGCTACCGGTTCCTGTCCACCGAGGGCACGAACCTGCAGCAGCAGTATGAGCGGCTCGAGGTCACGCAGGTCAGCGTGAACCAGACCTTGAACCGCGCCGTGAAGGCCGCCCTCAACGATGAGCTCCCGTTTGCGCAGGTCTTCCCGGGCAAGAGCCTCAAGGCTGGCTTGAAGGTCGCCCACGCGGGCAGCCAGCCGGTTTCTATCGACGGCCAGAACGAGCCGGTGCAACTGGTGGTGCAGTTTGAGCTGGCGACGCAGTTGGTGGGGGCGACCGCGGGCGCCAAGCTGAGTTCGGTCCAGCCGGCCCATCGCAACGAACTCTTCCTGGTCGCCCAACGCCTGCCCGAACACCTCGAGTTCGCCCGCACGATGACGCAGTGCGACGAATTCCTGCTCCGGCACACGGGGGCAGCGACGGTCGAACTCCAGGAATTCATCAAGGTCATCCAGCATCGCCGCGAAAGCGCCCAGAACGAACTGCTCAAGAGTTACCGCAAGGTCATGGCGGCGGCGCCGCTCTTCGCGGCGGGTCAGGAATACGCCCTCGACGCGGCCCGTCCCCTGACCGAAGCCCTCTCGACGGTCTTGGCGGCCGCGGGCAAAGTCATCTTCAACAAGTACGAACTCGTCGGCCAAGGTATTCCGGCGCCGTGCGCCGAGCGCCTGTTGAGCTCCAATCTGGACGCCGTGGCGACCGAGGCCGACCCCCTCAGCCTGGTCCGTCGCGCCGGCGGGGTCGGCACCGTTAATGATGCGCACCCCGCGCTCGCCGCCGTCATCGACCTGCTGCAGACGCACGGGCGCTCGCAGGGCAAGGACGTGGTCGACCGCTTCAAGGAGCCGCCTTACGGCTGGACGCCGGACACGGTGCGTTACCTGCTGGCCGCCTTGCTCCAGGCCGGCAAGATCCAGCTCATCATCAACAACCACGTCCACGCGACGGCTTCGGATGACGCGCGCCGTGCCCTGGCGACCACCCAGGGGTTGCACGCCGTGGGCCTCGAGATCCGCATCAACGCCCCGTCCGCGGAGCTGCGCGGTCTGGCGGCCCAACGCCTGACCGATCTCTTCGGGACCACGGTGCAGCCGCAGGAGAAGCCGCTGGCCCAGGCGGTCATCACCCATATGCCGGGCTTCCTCACGAAGCTCACCCATCTGGCCGGCCGTTTGGCCGCGCACAAGTTGGCCTGCCAGGCTCGGGTCATCACGGCCAACGAACAGCTGAGCCAGCTGATCGTCGGCGATGGCTCGGCCGCGATCGCGAGCCTCGGCGCGCAGGAAAGTTCGACCTACACCAACGCGAAGTGGGCGCGCGGCCTCCAGTTGGCGCTGACCGACGACGTGCTGGCGGCGCTGGATTATGCAGCCCAGTTCGAAAACCTGAACCTCGCCGCCGCGACGGAATTGGGCAAGGAGAAGGCCGAGCTGGTCGATTTGCTGGCGGCCTTCCAGCAGGCTCGCGCCGATTTGCAAGGCAACTTCCAGCCCGCCGTGTTGGTGGCCGGCAAGCCCCGGCTCGCCGCCTTGGTCGAGGCGATGATCGCTCAGCTCAAGGCTCATGATGCCGCGGAGCGGGAGCAAGTGGTCGCCAACTTCCAGAAGATGCAGGAATGGATGACGGCCTTGGATGCCGAGCAGCGGGCGAGCATTGAACAGATGCTCCGCCAGCCGCCGCCGATCATGGCGGTCGGTCTGGCTGGCCTCCGCGAATGGCTGATGGCTGGGGGGGCGCGCGGGCAAAGCCAATTGGCCGCGTTCAACGCGTTGCACCAATACGCCGCGGCGAAACTCTCGACGCGCGAGCCTGTGCCGACCTACGTGCCCACGCCGCTGCCGACGCCCCCCCCGGCGCCCGAGGTCGATTTCGAGCTGACTTGCCCGCAGGTCCTGCGTTCCGCGGCGGATGTCCAGGCCCTGCAGGGTCAGTTCGGCCAACTCGCCCGCTTGCTCCAGTCCTCGCCGGTCCGTCTCAAGTTCAAGCAGCTGCCCTGATCATGGGTCTGACCTCCGAACAGCGCGCTGGCCTGCAGCGCTTCGTCGCCAAGGCCCGCAAGCTCGTGGCCGACGATTTCATGGTGCAGATGCAGTCTGTCTACGGGCTGAGCGAGACGACCATCCAGCCCTTGGAGGCGTTGCCTGCGCTGAGCCAGGCCGAACTGACGGTCGCCCGCATCCTGCGGGAGCGCCTGAGTCACATCCGTTCCGGCACGCCCGAAGGGCGCGACCGGGAGTCGATCGCGTTCGCCCGCTTGGCGCGGGAACTTTCCTTCGGCCTCGTCAATCGCTTCGCGGCGGTCCGGATGGCGGAGAAGCGTCAGCTGATCGAAGAAGCCTTGGCTTCGCATTACGAGTCCACGGGTTTCCTGAACTTCAAGGACGCCGCGAGTTCGCAGGGTTCGACGGTCGTGGCCTACGCTTCGACCTACGAGGCCTATCGGCAGTTCCTGCGCTGCCTCTTCGATGAACTCGCGACGGACCTCGGTGAAGTCATGGCTTCCGGCGCGGCCAACGCTTTGCTCTTCCCGACGGAGGTGAAGTTGACGGAACTGATTGCCCTGATGAACGACGGCGCGGTCGACCCGCTCTGGGCGGAGGACGAGACGATCGGCTGGATCTACCAGTATTACAATGACCCCGAGGAGCGGAAGCAGATGCGCGACGACTCCCAGGCACCCCGGACCAGCCGGGAGCTGGCCGTGCGTAATCAGTTCTTCACCCCTCGCTACGTCGTCGAATTCCTGACGGACAACTCCCTCGGCCGGCTTTGGTATGAGATGACCGAAGGGGCGACCTCTTTGATCGATCGTTGCCGTTACTTGGTCCGCCGTCCGCAGACGAAGTTCCTGGCCCCGCAGGCAAAGTCCACGGCCGCCCCGATTCCGCCCGAACTCCCCTCGGCCGAGCGACTGCAACTACCGGAAGAAGTCCCGCATCGTCCGCTCAAGGACCCCCGCGCCTTGCGCTTCCTCGACCCGGCTTGTGGCTCGATGCATTTCGGCCTCTACGCCTTTGAGCTCTTCGAGGTCATCTATGCCGAAGCCTGGGACCGCTCGGTCGGGACGCTCCGGACCGATTATCCTGACCGGGAGGCTTTCCGTCGCGAGGTCCCGCGGTTGATCCTCGAAAACAATATCTACGGCGTCGATATTGACCCGCGCGCCGTGCAGATCGCCCGCTTGGCGCTCTGGTTGCGCGCGCAGAAAGCCTGGCAGCAGCTGCGTGTCGCCGCCGTCGATCGTCCACAAATCCGCAAATCCCACGTCGTCTGCGCGGAGCCCATGCCGGGCAATCGGCTGTTACTTGATGAATTCATCGCCGCCCACCTGGCCGGCATGCCTGAGAATGAAATCTTGGCCAAGCTGCTCCGCCGGATCGTCGAGTCCATGGAATTAGCAGGCGAGGCGGGCGTCTTGCTCCGCATCGAAGGCGCCATTGCCGAGGCCGTGAAGCAGGAGAAACGCCGGGATCAAGCCGTCATCCAGAAGGCCTTGCCTGGGCTGGGCGCCGACCGACCGGTCGCCACCCAAGATGCCTTGCCGGGCTTTTCGCTGGGTGGGGTGGCGGACGCGTCCTTCTGGGCCAGCGCCGAAGCCCGTCTCTACGCGGAGCTCGCCCGTTACTCGGCCCGCCTCGAGCAAGGCGGGCTCCAGCGCCGGATGTTCGCGGAAGATGCCGCCCAAGGCTTTGCGTTCATCGACCTCTGCCGCGAACGCTTTGATGTCGTCGTCATGAATCCGCCGTTTGGTGAGTGGTCGGTGGGTTTCAAGAAGCAGTCCAAGGATCTCTATCCGAACAGTTATTGCGACATCCTGGCCGCCTTCGTCGAACGAGGTGGCGAGTTGCTCTATCCGGGCGGCCGTCTCGGCGCCATCACCTCGCGCACCTGCTTCTTCCTCTCTTCGTACACCAAGTGGCGCGAAGAAGTCGTCCTCAAGGCCTTCGAGCCCAAGCTCCTGGTCGACCTTGGCCACGGCGTGATGGACGAAGCCATGGTCGAAGCCGCCGCCTACGTCTTCCTTAAGCCCCATGCCTGAGCTCACCTGCTTCCGCCTGCTTGACGCCGAGTCCCCCGCGGGGCCTCTGGCTGAGGCGGTGCGTCAGGTGAATGTGGGTCAGATAAACCCGACGGTTTTCAACTTGGATCCGACTTCCTTTCAGCAAATCCCAAATACACCCTTCGCTTATTGGGTCGAAGAGAAGGTAAGACGACTTTTCACTGAGCAACCGCTATTTGAGTCTGAGGGCCGTACGGCACGACTTGGAGACCACCCAGGAGATGGCTTTAGGTATGTGAGGCTTTGGTGGGAAGTGGCTGCTTACACGCTCAATGACCAGTGGGTCCCATATCAAAAAGGGGGGGCATATTCTCCCTATTATTCAGACATACACCTTATTGTTCAGTGGGACAAAAAAAACTTAACATACAAAGGTTTTGTAGGCCGTGAAGGCCGAGGGTCTATTCGGCCTTCGAACCAAGAATATTTCTTCCGACCTGGGCTTACATGGTCGCGCCGCTCGCAGCTGGGCTTTTCTCCGCGTGTTTTGCCCGAAGGGGTGGTTTTCGCCGACAAAGGGCCCGCAGCATTTTGGTTAAATAAAATCGAATGCGCGGCCGGCATTTCATTGCTCAGCTCATCTTCTATACGCCATCTACTCAGTTTTCTGATTTCTTTCGGTTCTTATGAGGTAGGCGCCTTGCAACGTCTTCCAATGGTACCAATTACTGTATCAGAAAAAAAAGAATTAGCGAAAATCACTGCCGACATTTGGGCCGAAAAGCGCCTTTACGACAGTATCAACGAAATTAGCCACGCCTTTGTCGTGCCTTGGCTTGCGGCCTCGGCAGATTGCCTTTCACAGCTTGAAGACGATATTTTCCAAGCAGAGCAAAGGCTCAAGTGTTTCGTCGAATCTAAACAGGCTCAAGTCGACTCTGTCGCAGAGAAACTCTACGGATTTACTGTGCCTGCCACCGTCCAGGTTGAAACAAAAGTCGGTACTTCCGATGAAGATGAGGATAATGAAATTCGTTTTGATATGGCCCGGGCTTTGGTCTCCTATTTTGTGGGGGTGGCATTCGGCAGATGGGCGATCCCAAGAAACCCCGAAGAGCTTCGCCGGCCACCAGCTGACCCATTTTCGCCTCTTCCAGCTCAAGCTTCTGGTGCTGCGTTAGCGGAGGCGGCTAAGCTTTATTTTGTGGAGGATGCTTCGGGGGAATCGCTCTTACTCAACAGCTGTCGCGTTGCCCTTCGTCAAGTAACAGGCTTGGTTTCGGCCGATGGCTATGAGCAAGCTCTGGCAGATCGCCTTGGCGTGCCGGCGCTTCGCGACTATCTAAGTCGACAAGCTGGTTTTTTTGCCGACCACCTATCTGTTTACACAAAGAGCCGCCGGAAGGCCCCAATCTATTGGCCGCTTTCAACGAAGTCGGGTAACTTCACAATTTGGGTCTATTACCCCAAGCTAGACGACCAATCGCTGCCTAAGCTGATCGCCGATGTGCTCTCACCGAAGATACGCACGCTTTCCCAGGAGATCGAGAACCGCCGTGCGACGCCCGGGGGGAAGATCGGCGAACTGGAAGCCCTCCGCCAGGAGCTAGAGGAAATGCGCACCGACTTCTTGGACTTGATCAACCGCGGCTACCGACCGAATCAAAACGACGGCGTTCTCATCACCGCTTGCCCGCTGGCGAAGTATTTCCGTCATGCGGGTTTCCGTAAGAATCTCGAAGCCTGTTGGAAAGAACTCGCCCGCGGGGACTACGATTGGTCGCACCTCGCGATGGCCATGTGGCCGGATCGTGTGTTGGAAGTCTGCAAAAAGGACCGCTCCATCGCGATCGCCCACGGCAAGGAAGAGCTTTGCCCCGCCGCGCCGGCGAAGGGCTCCCGCGGCCGCAAGAAAGCCACCGACTGACCATGCCCGAGCTCACCTGCTTCCGACTGCTCGACGCCGAGTCCCCCGCGGGCCCTCTGGCTGATGCGGTGCGGCACGTTAACGTCTGCCAGGCGGATGCTAAGGTGTTTGCGCTCGACCCTACATCCTTCGAGCAGGTTCCAAATGCGCCTTTCGCCTATTGGGTCAGTGAGTCAGTTCGTAGGCTCTTCAAGCAATTGCCAGCTTTTGAGTCAGGAAACCGAACAGCTCGCCAAGGTCTAGCCACAGCTGACGACTTCCGTTTTGTACGTTGTTGGTGGGAGACTCCGGTTGGGGATGCTTGGCAGCCTTTTGCTAAAGGAGGCGGGGTCTCGCCCTTTTACGCGGATGTTTATATGAAGGTAAATTGGCAGGAAAATGGGGCGGAACTAAAAGCATCATCTTCTGCACGAGTCCAGAACACTGATTATTACTTTAAGGCAGGCTCCTTTCAGACCCTTCGTTCGCTCCGTTTGGCCCCGCACATCACCCCACGTGGCTGTGTTTTCTCTCACAACGGATTCCAATATTTCGCCTCTGAAGGCGATTTGCTTTTCTTGCTAGGCCTGACAAATAGCAGCTTTTTTGAGTCCCTCTATAGGTTGAATGTCGGGAAAGATGAGATGCCGCTCTTTATTGCAGGTGTTATGCAGCTCGTGCCCGTGCCAGAGGTAGACGGGGGCCTTAAGAAAGAGATGGAGAATCTCGCTAAGGCCTGCTGGCTTAATCGACGTCGATTAGCGGTTCGGTCGGAGCGCTCGCCGTGGTTTAGTCGACCGGCGATCAAGGCTTCCACGATGGCCGATTCGCAAGCTGCTGAGACGGCGCTCAGGACTCAGCTAGAAATCGAGTTTGCGCAACAGCAAGCCATTATCGAGAAGCTTGCGCTCAGGGCTTATGGTGGTGTTGCCCCAATCCAAGGCGGTCATTCGGCCCGCAGTCGTCCGGCTGAAGCCGTCGACGAGGAGGCCGAATCAGAGGATTCGGCCAATTTGGCTAGATCGCTCATTTCTTTCGCCGTCGGCTTAGCTTTCGATCGCTGGCAATCGAACGCGATCACCCCCGAGGAGGCCTTGCCTGAAGACCCCTTGACGGCGTTACCCCAATCTCCGCCTGGTTTGGCGCCCAGAGGCCAGTCCCTATTTATTACTGATGATGTGACGGCCGGTTCATCGTTCGTCGAGCAAGCTAGGAACAGGCTCGTTAGCGAATTCGGTACAGACGCAGAAGCTGTGGTTTGTGCTCAAATTGAAACTAATGATTTGGGAGTTTACCTATCAAGGCCGGGAGGCTTTTTCGCAGATCACCTAGCGGTCTACACCAAGAGTCGCCGACAGGCACCCATCTACTGGCCGCTCTCGACGAAGTCGGGCAACTTCACGATTTGGGTCTATTACCCTAAGTTGGATGCCCAGTCGCTGCCCAAGCTGATCGCGGACGTCCTCTCGCCGAAGATCCGCACGCTTTCTCAGGAGATTGAAAACCGCCGGGCAACGCCGGGCGGCAAGATTGGCGAGCTCGAAGCTCTCCGCCAGGAGCTAGAGGAAATGCGCACCGACTTCTTGGACTTGATCAATCGCGGCTATCGCCCGAACCAGAACGACGGTGTTCTCATCACGGCTTGCCCGCTGGCGAAGTATTTCCGCCATGCGGGCTTCCGGAAGAATCTCGAGGCCTGTTGGAAAGAACTCGCCCGTGGCGACTACGACTGGGCCCATCTCGCGATGGCCATGTGGCCGGCCCGCGTGCTCGAAGTTTGCAAAAAAGACCGCTCCATCGCGATCGCCCACGGCAAAGAAGACCTTTGCCCCGTGGAGCCACCGAAGGCCACGCGTGGTCGCAAGAAAAGCCCGCCTTCCAACTAATTTATGACGATCGAAAAGTTTCTGCAGGACGAAATCCTCCGCCCGCGCGCTGACAGGGCCCGCACCCTTGTCGTCTATGACCCAGCGGGCCTCTATCACGGTCTAATCCTGGCCATGGCGACGCCCCGCCTGAAGGTCATCGACGCGCAAGCCTCGATCATCGACGCCCGCTCCGCGGCCGCCTTGGCCTTGGCCGACCTTGGCGCGCGGCGCATCGAGACATTGATCATCTGGACACCGACGCCGCGTCCGTTGACGGACGAAGGCAAGAAGCTCGACCCATTCGCGGCGGTGGCGGCGGTGGGCGAGGTCTTTCCCGCCGGGGCCGGCGACTCCTATAAGGCGCTCTGTCTCCGCGCTCGTCCCGAGAACGCGGTGGGCATCCAGCGCCTTTTCGAAGGTCAGGAAGCCCCGCCGTTTGCCCTCATCAATGCGCTGGGTGGCGGTACCCAGTTTGTGCAGCTGCAGGCGGCGCTTGGCCTGAACCATCCCGATACGCGCGCGATCTTCGAAGGCCTGCTCTGCCCGACGCCGGAGCAGGCGGAGCGCCTCCGGAATCTCAGCTGGCTGCCGGAAGCCAAGCAGTGCATTCAAGACGTCCTTGGCGTGGCCGCTCCGTCCGCCGATCTCGCCAGCCTGCAGGATTACCTTTGGCTGCTGCTGTTGTTCAGCGAATTCTACTTCGATTCCTCCCGCGTCGACCTGCCGGCCGGCCTCCGGACGGTCCCGCGGGCGGCCGATGGGGCCCAGCCGTTCGTCTACCAGCTCTGCGACGGTCTCCGCGCTGGTCGCTTCCAGGAGGCCTACATCGAGCGGGCGAATCGTCTGGCCGACCAACTCGGCCTGGAGCAGCAGGCCGTCGGGATGAGTAGCCTCGGCGAACGCGACACTTTCGCGTTCGAGGAGACTTACTTCTTGGACCGGTTCGTCGCAGCCATCCACGCGCAGCAATGGTCCTCAGCCCGGGCGCTGGTCGAAATCCGTCGGCGTTCAATGTGGATCAACGTCGAAACCTACCAAGGCCGCAAGGTGGAGTGGGAAGTCGCCGGTCGGGCGCTGGAATTACTGGAGAAGCTCGCCGACTTCGCCGCGCTCCCGAGCGACCTTCCGGCGTTGGTCGAGCACTACGTCGGCAAGCTTTGCCATGCCGATCGTCTGCATCGCTACCTGGAGAGCGTCTTGGTCGACCGCGTGGAGCATCATCAGG
>Ga0315909_10006844_pt1 | contig 12812 bp, 16 predicted proteins | sample LakEriMetagenome_11_FD_203527 | JGI IMG/M metagenome (GOLD analysis project Ga0315909, IMG submission 203527) | Freshwater fungal communities from buoy surface, Lake Erie, Ohio, United States - Buoy 2 MA125 | ecosystem: Environmental > Aquatic > Freshwater > Lake | place: USA: Lake Erie, Ohio...
CGGGGCAAGAGAACCTAAATCATTGGCTACCTTACTAGCCTTTTTCACCATCGAAATAGCGCTTTGAAGGCTATTTAGGGCGCTCAACGGGTCTAACGGAATCATTCTTTCTCTCCCACTTAATGCAAACAACCCTTCGGTTGTAAACATCACCACTCCAAGTCCACTTAATACATCGGTACTCTATGGTTGCCGCCAAGAGAAAGGCGATCACGGAAATGCCCAAACAATAATATAACTACAAAAGATTACAAAACAGAGAATCAGGGCTGCTACTAAGATAGCAAACAGCCCGTCTTTCATTACTCTGCCATAGTAAGTTGTGAGTCTCCAACCTCTTTAGCCGCTGCTGGAACGATAAATGATTGAGTAAATGCCGCACGAGTAGGCGCATCCATTAACTTCATCATTGAAGAAACAAAATCACTTGTCCTGCCTTTTGGTATGCCAACAGTCATAAACTGAGCCAAAGAACCAGGGTTCATCATCAATTCAGCCATTTGTCTGTTGTAAGCATCAGCATTACCTCTTTGCAAATATTCAACAGCCGCCTTCATCAATGTAAATGTTCTGTCTAAAAACTGTGGTGCTTCTTTGGCAATATCTGGGCCGCCAATATCCAACGCTCCAACTTTTCGTGCAAGCTCTTTTGCTTTTGAGTCACGCTTTAGATCAGCCAAAACATTGTTAACAGAAGCAACTTCTTTTGGCGTTAAAACATCGGATAACTTTTCAAACCTTGGAATTCCAGTTGATTTTTTAATTGTTCCCGCAGCATTTTCAACAGCAGAAGCAAATTCTCCAGCGGCTTCCTTGCCCAAAGGAGTGTTTAAACTCTTTGACAAGTAGTCTCCAACCTCCATGCGATTAAGTTTTTTACTGTAAGCCGCATAAGAGTTTAGGTATTTACTCCACAATCCATCAGATGACTTATTCAATGACGCATCAATAAATTGCTTTGCATTACCCAATGCTTTAGCCGCCTGTTGAGGGATTCCACCAGAAGCATATTGCTCACCAAGATTAAGCATTTTCGCAACATCTTGATTTGATATTTTTCTAATGTTTTCGTAAACATCTCGGCTATTTAACAAGCCATTTTCATCAGCCTTAGAAACAACTTTATCCCTAATGCCTTGCAAAACAGCTTTGCTTTGATCAGATACAGTCCCACGAATGGCTTTGTCTAGTTGTTCTGTTAAATCAGATGCACGTAACGGGAAGAATCCATTTTGCTCTAAGCTATTAAGCTGAAATTGCTTAAGTTGTGCTTCTCCACGCAATGTTCCTGCAAGTTCTTTGTATGCTTTTGCACGACCTGCCGCTTCTGACGCAATATCACCCGCAGACAACCAACCTGGCCGACCTTTTTCTGCCAAAGATTTTTGTATTGTTGCAGCCAAACCACTCATTCCAGATGTTTGTTCAGCAGCAGCCAAACTATTAAACTTATCTGAAATCTCTTTTTCTAACTTAGTAAAGATAGGCCCTGCAAGATTGGTTTGCTCTAATGCGGTTTCACGCATCGGAGTTGTTACATCTTCTCGCTTAGCAATCAATGCGGCTTTCTGAGCCTCAGTGCCACTAATAGATTGAAGCTCTCTAGCTCTAGCCGCTTGTTGTTCGACTAAACGCTCTTCAAATCCACCTGCAACTTTAGGTTTAGCCGCAAGTTTTTTTTGTGCCGCAGCCAATTCAATAGCAGATGGAATATCTGAAATTGCTTGAGCCGCAGTAGGTCTTGAGCCACTAACAATTTCTTTGGCATCACGCAATGCTTCAATAACTTTTGTTCTATCAGTACCAGCAAGCTCATTTAATTGCTTTTGCATGAACTCTTGGCGACCAGTAGGCGTAAGTCCTTTTAGGGTGTTTAAAAGCCCTCCAATAGCCTTTACACCACCTTCAACAACAGGGCCTAAAACAAAACCTGTCGCCATTTGCTCTAATTTGCGCTCACCAAACTGTTCAACAGGAGCATTTACTGGTTGGAAAGCACTTAAAGCCGCACCAGTGCTTCCAGATCGAGCAATATTTGCCGCTATGCCTTGCCCTGCTAGTGGTGCTTGTGTAACGCCAACTAAACGATTTACGGGGCTTATTACGTTTCCAAGCAATTGGTAGGGATCGAAACCACTACTGCCAACTCTTGCACGACCTTCTTGCGTTGTTTTTTCGACATCGCTAACAAGTTGGGTAGCACCTTTTTTAATTTCGCCACCAAACAATCCTGTGCTTGCTAATAATTGGTTAACTGCCAAAGCAGGATCAACAACCGCCCCCTTAATTGTCCGAGCGATAGGACTACCAGCGCCAAACATCAATTCCATGCTTGAAACAGGTGTTGTTTTTATACCAAGTTGGCTATAAAAAGTGTCTTTAGGTATGTCAGAGTAGAACTTTGAATGAAAAGCATCTGCCAACTGAGTATCAGTCATGTCTGAATACTGTGGATATTCTTTACGAATTTCAGCAATCGTAGCCATAAAAACTCCTTAACGAATACCCAATGGGTCAGACTTATTTTTTGCAGGTTTAGCAGCTTCACCCTTAAGGTAACGCCTTGATAGATTATCTAAGATTGCCAAGTTTGCTTCTTTTGTCATTCCTTCGCTACCAAGAGAATCCAAGTATGTCTTCAATTCAACGTTTGAGTTAAGTTGTTGAGCACTCATGCCAGTAGCTTCTTTAACAGCATTTAGTAATTGCAAACGAATGCTCTTTAATTCATCACGCTTAGCTTGCTCTGCAGTACCAAATGTGCGTCCTGCCATTTGACCAACAGTTCCCGTCTGAAGTGATGTCACCAAGTTTGCAAGAGGGCCTTTTGAGGTGCTTGTAATTCCACCCATTTTGGCTAAATCTTTAACTAAGGTTTCTGCTGTAGAAATTGTATCCCCCAAAGCAAGCTGGCCTTCTTCAAGCTTTTCAGCTTTTTCTTGAGCTTTAAGAACTGCCGAACTTGGCCCTTTGAGAGATGCCATCAACTGAGCAAGTTCTCTTTTAGCCTCTATTCGAAGTTTCTCTTTTTCTATATCAGTTTTTGCTTGTGCTAGATCAGACTCTAATTTAGCCGCAATTTTTTCTCGACCCAATAGAAGAGTAGTTTCTCTTTGAGCTGCTTTATCGGCAGAACCTTGCAAAGCCGCAAGCACTCTATCTGGAGAACCATATTTAGTAACAACAGCAAGAACATCATCTTGTGTAGCACCTTGAGGCAACTTAGACAACTCATCACGCAGTTTTGTTTCTTGGTCAATAGACAGTTGAGTCTTAGCCGCAGTAGCCAAAGATGCAGTTTCTGCCGCCCGTCTTTGTTGTGTTTGAGCCATCTCACCTTGTGCTTGACGAGCATATTGAGCCAAAGCCATAGCACCTTGTTGGTCACCCATCTGTGCCAACATCTGAGCGCCTTGTAGGATCGACTCAGGATTGGTCTGGTCAATCTGTTTGGCAATGGTATTTCTAGCACTAATCATCTTAAGTTGAGGGTCTTCTATGCCCAAAGCACCACCAATGGCGTTACCCAACCCTCTAGCACCTGCATAGGTCATAGCTGCACCACGAGCCGCAGGGTCTAGTTGAGCCAACCTGATGCCTTCAGCAAGGCTACTTGTTCTTTGTTGTTCACCATACATTTCGGGAGTTAGACCGAAAAGACTTGCTACGATATCTGCCATGATAAATCCTTATGAAAATAAGCCAACTAGAGCTTTTGCAGCGGCTTCTGTAAGAACAGGAGAGGATGCCGCACCGCTTAGTAATGAAGCATAGGGATTGTTTGTTGCCGCAGGGCCAGTAGCTAATGCTACGCTTTGACCAGCACCTTGCAAACCAAGTCTTCCAACATCAAATCCAGTTGTTGCTTTAGTTTTTCCTAAATCAATGCCCATTTGGAATGGTTGTTGTGCGGCACTTTCAAGTCCTGTAACTTGTCCCATAGCAGTTGTATAAGGAGAGAAAGCCTGTTGCTGACCCGCATAATATTGACCCAATGTTTGAGCGCCTGTACCAAGCAATCCCGCACCGAATGTAACTTGTTGTTGACCATATTGCTGAGCATTAGCCGCTAATTGAGCCTCTTGTTGCGCTCTAGCGTTATACAAAGCCTGTAGTTCAGGAGTAGTAGCACCCATAGTGCCACCTTGAGCAACAGATAAACCGCCACGACCTTGTTGTTGTAATCTGTTTTGCAGATTTGCAAGTTCTAGTTCTCTGCCTGGTTGCAATAGAGCCATTTGTGAAGCAAGATAGTTCTTAGCAACATCTTCAGGCTTCTCAGCAAGATAACCTGCACCAAGTTTAAACAAGCTCTGTGCGCCTGTTTGGAGTGGTTCAAAGGCTTTCTGAGCGCCTTCTGCTTGTACTAAACCAGATTCTGCTAATTTAACAAACCTATCTTGAGCCGCTTTAGCTTCAGGGCTTAATGTGTATCCTGCGCTTGTCAGTTGACCCGTCTTAGGATCAAAGCCAAACTGTGAAGCACCAAACCTAGTAGTCATTCCAATAGGTCTGAAAGCCGCAGATTGTTTAGCAGCCGCAGTCTCAGCATCAATCATCGCTTGAGCCTTTTGAGCCGCTTCACGAGATGTTTGTTGTTGGAGTAGACCTGCCGCAGTCTGTGTTCCTGTCTGTAACAAAGCCGCAATCTGAGCCGCAGTTAAACCTGTTTGAGCCAACTTTGTGATGTCTGCAACTGTAGGAGGAGCAATTACAGGAGGAGCAACCACAGGGGGTGCTACTACAGGAGGCGCTACTACTGGTGGGGCTACAACAGGGGGTGCAACCACGGGAGGGGCAACTACTGGAGGAGCGACAACGGGAGGGGCTACTGGAGTTGTTAACAATCCACCTGTATTTGCTGGAGTGAGTACTGTTGGTGTAAAAGCACTAGCACCTGCATTTGCTAATTCAAACGCAGTAGGAGCATTAGCCAAAGCCAAATCAGATGCTGGCACTCCTGATAAAACACCCTCACCCAAGAAAGCACCATTAGCACCAGTAACGCCTAAAGTGCCAACACCGCTACCACCAGTTAAGCTAGTTACTGTTGGGATAGCTGCACCAGTTGTTAAAGCACTCGCAAGTTGTGTTGCACCAGTTGATCCACCTACACCGCCTAAAGCTATGTCATAAGAAGCCAACTCAGCCGCAGTTAGACCTGTAGTTCCAACAGTTCCTGCTGTTGCACCACCTAATGCACCTGTGCCACCAAATAGACCACCCGCATAAGCACCACCTAAAGCGGCTAAAACTACTGGGTCTTTAAAGGCATCTACTAAGCCACCAGTAAATGATAAGTCTTCTTTAGTTTTTATCGTGTTTACAAGCTCACCTGTGGGACTTAAAACTTGAACGTCTGAACCAACAGGGGCTTTATAGTTAACATCACCCGTAGTTTTTTCAAGATAGATGTTCTCAATACCACCAATCTGCTGATCCATGCCAGAACCAGTGGTTTGATATTGAGGTGTAACACGAGTATCACCAAGGGTAACACTTTGACCAGGAGGAACAGTAACTGCAACCCTAGAAACAACTTCACTAACAGGAATGTTAAAAGTAGAAGATATTTGCTCAGGACTAATCCCTCTTGTCTCCATCAAAGAAACAATCTGTGCATCCGACATATTCGGATTTGCAAGAAAGATGTTGAACAACTCTTGATTAGTCACAGCCATGATATTTATTCCTCTTCTTTAGGCAATTGCGCTACCGCTTGCTCTTCTATCTTTTTCCAAAGCACATACGCATTGGAGCTTGTTGGAAGTTGACCCAACACATTCAAAATGAATTGGACTTCGTTTGTTTCTAAATTCAGATTCATGCTTGACTCCATGGAGTACCAGTAGCCGTAACAGGATTCTTCTGCAAAGCAATGTTAGCTGCTAGTGCATCTTCTGTGGCTTGCTTTGATACTGTTTCCCAGACCCATCCCAAAACTGTTTCAGGCGTAAGGTTTTCGTATGGAATTACTGGTGTTCCATCAGCCCAAGACGCTGTAGAGTAAATAGATGCCGTGTAATCACCATCGGTAGCAGTAGCCTGCCAATGAGCCGTTATTACAAAATTGTTTGATGTCTCTCTATCAAGAGTGCTAATTGTCCAGACAATAGTAGTCATATTTTTCCTTTAAGAATGACGAGCAAAAGAGCCAAAGTATTTATTTCTTGCTTCATGTGCAACAAGGTCTGCAAGTTCAATGTCATCATACAAACCAAAAGATTTGCTTTTTTTGTTAACAATAATTCTTACACCCCATTTTTGACGTTGCTTATGCCAAACAACATTTTTCAAACCTGAAGTATTGTTCTTAGGAATTTTAGAGTTCATTAAGTTTTCAGAATGTGTTGCGGCTCTAAGATTTTCAATTCTATTATCTTGTGGATTTCCATTTATATGGTCAACAACTGTTGGGAAATAACCATGATGCATTACAAAAATTATTCTATGTGCTTGATGGCGTATGTTTTTAATCGCAATATTCACATATTTACCAACACAACTACCAGCCTTTTTATACACATATCTCTCATTCCATATTGCATAACGACTTCCTGTCTTGAAATCAGACCGAGGGCGTTCTTTCCAAAACAATTCACCATCCCTGTACTCAAACAGTCTATGTGCTTCTTCTTGTGTCAAGGTAGTCATAATTTACCTTTCAGTTTATGGGTGAGATGCCACATAAGCATCAAATTTAGCGTTCAATTCTTGTAAAGCCGCAGTCAATGTAGCCACCAAGAATGATGTGTCGATACCTTGTGGCTTAATTTTTCCATCAGCGTCCACAGCATCTTTTTCACCAGATACTGCTTGAGGCACTACTTCAGCCAACTCGTGAGCAATAAAGCCTTCGCCATCAGAGCCGTCAACATTCCACTTGTAAGTTACTGGCTTGAGCAATGCCACTTTAGCCAATGCGCCTGTCATTGGTGCAATAGTGTTCTTTAGGCGGTAGTCAGATGAGGTGTTATAGGCTGTAGCCGTATCTGAATATGTAATTGACCCTACAAGAGTTGTTCCAAAAGCAAAAAAAACTGCGGTTGTATTTCCTGAAGCTGTTTTTCCAATTAACATCTGTCCAATGCTGGAGTTATTTCTAATTGCAACGCCAGCAGTATTATTAGAGTAAGGAACACTCGTAGCCCCCACCAACAAATTCCCACTGGCATCTAATGTAAGCGCCTGAGTAAAGGTGGCATTAGCACCTGCTGTGCTTGATGGAGCGTTGTACCAAACGTGTTGCCCGCCTGTTTGGTTGTAGGCTGTAGCCGCTATACTGCTTGCCAAATATTTGTAATTTGTGCCGTCGTAATATACGTTTGTAAGAATTTGAGTTAGGTTATTTCCTTGAACACCAAAAGAACCATTTGCTCCCGCACCATTACCAATCTGAATAAACTTTAGACCACTACTCCAAGCACTCGGAGTAACTCCCAAGCCTAGATTGCCTGAGGAGTCGAGCAAAGCCGCAAACGCTGGAGATGTTCCAGTGTAAAAGCCAATCTTTGATGCAATCAATTCAGTCGCAACAAATGCCGCACCGCTTCGGTTGTAAGACTGAATGTAAGTACCACCCTGACTACCGCCTGATGGTGAAACTTCAACTCCTGCCGCACCACCATTACTCACAACAAATTTCTGTTGTGGCGAACTTGTCCCAATACCCAGACCTGTCGAGGTTAGGCGCATACCTTCTGTGTTGTTTACACCAAACATTAAAGTTCGGCTTACACCGAATGACATCATTTTGAAGTCTGTTGAATTTGTTCCAATGTATCCTTGCGAACTCGTATATGTTCCAGTTCCTGTTGAATCTTGAAACCAGAATTGGCCTCCGCTTGTGCCTTTCAAAGTAAGGTTTGTCCAACCACTATCGCCAACAGGCTGTGATGTTCCAACACCAAAATTAGTCCCATCAAAAGTAAGCGCAGAGCCAGTAGCCAATGCACTTGTACTTGAGGCGTAAACCACACCGCCTGATGTGAATGATGTTAGGTTAGTACCACCATTGGCAGTAGGTAGTGTTCCTGTCACACCAGTAGTTAAAGGAAGTCCTGTCGCATTGGTCAGCGTTGCACTTGTAGGTGTTCCCAATACTGGAGTCACCAAAGTCGGAGAAGTCGCAAAAACAGCAGAGCCTGTTCCTGTCTCATCAGTTAACGCAGAACGTAGATTGGCTGAACTAGGAGTCGCTAGAAAGGTTGCTACACCTGTTCCTAGACCTGATACACCTGTAGCGATAGGAAGACCTGTAGCGTTCGTTAAAGTCGCAGCAGAGGGTGTTCCTAAGTCTGGTGTTACCAAAGCAGGGGATGTAGCGAATACGGCTGATCCTGTGCCTGTTTCGTCTGTCAAAGCAGAACGCAGATTAGCACTAGAAGGTGTTGCCAAGAAAGTAGCCACACCCGTACCTAAACCACTCACACCAGTACTGATTGGCAAACCAGTAGCATTAGTCAAGGTTGCGGAGGCGGGAGTTCCTAGAGTCGGTGTCACCAAGGTAGGTGAGTTGGCAAACACCAAAGCACCAGAACCTGTTTCATCTGATACTGCAGAGGCAAGATTGGCAGATGACGGAGTTCCAAGGAACGTAGCTATACCAGTACCAAGACCTGAAACGCCCGTGGAGATCGGCAAACCAGTTAGATTAGTTGCCACACCAGAAGCAGGAGTTCCCAAGGCGGGAGTAACAAGTGTTGGCGAGTTTGACAGAACTACAGAGCCTGTACCAGTAGAGGAAGTTACACCAGTACCGCCATTGGCGACAGGAAGAGTTCCTGTAATGTCGGCAGTTGAAAGCGTTACCGCATCCCATGTGGCATTTGTGCCATCAGTCTGAAGGTACTTATTAGCATTACTTGTTTGGCTAGGCAAGAGGTTGTTCAAAGCCGCAGTAGCCGTAGAAGCACCTGTACCGCCATCAGCAATGGCTAAGTCTGTGATACCTGTGATTGAACCGCCAGTAATTGCCGCAGCAGAGTTATCTGTCTTAGTCGCCACAGCAGTAGCGATGTTGTTGAACTCAGTATCAATCTCAGTACCTCGCACGACCTTGAGTGGATCGCCAGGCGTGAGGTTGTCTTTAGTAGCGAAGTTAGTACTTTTTGTGTAGTTACTCACGATATTTTCCCGTCTTTAGATTGAATCTCAATTTTCTGAATCGACAACTGAGTTCCGTTGATAGTAGTTTCGTAACCTGTTTGCACAATTTTACCCGCACCAGATGCGTTTACGTCTAATGTTTTGATAAGCAAACCACCTGAGTATTCAGCTACTCCGTACTCAGCCAAACCATACTCATAGTTCTGTTGGGTAGGAATAAAAGCATTCCCAGACAAATAGTTGGCGGCAAAGTCAAAGCCCCACTTAATCGTCACAAACTGGTTAGAACCACCAATGATGATTGTTTTAATTCTCTTGAGGATAGAAATCTGGTTCTGATTACCAAGGTCTGCATGGTTCGTAAAGTAGCTCAATCGGTAAGTAGAAGTGTTATCCAAGAAACTTCCATACTTGCCAATAAAGCCTGTTTTACCAATATACAAGTCACCATTGCGAAGCGAATAGAGAGCTGTAGGCGTAATAGAGTCCCACTTGGTTACTCTAAACGCACCATCTTGAAGTTGCATCTTTGTATCAAAACAGAAGACCTGTCCCGTAACAGGCAGAGTCAACAGATAAAAAGCATTCTTTTCTGAGTAAACAGACTTCAGATTAGCAAGAGTTTCTACCGCCAAAGAGGAAATAAGGTCAGAACGTACATTCTTAGACAAGTCTCTCAGTGGTGCAGACTTCTCTTGGATCGTCCTCATCAATGAACGAACACCTGAGTCTGATAAGAAGATAACGTCTGTGCCGATACTTTGTATGGTGTCTCTAGCAATACACCCAATAGAGCCTACTGTGTCTGATAGAACCAAAGATGCGGGTGTCGAAGCACCAGAATAAACAAGAATCTGCCTCTTACCAAAGATAAAGAAGAAGTCATTGTGCGCTGCCAAACCCATGATCTCATCTGCGCCATTAGGCCAAACACGAGATACATCCAATGTTCCTGAAGTGCCACCACCCCATACATGACCTGCAATTAGATCAGAGAAGGTAATCGTCACCTTATCTGTAGATGTACTAGCCACCCACAGACGACCAAACGCAGAGATAGCAATGTTGGCTAAAGGAACAGTCCCTACATAACCAGACTTCTCAGATACTCTACGATACGTAGTAGTACTTATAGCAGGGTCAAAGATGAGGGGGTCGTGTCCTGTTTGGAAAAAATAAGCTATTCCATTCAAGGAGGCACATTGCCAGTTAGATGCCGTAATAGTAGGGGCAGAGCCTCCACCACCATAGGTCAACTCAGTCACCGCATTAGCAGTACCAAGTTTAAATAATTTGTTGTTACCCGCAAACAGAACAGTCAAAGTGCCATCAGTTTGGACTAACTCATGTATCACGCCAACAGGATTAGACCCAAGATCACCAGATGAGGAATTAACATGGGTGTAGCCCTTACGAGCGCCAATACGACCAAACTGGTCAATCACACAATTAGCCGCAGTTAAAGCAAAGCCAGAGGACAAATCCAATGGCGAATCTTGCGTGTTCAGGCCATAAAAGCCTGGTGCGCTAATGCTTTGACTTTGAAGTGGTGATGCCATTTAGACCGCCACAAAGTTGTCTTCAGGGTAACGAGTAGACTCCAATGCAATAGCATCAGAGAGCATTCCACGGAATAGAGCGTACGCCTCATTAGAAGCAGTCCCGCCATCCTCACCACGCTCAATCAAAGCACGAGCATAAGCACTCTGAGCAACCAAATAGTCCAAAACCTTCACAGATGTGCCGTCAGCAGACAAAGCAGCTTGAGGTATTGTCAGGTCAAACAACAGAGTAAAAGCACCATTAGGCACTGGAAACAGGTCTACTTTGGTGTCTCCACTACCATCTACACCGCTAAAGCAGAACTCCGAAGGAATAGATTGTGAAGGTGCACCAAGGTTTAATTTGCGGTTCATGTCCACAAACTCAATATTGCGAAGACCAATCAAACTGGTTGTGTTGATTGCATCATTGATACGGAACTTTTGTCCCGCACCTGTCAAAGCATAGGAACTCGTACCGCCAGTAGTCGTTACTGTGATTGTTTGAGCAAGGCAATTCCAGTTATAAGAGTCTTCAATCTGTCTCTTAGCATCATTGACAAACTTGCCAATCAAAGCGGAATAGGTTGTCTCTGAGACTGTAGAAACAGTAGTCTCACGCAAACGGGTAAGCACATCGTTAACAAGTTCTAAGTAGGTCATGTTCTTTGCGCTCCAAAGACTTCAAATGTAGCAAAAAAGCTAAATGAACTTCCCGCCTCTGTTGTTATTTGAAGTTTGTCACCCTCTTCAAAAACAATGTAAGACTCTTTGCTAAACTTACTTAGGTATTCTTTTGAGGTAAAAGTAACCTCAGTCAGAATGTCATGCGAAGAAGCGGCACTTGCATCATTCCAAACAACAGTGATGCTTTTTGTTGATCCACCAATGTTGTGGATGTAAGCCAATACAAGATTGGCGTAGTAACCCGTAGGTACTGTGTAAACAGTAGTCAGCGTAGCGGCTGTAGGTTCTAATCCAATTGAGGTTGGCCTCATTTACTATTCCTCTTAGAGATCGCTTTAGCCTTAGCCTTAGCGTCTTCCTTGGACGATGCGCCCCAAGCTCTAAGAGATAATAGGAGTCGGGTAGGCTTCCCATCTTTCATCTCAGCGCCAGGCATATTGCCCATTCGTGCTAAAAAGGATGCCCTACGAGGGTTATCTCCCGACTTTACTGGTGGTTTTAAATTGCCACCCGTTTCTGCATTATACGATGCTCTTCCTTTGGCATTCAAGCCCCCTTTGGGGTTTTTTCCTTCTTTTGTTTGCCAAGCAGGAGATTTCATTTCTTCTTTGCGGTCTTAGCCGCAGCCTTAAATGCCGCCTCAGTAGGAGCACCTTTAGAGCCAACCTTACGCATCTTTTCCTTAGAACCAGCTTTTATGCGTTCTTGTTTGGCATTGATGTTAGCGTACAGACCTTGTTTCATTTCTTCTTCCTCTTAGATTCTGAAATGGCAATGGCAATCGCTTGTTTAGGATTCTTCACCACAGGGCCTTTTTTGCCAGAGTGAAGAGTTCCTTCCTTAAACTCACGCATTACCTTCCTGATCTTGGTGGCGGGTTTCATTTGCCACGACCTGCTTTTTTCATCATGTTCGTAGCGGTACGACCACCACGGGTAGGCATAGCTTTAGGCTTACCAATAGCAATCATTACAGTAACGGGCATGGATTTCTTTTTGCCATACTCTTTGGCTTCTTTCTCGCCTTTTTCTGTGTATGGGAATTTCTTGTTTCCAACTTGAGGCATATAAATCCTTATCGAACTAGCTTGGTTGCAATGAAAGAAATGACACCACCTACGACAGAGGCGATTGCCATTCCAACGAAAAAGCCACCTTTAGACTTATTAGCCATTTCTAAAAGCGTTTTAATATCTTGGCGAAGTGCATGGACTTCTGCTTGTAAAGCCTCAACTTGGGCTTCTAGCTTGCCGAATTCTCTTGGATCAATCTCAGACATTTGATTTCCTTGGACGACCCATCTTTTTAACAGGTACTGGAGGTTGCAAAACTATTTGCTTCTCAGAAGTCTCTTCTTGAACTTCATCAATTCTGACGTAACCTTGATGACCTTTCATCGAATCAATATCGTGTTGATAGGTAAAAGTGACTGTTTGTCCACTTGTTAAACATCTAAAGGTTGCCATAAGAACTCCAT
>Ga0315909_10006846_pt1 | contig 12812 bp, 11 predicted proteins | sample LakEriMetagenome_11_FD_203527 | JGI IMG/M metagenome (GOLD analysis project Ga0315909, IMG submission 203527) | Freshwater fungal communities from buoy surface, Lake Erie, Ohio, United States - Buoy 2 MA125 | ecosystem: Environmental > Aquatic > Freshwater > Lake | place: USA: Lake Erie, Ohio...
TACCTGATTAAAACCTCTAGCAATTATCTTTCCATCTTTCACAATAACAGCCCCAAAAGGACCGCCTTTTCCAGACCTCATATTTTCAAGTGACAAGCGAATTGCTTCTCGCATAAAACCTTCTTTTTCTTTCATCATCTTAAATTTAAACTCGACGACTCAAAGGAATGAATTTGCTAAAAGTGTAGAAGTTATCTTACTAAAGTAATACTTCTAAGTTAAAAATCAACGTGAAAAAGAATAAATAAATGTATAAAAATCTACATAAACGGTTTAGATACAGTGTTTTTACTTCTCCCTTTACTGGGGGTCGAGAGGGAGGAACTCATTTTTAAAAAGATTAGACTACTAAACTATTCCATAAGGAATTTCTTTGCTTTAATGCAGCTTTACTAGCTTCCGTTGCTTGATTCCATTTTAACTCATCGTCACCACATAATTCATGAATCATTTTCAATGCCAATGGCCCATGTTCACCGCTATCCACTTCAATATGGCGTTCAAAATAGTAATTTAATTTGCTAAGATTAATAGCTGAATTGACTTCGATTTTTTTAATGATTTCAATAAACATATCAGGAATCAGATCTTCTCTTCCAAAGGTAAAAACAGCTGCGATAATGTGTAATTGATTCGTATTTATTTGTTCCATCGTAAAATTGACAAAAGAACGCGTTTCTTCACTGATATTAACTTTATTCAACGAGTTTGAGACATGATCCATCATATCTGTACCGTCGTTTCCTTCATCAATTAATTCAATGAATTTTCTAATTTCAGATGTATTTGCACCTAATTGGTCCATTGCTTCCAAATACATTTCGAAATGACTCATGGGTTCTCCCAATTCATTCAAATCACTTTCTTCTCCGAAAACAATTTCATTGATTAATCTCCTAGAAACTGGATTTCCTTTTGGAGTCCATGGAAGTTTTGTATTTGTTAATCCTATTTGCAATGCTTTCAATAAGGACATAAAATCCCAAACTGCAAATACATGCGTTTCCATAAAAGCGCGAACACGTTCAATAGAATCAATACTTTTATATAATTCGTGGTGAATTAATTGTTCGCGAAATGGTGCGATTTCTTGTTCTAACTTTTGGATTTTCATAATAAAATATTACAAAAATGGCATTGAAGAGACGCGATTAATCGCGTCTGTGCCATTAAAATTTAATTCAATTTAATTCCCAATTCTTTCAATTGCTCCTCAAATAAAGGAGAAGGTGCATCGATCATCACGTCTCTTCCGTTGTTGTTTTTTGGGAAAGCGATGTAGTCACGAATAGAATCAGAACCACCCATTGTAGCAACCAAACGATCCAATCCGAAAGCCAAACCTCCGTGTGGTGGCGCTCCGTATTCGAAAGCCGTCATTAAGAATCCGAATTGTGCTTGTGCATCTTCTTTGCTGAAGCCTAATAAATCAAACATTCTTGATTGTAAATCACGGTCGTGAATACGAATAGAACCTCCACCCAATTCAACACCGTTCATCGCTAAATCGTAGGCATTTGCTCTTACTTTTCCTGGATCCGTTTGAATCAAATGCATGTCTTCTGGTTTCGGAGAGGTAAACGGATGGTGCATTGCGTGGTAACGGTTTGAGTTTTCGTCCCATTCCAAAAGAGGGAAATCCAATACCCAAAGTGGAGCGAATTTGTTTGGATTTCTCAAACCCAATTCATCTCCCATATGCAAACGCAATTCATTCATTTGCTTACGCGTTTTCTCCAATTCACCGCTTAATACCAAGATTAAATCACCTGGTTTCGCATTTGCAGCAACAGCCCATTTTGCTAAATCTTCTTCCGAATAGAATTTATCAACCGAACTTTTGAATGTTCCATCTTCATTAACACGAAGATAAATCAATCCTTTTGCTCCGATTTGTGGACGTCTTACCCAATCAGTAAGTGTATCTAATTGTTTTCTTGTATAAACTGCACATTGTTCAGCATTGATAGCTATAATTGCTTCAGATTCATCAAAGATTGGAAAACCTTTTCCTTTAGCTACAGAAGTTAAATCAACGAATTCCATTCCAAAACGAATGTCTGGTTTGTCTGATCCGTATTTCTCACTTGCTTCTGCGTACGTCATTCTTGGGAAAGCTCCTTCGAATTCAACATTTCGAACTGTTTTAAATAAATGTTTGATTAATCCTTCAAACGTGTTTAAAATATCTTCTTGTTCTACGAAGGCCATTTCACAGTCAATCTGAGTAAACTCTGGCTGACGATCGGCACGTAAATCTTCGTCTCTGAAACATTTTACAATTTGGTAGTAACGGTCGAAACCAGACACCATCAATAATTGTTTGAATGTTTGAGGAGATTGAGGTAGTGCATAAAACTGACCTTCATTCATTCGTGAAGGAACAACGAAATCTCTTGCACCTTCTGGAGTTGATTTAATTAAGTAGGGAGTTTCAACATCCATGAAATCTTGTTCATCCAAATATTTACGTGTTTCTAATGCAACACGGTTACGCAAACGCAACTTTTCTTGAACAGGCGAACGACGTAAATCTAAATATCTATATTGTGCACGAATTTCATCGCCTCCATCTGTGTTGTCTTCAATCGTGAAAGGAGGTAGTTTCGCAGCGTTTAAAATCGTTAATTCTGTTACAATAATTTCGATTTCACCTGTTGGCATTTGTAGGTTCTTACTTGAACGTTCAACCACAGTTCCAGTAACTTGAATTACAAATTCTCTACCTAACTTATTTGCTCTATCCGCCATTTCAGCATCGTCTTCCACATTGAAAGCCAATTGCGTAATTCCGTATCGGTCGCGTAAATCGATAAACGTCATTCCACCCAAATCGCGTGAACGTTGCATCCATCCTGCTAAAGTTACTGTTGAGCCAATATGCGAAGGGCGTAATTCGCCACAAGTGTGAGATCTATACATAATCTTATTTTATTGTGGTGCAAAGGTAATCAATGATTGGGATATGGCAAGTGAGGTTGTAACCCTAAAAAGAATGTTTTTTTACCGGTTTCTATGGTTAGAACCCTAAAAACTTTTTATTTTTCACAAAAAAAAGGGTTTATCTCCCGAAAAACCCTTTACAATATATTTTAAATTTTAATCTTTACAAAGGAATATTCCCATGCTTTTTCAACGGTAAAACTTCCGCCTTATTCTCTAACATTTTGAAAGCAGCGATCAATTTTTCTCTCGTTTCTTCAGGAAGAATTACATCGTCAACAATTCCTCTTTCTGCTGCTCTGTATGGATTTGCAAATTTCTCAGCGTATTCTAATTCTTTTTCTAACAATTTAGCTGCTGGATCTGCTGCTTCTGAAATTTCTTTTTTGAAGATGATTTCTGCTGCTCCTTTCGCCCCCATTACCGCAATTTCAGCAGTCGGCCATGCAAAATTCATATCTGCTCCAATGTTTTTTGAGTTCATTACGTCAAAAGCTCCACCGTATGCTTTACGGGTAATAACTGTAATTCTTGGAACTGTCGCTTCACAGAAAGCATACAATAATTTAGCCCCGTGCGTAATAATTCCTTTCCATTCTTGATCTGTCCCTGGTAAAAATCCTGGAACATCTTCAAAAACCAATAATGGAATGTTGAATGAATCACAAAAACGAACAAAACGAGCCGATTTTCTAGAAGCATCAATATCTAAAACTCCAGCCATAGAAGCTGGTTGATTCGCTACAATTCCCAATGTTTTTCCTGCTAAACGAGCAAAACCTACAACGATATTTTTGGCGTAATCTTCTTGAACTTCACGGAAACTATTGTCATCAATTACGCAATCAACTACTTTACGAATATCGTATGGCAAGTTTGAATTTGCTGGTAAAATTGACTTAATGGTGTTCAATTTTGCCGGATTGAACTCATAGGTCGAAAGTTCAGGTGCCAATTGATTCACATTTTGTGGCATGTATGTGATCAAATCACGGACTTTTTTCAAACATTCTACATCATTTGAAGCTGTAAAATGATTTACACCCGATTTCTCAGCATGTGTTTTTGCACCTCCTAAATCTTCAGATGTTACTTCTTCGTGCGTGACTGTTTTTACAACGTTTGGACCAGTCACGAACATGTAAGATGTATCTTCCACCATGAAAACAAAATCTGTCAATGCTGGAGAATAAACTGCTCCACCTGCACAAGGTCCCATAATCACACTAATTTGTGGAATCACGCCAGATGCACGTGTATTTCTATAAAATATATCAGCATAACCCGCCAAAGAAACAACTCCTTCTTGAATACGTGCACCTCCAGAATCGTTTAATCCGATGATTGGAGCACCGTTTTTCATCGCCAAATCCATAACGGTACAGATTTTTTGAGCATGTGTTTCAGACAAAGAACCACCCAAAACAGTGAAGTCTTGAGAGAAAACATATACTAAACGACCGTGAACTGTCCCGTATCCGGTAACAACTCCATCTCCAGGAAAAACTGTTTTCTCCAAACCGAAATAAGTAGATCGGTGTTCAACAAACATCCCTATTTCTTGAAAAGTCCCCTCGTCTAACAACAGCGTAATACGCTCGCGTGCATTTAGCTTTCCTTGAGAATGCTGTTTGTCGATTCGTGCTTGACCACCACCCAATTTAGAGGCTTCTCTCCTGTTTATCAATTCTTGATTCTTGTCCATTTCGATAACTATTTTTACTCTCCATTTTGGATCGTTGACAAAGATAAACTTTATTAACTAATAGTAATATTTAGATTTTGTAAAAATATTGTTTTTTTAAAATTCAGCTCCAATGCCAAAAATAATGATGGAAATAACCACAAATTATAAATAAATTAAGCAAAACAGCATCATTTTGAGATCATTTTAATACATTTACTTAATATATAAAACGAATATTCATGGACAAATTCATTCGCATTCCTGTTTTCATTTTTGCAGTTTTCATCCTTGCTTCCTGCAATAAATACGAGGAAGGTCCGAAGTTTAGTCTTTTAACTAAAAAGGATCGATTTGCTCGAAGTTGGAAGTTAGAAAGTTCTGAAACAAATGGCCAAACAACCTTGACTCCAGATGCAGAAACGATCTATTTTGTATTCAAAAAAAACACAACCTATCAAAAAACTTTTAAAATAAACGGTGTAGATTCCGTTCAAATTGGGAATTGGAATATAAGTCAGGGAGGTGAATATTTACAGCTTACCCTTCTAGATTCAACACAATTGACGGAGGAGAAGAAAATTATTTTACTGACCAATAAACTTTTTAAGGTGCGAGATCTCACAGAAACCAATCCCACCACCTACAAATTTTCAGCTCAATAAATTTGCGATAAATACCTTAAAAGAGTGAGTGCATAATTACTGTTTGTGTTGTACTTTTGTATTAAGATAATGTAAATTAAACATGAACAAAAAACTTTCTCTTATCAGTCCTGGTGAAGTTGTTACAATTTCAAGCTTACTTGATTGCACTCTTAAACCAAAGTTGATGGAAATGGGCTTGGTAGCAGGTAAGAAATTGAAAGTTCTATTCAGAGCTCCTTTTGGAGATCCTATTGCTATTGATTTAGGTGGCTATGTATTATCTTTACGATTAGATGAAGCGCAATTAATAAATGTATCATAACAAGTACTTGTCTGCAAAATGTGTTTAAATTTGTAGTATGAACATTGCCCTATTAGGAAATCCGAACACTGGAAAAAGTACTGTTTTTAATCAATTGACGGGTCTACGTCAACACGTGGGAAATTTTCCTGGCGTAACGGTCGATAAAAAAGTTGGCGAATTTACATTCAACAATCACACACATACCATCATTGATTTCCCTGGCACGTACAGTATCTATCCACGTTCGAAAGACGAGGAGGTGGTATACAAGGTACTTTCAGATAAATCAAATCCTGATTATCCTGATTTTGCGATTGTAGTTGCCGATGCTTCAAATCTAGAACGCAATTTATTTCTTTTTACCCAAATTTACGACCTTCAAATACCTGCGATTTTGGTGTTAAACATGTCGGACATCGCAAACAAAAGAGGGAAAAATGTAAATATTCAAGAATTAGAAACGCAATTTCCTGGAATTGTCATCGTTGAAACAAGTGCTCGAGTTGGATTGGGAATGAATCGCTTGAAAGAAGCAATTGACTCGTTTAAACCAATTGCAAATCGAGAAACATTTACACCTCATTTCACAATTTTGGCGAAGGATGATTTAGATAATCAATCCAAAGAAGCGGAAGAAAGGTATGCCCACATTCAAGAAATCATTAACAAGGTAGTTGTCAAAAAAGAAGTTGAAGAAGACACTACGAGCAGTAAAATAGATCGGGTTTTGGTGCACCCAATCTTGGGATATTTGCTTTTTACATTGGTTCTTTTTATTCTTTTTCAATTCATATATGTTTTTGCCGCATTGCCGATGGACCTCATTGATGGTTCATTCGCATCTTTAAGCGGTTGGGCGCAAGAAATGCTACCAAAAGGACTTTTTTCTGATTTAATAAGTCAGGGGATTATACCTGGTGTTGGAGGAGTTCTCGTTTTTGTGCCGCAAATTGCGTTACTCTTCCTTTTTCTTTCGTTGTTAGAAGAAAGTGGTTATTTAGCCCGTGTTGTTTTTATCATGGATCGTTTGATGCGGCCACTGGGTTTAAATGGTAAAAGTATTGTTCCTTTATTGTCGAGTGTTGCTTGTGCTATTCCAGGAATAATGGCTGCAAGAACGATTAGCAGTTGGAAAGAACGACTTGTCACCATTTTAGTAGCACCATTGATGAGTTGCAGTGCCCGAATTCCTGTTTACACGTTATTAATTGCATTGGTAATTCCCTCCAAAAATATTTTTGGATTTATCAATTTACAAGGATTGGTTTTGTTTGCTTTGTATGCTTTGGGATTGGTATCTGCGTTGATCATGTCAGTGGTAATGAATTTATTTATCAAAACAAAAGAGAAAAGTTTTCTTTTGTTAGAAATGCCTTCATACAAAGTACCTCGTTTCAAAAACATCAGTTTAAACGTTCTCGAAAAAGTAAAAATATTTGTTTTTGAAGCAGGAAAAGTCATTCTAGCAATCTCAATTTTACTGTGGGGACTCGCTACTTTTGGTCCGGGTGATAAAATGGAAAAATCGGTCGATCGACTAAAAAGTGAAATCTCTTTTCAAGCATTAAGTGAAGTTGAACAAGAAACCAAGATTGCATCTGAAAAACTTGCCAATTCTTACATCGGTATAATCGGAAAAGGAATTGAACCAATTATACGGCCCCTTGGATACGATTGGAAAATTGGAATTTCATTAATTACATCTTTTGCTGCACGCGAGGTATTTGTTGGCTCCTTAGCTACCATTTATTCGGTTCACGATGATGGAGAGGTAAACAAAACCTTAATGGAACGTTTACGAAACGAAAAAAGAGACGATGGTACGAAAGTTTACACACTTGGTACCGGAATTTCGTTAATGGTGTTTTACGTCTATGCAATGCAATGCATGGCTACATTGGCTGTCGTAAAAAGAGAAACAAAAACGTGGAAATGGCCAATCTTTCAATTGGTATTTATGGGAATTCTAGCGTATGTAGGTGCATTAATTGCTTTTAACATATTTAGCTAATGCAAATTATTCTCACCATCATTACCATTGCGGCAGCACTATTCTATCTAGGAAGACAGTTCTACATTCGATTCTTTACCAGGGATACCAAATGTGACGGCTGTGCCCACAGTAAAACTGCTAGGGATTAAAGAATTAGAACAAATTATTGGGAAGGTAAATCAACAGAGCACGCTTTAAAATGAAAGCTTTGCTCCTTTTTCGTTCACAACAAATTCAACTTCACGACCCAGAACCAATGCCCTGTTGTCATCAATATGCCCTGCAGGAAAATCGAAAACAATGGGGATGTTTCTAAACTGAAAGTGCTCCAAGATGTTTTCTTCATAGGTTTTACCAAAGGGCACCGCAGTATCTTTCATATCTGTCATTCCGCCAATAACTAGACCATTTATTCTTTCTATAATTCCAGCTTTAGCAAAAGAATAAAACATCCTATCCAAATGATAAAGTTGTTCTGCTAGGTCCTCAATAAATAAAATTGAATCAAAATAATCCACCTCATCGTCTGTGCCTAAAAGACTATACAAAATGGATAGATTTCCTCCTACCAATTTCCCTTTTGCAGACCCCAACTTATTCCATTTATTACGCTCCGTTTCTATTGTATAAGGAGTATTTTGCAAGGAACTTAATAATGTGCTGAGTGCTTGTTCCGTATTTGAAGAAAAGTTTAACGGCATCGTTGCATGAATACTTTCCAAACCAAAACGTTGCATTTTTTGGTGAAATACAGTTACATCGCTAAAACCAATAATAAATTTAGGGTCTCGAAGCATTCCGGCCCAATCTAAGCTGTCAACAATTCTAACGCAACCATAACCACCACGAGCACATAGAATCGCTTTTACATCCGGATTATCGATTCCCTTTTGAAAATCAGCCATTCGTTCTCCATCAGTACCAGAAAAATAATGATGTTCACCTAAACAATGCTCACTTACTTCAACTTTAAACCCCTTGCTTTCAAAGAATTTTTTAGCAAAGTGAACACATTCAACCTCTATTGCTTTTGCGGGAGCAGTGATATAAATTAAATCTCCTTTTTGGAGTGCTGAAATTGTAGGATTCATGGAAACAAATTTATGAATTTTTGAACCAATTTGAACATTTAAATTTTATAAATGATGAAGGAGTTTTGGGTATATTCAGCAACTTCATTACTTTTAGCCGATGATTACTCCTTTTAACGATGAATATTATATGCGTCAAGCATATTTAGAAGCAGAAAAAGCGTTTGCTTTAGGTGAAATTCCTGTCGGTGCGGTGGTGGTTGCCAACAATCAAATTATCGCGCGATCACATAACTTTACAGAAATGTTACACGATGTAACAGCTCATGCAGAAATTCAAGCGATCACAGCCGCCGCAGAAAATCTAGGTGGAAAATATTTAACTGGTTGCACGATGTACATCACATTAGAACCTTGCGTTATGTGTGCTGGCGCTTTGTATTGGTCGCAAATTGATAAAATTGTATTCGGAGCAAGAGATGAAAAAAGAGGTGCAGGAAGATTTAAAAACGAATTATACCATCCAAAAACATTGATTACCAATGGAATTATGGAAAAAGAATGCGGAGATTTATTGAAATTATTTTTTGAAAACAAACGGTAAACCGTTTGCCGTAGAGACGTTGCAGTGCAACGTCTCAACCACAATCAACCACAATCAACCACAATAATTCAACAATTCCCCCACAAAAAAAGGGGCCTAAGCCCCTTAAAAATCAGATATTAATTTCTTATTTAAACAAGCAAATCGCATAATATATCCCCGCCGCCAACAAACCACTAACTGGAATTGTTAGAACCCAAGCCCATAACAATCCAATCGTAACGCCCCAACGAACAGCGCTTAATCTTTTTGTTGCACCTACACCAATAATTGAACCAGTGATCGTGTGCGTTGTAGAAACAGGAATCCCCATGTTACTTACCACAAACAAGGTTAACGCTCCTGCTGTTTCAGCACAAACACCTTCTAAAGGAGTAACTTTTGTGATTTTAGAACCCATTGTTTTGACTATTTTCCAACCACCAAACAAAGTTCCAATACCAATCATAAAATAACATCCAAAAGCGATCCAAAACGGCATGGTGCTCGAATTCACTTTCGTTTTAATTTTGTATCCGTCTTTCAACTTTCCATTTTTTACTGCCGTATCAAAAACACCTGCAAAAGCATACGATGTGTTCAAATCATGATCACCAAATACGAGTTCATTTGTTTTTGAATCAAAAATTGAATCTCCTCGAGTGTAAAGAAGTAAGTTATTTAATTTATACTCCTTTCTATTTTTTCCAACAAGTGCAACGTTATCCTTCTTCAGTTTTTTTACAGAAAAATCTTTGAAAAATGCTGCATTTTTATAAGATGAATTGAATTTCCCTTCTTCAAAAATGATCTCTTGGGTGGTAGCATCAATAATATCTTCTTCCAATTTGTAAACAGGTGTTTCTCCAACTACAGCAAAAACTGGTTTGTATTTTTCATGTTTTCCTTCTTCATTGGTATGCTCGATTTGCATTACCTCAGAAATAGCAAAATATTTATCCACTTTAATATTGTTCTTAGGGTCTCTCGCATAATTTCCATACACCATTAAAGCTGCACAAATAATTCCCATTACTTTTTGAGAATCTGCACCACCATGCCCTAATGAAAAAGCTGCTGATGAAAGCAATTGCAGTCTCTTATACATATTCGATTCCTTCAAAGCGGTTTGTTTTTTGCCATGAAAAATCATGTAGTACAAATAAGCAACGATAAATATGCCCAACATTGTAGTAACAATGTGCATCATAATTGGCTTCATATCCATATACTCCACCATGTAATCCATTACTAGATAAATACCAACAGAACCGCCAAGAATAATAAAAAACTTTAATACAACTCTTCTACTAATCGTGATCAATGCAATAACAAATGCAATGATTCCTCCAATAAAAGGAGCAAGAAAAATGAACGCAACAACTTTTAAAATTTCAGCTGAAGCAATCACTCCAAATCCTGCGTGTGCTACTGCTGCACCAGCAAAACCACCAATTAACGTATGAGACGATGAAGATGGAATACCCAATTTCCAAGTAAAGAGATTCCAAATTGTTGCAGATACGAGACCAGCTAAAATAACCCATAAATCAATGGCATTGTTATCAACAGTCTTGGCAACCGTGTTACCAACACTCATATCAAAAACCCAAAAAGCAATAATATTAAAAGTCGCTGCCCAAATAACTGCTTGAAGAGGAGATAAAACTTTTGTTGCAACAACAGTCGCTATAGAATTTGCTGCATCGTGAAAACCATTTACCAAATCAAACAATAAGGCAATAATTATTACGATTATCAATAAATTAAACATACTAAAATGTATTTAATAATGTGTGAAACTAAACCTAAGCGTATTTCACAATAATAGATTCCATCACGTTACCAGCATCTTCGCACTTGTCCGTCACAATTTCCATCAATTTATAAATTTCTCTTTTCTTTATCAAAGTTTTAATATCGTTTTCATTCTCAAATAAATTTTCGATACTCAAATCAAAAATGTCATCTGCTTGATTTTCAATATTATTAATTTTAATAATACAAGACATAATGTGCTGCGTGTTTTTCAAATCTCTTAAACCACTTACAGCGCTGTTCACAGCTAAAACAGATTGCTTAATAGCATCGGCCATTTTCTGAATTGCTTGATCGGATGGATCAATTCGATACATATTTATTTTCTTTCCTGTAGAATAGATAAAATCGGCTATATCGTCCAAGGCTGTTGCTAAACTGTGAATATCTTCTCTGTCGAAAGGTGTAATAAAATTTTGACCTAACTCAATAAAAATTTGGTGTGTTAACAAATCATTTTGATGCTCTAATTCTTCCATAGCTTTAATAACTACAGCTCTTTTATTAAAATCAGACTCATTAACACATTCTACCAATTTTGCAGCGATCAACTCCAAGTTTGAACTCGCACTTTCAAATAGTGTGAAAAACACTCTGTCTTTTGGTAAAAAGAATTTTAAAATTTTAGAAGCCATTATATTTATATATTTTGCGGTAAAAGTACTTCTAAACTTTTTAAAAAGCGCAACCAAGACAAAAGATAACAATAACTTAACATCGGAATTACTGCACTAAAGTAACAGCTAATATAAGGGTTTAGTAATTGATTATCAACACTTAATATTCATTCAATTCCCGTTTCGAAATTAAGCTTCACGAGAATTTTTCTTGAAAATTATTCAAATAAAAAACCAAAAGCTTGTAATGCATATGCATTACAAGCTTTTCCGGTCTTACAATCTTGAATTGTTTAGTCGTAAATCTAGACTAACAAAACTCTTTATACGCTTCTGCTAAATTATCTGAAATCATTTGAGCAGTTCCTCCTTCGATGTGGTGTCTTTCTAAAAAGTGCACCAACTTTCCATCTTTAAACAACGCCACTGATGGTGAAGACGGAGGATAAGGTAAAAAATATTTTCTTGCTTGCGCTACAGCGTCCGTGTCGACACCAGCAAAAACTGTTGCTAAATTTGCTGGAGCATTTTCACTGTTCAATGATAATTTCACACCTGGACGTAAATTACCTGCAGCACATCCACAAACAGAATTAACTACTACAAGTAATGAACCTGTAGAGTTTTTAATTGTGTCATCTACCTGATCTGCAGATACTAATTGATTGAATCCAACTTTCGTAAGATCATCTTTCATCGGTTGTACTAATTCTGGAGGATACATATCTATAATTATTAAATTAAACTTTTTACAAAAATAAGCAAAAGGTTTGTTTTAATAAGCTATGTTCACCTAATATAAAAATTATTAGAACTACGTACCGCTCAAATAAAGTTTTCACGAATTGACCTAATGTGAAGAATGAACCATAGCGTAATGCATTCTTGGAAAACTATTTACATCCGAATAAATTAATTTGTATATTTGCGCGTAGATTAATGTGTAATATGCAAAAAGTACGCTCGTTTATTTCCATGCTCATGCTTGTTTTGCTGCTCTTCCCGATGGTAGAGAAAGCAATGCATGAAATAGAGCATTCGGAAGATAAACATTGTGGAATAAAAGATACACACTTTTGCGAATCAGAACATAATTGCTCAATTTGTGATTATACTTTTTCATCTCCTTCTACCGCGCCAAATCAGCAGGTTCAAATAAATACAAAACGAATTTCTATAGATCGATGCATCT
>Ga0315909_10006847_pt1 | contig 12811 bp, 19 predicted proteins | sample LakEriMetagenome_11_FD_203527 | JGI IMG/M metagenome (GOLD analysis project Ga0315909, IMG submission 203527) | Freshwater fungal communities from buoy surface, Lake Erie, Ohio, United States - Buoy 2 MA125 | ecosystem: Environmental > Aquatic > Freshwater > Lake | place: USA: Lake Erie, Ohio...
CCGAATATGCGACATAGTGGAAATCGGATTCCCAAATCTTGTTCGGCACATACGATTCTTGCCCACGGGCAGAACGGCCACCGAGGTAGAACGTCTTTTTCTGGTCACCCCAATAGGTGCGCTCGATAGCGATAGCGATTTTGTCCTCTGCCAACAGGGACTGCTCAAACGTGGCTTGTGCTTCCTGCACCCGATAATCAACGGTGGCGGACAAGACTGATTCGCCACGCCGTCCGGTACGAATGTTGGATGCGGATTCGCCACCGAACTCGGCGGGGATCGCACCTTCCAAACGCTCCTGCCGTTCCAACCTGTCGAGTGCTGTGTCGGTCTTGTAGCCGGGGTTCAACTGCAACTGTTGGATGTCGCCACCCTTGACGATGCCCAACTGTCCAGCCTTGCCGTCGGCAACCTGCAAGATTTCTGGGTTCTCACCGGGACGGGCAACAAGGTATTCCTCGGGGAAGATGCCCCGCTCAATGGCAATCTCGGTCAAGGCTTGGAGGCGGGCACGGGTGTAATACATGCCCATCACCCCGTCAAACTGACCTTTTGGACGGTCAAGAGTTATCCGATTGGCTACCACCGCCAACGGCATCCCCGTTCGGTTTGGCAGCATTTCCAGTTGAACAGCCCCAGCACCCGACCGTTCGGCAGGCGTGTAACTCGGGTTGTCCTCTGCACCCAACACGACAAGACCAATCTGGTCTGGGGACACATACTCCAAAATCGTGTATTTCGTGTCCGCGTCAATCTTGCCCCACCGCAACTTTTCTGCAACCAGATCACCATAGGTGCGCAGCAGGTAAGAAGCAGTTACACGGTACGAGAAAATACAGTCATCCGGCAACGGATTATCAGGATCCTCAACAGGTGCCGCATAGGTGTCAAGCGGGTTACGCACCTCCCACTTGGGGACACCAGTACGGAAATCGGGCTTCAACACGACAGCAGACATTGAATAGCCGAGCAGGTGACGTGCCCGTCGACGCAACTTCATCTGCATCCGGTTCTCATCCCACATGGCCAGCATCGCCCGACGGCGCAACTTGGCTGACCCTTTACTCCGATCCGACCCTTCCTTCATCGGCGGGAAATATGGGGTTGGCATTGTCGAAGCAACACGCATCGACATCTGATCCAAACCCTGCACCAGCAGGTTGGCGACCGAAGCCTTCGCACTCCGATCCAACTCGTTCAACGGGACAATCACATCGCCGTTGGCAAGTTCACGGACACGCCGCATCTGCTCGTGCACAGGGCCGAGCGAACGACGCCGCTGGTTATACAGCTCTACGATTTCTTCGGTGCCAAGCACTTCCGAGCCGTACTACTTCTTCTTCTTTGGCTTGTTGTAGAACGGCTGGAAACCCATGTTCTTCAGGTCACGATCCACGAAAGCCTTTGCACCATGCTTTCCTAGAATGTTGGAGTTGCCACCAATCGCAACACGGGTATCGGGACTCCAAAAGAACTTGCTATCACCTACCCCGTGCTTTGCATTCAGCGCGGAGATAGCGCGATCACGAAGCGATGTACGGTCTGGGACGGTTTGGACTCGGGGACGCCCATTAGGGCGGTCAGCCATTGTCTGATTCTTCCGTGGGTTGGCCATGCGGTCGGGGACAGACTGGACACGGGTGCTCGTAGTGGGGTTCGTGTTTTTCTTCGGTTCCGGCTTTGGGGGAGTGTTCGTCACAGGCTTTGTAGCAGTGTTCGTCACAGGCTTCGGCTTGCCGGATGCCGGGGTAACACCAAAACCGGCCCGCTTCACCTGACCAGACGCATAGTTCTGACGCAACTGCTGACGCTTCGCCGCATCAACCGTCCCACCCGTAGCCTTGATTTCCTTCACACGGGTCTGCACATAGAACTGGGTGTTAGCCTCCTTCGTCGAGACACCCTGCGCCTTTTTCTGGGCAACAAACTGCTTGCGCTGCTCGTCACGCTTCTCCGCCTCGCTCCGGTTATCCGACTCTGTGGTCTTGGTGCGCTTCTTGGCGGCCATGCGTACTCCTTGTCAGTCTGCCGTATAAAGTATCACAGCCAACTTGGACGCCACATTCTTGGAGGCTGACGCACCGGCCCCAACTTCGGCATATGCAGTTCTGCAAACCAGTGTGCCATCACCAAGTCAGTACCGTTCTTCTTGTCCCGCGTCCACGACGACATTTCCTCGACGAATGCCAGTGTTTTCCAGTTCTCCCGCATCGACGGCAACCTGACCTGACCGGTACGCCACAACTGGGGGAGCAAAGCCTCCACACCCAGATTCTCATCCAACTTGTTTCGGCTCGTCGTATGCGGCACCACGTTCACCTGCTGTAGTGCCTGCCATTTGCGGACGAAATCGTGGGCGAGAAGGAACCGTTGGGCAGCATTCACCTCGACAACCCAGTGGGAGATCGGATATCCCATTTCCCATGACCGGTTTTGCCAGTCCTCCATGATCCCCGAATAAGCCGACGTGCCAGTGTCGTAGCCGAGGAGCTGTTCGGCAGTCAGTTTGACCCGTTCCACGTCAATGAGGAACCGCAGGTTTGTTTCCGGCTGGAAAATCCACCATTCGATCGCCCAAAACATTGTGGGGCTGGGGTCTACTGAGGCAATCGAGATGACGGGGGGTGCCAAACCTTCGGGGATGTAGCCGGGTCGCCGGTCATTGTCAATACAGCCGGGATACAGCACCCCGTCCTTGCCGATTCCACCGGTTGCCCACACCCGTTCGATCAGATAGTTGCCTTCAGCCTGATCTTCCTGCTGGTAGACGACCGCAAACTTGGATGGGTTGGAATGTTTGACGTAGGAAAGGTCTTTCCACGACAGCCGGTACGGGTCGAGGAGGGGGCCGTTGGGCCATGCGGCAGCCGTATTCCGTCGGGACTCCATCCCCGTGTCCAAGTCGTCGTAGTAGGCACGGTAAATCAGATGGTGGTACTTCTGCTTTTTTAGAGGTTCCTTCGCATCTGAAATGTCAGTCACATCGGAGCCGTCATAGTCGTCCTCAAAGTCCTCATAGGTCACTTTGGACAGGCAGTGGGCATACAAGTCCAATGGGCCGAGCCGCTGACCGATCACCGCCAGCAGTCCGCCCGGATCGACACGGGCTTCTGCCATTGAATCCCACCGTTCAATCAGCTTGTCCCGTGCTGCGGACTCTTTCGCATTCTCAGGGGACGCCACATCGTCGAAAAGGCATAGGTCGGCACGATGGCCGATGAACTCTGACTCGATGCCATACGCGGAAACGGTTGGTTCCTTGTTGTCCAACCCACCCAAATCTTCTTGTTCGACAATGAACTCCTCAGCCCGCCACAGACTGCCGGATTGGGATGGCTTGAACCGTCCATAGTCGATAGCCAAACACCCTTCGGCCTTTACTGCTAGTCCCTTGTCAATCAGGATCGGGTCAGGATCCAATGGGAACTGCCGTTCCAGCGTTTCACGGATACGCCGCGAATACATTTTTGCTAGTGCCTGTGAGACGGAGCCGATCATCACACGAATCTTCCTGTTTTTCACGATTTGCCAGACGGCAACATCGTGAAAAAGCGTGGATTTTCCGGCACCCGGCGGACAGTTGAGAACAAGAAACTCTTTCTCATCCGACAGCAGCCACTGTTCAATCTTGTATGCGGCATCCACCTGCCACGGAGATGGAACCCTGCCCAGATAACGACGCCGGAAATAGTCGAAGTCGGCTATCCCCCGCTTCGCCTCCTCTGACAGACGGTCATATGGGATGACCGGCGGCAGGTCGGCCACATCCATGACCTTTTGCCACTGGTCAGCTTGAACACCCCCCTCCTTTTTCCTGACTTTCTGACCGTCCAACTCGGCAATCTTCAACTCTGCCTGTGCTGTACGCCGTTTCGCATCCCACTTTTGTGCAGTATTCACATGCACACCAGCAATCTTCGCCGCATCTTTGATCGACATGCCAGATGCTCGGGCCTGCCAGAAACGGGCAACGTCTTGCGGTGGGATCTGTCTGCGTCCCGACCTGCCAGCACTCATACAGGAGAAGCATAGGTGAATACTGCGCCAAGACCGCTGCGACGCAGAACGGTGGCATTGTCCTCACCAAATGCAATAAGAACAGAATCGGCACCCGGATGCCCGGCAGCCAAGCCAGTAGTCCCATTGACGAATCTGACACGCTTAGAAATGAAGCACACAGCAGAAGTTCTCGCCGCAATCTGTTGGAACCAGCGCGTACTGGTGCGCGAAAATACTAGGGCAATACCGTTCCCGTGCTGGGCCAAACGCTCAATCCACGATCCGGTTTGTTTCCCATATGGCGGGTTTAGCCATACCCGCCCAAACCACGGTTCGGACAACCCATCATGTTCTGGCAAACGGTAGAAGCGGTCGGCAGGAACACAACCATCCCTATTCTTTGCCGCACACGGATCTAAATCAAACCTCACATCCAGCGCATCAAACAGCCATTGTGGGGTGTACCACTCGACCGACGTGACACCCGGATTCTCATGGGAAAACCCGCCCTTGCCCTCCATGCCCCCTACACTATCCGCATGGGCAACCCACTCGGCACCCCCGGACACATCATCCGACGCAAAGACCTCAAACCCAAAAAGCCCCTCACCGACGCCCAGCTCCTCGCCATCGCTAAGAAGCAGGCAGAAGCATGGGAAGCCCGCAAACGACGCGGGTTGATCCACGACTAAACCTCTGCTACACTCACCCCAACAACGGCAGCTGGGAGTCCCCCGCCGGGAGGCGGCAGACCACCCTCAAGGGCTAGACCCCACACCCCCAACCGCGACAAAGCAGGGCAGGTTGGAACAAGGAGGTGGGAACGCCAAACGTGACCGGAAACGGGGTTCGATCCCCACGCCCCCACACAACCCGACAGGCGTCGGACATTGCAGGGGTTGAACAATGAAGGGTGTCGGCTAGAAACAACTGGTCACGGCCACCCGCTCCAAAGAGCAAAGCGTGGGGGGGACAACACATCCCTGTCTCCCGGTGACCATCACAGACCACCCAAACAGGTCACCCCCATCTAGAGCAACACACACTCTAAACAGCTACGCATCCAAACAGAGAGTGCCCCACCCGACCACCACAAACCACAAAACCACACACCGACGAAAACACTTATAGACACGCCCGCCCGCCCGCGCCTCGGCAGACCCCCGGTTGCGTGTGTGCGCGTAGGGCCGTCCGAGCTGCCAGCGTTCGCCAGGCTGACACTCGCTCGACTTTCACGATGCGACGCAACCACTCCCACGCTGGGTGCAAAGTCACCACCCACCCACGAGACACACAGCGTGTGTGCGACTCAACCAAGCGCACACACCACACACCACGACGACGAATGCCACGAACCACACACGAACACCACACGACGACTGCGTACCGTGCTGGTAGTCACGCCTTGACTGTGGGTGGGTGTGGCTGGGTGTGTTGTGGTGGGTGTGGGTGGGTCGGTTGGGTCGGTTGGTTGGGTGGCTTGCAATGTGGGTGGTGGGTTGGTATGCTGTGGGTGTGGGTGGTGTGGTGCCACCTCGTAAGAGAGGAGACAAGGTATGTGGAAGATATGGACTGCGACTGTGGAGGATGGTGTGAAGCCTGTGAAGGCTCCTACATTCCGTGCGTATGAGAATGCTGTGGAGTATGCAGAGACGCTGTGGGAGTCAATGGTGAACTGGGACAGTGTCGCTGTGTTGGTGGCAGAGTCGTTGGAGGAGGCGCAGGCGAAGTGGGCAAAGACTTGGGAGGACGATCCTTGCGTGCGCTGCTTTGAGAAGTTCGGAGCGTGCTCCTGCTAGTCTGAGTGGTGCCACTTTGGTGGTGACTCGTCCCTAGTGGGTGTGGTTGGGTGCGATTCCCAGCACGAGTGCGACTCGTCGTGTGGTGCGACGAGCAGGACAGAGAGGAGAGGTGATGCGTTGCGAGTTGGGTGGGTTGCCAGCGGACTGCGTGCGGAACGCTGGTCGATGGAATGGGTGGGCGGAACCAGTCTTTACCAGTGAGCAGGTGGACAGGTTCGTTGCTCTGGTGGAACTGCACAAGTCGGCTGGGTGGGATGCAGAGTCTGCTGGGTTCGGAGACGAACCGGACTGGACTCCATACGACCTATTCGTGGAGCGTTCGGATGGTGAGTGGGAGTCGGTCGGTGGGTTGACTTGGACTGCCGAAGGTGTGAACGACGGATTCGTGTGGTGCTACTGAGTAAGAGTCGATAGGTTCGGTAGCGTGCGCCCGGTCGGTGGGCCTAGTCTGGATCGTTCCCAGAGCACGCACGACGACTCGTGGTGGGTCGTGAAAACAAAAGAGAGGAGACAACTAGTGGACAGATTCGGAAGCATCGCAGAGAAGTTCTGCGAGTCTGGATGCATCGTGGACGAGGTGCACGGCTGGCGAGTTGCACAGCGTGTGTGCCAGATAGCCACAGCGTCGGGATGGGAAGGCTCGTACAAGTTGCACGAGTGGCAGTCTGACTACTCAGACTCTGAATGGTTGGAACTGGTGGAAGGTGCAGACGAAGCAGTCGAGTGGCTTTCGGAGCAGATGTGCGCCGAAGGGTACGCAATCTGCTGGCACGATGGAGCCATCTACTGCATGACTGATGCAGAGTGGGAGTCGCTGTACGAATGACACTGGCTCACCAGTGATGGTGGGTGGCTCGTCCCTAGTGGGCGCAGACTGGGTGCGAGTCCCAGTACGAGCACGACGACTCATGGTGGGTCGTTCATAGAGAGGAGATGACTAGTGGACACATTCCGAATGTGGCTCGACCAGGACGGACGCACCAGAGGTGCGATCCTCGTCCACGACCACAACACAGAGCAGGTCAGGTGGCAGTGCGCCTCCTACACTTCGTCAGTCAGTCCCGAAGTGGCCAGAGCTGCTCTGGTGGATGTGTGCGCCGAATATGGGTGGTCGGTCGTTGAGGCTGGCGCAGTCGGAGGCGCATTCGTTCTGGTCGGAGAACTGTACGAAGGACACACGCTCTCATAGCGTGTGGCACCCATACCTAGTGGTCGTCGGCTCGGTGCGATTCCGAGCATGGGTACTAGCCAGCCGATAGGCTGGTGCACAGTCCGTATGGTGCGGACTGGAAACAAGAGAGGAGAACATAAGAGATGGACACCACCGAAAGCACTACGACCAGAGAACTGGTCGAGGTGCAGAGACTGGCAGAGAGCATCGCAGAGCGCTTGCGACTTATTGAGCTTCTGCTCGGAGACTGGGACGAGGACGCAGCTCCTTTGCTCGAAGTCTTGGAGTGGGACGAGGACGAGTACGAGCGCCACGACTGCGACGCTTTCGGAATGTTCTTGGACTACGAGTCGGCAGGCTGGCTCCCACTCATCGACCCGCGACCCGGCGACTCCAACTCTGGAGCATGGCGGGTAGAGTTCACCATTTGTGGTGGTGGCCCTTCGGCATGGGTTGAGTGTGCGTCGTCGGAAGGTTCGTGGGTGACGGTGCGTGCGTGCTGGGGCCGAGAGTCCGTCTCTGTGAAGCAGTGGGCGCCACACTTCACCGACCGAACCGACGAACTGCTGCACGATGTGGCGATGGCGAATGGGTACGGACGATGAACCGAACCACAGTCGCAGCGCTCGTCTCGCTCGTCCCTTTGGTGTGGCTCCGACTTCGGATCGCCTCCCAGAGACGACGACTGGTCGTCATCGAGCGTGAACGGTACGCACACGCACGACGCATGATGCAGCAGGCCAGAAAGGACAGGAGCCGGGCGCACGCACGGTATCGGCAGGCGAAGCGCCAAGCTTCGGCCCGAGTCGGACTGGGACTGCGCACACGGTAGGACAGAGGAGCCGCGCACCACGAAAGGTGGCACCGGTTCACGACCGGAGCGTGGCACGACCACTCATGGTGGGTGGCACAACACAGAGAGGACAACACATGCACCAGCAGAAGGCTGGTGGCGTACCGGGCGCACTCGACGCACTCGGAATGACCACCCATAATGGGAAGGCGTGGGCCGGAACCACGACGACCACACTTCCAGTCGGAAGCAGCGGACGAGCCATCGTCGAGCGCTGGGAGGTTACGGCTCGGATCTACGACGAGTCGGACGAGCCGAACCCATCTCGCAGGTATGGAGTTTTCGTCCGTCCCTCAGGAGACTTGGGAGAGCACACCCGGCGCAGGTTCACTCCATGCGCAGCCGACCTACCACGACTCGTCGCAGCAGCACTCACCAATCCTCGACAGTTCTAGTCCAGCAGTCCCGACCCACTCTGGGTGGCGCAGGTTCACGACCTATCGGGACACTATGAAAAACCTACGCACACTCGCAGCGACACTCAGACGCAGCCGGAATGCCTACGTTCTGGTGCGCGTCCGTGACCAGTTCGGATGGGGCGGGCCGTACCGTCTGAAAGGACGACGCTTCACAGCTGCCGAGTCAATGTGGTACAGGTTCGGAACCGAAAGCGCAGCAAGCACAGCCGGGATGTGGCATGGCTACGAGCAGCCGGAGTATGTCGTGGTTCCGGTATCCTTAGATCGTCCTACTGTCTCACCATCCGCCGCAAGGCGGCGACGGTAGGACAGGTGGGTCGCCCCGGCTGCGTGAGCTCCTCTCCGCGCTGGTGGCGGCCCACCACCGGAACCGGAACGCCTACCCCAACACCGAAAGCAGGTGTCCGGCGATCCATTGGGCAACAGGGGACGCTACGCCGTTGCCGCATTGACGGTAGCGTTGGGTGTCTGCTTGTTCTTTGCCGTCGGCTCTCCACCGTGTGTGGTCGTCAGGCCATCCCATAAGTCGTTCACATTCGACGGGGGTGAGACGGCGGACGATCATGGCATTGGGCATGATGCAGTCGGATGAGTCTCTGCCGATCCGCACCGTGACCGACACATCATTCTCGTGGGCACGCTGGTTGTAGCCGTCATACTGCAACACGGACACGGCGTGGACATCGGTGCTAGTCAGCGTGAACATCGGGTCGCCGTCAGCGGTGTATCCACGTCCGGCTGGGCCGTTATGGTCTGCCCTGCCAATCATGTTGCCCTGAATGCCGATCGGCTCAATGATGGCTTTGCCGTCACGCGCACCTTCATGGTTCAAGCCTTTGTAATCTCTGGCCTCCAAAGAACCAACGATGGCAGTGGTGGTGCGTGTATCCCCAGTATCAAACTGGTTGAGGGTGTTCGCTATCTTCCCATTCACCCATGTCTCATCATCCTCAGCGGACTGTGCCCGGCGAGACTTCACAAACGGGATCACTAGGTCGGTCGCATCCTTGTAATCCCTCGCCTTCATAGCGGACGCCGTGTCATCACTTACATAGTGTCCGTGTCCGAGCATCCGGAACGCATCACCGACCGGAGAGCCGCCTCCAACCTCGCCGGAAGTTGCTTGCCCCTTCTTCCTGCCCTTCGCAGAATCCCCTCGCACGCTTTCGCCGACAGGTAGTAGCGGGTCGGGACATCCGGCTGCGGCTGAAGAATCAAAGACAGCGACGACGAACACGCGCCTCCGTCGCTGGGGGACTCCGAAGTGTTGCGCATCCAACACGGCCCACTCGACGACCAACGCCCCGCTTTCAGCCATTTGATCGAGGACTGCCCCGAAGTCAGCTCCACCGTTGGAACTGAACGCTCCGACCACATTCTCCCAGACGACCACTCTTGGAAAGGTATCTCCGGTTGCATCACGCATCTCCCTCACGATTCTCATCGCCTCGTAGAACAAACCTGACCTAGCACCATCCAACCCGGCACGCTTCCCTGCCACCGAAAGGTCTTGGCACGGGGATCCGAAGATCAGCACATCGACCGGCGGCAACTCAGCACCGTTCACCTCGCTCACATCCCACCACTTCGGCACCTCAGGCCAATGCCGGTTCAGAATGTTCTGACAGTTCTTATCCCACTCCACCTGAAACCGGCAGTCATACCCTGCCCGGTCAAACCCCATGTCAAACCCGCCAACCCCAGCGAACAGTGACCCATACGACGGCATCACTTCACCCCACACTTCGGGCATTGGATGACTTCACGGTTCACAACCAGAACCTCACCAGCATCCAGCGCGTCAATCGTCGCCTGCGTGTAGACCCAACCGTTGTTGTTGCAGGTCAAACACTTCGCCTTTGCCAGCGACGTGTCCTTACCCATCACTTCTTTGGCGATCCGTTCAATGTCAAACAGGGTAGGAAACTGTTTCATTGACTTGCATTTGGTCAGCATTTCGGTGCGACATTCCAATGGTGTTTCCATCAGCACTTCACTCCATGACCAGCCAGACTTCACCGTGTTGCGGGCGATGTTGGATTGTGGCCAGAATGAGCAGAGCCTGTCCACCATCAGTTCAATCTCAACACAGTTCATTACAGCCACCTCATCGAGATCAGTAGGAATGCGGTACCCCACGACGTAAGGATCAGAGCAGCCAGCAAACGGTCGTCAGCGGTCACGAGAACACCATCCCAAACCCGACGATACCCAGCCATAGGCCGACAACACAACCGAACCAGACACCTGCCACAAACCAGACATGTTCCGGCTTCCACGCATCCCGGCTCACAGCTCAATCCCCTGCTGGATGTGCAGACGGAGCCTGTCCACCGTGGCACTAGCCACAGCAAACTTTGCCTTCACCAAATCCAGTTCTGCATGAAGCGAACCGGACACATCCTTCGCATGATCCAACTGCTTGACCAGCCGTTCAATCACCCGATTCTTCAGGTCGAGCTGATCCATCAACAGTTCCTCCCGCTGCTTGCTTTCGTCTGACACGCTTGAACCTCCTCCGTTGTGTTCCCGTATATCCACCCCAAACGCCATAGGTGATGTGATTATCCACCGCATACGTCAGGCATTCCTTCTTCACTGGACATCCACCGCACAGCGTTTTGATGGCCTTCAACTTCAGAATGTTTGACGCCTGATCCTCCTTGTCTAGGAAGAACAGGTCTGTCGGTTCACCCTTGCACGCTGCCCGTTCAATCCACGACCTGTCCCTGTTGGACATGTAGCGGAGTGCCATCTCCAATGGGTCTGTCTGAATATCCTCCATGTCATCCTCCTCAGGCAGATCGTAGTTGTCGCCGGAGTAGTCCACAAATCAAGTCTATGTGGTCAGGGTAGAGGTGCGGTGGATTTGCACTGCTTCGCATACTCCTTACCCCACAGGCAAGGATCCCACGGACGCCACCCCGAATGCTGATACAGCCGGTATCCAGCCTTCAGGTTGGTGAGCGGATCAAACAGTGGTTCCTGCGAACAGATACCCATGTCAGTGCACAGCAACGCCCACTTGTTCCTCGACATGTCATAGTTCAGACCATTGACTTGAAGCAGCCCGGTGTCTGACCGGTTCCTTCGGCTGAACACACCAGTGATATTGCAGTTCGCATCCACACTGTCCCCACCCCGACGGTTCGGGCAGCCACCCGACTCACGCAGAATGATGTGGGCAAGCCGCACCCAAGTGTCCTCAGGCCAGCCTGCCTGCCGTGCCAGTATCGGAAGCCATGACACGTCGCCATGCCGGAACACAATCTCCGGGCGTAGCGGGTCAGTGGTTTCTGGCCCTGTGCGGGCAGGCAAAGCGGCGGGCACCAGATAGGTGTCCGGCTGTGGGGCGTGCACCGATTCGCTCCAAAAAGCGGTGGTGACTAGCCCCATAAGGGATGCGGTAACAATCCGCAGGGCTATGAGCATCGGTTCCTCCAAACCTTAGCAGTGACCACGGGCCTCGCCCCCATCCCTCAGCTTCGCGCAATGCCCACAGGGGATGGGGGAGGTCAGCTCCCGAACTAGGGTTTCGGGCACCCGTGCACTGACCTTACGTCTGTATAAGACTAACCAAATCTGCGAGGTCTTGCAACCCCAACAGTACGATTCCTTCAGAAGTTCCGTCCGGCATTGCAATCATTATGAATGGACGAATATCGCCGTGTGCTTTAGATGCTTCGGACTGTGCCCGTGCCGATGAGAACCGTGTCCAGATCGGCCCGACTTGTGCTCCGGCTTTCACTTCGACACGGAACATGCCACCCCAATGCTCCTCGTGCCGGGTGCCAGCCTTACCGGTAGCAGCCAGACCGAGTTTCTTGCGGGCACGTCGAGCCTTGTTGTCGCCTTTGGTGCGGTTCCGTTTGCCTCGGGCTACAGGATCGCCGCAGCCTTTGATGCGCCGGTTGCCGTCCCGTCCGGGTTTGCCGAGGGTGCCGAACTTGGGGCAGCCGTCAAGGTTGCATTTGTCTTGGTTGCCTTGACAGTCGCCTTTGCGTTCGTCGGTCACCTGCGTACGACCAGTGCCAATGCGATCAGGCCCACTGACACCATGACGGTGAAACACAGGTCACTCACCAAAAACCCCACGCTCAGCCTTCTCATAATGTGCAATCAGGGCTTCCGCATACTGCATGTTGCTGCACGCCAGAAACTCCCACGAACAGCCATGCTGTGACGGGTAACGCTGGAATGCTGCCTTGAACAGCCGCCAACGGAACCGCAACCCCGTCATCCCTTCGGTCGCCGTCACTCGCCCTGCTCCGTCTCATAGTACGGCTCCCACGGATCGTTCATCTTCGTCCAAATCATGCCGAGACAACCGAGGTATCCGGCAGCATCGGTCAGCGAATCCCAGTGCATCCGCCCATCGTCCATGTTGGTGCGCAACCGTGCCAGCTTGATGGACACCATGAACATGATGCCCTGCTCCAACGACAACCTGACCCCGGTGAGGGCGTGGAAGATGTCGGTCACCTTCGTGTAGTCCTCAGCCGGATGGGCGTAGGCAGCCTGCCGTGGGCCGGTGATGAGAGCGTAAGCGTCGAGCAGGACGTTGGCA
>Ga0315909_10006850_pt1 | contig 12809 bp, 11 predicted proteins | sample LakEriMetagenome_11_FD_203527 | JGI IMG/M metagenome (GOLD analysis project Ga0315909, IMG submission 203527) | Freshwater fungal communities from buoy surface, Lake Erie, Ohio, United States - Buoy 2 MA125 | ecosystem: Environmental > Aquatic > Freshwater > Lake | place: USA: Lake Erie, Ohio...
ATGTTACAACTTATACGGTGCCTGGAATCTGGGGGTTTGTTGCCCGCTCCGGGCGGGTCACTGTCCACACGGCAAGCAATGCGAGGCCAGCGAGTACTCCTGCCACCACGAAGGGCGCATCGACGGCGACCTGGTCGAACAGCAGGCCCGCAATCACGGGCCCTGCCACACGGCCGAGGGCGGTCACGCTCTGCTGGTACCCGAGTGCCTCGCCGCGGCGCTCCACCGGGGCTGCCTCGGTGACGAGAGCGGTTCCCGACGGCACCGCCACGCCCTGGCCGAACGCGATGAACGTCAGTGCCACGAAGAGCACCGGCCACGTGGAGGTTGACGCGAGAGTGAACATCCCGGCCGCGACCACGGCCAGGCCCGCACGCAGGAGGCGGCGCGAACCGAACGATGCGGTGAGGCGCCCGATGAACACTCCCTGCACGAGCACGAGCAGCACACCGACGAAGAGGAACACGAGTGCGGTGGATCCCTCGGTGAGCGAGAACGTCTCAGCACCCCACAGCGAGAAGGTGGCCTCGAAGCCCGCGAACCCGAGCGTGGAGAGCAGACCGACGGCGGCGTAACGGCGGAGGTCCGGCGTGAGAGCCGCGCGTGAGCCACGGGCGGGACGCTCCTCGCGAGCCTCGGGACGGGTCTCGGGAAGGCGTATGACCGCGGCGACGGCGTTGACCGCGGCGATCGTGCCGGCGACGTAGAACGGCACGTGAGGTCCACCGAGAGCGGCAAGACCGCCGAGCGCCGGGCCGACGACGAACCCGACCCCGAACGCCGCACCGAGCATGCCGAGCAGCTGGGCACGCCGCTCCGGAGGTGCGATGTCGGCGATCGCGCCCTGGGCGACGGCGACGCTCGCGCCGGAAGCACCGTCGATGATGCGCCCGAGGAACAGCACCCACAGGGCACCGGCGGCGCCAGTGACGAAGCACCCGACGGCCGTGCCGACGAGGGAGAAGATGATCACGGGCTTGCGCCCGACACGGTCGGAGACGCGCCCCAGCACGGGCGCGAAGACCATCTGCGCGAGCGAGAAGCTGGCGAAGAGCAGGCCGACCTGGAACCCGTTCGCACCGAACCGCTCCGCATAACGGCCGAGGATCGGCACGACGATGCCGAATCCCACCAGGTCGAGCGCGACGGTGGTCCAGATGGTCCAGAAGCCGGCCGGCATCGGCTGGCGCGTGCGCTCAGCCACGCCTGACCCTGGTGCCTTCCTTCGACGTCTCGACCACGTACCCGGCTGCCTGGAGCTCGTTGCGGATGGCGTCCGCCGTGGCGAAGTCCCTGGCGGCGCGCGCGGCATCGAGTTCCGCGGCGCGCGCGAGCACGGCCGCGTCGACGTCGCCGCCCGCGGAGAGCACCAGACCGAGCGCTGAGGTGATCGTCATCACGGCGGCACGCAACGCCCCGGCACGCGCGACATCACCGGCGTCGAGCGAGGCGTTCGCGGCCCGGACGGCATCGAAGACCGTCGCCATGGCGCCGGCGGTGTCCAGATCGTTGTCCATGGCGGAGACGAAGGAGGCGATGACCGCGGCATCCGGCTCGGTGTCAGGTACCCCCGCAGTGCGCGCCGCGAACGAGTCGAGGCCCGCGAGCGCGTTGACGCTGGCGTCGATGTTGTCCTGGCCCACGCGCACGGGGCTGCGGTAGTGCGACTGGAGGAGCAGCATGCGGTAGGCACGGGCGTCGTAGTGCTCGAGCAGGTCGAGCAGGTTCGCCACGTTGCCCAGGCTCTTCGACATCTTCTCGCCCTCGGCGTCGACGACGAAGCCGTTGTGCATCCAGTGGTTGGCGAACGCACGGCCGAGGGCGACGGCCTGCGCCCGCTCGTTCTCGTGGTGCGGGAAGCGCAGGTCGGCACCGCCGCAGTGCAGGTCGAAACCCTCGCCCAGCAGGTCGAGGCTCATCACCACGCACTCGCTGTGCCAACCCGGGCGGCCGTCGCCCCACGGCGATGGCCACGCCGGCTCGCCGGGCTTCGAGAACTTCCACAGCGCGAAGTCCGCGGGGTGCCTCTTCTCCCCCGCTCCCAGCACCTCGCGCTCGCCGCCGCCTGCGAGCATCTCGTCGAGGCTCTGGTGCGCGAGAAGGCCGTAGTCGGGCACCGACGGCACGTCCAGGTACACGCCGTCGGACGTGGGGTACGCGCGGCCGGCATCCACGAGGGTGCCGATCATGGCCACCATGGACTCCACGTACTCGGTGGCGTGCGGGACGTCGGTGGGGCGCAGCACACCGAGCTTCCCCATGGCCTCGAACCACACGTCCTCGCAGCGGCGCGTGATGTCCTGCCAGGGCCTGCCCTCGCGGTTGGCGCGGTCGATGATCTTGTCGTCGATGTCGGTGATGTTCGAGACCAGCCGCACCCGCAGGCCGGACCACTCCAGGTACCGGCGGAGGATGTCATAGACGAGGGTGGCGCGGCCGTGGCCGAGGTGGGGCGGGCCGTACACCGTGGGCCCGCAGAGATAGATGCTGACCGTGCCCGGCTCGCGCAGGGCGAGGGGCTTCACCGTCTGGGACGCGGTGTCATAGAGGTTCAGCACGGGTCAGAGCCTACGATTTGATTCCTATGTCCAGCGTCCCCGAGAAGCCCGCACTTGACGGAATCGAGTCCCGCTGGATCGCGAAGTGGGACGCCGACGGCACCTACTCGTTCGACCGCGGCGCCGTGCGCGGTGACGTGTTCGCCATCGACACTCCCCCTCCGACCGTCAGCGGCTCACTGCACATGGGTCACGTCTTCAGCTACACGCACACCGACACCGTCGCCCGGTTCTGGCGCATGCGCGGCAAGTCGGTCTTCTACCCGATGGGCTGGGACGACAACGGCCTGCCCACGGAGCGCCGGGTGCAGAACTTCTTCGGCGTCTCGTGCGACCCCTCGGTGCCGTACGAGGCCGGGTTCCAGCCGCCGTTCCGCGGCGACCCGCCGAAGGACCACCGTGCGGTGCCCGTGTCGAGGCCGAACTTCATCGAGCTGTGCGAGGAACTGACCGCCCAGGACGAGAAGGTCTTCGAGGACCTGTTCCGCCGGCTCGGGCTCTCCGTCGACTGGTCGCTTCTGTACGCCACGATCGACGAGCGCTCCCGGCGCGCGTCGCAGCGTGCCTTCCTCCGCAACCTGGCCCGCGGCGAGGCGTACACGCAGGAGGCCCCCACCCTCTGGGACGTCGACTTCCGCACCGCGGTCGCACAGGCAGAGCTGGAGGACCGCGAGCGGCCCGGCGCGTACCACACCGTCCACTTCGCCAAGTCGGACGGGTCCGGCAGGCTCACGATCGACACGACCCGACCCGAGCTGCTGCCCGCGTGCGTGGCGCTCGTGGCGCACCCCGACGACGACCGCTTCAAGCCGCACTTCGGCACCACCGTGCGCACGCCACTGTTCGGCGTGGAGGTGCCCGTGGTGGCCCACCCGCTCGCCCAGCCGGACAAGGGCACCGGGATCGCGATGATCTGCACCTTCGGCGACCTCACCGACGTGATCTGGTGGCGCGAGCTGCAGCTGCCCATGCGCGCGATCATCAGCCGTGACGGCCGGATAGTCGCCGATGCCCCCGACGGAATCTCCGGTGACGGCGCGCTCGCCGCGTACGCGCGTCTCGCCGGCAAGTCGGCGAAGCAGGCCCAGACCGAGATCGTCACCATGCTGCGCGAGTCGGGCGACATGGAGGGCGATCCGCGCCCCATCACCCACCCGGTCAAGTTCTACGAGAAGGGCGACCGTCCGCTCGAGATCGTGACCAGCCGCCAGTGGTACATCCGCAACGGCGGCCGCGACGAGGCTCTGCGCACCGAGCTGCTGGGCCGGGGCGCGCAGCTGCGCTGGCACCCGGACCACATGCACCACCGCTACGACAACTGGGTGCAGGGCCTGAACGGCGACTGGCTCATCAGCCGCCAGCGCTGGTTCGGCGTGCCCGTGCCGGTCTGGTACGCGCTCGACGCGGACGGCGAGGTGCTCCACGACGCGCCGCTCGTGCCCGAGGAGTCGCGCCTGCCCGTGGACCCCAGCACCGACGTGCCCGCCGGGTACGAGGAATCGCAGCGCGGCAAGCCGAACGGCTTCGTGGGCGACCCCGACGTGATGGACACCTGGGCGACCTCGTCGCTCACCCCGCAGATTGCCGGCAGGTGGGCCGACGACGACGATCTCTTCTCCCGCGTGTACCCCTACGACCTGCGCCCGCAGGGCCACGACATCATCCGCACGTGGCTGTTCAGCACGGTGGTCCGCTCGCACTTCGAGCACGGCAGGGCGCCGTGGGGCAACGCGGCGATGTCCGGGTGGATCCTCGACCCCGACCGCAAGAAGATGTCGAAGTCGAAGGGCAACGTGGTCACGCCGGTCGACCTCTTCGACAGCTACGGCAGCGACGCCGTGCGCTACTGGGCAGCCAACGCCCGGCCCGGCATCGACACGGCGTTCAGCGAGGAGCAGATGAAGGTCGGCCGCAAACTGGCCACGAAGCTGCTCAACGTCACGAAGTTCGTGCTCGGGTTCGGCGAGGCCGGCAGCGGCACGGTGCCGTCCCACCCGCTGGACGTCGCGATGCTCGGGCGGCTCGCATCGGTCGTCGACGAGGCGACCGCGGCATTCGAGAACTACGACTACGCACGCTCGCTCGAGCGCACGGAGTCGTTCTTCTGGTGGTTCTGCGACGACTACGTGGAGCTCGTGAAGAGCCGCGCGTACGCGACGCACGGCGAGGATGGCGCGGCATCTGCACGTGCGGCACTCTCCCGTGCGCTCTCTGCGATGCAGCGGTTGTTGGCACCCATTCTTCCGTTCGTCACCGAGGAGGTCTGGAGCTGGTGGCAGGAGGGTTCCGTGCACACGGCCGCGTGGCCCACCACGGACGAGCTCACTGCCGGCACGACGGCGGGCAATGTCGCGGGCGAAGAGCTCATCGAGTCCGTGTGCGGCACGTTGGCACTCATCCGCCGCGCGAAGACGGAGGCGAAGGTCAGCCAGCGCGCCGCGGTGGCAAGTGCCGTCGTCTCGGCCCCGGCCGCGACCATCGCGGCGGTGCGGGCCGGGTGGTCCGACATTGCCGACGCAGGTTCCGTCACGGATGCCGAGTTCGTGGAGCGCGACGGCGATCTCGCCGTCGCCGTCACGCTCGCAGACTGACAGGGGAAACCGACCGACAGCGTCGGCCGGTGCTGCCCGCCGACTTCACGACCGTCCCGCCTCGGGGCCGCCCACTACGGTGGAAGGGTCATGCCGGACCGCTCGGGACTTCCCCACCGCACCCTCCGCCAGCGACTCCTCTTCGGGGGGAACCTGGTGCTCGCCCTCGCCCTCGTGGTGTCGGGCTGCGGGATGCTGTTCGCCAACTGGAAACTGTCCAACCGCCAGGTCGTCACCATCGACACCGTCCCGGTGGAGGGCGACGGGAACCTCAACCTGCCCGAGGGCGACCTCTCCGCACGCAACTACCTGATCACCGGCTCCGACAACGACGCGTGCGTCGACCCTGACTCGCCGTACGCCGGCGGGTTCGGCAAGCGCACCGCGTACGGCGAGCGCAGCGACAGCATCATGGTCATCCGCGTGAACCCGAAGGACAACCAGGCCGCGATCCTCTCCTTCCCGCGGGACATGTGGGTCACACAGGCCGGCTCCAGCCGCAAGGGGCGCATCAACTCGAACTTCGACAAGAAGAACCCGAACCGCCTCGTGCGCACGATCACCGAGAACTTCGGCATCAAGATCGACCACTACGTGAACGTCGACTTCTGCACCTTCAAGGAGGTGGTGGACGCGGTCGGCGGCGTGCGCGTGCCGTTCACCTACAAGGCGCGTGACCGCAGGACGGGCTTCCAGGTGCTGCGCGCGCGGGTCTGCTACACGTTCCAGGGTGACCATGCGCTCGCGTACGTCCGCTCCCGCCACTACCGCTGGTTCGACCCGAAGACGGACAAGTGGACCAGCGACGGCTCCTCGGACTGGGGGCGCATCAGCCGCCAGCAAGACTTCACGAAGCGGATGATCAAGAAGGCACTCGACAAGGCCCGGACGAACCCCCGCGTCGCCACGAACATCCTGAACGCCGCCCTGCGCAACGTGATCACCGACGACAAGGTGACCCCGCTCCTGCTGCTGCAGCTCGGCCAGGCGATGCGCAACTTCGACGCGGACACGATGGGCAGCTACACGTTCCCCGGCACCGGCCAGCTCGTCGGCAAGGACGCCGTGATCGTGCCCGACTTCGAGGGAGAGGTGTCGAAGAAGATCCTGGCGGTGTTCCAGGGCAAGGCGAGGCTCGGCGGCAAGGTGGAGGGTGCCTCGGCGACCGCGCCCGCCGAGGCGTCCGATGCGTTGATGATCGTGTCCACCACGCTGGCGGCAGTGTCCAGCGCGTCCGCGGGTGCCGCCGCTCCCTCCGCGACCACTGTCCCCACCGGGCCGACGGTTCCCGCTGTTCCTTCCACTGCCCGGCCCGCGCCGACGACCACGCTCCCCCAGGTCACGATCGAGAACAACCGCCGCGGCGTCATCCCGCCCGACGACCCGAACTGCCAGTACTAGGTGCCCGCGCGGTCCGCGGCGCGTCTCACTCGAGCGCGCGTGCGAGTGCCTCGGGCACCTCGCTCGGCCCGCCGATGAGCACCAGCCGTGCGCCCACCCGGCCGGCGAGCGCTCGCGCCTCGTCGTGGTCGTCCACGGGTGCCACGATCACGAGTTCCTCGACCGCCGAGGCTGCCGACTCCACGTCGCCCTCGACCGTGGCGCGGCAGTCGCTCAGGAGCACTGCGACCCTCCGGCCGGCGCGCGAGCGGAGCAGCTGCTGGTTCGCCACCTTCAGCGCTCCCGCGAGATCGGTGGTGCCGAACCCGCGCAGCGTGAGCACGTCGTTCACGACCTTCTCCGCCGGCTTCGGCACGTCCTGCGACTTCGCCACCACCACGTCCTTGCCGAACGCGAGCACGCTGTAGTCGTCGGGGTTGCGGCTGGCCACCGCCGCGGCGGCGACAGCCGACGTCGCGAGCGGCTTGCCGCCCATCGAGCCGCTGCGGTCCACGAGGAGGCACAGCGCGGTGCCCGGCTTGCGCCAGCCGCGGATGCGCAGGCCCTGCTCGTCCGGTGCGACCCCGTGGCGCAGCTCGTTCAGTGCGTCGAGGCTCGCGTCGATGTCGATGTCACCCGCATCCGGCCTGTACGGCTGCTCCTCCATGCGGCCGATGCCGCGCGGGCGCGACCGCCCGCGGTTCGCGATGTCGATCATCAGGCGCCCGGCGAGCCGGCGCGCGAGGTCGCGCAGCTTCGGGTCCGTGGCACCGGTGAGGTCGGCGAGCATGCCGAGCATCTCGTCGGGGTTCTCCTGCATCTGCTCGTCCACGGCGGACTCGTCCAGCTCCCCCACCTCCGGTGAGACCTGCTCGAAGTTGTCGTGGCGCGCGAGGTCGCGCCGCGAGACCGTGCGCTTGCCTGCCTCGGCGACGGCCTGGTCCGCCTCGTCGCCTTCCTTCGTCAGTGGCTGCTGGTGCCCCGCGTCGGGGCCGGGGCTTTTCCCCCGCCGGACCCGCCGTCCGTGCGGGCGAACACCGACTCCCAGATCTCCGTGATGATGTCCTCGGCGGTCCGCGACCCACCCTCGCGCACGCGGACCCTCCCGGAGAGGGCCACGAGCGCGGCATCGAGTGACACGGCCGGGTCCGCGACCGGCCTGCCGCGCAGCGACGCGAGCGACTGGACGACCATCGCGAAGTCCACGGCACCGCGCACGGAGGACCCGACGCGCAGGTCGGGGTGCGTGCGGGTGGCACGCGTGACCTCCACGACCATGTCCTTGAACTCGCGCGTGAGCGGATTCTCGCCCAGGGCACGCTCCACGATCGCGAGCTCGTCGGCGGCGGGCTGGTACGACATCGCCACGCGGCACACGCGGTCGTAGACGGCACCGGAGATGCGCGCGGTGCCGACGGCGTCGAACGGGTTCATCGCGGCGACCAGGCGGAAGCCGGGGGCGGCCTGCACGCGGCCGAGGCGCGGCACGGTGATCTCCCCCTCGCTCATCACGGTGATGAGCACGTTCAGCGTCTCCTCGGGGATGCGGTTGATCTCCTCCACGTACAGGAGCGAGCCCTCGCGCAGCGCGGTGACGAGCGGGCCGTCCACGAACACGTCCGCGCCGTACCCCTCGTTCAGCACGCGGGCAGGGTCGAAGTGGCCGACGAGGCGCGCGGGGGTCAGCTCCGCGTTGCCCTCCACGAACTCGAAGCCGATGCCGAGCCCGGTCGACACGGCGCGCAGCAACGTGGACTTGCCCGTGCCGGGCGGGCCCTCCAGGAGCACGTGGCGGTTCGCCGCGAGCGCGGCGACGACGAGCTCCAGTTCCCTGGTGCGTCCGACGACTGCGGAACCGAGCGAGCCGAGCAGACCCGCGTGGTCAGTCATTCACGATGATGCCGCGGATGTTCTCCCCGTCGCGCATCGCCCGGTAGCCCTCGTTGATCTCGTCGAGGGTGTATCGCTTCGTGATGAGCTCGTCCAGCTTCAGCTGGCCGGCGCGGTACATGTCGAGCAGCGCGGGGATGTCGGCACGCGGGTTGAGGCTGCCGAAGATGGTGCCCTTGACCTCCTTGTTCCACATCGCCAGCTGGAAAAGGTTCATCTTCACGTCGTTCTCGGTCATCGGCGAGATGGCGGTGACCACGCAGGTGCCGCCCTTGCCCACGAGGGCCATGGCCTCCTCCATCATGTCGCCGTGCAGCACGCCGGGGGTCATGATGACGCGGTCGGCCATCTCGCCCCAGGTGATCTCGTTCACCGACTGCATGGCCTCCGCCATGGAGGCGAAGGTGTGCGTGGCGCCCATCTCCATGGCCTTCTCGCGCTTGAACTCGACCGGGTCGATCGCGATGATGCGCTTCGCACCCGCCATGCGGGCACCCTGCACGGCGTTGATGCCGATGCCGCCGATGCCGACGACCACGACGGTGTCCCCGGGCTGCGTGTCGGCGCGCTTGGTGGCGGAGCCCCAGCCCGTCGCCACGCCGCAGGACACGAGTGCGACCGCGTCGAGCGGAAGGTCGGGCTCCACCTTGATGAGCGACGCCTCGGCGACGCACGCGTACTCGCTGAACGTGCCGAGCTTGGCCATCATCGTGACGGGCGTGCCGTCCTTGTCGAAGTGGCGCGGCGTGCCGTCCGTGATCATGTGGCCCATCAGCGTGCCGGCGCCGAAGTTGCAGAGGTTCTGGCGCCCCGTGGAGCAGTAGCGGCAGCGGCCGCAGGAGGGCACGAAGCTGGCCGAGACGTGGTCACCCGGCTTCACCGAGGTGACGCCCGGGCCGACCTCCATGACGATGCCGGCGCCCTCGTGGCCGCCGATGAAGGGGAAGAACTTCGCCCCCATGAGATCGAGCAGGTCCTGCGGCGGCACCATGTCGCCGGTGACGAAGTGCTCGTCACTGTGGCACATGCCGGCGACCTTCCAGTTCACGAGGACCTCCCCCGCCTTCGGCGGGTCCACGGTGATCTCCTCGATCTGCCATGCCTGGTCGATGCCCCTCAGGACTGCTGCGCGTGACTTCATGTTGTTCCCCTGTGTTCTCTGCTTGTTCCGGTCGTCTGCTTCCGGCGTCCTACGAGTACACCAGCACGCCGCGGATGTTCTTGCCGTCGCGCATGTCCTGGTAGCCCTCGTTGATGCCCTCGAGCGGGTAGGTCTTCGTGATGAGGCCGTCGAGGTCGAACTTGCCCTCGCGCCACAGGCCGAGGAGCTTCGGGATGTCGGCGCGCGGGTTGCCCGAGCCGAACAGCGAGCCGACCAGCTGCTTCTCCATGAGAGTGAGGTCGAGCAGGCTGATGCCGGCTCCGGACGTCTCCATCGCGGGGTGGATGTTCGTGACGACCACGCGCCCGCGCTTCGCGGTGAGCGCCATCGCCTCGCCGAGCACGGAACCGTCGCCGACGCCCATGGTCATGATGACCTTGTCCGCCATGGTCCCCCAGGAGAGCTGCTGGACCAGGCCGAACGCCTCCGCCATCGAGCTTGCCGTGTGGGTGGCACCGAACTCCATGGCCTTCTCGCGCTTGAACTCGACCGGGTCGATCGCGATGATGCGCTTGGCGCCGGCGAGCTTCGCGCCCTGCACCGCGTTCGCACCGATGCCGCCGATGCCGACGACGCACACCGTGTCACCCGGCGCGACGTCAGCCGCGTAGACCGACGAACCCCAGCCCGTGATGACGCCGCACCCGAGCAGGCACGCCTTCTCGAGCGGGATGTCGTTGTCGACCTTGATGCACGAGGCCTCGTTCACCACCGTGTGGTGGGCGAACGTCCCGAGCATGCACATGAGACTGAGGTCCTTGCCCTTGGCGTGGTGGCGCGACGTGCCGTCTGCGATCTGGAGACCGAGGCCCATCGCGGCACCGAGGTCACAGAGGTTCTGGTGGCCGTTCGAGCAGCTCGGGCACTTGCCGCACGACGGGATGAACCCGAAGATCACGTGGTCACCCGGCTGCAGCCAGGTCACGCCGGGGCCGACCTCCTGCACGATGCCGGCACCCTCGTGGCCGCCGATGACGGGGATGTTGGCGGGAAGGTCGCCAGTGACGAGGTGCTCGTCGGAGTGGCACATCCCTGACGCCACCATCTTCACGAGGACCTCCCCGGCCTTCGGCGGGTCGAGCTCGATCTCCTCGATGCTCCACGGAGCGTTGACTTCCCAGAGAACGGCGGCCTTGGTCTTCATGTGAAGCTCCCCCTTCGGCGCGGCACGGTGCCACGGCACCCCGAGACTAGTTCTGCCCGCCGGAGGGGCACCAACGGAGGAACCGTGGCTACTGTGTCAGGCATGGACCAGGACAACACCAAGGCCACCGAGCCGCAGACGGCAGGTTCCGAGACCGCAGAGGGCTCGGACATCGTCGAGGAACTGCTCGTCGAGGAGATCTCCATCGACGGCATGTGCGGCGTCTACTGAGCCGACCCGGACAGGTCATGCCCGCCACCCTCGAGTCCGCGTGCTCCCTGCACCCCCAGGTGGCCATCAGACCCGAACCTTTCGGCGCCCTCGCGTACCACTACGGCAACCGGAGGCTCGTCTTCCTGCGCCATCCCGACGTCGTGCGGGTCGTCGAGTCGCTCTCCGGCCACGCGTCGCTGCGCGACGCCCTCGTGGCGAACGGGATCGAGGAGACCCGCTGGCCGTCGTTCGTGAGGGCAATCGACTCGCTCACCGCATCGGAGATCATCAATGTCGGCTGAGACGCTCGTCGAGCAGATGAAGGGCGGGCTCGACGCCCCCATCTGCCTCACGTGGGAACTGACGTACGCGTGCAACCTGGAGTGCGTGCACTGCCTCAGCAGCAGCGGCCGGCGCGACCCGCGGGAGCTCACCACCGAGCAGTGCATCGCCGTTCTGGACGAGCTGCGCGAACTGCAGGTGTTCTACATCAACATCGGGGGCGGCGAGCCCATGGTGCGCCGCGACTTCTTCGAGATCATCGAGCACGCGGTGTCGAACGGGATCGGCGTGAAGTTCTCCACCAACGGTGCCTTCATCGATGCTGCGAACGCACGGCGGCTCGCCGCGATGGACTACCTGGACATCCAGATCAGTCTTGACGGCGTCGATGCCGCCACCAACGACCCGATCCGCGGCGAGGGGTCATGGCGCACGGCCGTCACGGCCATGGACAACCTGCGCGACGCGGGGTTCGGCCAGTTCAAGATCTCCGTCGTCGTCACCCGCCACAACGTGGACCAGCTGGACGCCTTCAAGGAGCTCGCCGACTCGTACGGCGCGCAGCTGCGCATCACGCGCCTGCGGCCCGCCGGGCGTGGCGCCGACTCGTGGCACGAGCTTCACCCCACGAACGCCCAGCAGCGCCAGATCTACGAATGGCTGCTGCGCCACGGCGAGAACGTGCTCACCGGCGACTCCTTCTTCCACCTGAACGCCCTGGGCGAGTCGCTCCCCGGCCTGAACATGTGCGGGGCGGGGCGCGTGGTCAACCTGATCGACCCGATCGGCGACGTGTATGCGTGCCCCTTCGTCATCCACGACGACTTCAAGGCCGGCAACGTGCTCGACGAGGGCGGGTTCACCAGGGTGTGGCGCGAGAGCGACCTGTTCCTCTCGCTGCGCGAGCCGCAGAGCGCGGGTGCCTGTGCCTCGTGCGGCGCCTTCGACGCCTGCCAGGGCGGCTGCATGGCCGCCAAGTTCTTCACTGGCCTGCCCCTCGACGGCCCGGACCCGGAGTGCGTCGGCGGGGACGGCGAGAAGCTGCTCGCCTCCGTGCCGGTCAGCCTCGCGCCGAGGCCCTCGCAGGACCACTCGAAGCCCGCTCGCGGCCGCATCCCGGTCAGGGCCGGCGGGGGCAACTGACGTGGGCGCGGCAGGAACCGTCATCGCGGTCGTCGTCGCCTATCTCTGCGGCACCATCCCCACGGCCATCGTCGTCGCACGCTCGAAGGGCATCGACATCACGACCTTCGGCTCGGGGAACCCCGGGGCGAGCAACGTCGGGCGGGCGCTCGGCACGAAGTACTTCGTGCTCGTCATGGTCATCGACGCGGCGAAGGGTGCCGTGCCCACGGCCCTCGTCCTCGGTGACCGTCCCGTCGCCTACGCATGCGGGGCGGCGGCCATCATCGGCCACGTCTTCCCCGCGACCCGCAGGTTCCGGGGGGGCAAGGGGATCGCCACGGGCGGCGGCGTGGTCCTCGCCCTCCAGCCGCTGGTGATGCTCGCCGCGTTCGTCACGTGGATGGCCGTCATGAAGGTCTCGCGGAAGGCCTCGGTCGCGTCGATCACCGCGGTGCCGGTGGTCG
>Ga0315909_10006856_pt1 | contig 12802 bp, 10 predicted proteins | sample LakEriMetagenome_11_FD_203527 | JGI IMG/M metagenome (GOLD analysis project Ga0315909, IMG submission 203527) | Freshwater fungal communities from buoy surface, Lake Erie, Ohio, United States - Buoy 2 MA125 | ecosystem: Environmental > Aquatic > Freshwater > Lake | place: USA: Lake Erie, Ohio...
CGATCCTGAATTCGCCGCACCCGGGCGTCGTGTCGCTGCTCTTCGCGGACGGCAGTGTCCAACTTGTCTCAGAGAGCATCGACATCGACACGCTCCGCCGGCTTTCATCGGCGACCGACGGCCAGCATGTCGCATTGAATCAGTGACGATCGCCGATCGCAGCGACGCGGCGTTCCACTCGCCCATCCTCCATGCACACGCTGTACTACATATGTGCTGAGTTGCTTCGGTCGCTGTCGACCGCACGTGCGGCGGACGCCGGGTCTGCAACCGCCGCCAGACGAATCGTCATCGCCATGTTCGGTGCCCTCGCCCTGTGCGCCGTCGCGTTCGGCATTTCGCTCTTCCGAGCCGATGCCGGCACGACCCGATGGGCGGCCGTCGCAGGGTACGTCCTCTCCAAGGACGGTGCGCCCATACAGGGAATTCGAGTCTCCTTCTTGAACGAGGCGTCGGGCGTCGGGGCATCGGCGGAGACCAGCGCCGCCGGGTACTACCGACTGCGAGGCGTCTTGCCTGGTGAGTACGTCGTCTCGCTCCAGCCGATCATGCCGCCGAGCAACGCGATGCCCACGGCCGAGCAGGCCGCAGCCGCACGCGCGGCCATCTCGAACGTGGTCCCGGAGCAGTACCATGACTTTGCGACGAGCACGCTGCGTGCAGGAATCGTCACCGGCCGAAACACCTTCACCGTCGACTTGAGGAAGCCGCCCTGACGGCGTGCACGGCGACAGCGAGGAGACGTTTGCCGCACCCGAGCAGGTGCTCCACGAACGTCGGATGTGCCCTCGCGACCGCCGGTCACACCGGCGTGAGCGGCGGGCGGCCGGCGAAGTGGGCCGCGAGGTTGTCGACCACGAGCCGGGCCATCGCCTGCCGTGTCTCCTCGGTCGCGCTGGCCACGTGCGGCAGGAGCACCAACCGCTCGCAGGACAGAAGCGCTGCCGGCACCCGCGGCTCGTCGGCGTAGACGTCGAGCCCCGCCGAGCGGATCGCCCCCGCCTCGACCGCGGCCACGAGCGCATCCTCGTCCACCACGCTGCCCCGCGCGATGTTCACGAGCGTGCCCTCGGGCCCGAGCGCCGCGAGCACGGCGGCATCGACCAAGCCGCGCGTTTCCGGCCCGCCCGGGCAGGCCACGATGAGAAAGTCGCTCGCCGCCGCCAGCGCCTTCACGTCGCCGCAATACTCCCACGGCAGCGGCTGCCGCTGCCGGCCGTGGTAGGCGATCCGCATGCCGAAGGCCTCGAGCCGCGTCGCGATCGCCTTGCCGATCCGGCCGAGCCCGAGGATGCCCGCCGTGCGGCCGCGGATCGCGTGCGCCAGCGGCATCGGGCCGCTCGCCCACCGGCCGGCCCGCAGGAACCGCTCGGCCTCGCCCAGCCGCCGGCCGGTCAAAAGCACCAGCGCCACCGCCAGGTCGGCCACGTCGTCGGTGAGCACGTCGGGCGTGTTCGTGACGTGGATGCCGCGGCGGCGGCAGGCGTCGACCGCCACGCCGTCGTAGCCCACCGCCATCAGGCTCACGATCTCCAGCCGCGGCAGACGGTCGATCAGGTCCGCGCCGATCGTCACGCCGCCGGTCGCCACCACCGCCCGCACGTCGCCGCTCCGGGCGGGGAGCGCGTCGAGGCCGACGACGTCGTAGGCGGCCGCGAGCGGCTCCCGCAGGAAGCCGGGCACGGGCGAGGCGAGCAGGAGCGTGGGGCGGTGCGGCGTCATGATCACGCGCGTGGCGTCACGCCCACGGGCTCTTCCAGTCGCCCCAGGCCTCCAGATACCTGGCCAGGCCGGGGCACGTCGCGGCCTGCCCGTCGATCCACTCGCGGGCCGACTCGATGAGCGCGTGCTCGCGCTTGAGGTCGATGTCCCCGGCGAGCACCCGCGACCGCAGGAAGATGAAGTAGGTGTCGAGCACGTCACCGCGGCAGTAGTCGTGGATCTCGGCCGCCTTCCCGGCGTCCCACAGGTCCTGGACCATGTGGCCGGCCACCTCCATCTTGCCCGGCTTGCCGATCAGGTTCGCGGCGAGCGAGAGGCCGCCGTTGAACCGGCTGGCGCCGTTGTTGGTGAGCCACTCGTGCAGGTCGAGGTGGGCCGCCATGTTGTAGCGGTACCGCGGCTGGTCGAAGCTGCGGGCATCCTCGGCGAACCAGTCGGCGATCTGGATCCCGTAGCGGAACGCGCAGAGTTCCAACAGCGGCATGTCGAAGCCGCGGCCGTTGAACGTCACGAGCGTCGGCCGGCCGTACTTCCGCCAGCCCTCCCAGAAGCGCCGCACGATCTCGTGCGGCCGCGACTGGTCCTCGTCGAGCGCGACGAGATCGATCAGCTGGAAGTCGCGGGCCACCTTGGCGATGACCAGCGACACCGGCAGCTGGAACGTGTAGGGGATGAAGTCCTTGCCGCTCTCCGCCAGCAGCTCCTGGCGATACTTCGCGATCGCCGCGGGCGGCGCGAGCTTCTCCCCCGGATACTTCAGCCGCGACACGAGCGCGCCGTCGGCCACGCTCTCGATGTCGAACACCAGGTAGGCCGGGTCGGTCTTGGCCATGCCAGTCCTCACCGCCGCGCCAGCGGATGCTTCAGCGGCAGCCAGGCGCCGTCCGCCTGGCTCGACGCCACCGACTGCTCGATGAAGTACATCCCCTCCACGCCGTCGCGGATGTTGGGGTAGACGGTGTCGATCCGTTCGAACGGCTTGCCCGTCGCCGCCAGCTCCATCGCGTCGAAGGCGGAGCGGTAGACGTTGGCGAACGCCTCGAAGAAGGCCTCCGGGTGGCCCGAGGGCAGCCGGCAGGAGGCCTTCGCCAGCGGCAGCGTGAAGGGGGCGTTGGGGTCGCGGGTGTAGACGGCGTGCGGATGGCCGTTCTTCCGGACGAAGAGCCGGTTGGGAACCTCCTGGTGCCACTCGAGGCTGGCCTTCGTGCCGTCGATCTGGATCCGCAGGTCGTTCTCTCGGCCGTGGCTGATCTGCGAGGCCGTCACGGTGCCCAGCGCCCCGTTCTCGTAGCGGATCACCGCATGGCCGTAGTCGTCGAGCGGCCGCGGCGGCACGAACACCTTCAGGTGCGCGCTGATCTTCTCGGGGAGCAGCCCCGTCATCGACCGGCCCAGGTTGTAGGCGTGGGTGCCGATGTCGCCGAAGCAGCCGGCGGCGCCGCTCTTGGTCGGGTCGGTCCGCCACGCCGCCTGCTTCTGTCCCTCGCTCTCGAGCCTGGTCCGGAGCCAGCCCTGGATGTATTCGGCGCGGATGGCCTGGATCTCGCCCAGTTCGCCGGAGAGGGCCATCTCTCGCGCCTGCCGCACGAGCGGGTAGCCGGTGTAGTTGTGCGTCACGGCGAAGACCGACTTCGACTTCTCGACGACCGCCGCCAGCTCCTCGGCTTCTTTGAGCGTGAGCGTGAGCGGCTTGTCGCAGACGACGTGGAGGCCGGCCTCGACCGCCGCCTTCGCGACGGGAAAGTGCATGTGGTTGGGGGTGGCGATCGAGACGAAGTCGATTCGCCTGTCGGCGGGCAGGGCCCGCTCGCGGTCGAACATCTCCTGGTAGGAGCCGTAGGCCCGCGCCGGGTCGATGTCGTAGTCGGCGGCGCTGGCCTTCGCCCGCGCAGGATCGCTCGAGAGGGCGCCGGCCACGAGCGCCGCCCGGTTGTCGAGCACGGCCGCCGTCACGTGCACGCGGCCGATGAACGAGCCCTGGCCACCCCCCACGATCCCCATCCGCAGCTTCCTGCCCAGCGCGCCGTTGGTGGCCATCTCCGCGATCCTTTCTTCTGGTGAGCGACGCCGAAGGTCTCTCGGCCGCGCGGGCCGCCGCGCGTCCCCGAAACGAACGGCGGGATTCGGCGCCCGCCGCCGCGCGAACTGTATCACATGGCGGCGCCGGCCCCCAGCCTCGCCGGGGATGCCGCGGCGGCCGCGCGGCCGCCGCCGGTTGCCACCCCGCGCAGCCGCACCCTACGATTGCGGCCACGGGCGATTGTCCGCGGAGCCGGGCCTGCCGCGCTCCTTCCGGATGCCCCGCCCGTCACGCCAGCGAGCGAGCCACCATGGGATTCTCAGATCGCGGCTACTTCCGCGACCGCGGCCAGCCCTTCATGGCCGACTGGACGGCCGTCCTCACGATCATGGTCGTGAACATCGGCCTGTGGGTGGCGAACCTCGTGGCCGCGGGGTCGCCCCCGATCAGCGACTTCCTCGCGCTGCAGGGAGACCTCCCGCGACACCTGCTCAAGGTCTGGGAGCTCGTCACCTACGGCTTCGTCCACTCGTCGGTCGATCCCTGGCACCTGATCGGCAACATGCTCGGGCTCTGGTTCTTCGGCAGGATCGTCGAGGACATCCTCGGCCGGGGCGAGTTCTACCGGTTCTATTTCACCGCCATCGTGCTCGCCGGACTGGCCTGGCTGGCCAGCGTGCAGATCGGCGCGCGCGGCGGCGCCGCGGCGTCGCTCGTCGGGGCCAGCGGCGCGATCATGGCGATCCTGGCGGTCTTCATCTGGAACTACCCGCGGGAGACGGTCTACATCTGGGGAGTGCTGCCGGTGCCGGCCTGGGCCCTCGGCCTGCTCCTGATCGTGTTCGACGTGCAGGGGGCGGCCGACCGGGGAGCCCACGTGGCCCACGTGGCCCACATCGCCGGCGCGATCTTCGGCCTCTGCTACGCCTGGCGGGGCTGGAACCTCTCCCGGCTCGGCGACCTGCGGGGCTGGCTGGCACGGCCGCGGACCCGGATGCGGGTCGTCCGACCGGACGACGACTCGGACGGCCCCGCCCGCGGCGGCGGCGTCGCCGACGACGAGGCGCTCCAGGATGCGGTCGATCGCATCCTCGAGAAGATCAGCCGCTCCGGCGAGGCGAGCCTCACGCAGTCGGAGCGCGACACGCTCACGCAGGCCAGCCGCCGTCTCAAGGAGCGGATGCGGTAGGCGGCGGGCTCACCGCACGGCGGCCGCCGGCGCCGCGGCCGTGCGGAGCGCCGGCCGGCACTGCAGCCGCAGCCGATCGATGGCGGCGGCCAGTTCGCGGAATTCGAGCTCGTCGAGGTGGCCGTTCTGCACGCTGTGGATCTGGCCGTTGGCGTCGAGCACCGCCACGTTCGGCTCGCCCGGCGCCATCCCGAAGACGCGGTTCATCTCGTCGTCGAAGTCGAGCCAGACCGACACGTGCGGCGAATCGGTCCGCATCCGCGACCGGGCCACCGTCTGCAGCGGCTTGGGCACCTCCGGCATGCAGGCCACGGGGATCACGCGGACGTCGGGCGCCCGCACGCCGGCCGGCCAGCCGGGCAGCCCGCGCACGGGCTGCTTCGACCATTCCGTCGCCGGCACCTGCTCCGCGGTCGGGTGGAAGAAGACGTGCAGCCTGCGGCCCAGTTCCAGGGCGGCGTCGGCCCCCTTCCGCTCGGCGTAGACGAGCACGACGACGTCGCCCCGAAACGCCCCCGTCTCGTGGCGGCTGCGAAACTGGTCCTCCATCACGATGTTGACGGCGCGGCCGGGCGGCTGCGCCGACGCCGGGGCCGCCGCGGCCAGCAGCGACAGCAGCAGGAGGGGCAGGCGGCGAGGGGCTCTTGGTCGCATGGGATCACTTTCGCGAGTGGGGATCGATCTGGGGGCGACGTCGTGACGAGTGCGGGCGGGATCACGCGGCCCGCCGCCGGCGGCCCGCCGCGAACGGCACGGTCTCCGCGGTGGCCTCCGGCTCGCCGTCCGCCGTGTCGTCGTCGGCATCCGTCTCCGCGTCGTCGTCCTCTGCCCTGGCGGGACCGAGGATCGACAGCACGGCCGGCAGGAAGACGAGGGAAGTGATCGTGCAGGTGGTCACGCCCAGGGTCAGCACGCGGCCCAGGCTCTCCAGCCCGCGGTGGCTCGCCACCATCAGGGCGCCGAAGCCGAGGATCGTGGTGAGGGCGTCGACGAGCACCGAGTTGGCGGTCGAGGCGCTGATGCGGTAGGGGCCCGGCCGCTCCAGCGAGTCGTGCACGATGTGCACGCCGTAGTCGACGGCGATTCCCAGGATCAACGGGATGCCGATCAGGTTGGCGGGGTTCAAGTCGATGCCCACGAGCCCCATCAGCCCCAGGGTCTGCGCCATGCCCAGGGCCAGCGGCAGGGCCGCCAGCAGGCTCAGGCGGATGCTGCGGAAGTCGAGCCACAGCACGGCGAGGATCACGACGAGCGAGTAGATCGCCGCCTGCTCGTAGCTCCGCTTCATCTCCAGCGACGCTTCGTAGGCCTGCAGCGGGTTGCCGGTGGCCCGCGGATCGACGCCGCGGACGTCCTTCACGAACCGCTTGAGCGACTCGAAGTTCCAGATGTCGCCCCGGCCGTAGATCTTGAGGAGGTGCCGGCCGTTCTGGCCGACGAAGCGGTCGACGAGGCTCGGCGGCAGGTCGTCGAGGGCGGGGGGCTCGGGGTTGGCGACGGCGGCCAGCGCGTGCAGCCGCGAGAGCAGGTCGCCGGCCGACCGCTGCTGGAAGGCGGTCAGCGACTGGAAGCACTCGTTGGGCCCCATGCGCCGGAGCATCTCGCGCGACCGCTCGAGGTGCCAGGCGGTCCGCAGCCCGCCGGGCCGCTTCGCCGCCTCGCCCTGCGCCCAGCCGAGCGTCTCGCCGAGGCCGTCGAGCCGGTCGATCGGGATCTCCGGCGGCCGCTCCGGCAGCGTGGCGAGCCGGGCCTGGATCCGCTCGATGAGCGGCCGCTTCAGCTCCTCGTCTACCGGCAGGAGCGAGGCGATCTCGTCCACCCGCTCCACCGTGGGCAGCTGCGTGAGCCGCTCCTTGCGGGCCAGGAGCTCCTCGCGCGAGTCTGCGATCGACAGCGCGTACCAGACGCTCTGGTCGCACTCGGTGAGGAGCTTCTTCTCGACCGCCACGCTCTCCAGGTCCTCGGCCTGCATGTTGAGCAGGTTGTGGTCGTAGTCGAGCTCGTGGATGCCGGACGCCACGGCCATCGTGGCCGCCATCGCCGCCAGCGCCACGAACCGTGGATGCCGCGCCACCGGGGCGAGCCACTCGTGCACCGGCACCGGCGTGGGGATGCGGCCGCCCAGCGGTCCGCGGTCGACGAGGGCGAGCACGGCGGGCAGCACCAGCAGCTCCGCCGCGCAGCACAGCAGGATGCCGCCGCCGGCGATCATGCCCAGCTCCGCCACGCCGACGAAGCTCGTCAGCGCCGCGGAGAAGAAGGCCACCGCCGTCGTGATGGCGCCGGTGAGGATGCCGGGCCCGACCGACGCGCTGGTGTCGAGGAGGGCGTCGTCGCAGCCGAGACCCTGCCGCCGCAATTCCAGGTAGCGGCCGACGTAGTAGGTGCCGTAGTCGATGCCGACGCCGATCAGCGTGACGGTGAAGGTCACGCTCAGGATGTTGAGGTGGCCGACGCTGACGGTGGCCCAGGCGAACGCCCACGCCATGCCCACGACGAGCACGCCGTTGGCCATGAGGGCGTGCCGCACGCCGCCGAAGCCGGCGACGATCACGATCACGACCGCCACGAGCGAGAGTCCGCTCGCCCACATCATCGACTGCTGGCTCGTCCGCATCTCGTCGTCTTCCATCACCGGCAGGCCGGTGAGGCCGATCGACACGTCCGCGTGGCGGCCGCCGACGAGCCGGATGAGCCGCCGCAGCTCGTCGGTGGAGGCCGACGCCCCGGCGAACCCGGTCTCCGACTTCGCCAGCCGCAGCAGCACGAAACCGAGCCGCCCGTCCTTCGCGAGCAGGTGCTCGCTGGAGAGGTCGCGGAGCGTGGAGAGCGATTCGGGCATGCGCGGCCAGGGTGAGACGTAGGCCGACTGGCCCTCGATCGCCTCCCGGCGGCCCGCCTCGAGCCCCGCCAGCAGGCTCTCGCTGTAGCGTTCGAGCGCGGCCAGCGGCGGCTCCTGCGTCGCGCCGGCCGGCTGCGCGCCGGCCACGACCTGGCCGGCGAGCCCGCCGACCATGTTCGTCACCTTGAGGTGCGCCCAGCCGCCCTCGAGGATCGGCTGCGTGCGCTCGATGAACCGGTCGATCTCCGCGAGGTCCGCCGGCGACAGGTAGTGCAGCCCCTTGGAGCGGATCTTCGAGAGGTCGACCTCGTGCAGGACCGACCGGAACCGTTCGCCGTCCCGGGCCACCTCCTGCGAGAGCTCGCGCAGCACGGCCACCACGCGGTCGCGCGACGGTCCCTCGACGACGACGACCGCGTCGTCGTCCTCGCCGAACTCCCGGATGTAGTCGATCCACAGCTTGTTGTAGTCGCTCTCGGGATCGAGCAGATCGACACGGCTCACCTTGTACCCGAGCGACTGCGCCGTCCATGCGCCGGCCGCCACCGCCGACACGACGGCCACGAGCACGATCAGCGCGGGAGCCCGCAGGCACAGCCGCGTCCATGCGACCAGCGCGCGGCCCAACAGGCTCGGGTGCGGATGCGCACCAGGGTCCGCGGCGGCGTCGGCCGCACCGTCCGCGGGATCGTGTCGTCGCAGCATCGAATCGGGTTCCTCGGGGCCGCCCGCAGGTCGCGGGGGGCGGAAAGGTAGCGAACCTGCGGCGGCGGACCAACAGGTCCTTTTGACCGGCCCCGCGACGCTGGCAAGGTGGGCAAACCGTCCGGATTTTCCGGCGGAATCATTGGTTCGCAGGGACGCTCCAGGCCGAAAATCCCTCCAGGCCGGATGGTCCGCGGCGACGTGGTCTCATCCGGGTGAGGGCTCGAGTCAGGGGGGAACAGCATGACGAGTGCGCGCACGTGGATGGTGCTGACCGCCGCAGCGGTGTCGCTGGCGGGGGCGGTGCGGGCCGGGGGAGCGGTCGCCGAGATGTCGGCCGCCGAGGCGGAGGCGGCGGCGGCCGCTGCGACCCGGATCGACTACGGCTCGTCGAGCCGTGAGACCCGCCGCAGGGCCGTCGAGTCCCTGCCGCTGGACCGGATCGCGGAGCCGCAGCGCAAGGCGGTGGCGGCCTGCCTGAAATCGGCGACGCTCTACCGGCGGTTGCCGGTCGAGACGGTGGTCTGCGACGCCGACCTGCTCGACTTCGCGCTCGAAAAGCCCGAGGCCATCGTCGACATCTGGCAGGTGCTCGGCATCAGCCGGCTCGCGCTCGATCCCGCCGGACCGGGCCAGTGGCGGCTCAGCGACGGCTACGGAACCGTCGGCGTGCTGCGGCTGGTGCATGCGGAGCGGCACGGCCGCGGCGGCCTGCTCGTGTTCCACGGAAAGGGCGCCTACACCGGCCCGCTCTCGCCGAAGAACCTCACCGGCAGCTGCGTGCTGCTGGTGCGGCACAGCCCGGCGATGCCGGCGGTCGACGGCCGCGAGCGGCAGACGATCCAGATCGATTCCTTCCTCGACGTCGACGGCGTCGGCCTGGAGATCGTCACGCGCACGCTCCAGCCGCTGATCGTCCGCTCCGCGGCGTCGAACCTGCACGAGATCTGCCTCTTCATGTCGACGCTGTCGGCCTCGGCCCGCAGCAATCCCGAGGGCGTGGCGCAGCTGGCGGCCCGGCTGCCGCAGACGCAGCCGGCCGACCGGCAGGCGCTCGCGGCGATCGCGCGGCGGGCCGGCCGCAACGCCGCCGGAAACGGCCAGCCTCGCGCGACCGACGTCGCCGCGGTCGATCGACTCCAGACGGAGCTGGCCTCGCGCTGGCTCTCCGCCGACGAGCTCGACCGACTGCAGGGGAAGTGAGCCCGCTCGACCTTCGCCGGCGGGGCGACGGGACCGTGTCCTACCGCACCGCCCGGTCGGGCGACGCCTCGGGGGCCGCGGCCATCCGCGTCCGCGCCTCCGCGGCCACGACGTAGGGCCGCTTGTATTCCGGCATGTAGCCGCGGGCACCGCGGACGGTCACGTCCTGGCCGACCAGCGGCGCGAGGTTCACGCCCGCCTGCGGCGTGACGAACGCGATCACGTTGTTGCCCGCATCGACGACCGCCCAGCGGGGCGCGTCGGGGCGGCGCGACACCACCGTGGCCAGCCGGCCCGTGGTCTCGGTGACGTCGGGGGGCGTCCACGTCGGCTGGCCGTCGGCCGGCGCGCCGCCGGGCAGCACCCCCGGCCGGATCGGGCGGCTGCCGATCGCCGACAGGCTCGACCACATCCCGCCGATCTGCAGTGGCGCGTCGGCGGCGGGGCCGGGGGCCGCATGCAGCGTGCGATGGCGGCCCTGGATCTCCTCGAAGCGGGCGATCCGCGCGTCGAGCGCCGCGATGCGGGTCCTCTCCGCGTCGCTGCCGGTGCGTGCCGCCACCTGCCGCAGCCGCTCCCGCACCGGTGACAGGTTCCACGAGTCGGCCGGTCCCGCCACGGCCAGCGACAGCGCCAGGTCGATGTCGGCGAGTTCGTCGCCGGTGACCGACGGACCGGCGGCGGTCACGGCCACGGGTGCGATCGGCGCGGCCGGATCGAACACGCTCGTGCCTCGCGGCAGCCAGCCGGCGAAGAGCCGGCGCGCCGACGGCATGAATCCGAGCTCCTGCGGCGGCGCCGCCGGCTGGACGGGCGGGGCCTGCAACGCGGGCTGCTCCGCCGGTACCAGGCCGCCGTCGCCGACGGCCTGCGCGAGCGCGACGCTCGCATCCTTGAGAGCGGCTACCGCCTCGCCGAGCGACGCGCGGGCGGCCGTGGCGTCGGCGGCTGCGGGCGCCGGCATGGCGGCCGCCGTCAGGCCCGGCGGCATCTCCAGGTCGGCCAGCCGCGCCCAGCGAAACTCGCCGGCCGGAGGCTCGATCCTCACCCACAGGCCGGCATGGCGGCCGGAGGCGATCCGCACCTCGTCGATCACCCGCACCCGCTCCCCGGCCTCGAGCGTCACCTGCGCCACATGCCGCAGGTCGTTGAGCTGTGAACCGACCCGCGACACGGCGCCGTCGGTCACGACCACGCCGAGGCCGCGCTCCCGCGCCGGCGCGTCGCCCGCGGTCACCGCCGCGTCGACGTCGCCCGCGCGCAGCCAGCTGAAGCTGCCGGCCACCGGCCGCACGGCGACGTAGCCGGAGCCCGCGGGGTCGATCGCCCAGACTTCGACCTGTGCGCCCACGACGAGCCGTTCGGTGGGATAGAAGTCGTCGCCGGGGCCGGCACGGAGGTAGGTGTGGTCGGCAGTGACCTTCACCGTCGCGGGAAGGTCCGTCGACTCCCCGGCGGCCATGCCCGTCGCAACGGCGCAGAGGATCACCGCGCGGGCGACCGCTCGGCGGCAGCCGACTGCGGCGCGACCGCGGATCTCGAGCCCAGCGACCGTCGTGGGTTTCACCGGACTCCCTTCCGAGTGAAAGCGCTGCGGAAAGCGACTGAAAAACAGGCGCGTAGACGAGGCTTGGGCTTCCTCGTCTACGCGCTGTCGGGCTGCGCCCAAAGGCGCATCCCTACGAGGTCTTGTAGACCACGCTCCAGCCGGGCTCAAGCCGCGATTTTCAGCCCGTCGAACCGCCGGAAAAACAGCCGCCGCGAACCTCCCAGACACCCCTCCCCGGGGGCGTTCGGCCGAGGGCGGGGCGGTTCAGGCAGGCTGCGCCGACGGTGCCGGAGGCCACGGGCAACCTGATAGCTCCGCCAGCGCCAGCACGAGCGCCTGCGTGCCCAGCCGCCCCTCGCCGCGGGCGGCGAGCCGCGCGTAGAGCGACTCGGCCAGCTCGAGCCCGGGCAGGCGGATGCCGAGACGGCGGCACTCGTCGAGCGCCAGCCGCATGTCCTTGACGATGTGCTCCACCATGAAGCCCGGCGCGAAGTCGCCGCGCTCGATCCGCGGCGCGAGGTTGGTGAGCGACCAGCTGCCCGCCGCGCCGGGCGTGATCGCGCGGAGGGTCGTCTCGACGTCGAGGCCGGACCGGTGCGCGTAGAGCAGCGCCTCGCACATGCCGATCATCCCCGAGGCGATCGCGATCTGGTTGACGAGCTTCGTCTGCTGGCCGCTGCCCGGACCTCCGCAGGCCACGACGGTGCCCGCCACCGCCCGCCAGCACTCGGCGAGCGCCTCCCGCGGCTGGTCGTCGCCGCCGACCATCACCGTCAGCGTGCCCTCGCGGGCGCCGCGATCGCCCCCCGACACCGGCGCATCGAGGCTCCAGGCACCGCGGGCCGCCGCCGCGATCTCCGCGGCGAGCGCCGGCGCGCTGGTCGTGTGGTCGACGAGGATCGCCCCCGGCCGCAGCCCCTCGAGCACCCCTTGGCCGCCGAGGACGACCTCGCGGACGTCGGCCGGATGGCCGACCATCGTGAAGACGACGTCGCTGTCTCGGGCCAGGGCCGCGGGTGACTCGGCCCACGACGCGCCCCGGGCGAGCAGGTCCTCGGCCTTCACCCGCGTCCGCGAGAAGAGCGTGACCGCGAAGCCGGCTTCGAGCAGCCGGCCGGCCATCGAGCGGCCCATCACGCCGGTGCCGATCCAGCCCAGCCGCGTCGTCCCGGCCCGCGCTGCCGCGGGCGGCTGCCGCGAGTTCACCATCGGTCCACCGGACGATCGAGCACCTCGCGCAGGATGATGGCCCGGCGGGTCGCCGCCGGATCACGGAGCATCTCGGCCAGTTCGGCGGCGAGCCCGCCCGTCCGCGGCTTCGCCGTCTCCGTGTCCGTCGCCTCGTGCGAAAGGCCGCCCCGCGAGTGGGCCAGGTCGTGCGAGAAGGCGTCCTGCACGTGCCGCGCGACCGTGCCCCCCTGCGTCGGCTGCGGCTGCGTTGGCGGCGGGGCGGCCGCGACGGCCGGACGCAGGGCCGCGGGCTTCGTGTCGCGCGCCGCCGGCGCGGCCGCCGGCTTCGCCACCGGCTGCGGCCGGCCGCGGTCGGGTCGCGGCTCCGGCGACCGTCGCGGC
>Ga0315909_10006858_pt1 | contig 12800 bp, 10 predicted proteins | sample LakEriMetagenome_11_FD_203527 | JGI IMG/M metagenome (GOLD analysis project Ga0315909, IMG submission 203527) | Freshwater fungal communities from buoy surface, Lake Erie, Ohio, United States - Buoy 2 MA125 | ecosystem: Environmental > Aquatic > Freshwater > Lake | place: USA: Lake Erie, Ohio...
TATAGTAACTGAAGGTGTCCTACTAGGTGTTCTTGATTTAGTAGGACTTATAGTAACTGAAGGTGTCCTACTAGGTGTTCTTGATTTAGTAGGACTTATAGTAACTGAAGGTGTCCTACTAGGTGTTTGTGTAGATACAGAACTTCCTGTATTAGAATATGATGGTATGGATGTAAATGTCTCTGTATTAGAAGAAGTTAAAGTTTCAATATTGCTAGAAGTTCCTGATTGAGAGAATGAAACTCTTGAAGATAAAGATCCAAATGTTGTTTCAGTTGAAAAAGACGTATATAAACTTGATCCAGTTTCTGAGATTGAAATTGTTTCATTAGACGTTCTACTCTCCGATGGAGAATTTGATAATGTATTAATGTTCGTTTGAGTCTCTGTCCCTTGTAAAGTAAAAAGTCCACTACTTGAATAAGTTCCTCCATTACTTATACTTGAACTTCCTGATTCTATATTACTTTCAGATGATGACAAACTTTGTGTTTCAGTTAATTTTGGTGATTTAGAAATTCTATATGTAAATGTTCTATCAGATGATAATGTTATTGTAGATTTTATAGTTTTTGTTGAAGTTTTTGTTATTAAAGGAGATTTTGTTGTTAAAACACTTATTGTTGAACAAGATGTTCCAGATGAAGATTTTGAATTTATACTTCTTGTATTTGTTGGTGAATTTGTTGATGACGCAGAAAATCTTGTAGATCTTGTTAATGATACTGATCCACTTGGTGTTCTTGAATTACTTATTGACCTAGTATTTGTTCCAGAAGAAGATGATGAAGCAGTAGAAGATGCCGATAAAGAATAATTAGTTGTAAATGTATTTTCTGATGATAAAGTTTGTAATGAAGTTGAACTTAATGTATATTTTATTGAAGACGTATCTGTTATAGAATTAGTTGTTGTAAAAGATTGTTTTGGTGTTGTTGTTATTGTTCGTGATATCATAGATGTTCTTGTAGGATTTCTATTTGTAGAACTAGGAGAAGTACTTAACGTATTTTGTTGTGTTGATCTTGTATGTAAAGATGTAGATGGAGTAGCAGAACTAGATCTTGAATTTGTTTGTGATCGTGTTAGTGTTGTTGATGTTGTTCCGCTTTTAGTTCTTGTTGTTGATAATGTAGTTGTTCTTGAATCTTTCATAATAGTTTTTGTTCCTAGAGGACTTCCAGTTGATGTTTTTGAATTACTTGAAGACCTAGTATTAGATGGTGTCAAAGTAGATGTTTTAGAAGAAGTTATTGTTCTTGTTCCTGAAGATGAACTAGATGAAGATTTTGAGGATGTTAATGAATTACTAGAAGTTTTAGTCATAATCATCGTTAATGTTTCTTTTGTAGTTTTTGTAAATGATGGTGAACTTGAAGAAGTTCTCGAATTAGAAGCAGATCTAGTATTTGATGTTGAACTTGTAGATGATCTTGATGCTCGTGTAGTAATTGTCGAAGAAGGTGAACTTGATGTAGTTTTAGATGTTGTTGATGAACTTGATGATGATTTTGTATTCTTATTAGAAAAAGAAGTTAAAGGAGAACTAGACATAGATTTAGTTTTTTTTGAACTAAAGGAACATATATTTGAACTAGAAGAAGATTTTGAAATAGTAGTTGTTCTAGTTGAAGTCTTAGATGCTGTATATGTATTTGTTTGTTTAGATGTTGGTGTTATATCCCAAGTTATTCTAGAAGTTTTAGAAGAAGTAGTTGTTCTTGTTGACGTTTTAGATTGTGTTGGTGATAATGATGGTAAAATCATACTATTATCACCAATCCCATTAATAATAAACCCATTTAACAATAAAAGTAATACTTTACGCATTTACCTTTTATACTTATACTCTATTAATACACTTATCAATAGTATGAATATTTAATGAATTATATTTTGTTCTTTTAAGTCTTAATTGTTCAGAAGCTTTTTCTACAGTTTCTGACGATAAAGAAACATATTTCTTAATATCACGTAAAGGTCCTTGAACGTTCATAGATGGAAATTGTAATCTAATAGGAGGAGATTCGCACAAAACAATTTCATTTGTATCAGAAATATATTCTCTATATTGTTGAATATCTAATGGACCACCAAATAAACGTAATAAATATCTTGAAGGAGCAGGAGAAAGAATTTTATCTTTATAAAGTTCTCCATACATGAAATTTAGTAAAGAATGCCTATTCCACATTGTAGATTCAGATATTTTATTATTTGAATAATTATGAGCTAATGCACATTCAGGTGAACAATAATTGCCTTCACATACAAATATATTTTTATATGCGTCATAAGAAATTGGAAGAATTATAGAATCTCCTGCAAACGGATAACAACACCAAAAACATGCAGTTTGTGAAGAATATTTTTCAGACGAAGATTTTTCAAGAATAGATTTTAATAATTCTGTATCAAATCTTTCTTTTGTTTCTGAATTATCAACTAAATTCAGAATATCCGAATAATTTGCTTGTTGTTCGGCAGGAACAATTTGTTCCTCATCTAAATTAATTTTTAAGAAAAAAACGACTGGTGTATCATGAACTATCGCTTCCTTTTGTTGTTTCAATCTTCTTGGTGGCATTTAATTCTATTAATTTAGGAATGTCAAAATCTAATCCATATAAAATTATATGTTGTCCAATACATCCTATAAAATGTATTAACATATGACATATAGTATCTAAAACTATATTATTTTGAAAAAATACCTTTTCAATAGCATATAATTCTATACATACAATAAATAATAATATATTAAAATCATTATAAACATCGGAAAGATATTTTCTCATTAAAAGTGAAACAATTACTAAATTATAAAGAGCAATTTGATCTATCCAAAACCATACAGTTAAACGTGTTCCATGCCACATAACAGATGATACCAATAAAAAAGAAAATGTTGATGTATACATATAAGATTTTTTATATATTGAATGTCCAACATTCGTAATAAATATTAAAGAACTATACATTAGCATTTAAAACGAATTATTACATATGGAAGTAAAATATTATTATAAGATGACGGATTTATCAAAACAGTATCGCAAACATACTCATAGAGAGCATATTCTTTCTTTGCCTGATACTTATATTGGCAGTATTGAAAATTGCTCTGAAGAACATTTTGTTGTTCATGATGAATCATTCAAACAAACTACAATTTCATCATTTAATCCTGGATTTTATAAATTATTTGATGAATTACTTGTTAATGCACACGACCAAGTAATTCGACTAAGACAAAAAAAATCACAAAATCCTGTCAAAGATATTTGTATTTCTGTTACAGATGGTGTAATTGAAATTTCAAATTCAGGTGAAGCTATTGATGTAGAAATTCATCCTGAATATAAAATTTATATTCCTCAACTTATCTTTGGTGAACTTCTGACTTCAACGAATTATGATAAATCTGAAAAGAAACTTGTTGGTGGTAAAAATGGGTATGGTGTTAAACTTGTCAATATCTTTTCAAAGAAACTTAAAATTACAATTATTGATTCAACTCGTCAATTAAAATACACACAAATTTTCGAAAATAATATGACAAAAATTAATGAACCTGAAGTTAAACCTTCAAAATCTAAATCTATAGTATCACTCGAATGGACACCTGATTATGAAAAATTTGGATTCAAAGAAATTCCACAAGATTTACTTGCCGTCATCAAAAGGCGAGTATTCGATCTTGCAATGACAGTTGGGAAAGAGGTTCGCGTCACATGGTGCGATACACCCATTAAATTTAGGGATTTCACATCTTACGCTTCCTGGTATTTGCCTAAAGACACAACTATTATTACAGACATCCCTCAAATGGGGTGGCATGTAGCATTGGCCGACAATCCTTTTGAGAAGCTTTTCAATGTTTCGTTTGTTAACGGAATCTGGACTAGAAGTGGAAAACATGTGGACGAAATTACGAATCAAGTTGTTTCTCATTTAGTTAATTTTCTTGAAACGAAAAAGAAAATCAAAGTTAAACCTGCTTTAATTAAAGATTCTCTTTGTATATTCATTAATTGTTTTGTTGAAAATCCTTCATTTAATTCACAAACCAAGGAAGTTCTTACTTCTAAAGTTTCATGTAAATTATCTGATGATTTTCTAAAAAAAGTTATTACAAAACTTTCCATCGTAGAAAAAGTTATGGAATTACAAGAACAAAAAGATGCAAAAGATTTTAAGAAAACAGATGGAAAGAAATCAGTTAAAATTACTGGTATTCCTAAATTAGATGACGCTGTATTTGCTGGAACCGCACGTTCTCATGAATGTATTCTTATTTTGACAGAAGGAGATTCAGCTAAAGCTATGGCTATAAGTGGTCTTTCACAAGAACAACGTAAATTTCATGGTGTATTTCCTTTAAAGGGTAAACTCTTGAACGTCAAAGATATTTCTCAAAAGAAAGTTGAACAAACAGAAGAAATCGCTAACTTGAAAAAGATTATTGGTTTGGAATCAGGTAAGAAATATACAGATGTGAAATCTTTAAGATATGGCAAGATTATGATTATGACAGATCAAGATTATGATGGCTCACATATTCGTGGTTTATTAATTAATATGTTTCATGAATTATGGCATGAACTAATTCAAATTCCTGGATTTATTACTTATATGATTACTCCTATTGTAAAAGCGCATAAAGGTTCTAAAGAAAAGGTATTTTATACTCAATATGATTATGAAGAATGGCGTAAAACTGAAGAATCTAAAGGATGGAAAACTAAATATTATAAAGGGTTAGGAACATCAACGCGCGATGAAGCTCGTGAATATTTCAAGTCTTTAAACATTATTCATTATGATTATCAAGGTTCTTTAAGTGATCAATCTATTGAATTAGCATTTAATAAATCTATGGCAGATCAAAGAAAAGAATGGTTAAAATCTTATTCTCGTTCTGAAATTATTCTTGCTGGTCCTGGTGATAAAGTTTCATATGAAGATTTCGTGAATAAAGACCTAATTCATTTCTCAAATTATAATTTGGAGCGTAGTATTCCATCTATTATGGATGGTTTGAAAACATCACAACGTAAAATTCTGTTTTCATGTTTTAAACGAAATTTGCGTAATGAAATTCGTGTTGCTCAACTTGCAGGTTATGTTTCTGAACATTCTGGATATCATCATGGTGAATCTTCATTAAATGATGCTATTATTGGTATGGCTCAAGATTTTGTTGGTTCAAATAATATTCCATGGTTAGTTCCTCAAGGACAATTTGGAACTAGATTAGAAGGTGGTAAAGATTCTGCTTCACCTCGTTATATTCATACTTATTTACAACCTCAAATTCATAATCTTGTTCCTCATGATGATTTTGATGTTTTAGAATATCGTGATGATGATGGATTATTAGTTGAACCTAATTGGTATGCTCCTATTCTTCCTATGATTTTAGTAAATGGTTCAAGAGGTATTGGTACTGGATATTCAACTTTCATTCCATCATTTAATCCTTCTCAACTAAAATCTATGATTATTAAATGGTTAGAAACTGGTAAAGGTTTAGAAGAAGAACTTGTTCCATGGACTCGTGGATTTAAAGGTAAAATATCTAAATTAGATAAATCAGATTATCTTGTGGAAGGTTCATGGAAAGTTACAAAAGATCAAGTAGAAATTACTGAACTTCCTATCGGAACATGGATTTCAGATTTCCGTGAAATTTTGGAAAAATTCTTAGCAGATGGAACTATTAAAGATTTTAATGATACTTCAACAGATACTGATATTCTTATTAAATTGAAATTAGGTGATGGTGGTGTTCCTGCTATTGAAAAGATTTTGCAAGACAAAATTCGTTTATCAAATATGCATTTATTTAATTCAGAAAATTGCATTCAGAAATATTCATCTCCAAATGAAATTCTTTCGGAATTTGCTTATGTTCGTCTAGATTTATATTCTAAACGTCGTTCTCATATCTTAAAATCTTTGAAAGAAAAACTTCCTTATCATGAGAATATTGTCCGTTTTATTACTCAACAATCTTTAAAAGAACCTTTGCCTGATCTTCGTCGTCGTACTTTGGAAGAATGTTCTGATCTTCTTTCAAAAGAAAAATTCTTGAAAATTAATGATTCATTTGATTATTTACTTGATTTACCTATTCGTTCATTAACATTGAAAAATGCCCAAAAACATGAAAAAGATTTAGTTGATCTTCGCGAGAAAATTAAGATTTTGGAATCTACTACTCCTTCAAAAATGTGGTTAGATGATTTGTCTAACTTGAAAGTTTAAGCTCCTCCAATAGCTAGCCAACAAAATCTCCCACCACCATTACCACCACCATCTTCACCAAGTTTACAATCAAATGATGAAATTGTTATATTTTCCGCAAGTATATTTTTTTGAGGATTTCCTTGATTAAATACTGGTCCTACTTGACTTAAATATATATATGGTATTGTTGAAAAACTTGTAGAAAAACTTACAGTTAATGAACCATACAGATTAGTTTGATTCATACCCCATCTAATTCTCCATCCTGCTATGATCATTCCAAACTGTGATGGTATAACTGCATCATCAGGCCCATCTGCTCCAAGTGATCCAATCGCTAAAAGTCCTAAAACACCACCTACATTTAAAGCACCACCTACATTTACATCAGCAAATACACTCATAAGATTTTGAGCAGAAGAAGAATCAGCAACCATTTTAGGTGCGATATCTAGAATTCCTGATATACTAGCGACTGCACCAGTAGGACCAAAACGAAGTAGTTGTAGATGATCTTGATTAATAACACCTGATCCTAGAGGACCACATCCTTTAAAAAATGTATATGCTGATCCACCAGTTGCACCACCAGCACCTAGACCACCTGATAGTGTTAATGTAGCAGCCGAACTAGCAGTGGTTCTATCAGTTTGAACGATACTCGCTGAATTTCCTACAGTTAAATTATTACCATCTGTTGTTATTCCTGGTGTGCTATTTACATTATTATTTGTTGGGAACCATGCTAAACGATTAGCTGAACCAGGAGTAGTTCCAGCAGGTCCTTGTGGACCTGGGAGACCTTGGGGGCCAGTTGCACCAGTAGCTCCTTGCGAACCTTGTTGTGGAGAAAATGTTGTTGTAACATATGCAACTGAATTACCTTGTGTCCAAAATTCAATTACGTTTCCACTGGTAGGATTCGTTGCAAAATAATCTACATAAAAATATGCTCCTGTAGGATTATTTAATGTAATTGGTGATTGAACATATCCATTTAAAATAACTAAATCATCTGAAAGATTAATATTTTTTGGTGAAGTTTGAAATATTTTTCCACCAGTTGGGCCATCTACATAAGAAACTTGAGCATAGACTTCATTTGTTGTTCCAGGAGGAGGAGGAATTGCCCATGTACCAATTGCCCCAGTAGGACCAGTAAATGAATAAATATTATTATAAAAAGTCCATACACCTCTAGGAATAGTAGGCTGTAATCCTGCTACACTCGTAAATCTTGCTACGTTTACGTAAGAGCCAGTAGCAGCAGTAGCACTTTGTTGAATAAAATAACCAAAATAATCTGAACCAGTATAAGCAGTATTTTGTCCAGCATTATAAGAATTAACATCTAAATTTCCACCTGTTGGCCCTGTATTAGTAATAATATTACCAGAAAGATTAAAAAAGTAATTCTGACCTACAGAAACGCCATTTTGTCCTGCAGGACCTGTAGGTCCTGTAGCACCAGTAGAACCATTACTTCCTGGTAAACCACTAGGTCCTGTAGGGCCAGGTTTAGGACATTGTGGATTTTGTTGGGCTGCTAACCATAAAGAATATGAATTTATTTGTGTGGGCATTTTAACATTTTATGAAGATATTAGTAATGGAACATTTGACATATCATCAAGTTTTAGCAGATCATTATGAAGAAACTGGTAAAACAGCTCTTGTAGTATCACAAGAATATGAAGAAGATGTTGATCCTCATCAAAAGAAAGAACATACAGAATTAGAAAATCAAGAAGAATTTCAAAGATTTATTCCAAGACATCATCCTGAAACATTAACTAAACCACATAGTGAATCAGATAAACATACTACAAGCGTCCAATATAATAGACAAACACAAATTAGATTAATTAATATTGATTCAAGATTTAGATTTCCTTATAGTGATCCAACTTCATTAAAAGAAACACTTAATTTTAGCAATACAAGTTCATCTAATTTTCTATTTAAATTAAGAGAACCTATTAAAAATATTATTTCTGTAAGATTATCAAGTATAGAAATACCTAATTCATTCTATACATTTTCTAAACAAAGAGGAAATGTAAGTTTTGAAATGACTTATGATGGTATAACTGAATTAATCGAAATTAATCCTGGTAATTGGACATCTGATAATAATACAGAAGAAACATCTATTTTATATCAAGTTCAAACTGCTATTAATGAAAAATTTAATACTACACTTTTTAGAGTTGAATATATTAATCCATCAACAGGAAAAATAAGAATTACTAATTCTACTTTTAGTACAACTACACCTGAGACTTCTCCATTATTCAGTATAAATTTTCGTATAGATAATTCTCGTGCTGCTGATTTTGGATTAGGATATAGTTTAGGATTTAGAGAATCTGCTTATTTTGATACAAATACGATTAATGCAGAAGCTATTTTAAATATTATTGATACAAATTATTTATTTTTAACCCTAGATCCTGATTGGAAAGTTATTGAACATGAAACTCCTGATAGGACACAAGTATTTTCATTTGCAAAGATTGTTATTGATCAACCTAAATTTGGTATTGTTTATGATAATCAAAATGAATTAACAAAAGAATATTTTTTGAAACAACCTACAAATATTCATAGTATTCCTGTTCGTATTTCTGATCCATATGATCAAGATATTGATCTAAATGGATTAGATTTTTCATTTACTTTAGAATTAACTGAAGTTCTAAATTCAGGTTTATATGAATCTATGCGATCTTAGAATTTAAAATATCTAATTTATTTGTTGTTTGAATTCTTGTAATTTTCTGTGTTAAATAATCATTCATAATTTGTATTAATTCAGTTTTTTGTGAATTAATATTAGTTATTGCCTTAGTTTCTAAAATACTTTGTATTTGTGCTTGAATTTGAGATTGAGAAATTAACGTTTTTCTTAAAGAACTATTTCCAATTAAAGATTTAGGCATTATTTATTATGAAAGAATTTACACGTGGTTAAATCTCCACTCTACAATGTAGGGTATTGATGCTGCGTCCTCTGACTCCGTCGCTGTAAGAGTTTTGCCATTGAATATAATCTGGGCACTACCCTTGCCCTGGACTGCGTCTAGCGAGAACTTACGTGTCTTGGTTAGCGTATACGTTACATATACACTGAAAGAGTCACCAGTAGAAAATACACCACTACCTGAGCCATTTGAAGGTAGACTGGCGTTGTTGCCATCATCAAGTTCAGCCTTAGGGAATTTTCCAGCCGCAAGCATCTGCTCGAATAAATCCTCCGCATATTGATCTGTCCCGACACTACTATCTAAAATTGTGCTTAGACTATCGCAAACAATAGCCTTCTTCTCTACTTTTACTACAGATTCAATAGGTAGAGCGTCCCCAAAAATAGGACTCGCATAAACCCACGCATCATTATTGAAGTGTCCTTGTAGCGAGGTCACACCTGTGTTCCCAGCGCTTGTTAAAAGATCAGGGGAGTTCAAGCTTCTCCATTCAGAATCAATCGAAGATGCCGCAGTTTTAAGGTCATCAAAAGAAACTGTTATGGTCGGGTAACTTTTTACTAATTTATCATCTTTTAGCACTTGGCTGTACGCACCAGTGTATGTGAGAAGGGTGTTTAAATTTACAGGTACTTCAATAGTTACTGATGCAGTTAGAGGGGCCGTGTTGGTCTCACCAGCTAGGGTAATCTCTACCTCCTGTGTTACTGCCGCCGCTAAACTAGTATCTTGCCATTGTAAACTTGCCATGTTGTTATACTCTTAATTTAGAGGACATTCTCTGCCACCACCATACATTACCCCCCCCATCTAATAACTTAAAATTCAATATAGTATTAAAAATTGAGGTTGATATATAAGTAAATATCTACCCCCTAAAAAATAATGGATCTCGTATTTGAGAAAGATTTCTTAAAGACTATAATATATGATTTTAAAAAATTATTAGCTTTTCGTGATGAAGGATTGTATAGTGTTTTACATTTTCAAGAAACTTATGAAGCTAATGTTCGTGCTGGAGAAGTTTATACTTTATCACATGTAGGACTTATGATGTATTATTATTATTTAGTTTATAATGAACGATATCCTAAAGAACCTACTATAGAACAACAAAAACAAATTAATGAAATTTGGATAGCAATGAAAATGCCAGAAAATGTTGTTCCAGTATAAATATAATAAATGGACAAGTCTGTATTAGAAAAAATCCAAGATCCGCCTGTTCAAAACAAATATAATATGACATCAACGTCTCAACAATATCCTCCACCTCAACATGGTGGTCGTATACCTAATATTATGGATTCAGGAGAAGGATTTCGTTCTCGTAATGGTGGTATGCCTTTTTCGGATGTTCCTTCTTTATTTGGAGATACAAATCAAAAAGATTTAGTTGGAACTTTACATGTAAGAACACCTTTAAATCAAGTATATTTCAGTGATGATAATATAAATAAATTACAAGATGCAATTCAAGAACAAGTTTTTTTAATGTCAGGATCAAAGTATAGAATTGATAGACAAAGTGATACAAATTTAAAATTAATTATGAGATCTTATTATTTAACATTTGCTAAAAACAATCCTGAAACAATTGCAGAAGATTTAGAGGATTTAAATAGTAGAGTTATTGGATACGCAGCAGCAAAAATATATTCAGAATTAGATTTTCATTTATTTTACTTAAAAGATTTACAAGAATTTGCTTCTCCAATTGCAAATCCTACAAATGTTAAATTTTATGGTTCAAATGTAAATGAACTTAAGTCGTTTTTTTAAGTAGAATTAAAGATAATTTTTAAGTAATGGATTTAAGAGAATTTCATGGAAGAATTTATGGAAAACTAGGAGGAAAATTATATGTTTTAGAATCTACATGGGATTCATTCCGTCCTATCCAAAGAGTTGGATGGAATGGCAAAGAATTTGAAATTAATGATCTTGAATATAAAAAAGATTTATTTTCTTCATTTTATGGATTTGAATCTATGGAACAAAAACAAGAATTATTTAAACTTGTACAACAAATTGATTTAGAATCTATAAAAGAATTAATTGAACCTATAGAATTTTGGAGATGGACGGAAGATAAAAGTGTTAAATGGTGGAATGATAGACCAGTAGTTTTTCATAACTCTTGTATTTCTCGTGATAATCATGAATGGAAAAATTATGTTTCTTATCTTAAATCTAAACCTAAAACTTTAAGAAGATCATTTAAAGGTAGATTAACAAGGCGTTTACTTCCAAAGTGAATTAAGTTTAATAAATGCGTATTAATTTAATTGGGAATTTTAATACACCAGGATTATCGCAAGATGCTCTTTTATTAAGAGGAATATTTACGAATTTATTTGGAGATAAAGTTCATTTCTTTAAAGTTCCTTATCAATATCCACAATGTCAAGAAGCAGAATTAAATATTTTTATTGAAGTTATGAATCCTTCATTAATTTCTTATGCTCAAAAGAATATATGGATTCCTAATCTAGAATGGACTTATAAAACATGGATACCTTATTGCAAATTAATAGATGAAATTTGGACAAAAACTTCTGAAGCTACTATTATGTTTAAAATGCTATGTGAAGGAACATCAACAAAAGTTTATAATATTCGTTGGTCAAGTATAGCAAAATCTCTTGCTGAAAAGAAAAATTATTCTAAAGCTATTGTTCTTGTAGGTAAAAATATATTTAGAAATCCTAAACAACTTTTTAAAGCTTATCAAGAAATTAAAGAAAAAGATTACTCATTATATAAAAAACTTCCTGATTTATATGTCCCTTATAATCCTGAATATGTTACATTGTTTTGTCCTGAATCCTTAAATGATAAAATTAATTTGATTTCTAAACATCTTTCTGAAAAGGATTATGATGAACTTTTAAATGAATGTGGATTAGCTATATGTTTATCAGCATCAGAAGGATTTGGTCATGCCGTAAATGAAGCTATGAGTTCAGGATGTAATTTAATTTTATCTAATATTCAACCATTTCAAGAATTATCATGTGATTCAACTTTAAGAGTAAATATTAGTAATTCTGTAAATTTACCTGATCGTCTTGGAACTATTTGTGATACATCTGTAATTTCTATCATACAAAATCTAAAAGAATATGTTTCAAGAGAATTTAAATCTAAAAAACTAGCTTCCGAATTATCAAGAAATAAATATGAAGAAATTCATTCTAAATTTGTAAGTTTTATGAATGATTTCTTACCTTCAAAATTTATTTTTGATGAATATATTTTGAAAAATACTCTTCCTAAAGAAGAAGATTTACCTGATATTTCTATTGTTACATTAACAAAAGATCGTAGAGAATTTATGCCTTTAGCAAATTATTGTTATTTAATTCAATCTTATCCTGAAGATAAAATAGAATGGATTATTGTTGATGATGGTGAAGATTCAATTGAAGATACTCTTATTGGTATTCCTAATGTGAAATATATTCGTTGTGATAAATCTATGACTATTGGTGAAAAGCGTAATTTAGGTATTCAATATGCCATGTATGATTATATTTGTATGATGGATGATGATGATGT
>Ga0315909_10006862_pt1 | contig 12793 bp, 8 predicted proteins | sample LakEriMetagenome_11_FD_203527 | JGI IMG/M metagenome (GOLD analysis project Ga0315909, IMG submission 203527) | Freshwater fungal communities from buoy surface, Lake Erie, Ohio, United States - Buoy 2 MA125 | ecosystem: Environmental > Aquatic > Freshwater > Lake | place: USA: Lake Erie, Ohio...
AACCGAAGGCAATTTAAGCTTTAGCCCCACATAATTGGCAATACCGCCACCCATGGAATGACCCGTCAGCTCCAGTGTTTTACCTTCAGTGGCCAGCTTTTCTTGAATAACTTTTGCCAGCTCTACGGCTTGGCTATGCATTTTAGGTACACCTCCGATGCCAAGAAATTGCTTAACAGATGAGAGTATTTGGGTACTCGACATATGTGCTGCACCCACACCAGGAAAACACAGCGCATACCCTGTGACCTTAGACATCGAATCCATCGTTAATGGTTTGAGCTCGCAGTACAAGCCTGAGCTGGGGTCGCGAAATCCGCCTGTTGCAGGATCGATCAAATTTGCGAAATCGGTCCCTTTGAGAAGTTTCGCCATCGTACCCCCAGCGGGACCTGATGAGACCGGTGCACCCGCCTTACCGGAGCTTATTTCTGTATCTCTTAAGGATCTATAGTGTCCACAAGTGGACTGTATGATCTCTTTTTTACTAAGTAATTGAAGCTCAGCCCCCTCAGGTAGACGAGCCCCTGCTTTAGATAGCGTAAATTTTTGTGTGGGCGCGCTGCTTGCATTACCCTTGATATCGCAATGAGGCAGGATGGACGTATTCATTCTTGGTGGGGCAGATGCAGCTTTCAGGATAGAGCTTCCCCCATGTGCTGGTACTGGCTGAGTACCAGCTTGGCTGTGCGCCGCAATCGGGTTTGCTGAATATTTGGCTATGTGCATAATTTAGGCGAGCTGGGCGATAGAACGAGTTGTGTTGTCGGATTGAGAGCGCGTGCTTAATTGTTCGCGTGCGAGATCGATAGACATAAGGAAGTGATCAAGCGTGTTATTGAACGTTTGTTCATCATTGTCCGGTATGCGTAGGTTGTGACACAACGCGAACATGCTGACATCGGCATCCCAAGCCAACCAGCATCCACCTAAAGGTCGGCCAAAACGGTTTAATTCCAATGCTGTGATGAGCGCAATTTCTGGCATCTCATCTGGAGGCCTACAAACTGGTGCGTACAAGTGACAAATGATGCCATCTGCGGCTACTTCAATGACAACCAGAGTCTCATCATCGCGCATTATGGCAGCAACACCATGTTCATCAAAGCGGACATCCGTTATTCGCGTACTAATCCAACGCTCCACCACAGCAATGGCATTGCTAAGAGTGTTCATGGTTTTTCAGCCTCGCGGAATACTCAATGAAAGAGTTTACGAAATAGTAGTAACCAAGAATGATCGCAAATTGATGCCTAGTGCATCATTCAAAAAAAGAACGCCATGTCAGATCGTGAGTAGAGCGCTTTAGATAGATATGTCATGACAAATAATCGCTTACTAGGAAGGCACGGCACCGGATTGCCCTTGAAATTGACTGATTGTTGCGGCCTTATTTTTTTTATCAACTTTAGCGTCGCCAGTTGACGGTGTGAAGTTGCCATACAGCGCAGGTTGGCTCACTAACTTCGAGCCACCGTAGCCCGTATTGAATTCTTGCATCTTGCGCCGCGATTCATCAAAAAATATAAAGGTCGAAAATTGAACCTTTTCTAAATTAGTTCTTTTTCTATCCGGCTTAGGGACTTTCCCATTCGATGTACGAATCTGAAAAGCCAAAAATTTAACTTCAACGTCTAACTGGGCTGTGCGATCTTTTCCGCTTTTGCAGTTAAATACAGTGCCACCGCCCAAAAGGTAAGATAACAAAGCGACACGCGAAGGGAGTTTGTAAGGTTCACTACCCGCTTCACGATAGCTGCCGTCTTCCCATATGGCTGCAATTTGAGTGCTCAGTTCTTTGATGGTGGCAATATCCCGATTTAGAGCAATGATTTCGCTATCTAATTTTTTGAGTTTGGCAGGGTCAGTTTCTCTTTTCTGCGAATCGATTTTTAATCTTAACTCACTGTCTTTTTTAGCTAGACGCTTGGCAGTAACTGCTACAAGATTATCCATAGAACGGTTATTGATGACATCATTAACAAAATCCCATCCACTCACGGCCTCACCTATGACTGGATTTGTCGCTAGGATAGTGGCACCTTTATTGACCCCCAAATTGAAATCGAGGATGTCTGCCCTAACCACATCTCCATTGATTACGATACGATCCGCCGCAATTTCTTTTCGCAGATCGTCCCAAGCTTGCGCTTGTATAGCGACCATTTCCTTTTCGTCGCCGCTGGCAGATAAGCCAAATAATTTATGTAGCTGATGGCGCAAATTATCCGGTGTTAAAAGTCCTACCGAGGTAAACAGCACTTCCTCACCATTTTTTATTTGCTCTAAAAATTGTGGATTGTGTGTCATTTCTAGCATGAATACTTCACGCGCGCGGTTAAGTGCGCCTTGTCGTTGCAGGAATTCCCCTAACACAGGATGAGCTTTAACTAAGCTTGCTAATACGGTCTGCAATTCTGGTTTATTAAAGAGGTTTTCAATAGCGCTATCCAGCATCTGTGAATCATTCAAAACTAACTGTCGGTTGGTACCTATTTGTGTTAACCATTGATCGCCAGTGGTTGAATTTAATAAAATAGTTTTCAACTTTCCAATCAATTCATTTCTTATTGGATCGTCGGACCGCTTTATATCGTCTCCAGAGGTGCGCGTTTTCGTATGGGTGCTGGTATCAGTGCTGTTATCCGTGTTCGTAGGGGTACTCGTGTCATTTATGCTACCCGCAGTAATAGAGGTGTTTTCGACCTTGGCTTTCCCAAAAAGGGATTGAATAGTCTTACCTAATTCACCATTGGGTATCGCTTTGATACCTACTTCATCTAGGCCATAGGGGGCTAAAGTGCCGTGTCGGGTCGCACCAAAAACTTCTTCACCATTGACCGTGCACGAGGTGGTGGCAGCGGTAGTGACGTGATTAACTTCAGTGCTGCAGTGAGAGTTAATGCCACCATTGACTGTTTTTCCTTCGTGATCGGTATGCTTATATTCATCTGTGGTGCTGGCAGTAATGGGAGAATCTTTTGAGGTAATTTGTATGAGATGAGGATTCGCGAAGATTTGACCTGCGGGTGTCGTCGTTGCTTTCACGATTGCTGCTACTTGCGATTGATGAGCTGTATCTTCGACGGGTACGGTAAATTCGCTTTCAATAATTGACCATTCGGTTGAATTTAGCTCTCGACTAATGCTGGCTTTTAACTGTTTGGAGGCATCGTTAATGCCTGCTTTTTCTAGTACTTTTTGCATCAACATACGTTCGGTGAAATACTCAGTAGCCAAACTACACGAGTCGGGGTTCACCCGGTCCGTTAGTAAGTTTGTCATATGTCTAAGCATGCTTTCTTGCTTGTTGGCTAAGCTGAAATTAAATAACTTTCCAATGCCCTTAATTTCTTTTTCTCCCATTAATTGAGCATTAGTGAATTGTTCTTCAAACTCAGTTTTTGGAAAATTTTTCAATGATGTAATGCGGTTTTCTAATGTAGCAATTAAGCTTTTAATTTTGTCAGATTGAGGTTGAGATTTCAGTATATTGATCGTTGCTTGGATTTCAATTTTTTTAGCATTACAAATTTTTTGTTTGTTGTCGGGTGATTGATAATCCTCAATAACCTTGATCTGATCACTCAGTTGTTCGTAGATTTTCTCCATGTGAGCTAACATACGGTCGCATTCAGCTTGGTTTTCTGTCCAAGCAGTTAAGCTGTTTAAATTTGCTTGGTGAGTACTAATATGGCCTTTGAGTTTTGTAATTTGATCGCTTAATTTTTCTTCGATAATCTTTAAACTAGCAATGCTTGTTGAATTGACGCCTTGACCGCCCAGAAAATTTAATCCTGCCTGTAAGCGAGACTCAGCCTTGCATGTCGTTTCCCAGGCATTTTTTGTAAGTTTAATAAATTGAGCAGGAGCTGCTTGTCTTTCCATGGCGAGTTTTTTTGTTGCAGATAGCAAGCTCAATTGGAAAGTCTTGAATTCCACCGTAGACATATTCTTCGATTTATCCTCTACGATAGTTTTTTCTTCAGCCTCATCACTATCAGCTTGCGTCTTTAAACTTGTTGTCAATTCACTGCAAATGCCTCCTACGTTTTTACAAATTTTCAAATATGATTCTGTGCCTAAATTGGTGCCAGTACGTGCTGTGACATAGGCATTAAATTGTCGCGCATGAACTTCTAATGCGAATCTCATTTCTTTCATTTGAGCTTGTTTATTTGGATTCTTAAAGTGCTCGTCGTCAGGGTCGCCGCTTAATTCTTCGAGAGTTTCTTTCAAAACAGCAAAGGCAGGCTTTAATGAAGCCCGTTCCAGCGTATCTAATTTTTCAAGGTCTTCGCCCAACCCAGCAATTTCTTGTTTACTCTGGAGTACAGCTGTCGCAATTTTTTGTACATCGACGGTAGGTTTTTTCTCAGGTGCGGTTCTTGTATTTTGTATTTCATCCACAGTACTGCTAATGGGTAGGCGCGCGACGTTAGAGACCGACATGGTTTGACTCCTGGCAGCTTTTCAAGTTATGCCAAAAAGATTACCGCGTACGAGTCGGCTGTAATCAGGGACTAGTACATCGTTCTATGAAATACAACAGATGTGTGGAGGTAATGACGTAATGAAGCGTTCAGGCGGGTTCGGCAAATTCCACCAGTAATTGGACTCGGGAGCGCCCGTTGTACTCGTTGATATCCAAACGGTAAGCGGCCCGGATTTTATCGGGCAGGTTGTCGGCATGATTGAACCAGATGGCCTCGAATTCGCGGCCTGCTTTTTCTAGCTGCAGCTTTAGATGGCGGTCTTTAAGTAGCCGTTGATTGAGTACACGGAATTCATCACAAAACACCGGTGGCGGAAATCCTTGGCCCCAGATTTGATCTTCCAGCAGTCGTATGAAATCGAGGGTGCAGTAGTCGTTCTCTAGCGAGCCATCGGTTTCCAGCAAATGCTCAAGCTCGGCGGCAGATAAGCATTCTTTACCCACTGCTTCAAAGGCGACTGCAAAGGCTTCAAAATCAGTTTCACGCAAACTCAATCCCGCGGCCATGGCATGTCCGCCAAATTTATCTATTAAGTTGGGTGCACGTTTAGATACCAAATCCAGCGCATCGCGAAGATGAAATCCAGGGATGGAACGCCCTGAGCCTTTGATTAATCCATTACCGGCGGGCGCAAAGGTAATGGTGGGCCGATAAAACTTTTCTTTGAGCCGTGACGCCACTATCCCGATCACACCTTGATGCCACTCGGGGTTAAATAGAGTCAGGGTGGCGTTGTTGGTTGCTTGTATGTCTACAAGAGCAGCAAGTGCCGCTTCCTGCATATCGGTTTCTATCTCGCGGCGCTGTCGATTAATGGTGTCGAGTTCATGCGCAATGTTCCATGCGCGGGTAGCATCATCGGTTAAGAGACATTCAATACCTAAAGACATATCGGATAGTCTGCCGGCCGCATTCAAACGTGGCCCTAGCGTGAAACCTAAATCAAACGGTGTGGCTTTGCGCATCTCTCGTGACGCTACGGAAAACAGTGCTGCTATGCCTGTATGAGCACGTCCCGCGCGTATGCGCTTAATGCCTTGTGCTACCAGTATGCGGTTGTTGGCATCAAGCTTCACCACATCAGCTACTGTGCCCAGTGCGACTAGATCGAGCAAGCTATCAAGCCGGGGCTGAGTGTTTTCATCAAAATGACCGCGCTTACGACACTCCGCGCGCAAAGCAAGCAATGTGTAAAACATCACGCCCACGCCAGCCAAATTTTTACTTGGGAAGCCGCAACCTGGTTGATTGGGATTAACGATCACTGCAGCATTTGGCAGCGTTTGGGCAGGTAGGTGATGATCGGTGACGAGTACTTCTATGCCGCGCCTACGTGCCTCATCCACGCCAGCATGGCTGGCAATACCGTTATCGACGGTGATGATGATGTCGGGAGATTTTTCGCGTGCGGTCAGTTCAACGATTTCGGGTGTGAGCCCATAACCGTATTCAAAACGATTGGGAACGATGTAATCAACTCGTGCACCCATGGCGCGTAGTCCACGCAGCGCTACGGCGCATGCGGTAGCACCGTCGCAGTCATAGTCGGCTACGACTGTCAGGTTTTTTTTTGCCTCAATAGCATCTGCTAAAAATACCGCAGCCTTTTCTACGTGGGTTAGCTGACTCGGTGGAATAAGGCCGCTCATTTCCACCGACCATTGATCCGGTGACGTGAGTCCGCGCGCCACCATTAAGCGCGCCATTACGGGATGCAGACCTTGTTGCGCGAGACGCTCTGACTCTCGCAAGGAATACGCGCGTAAAGTCAGGCGGGTCATGAGGTCAGACGAGTCATGATGCCAAACGTGATAGAGAAGGTTTAGCCCAAAATTTTCGTAATGACGATGGCCTTAAGGTCCACTGCGACATGCGTGTACTGTCGGACAAAATCACATTTAAAACATCGAGCGTTCCGTTTTCAAGTGCCGATAAAGCTGGAGCAAGGGTTTGCTGGTCTATGGTACTCATGCTTTGCATCCAGCTCGACCAATCGCCTGCGAGTGCCGGCGAAATTAATGTATCCAGTAGTTGTATAGCACGCTTATCCGAACCTAAATCGATGGGGATAGCAGGATGGATCAGGTGCGATGCCATCGCATCCAAGCCCCAGGTAGATTCACCCATAGTGCAGCCGCCCCATAACCAAAGTCCATTAATTCGCGGTTGATAGGTTTGTTCGCGGGTATCATTTAATGGATGCTGATGCCACAGCATTTGCACTTCATTTTGCAAGCGACGCCAATCGCGCGCGCTAGCACCCGTAGGTAGCCAGGCATCAATGTTGTGACCACAGGCCGCATCAGGTGTTGACGTTCTCAAGTCCGTCCACGAGTTAGCTTGCATAAACCAGTAGTGCTCATTACCAAACAATAGGCGATGGTTTAGCTCTTCAAACAATGGCAAGGCTGCATCAAACAGCACCCGAGATTGCGCCACATCGAGCTCGAGTTTTCGATAGTCAGTTAAGACCAGGTGGTCGCGAGCTACATGCAAATGTACGGGCTGCACCACAAACCAGTAGCCAGTTTCGTTGTTTAAACCCAGCTCAGACATCAGAGCTGCTGCCATGGCAGGGCTGGTGTCTGATGAATGAACAGACAACCATCGCTCGTGCGGCAAGCAAGGATCCAGACCAGAAAAGGTTTTCTTACTGTTGAGTTTGGCTTTAGCGAGTAGTTTGGCCATGGCTGGCGCTCTCAGTTGGGCCAACAGATCTTTGGCATGCTCAGGAGGTGCAAGGGAAAACGGAAGAACGAGGGTTAAGGCACGCATAGTCTCTGCATTGTAGGCGATTTTGTTTTGTCGTTTGACTATGGCACACTGCCGTCTTTGCCCGAGTTGTTCTTGGTTTTTCCCAATTCTTTCAGGAGATGTGCTTGGCCTGGTTTCAGAATCTGCCGTTCGAATGGACACTAGGCTTGCGCTATACCCGTGCTGGTCGGCGCAGCGGTCGCAACAGCTTTATCTCCTTTATCTCCCTGATTTCTATGAGCGGTATTGCGTTGGGTGTAGCTGCCCTTATCGTGGTGCTCTCTGTAATGAATGGTTTTCAGAAGGAAGTGCGGGATCGCATGTTGTCCGTGCTATCGCATGTCGAAGTGTTTGATGCTTCGGGCAGCTTGCCGGATTGGCACGCCACTGCAGGGCAGGTTGTAAAACATCCCCAGGTTCGTGGTGCTGCACCGTATGTCGATGCGCAAGCCATGGTCATGCGTGACGATGTCGTGCGCGGCATCATGGTGCGTGGCATTTTGCCGGATCAAGAACCCAACGTATCAAGCGTGGCTTCGCAAATCGTGGCCGGTAAACTCACAAATTTGCAGCCAGGTGAATTTACTATTGTTATTGGTACTGAGCTTGCGCGCAGTCTGCGTCTTAAGCTGGGTGACAAACTCACCCTGATTGCACCCCAAGGTCAGGTTACACCGGCCGGTGTATTACCCAGACTAAAACAATTTACGATCGCAGGCATTTTCGAAGCAGGACATTATGAATACGATGCATCGCTGGTATTTATACACATGGACGATGCAGAAAAATTATTTCGCTTAAGTGGCCCTTCAGGATTACGACTGCGTATAGAAGATATGCAGCGTGCTCCGGAAGTCGCTGCTGATCTTTCTGCGACGCTGAAAGGTGATTTGTACATACGCGATTGGTCGCAACAAAATCGTAATTGGTTTGCTGCGGTGCAAACTGAAAAACGCATGATGTTCATCATCCTTACCCTGATCATTGCGGTTGCCGCGTTCAATTTGGTTTCTACCTTGGTGATGACGGTCACCGAAAAGCAGGCTGATATCGCTATTTTGCGTACGCTAGGTGCTTCACCTGCATCCATCATGAAAATTTTTGTGATTCAAGGCGCGTTGGTAGGATTGTTAGGCACTGCAATAGGTGTCTCGCTGGGTGTGCTGGTGGCGTTGAATGTGGATGTGATCGTGCCATTCATAGAAGCGGTGCTGCATGTGCAGTTTTTGCCGCGCGATATTTATCTCATTAATGCGTTGCCGTCTGATTTGCGCTGGCCTGATGTTTGGCAAATCAGTTCGCTGTCGGTCGTGCTGGCTTTTTTAGCGACCTTGTATCCGAGTTGGAGTGCCGCACGCGTGCGTCCAGCCGATGCGCTTCGTTATGAATAGGCCCAGCGCATGAATGCAACGAATCACATCATTTTGTCGTGCAATGGCTTGGGCAAGCGTTTTACGCAAGGCCAGGATAGCCTGACCGTGCTTGACGGTATAGATTTTTCAGTGAGCCAGGGCGAGCGTGTAGCCATAGTGGGTGTATCGGGTTCGGGTAAATCAACCCTGCTGCATTTACTGGGTGGATTAGATACTCCCACTACCGGTAGCGTGACTTTGCAAGGCCGCGATCTTTCCAGTTTGTCGGAAGCTACTCGCGGTGAATTGCGTAACCGCTCACTTGGCTTTGTGTATCAGTTCCACCATTTATTACCCGAATTTTCTGCGCTAGATAATGTGGCTATGCCCTTACTTATACGGCGTATGCCACGCCCCGAAGCGCATAAACGCGCGAGTGATTTGCTTGGGCGGGTAGGCTTAGCACAGCGCTTATCGCATGTGCCGGGTGAGCTGTCAGGTGGTGAACGGCAGCGAGTCGCATTGGCCAGAGCGCTGGTTACCGAGCCGGCATGTGTATTGGCTGATGAACCTACCGGTAATCTTGATTTGCATACGGCCCAGTCCGTGTTTGCTTTGATGCTCGAGTTATCGCAAACCCTGGGTACGGCGTTTGTGATCGTCACGCATGACCCGGTATTAGCGCAGCGCTGCGACCGCGTACTTCAGCTTACCCCCGATGGCTTGCGTCCGCTGGCGCCGTAATAAAGAGATGATGCTCGGATGCTGATAGATAGTCATTGCCATCTTGATGCCGACGAGTTTGGTGGCAATGCGCTACTGGTTGCTGCACAAGCCGAAGAGGCAGGTGTGTCGTGGATAATTATTCCTGCTGTTGAGGTAGCTAATTTTGATGTGGTAGCTGATTTATCGCGTTCAATTACTGGCTGCGTGTATGCGCTCGGTATACATCCTATGTATGTACCGCAGGCCAACGAGAGTGATCTGGCTGTGCTGCGCGAGCGCATAGAGGGTTCATTGGCAGACAATAAGATGGTGGCTGTGGGTGAGATAGGCTTGGATTTTTTTGTACCTGGATTGAGTGATGGCGAGCTTAAAGAAAAACAAGAATTTTTCTATTCTGAGCAATTAAAAATAGCGCGCGACTTCAACTTGCCTGTCATCTTGCATGTGCGACGTTCACAAGACACCTTACTCAAATATTTGCGTCGTATACCTGTATCGGGTGGTTTGGCGCATGCATTCAATGGCAGTGTGCAGCAAGCTCAGGCATTTATTGATTTGGGTTTTGTGCTCGGCTTTGGTGGTGCGATGACATTCACTCGTGCTCTGCAAATACGTCGTTTGGCTAGTTCACTTCCCGGTACTGCATTGGCACTCGAAACCGACGCGCCAGATATTTCACCTTCGTGGCTGCATCCCGCATCAAACAGCCCGCAACAACTTCCTCGCATTGCAGCGGTACTGGCCGAGCTGCGCGGCCAGACCTTGGCAGAAATCGAGCATCAAACGACAGCCAATGTCGCTCGTGTCTTGCCCCGCCTTGGCAGCCTCATGATGGCCTGATTGCGCGCGCTAGCACTGGGTTTGTTGGCTGGCGTACTTTGGCTGCAATCACGACCTGAGCTTCCGTCGATTTTTATTTCATTCGCTGGTATTTTTACTTCAATTGGGTTGATCATCGGTGCGCTGATTTTTTTGCGTAGTCGTACACAGTATCAAGCGATTGTATTACTGGTGGCTGGCTGCGGTGTAGGTATTGGTTGGTCCGCCTTGTGTGCGCATGAGCGACTTAATGAAAATTTGTCAGCTGAATATGAGGGTAGAGATATCCGCGTCATAGGCATGGTTGAAGGATTGCCTGATCTCGGACCAGCAGGTGAACGATTTCGTTTTCGCGTTGAGTATGCAAGTTTACCCACGGGTGAAAAAATTACTGTACCAACCCAGGTATCTCTCGGTTGGTATGCCGATCGATCTGGCGAATTGCCGGTGTTGATATCGGGTCAGCGCTGGCAGCTCACGGTACGTTTAAAACGGCCGCATGGCCACGCGAATCCAGGTGGTTTAGATGTAGAAGTCTGGTTGCTTAACGAGGGATTAAGAGCAACGGGGTATGTGCAAAATAAAGACTATCAACTACTGGGTGAGCAGACTTCGCATCCTAAAATTTGGATAGACCGAGCCCGCGCTGCTTTGCGTGAAAAAATTCTCTCTGCACTGCCAGATGATCCCTATGCCGGAGTGATCGTGGCGTTGGTTATTGGGGACCAACGTGCTGTGAATCAGAACGATTGGGAGATATTTAATCGCACCGGCGTAGGTCATTTAATTTCTATCTCGGGCTTGCACATCACCATGATTGCAGGTTTATTCGCCTTGCTTAGCCATAGTTTGTGGCGACATTCATTTTTTACGCGCGCGCAATTTCCGCTCCTTTGTCCGGCACATAAGGTGGCGGCACTGGCAGGATTATCAGCGGCGTTTATCTATGTTGCGTTGGCGGGTTTTGGTATACCGGCGCAGCGTACGCTGTTAATGATTGCGGTAGTTACGCTCTCTTTATGGCTAAATAAAATCGTAGCCGTTTCCCAAGTAGTTTTGGCTGCGTTATTGGTTGTGCTGTTGAGCGATCCGTGGTCAGTCGTGTGGCCGGGATTTTGGCTTTCATTTGTCGCTATTGCGTGCATTTTGTATGCGTGTGCAGGCCGGGCTGAAGAAGTACAACAAGCTGCAGAGCCTGCGAGCTGGAAAACACATCTGCAATCTGCGGGGCGCACCCAATGGGCGGTCACTTTAGGTTTGCTTCCTTTAAGTTTTGCCTGGTTTGCTCAGACCTCGTTAATTAGTCCGCTAGCCAATGCTTTAGCTATACCGCTGGTTAGTTTTGTGATCACCCCGTTGTCTTTGTTGGGTAGTGTGTTGCCATCACCCTTGTCGGTTGGTTTGTTATCAGCTGCACATACAGTGACGGCATGGCTGACCAGTGGATTGGCGTGGTTGTCGTCAGCTAGCTTTGCTGTTTGGGCGGCACCTCAGCCGAGTTGGTCGGAGTTTGCTTTGGCTATCGCTGGCACAGTGTGGGTGTTGGCGCCGCGCGGCTGGCCACTGCGCTGGGTAGGTGTTTTGCTGTGGGCACCGATGGTATTAGCCAAGGCCACTGCACCCGAGCAGGGCTTTTGGATAACAGCCTTCGATATAGGGCAGGGCAATGCGCTGCTAATAGAGACGCCCAACCATCGTTTAATTTATGACACTGGCCCAGCGTTTTCCACAGAGTCGGACGGTGGCAGCCGCGTGTTATTACCCTATCTACGTATGCGCGGCATACATCATCTCGATGGATTGGTAATTTCACATAGCGACACCGATCATTCGGGTGGCGCGCGTTCGCTGTGGGAAGGCGTGGCCGTCGATTGGTTGAGCTCGTCGTTATTACCTGACCATCCATTGCTAAGAAACGCGCCCCGGCATTACCCCTGTCACGCTGGCCAGCATTGGGTGTGGGACGGCGTGGAATTCGACATGCTGCACCCGCAAGCGGACCATTTGCAATACACCGCACTGCCGCCAAATTCACGCAGCTGTACTTTACGTATCCGTTTCCACGACCGTACGGTGCTGCTAACCGGCGATATAGAGGCACCTCAAGAACGCGCGCTGGTGGAGCGAGCGCGGCAGAAATTAAAGGCGGATGTTTTGCTGGTGCCTCACCATGGCAGCGGTACATCATCAACCGACGCTTTCCTTGGTGCGGTAAATCCGTCGGTAGCTCTGTTTCAGGTGGGATATCGCAATCGCTACCGCCACCCCAAGCAAGAAGTCGTTCAACGGTACAGTGATCGCGGCATACGGGGATTACGCACAGACCAAACGGGCGCAGTTCAGATGGTAGTTGATGAGACCATCCGCTGGACTACGTATCGGTGTGAACGTCAGCGTTATTGGAGTAGCGAACCGTGCTCGGTCAACCAATGAATGACAGAATAAACGCGGCTAATATTTTATAAGCAGAGGTTGGTCGCGCTATTTTTTTGTGTTTGATTGCGCACAGGCGCACGACCACATGGCGGATTCAGGGCGGCTGCGCTTTGCGGTATAATTTCAATTTCACGCTAGTGCCTTTTGGCTATCCTGTAATGACCAAGTTTGTTTTTGTCACTGGCGGCGTCGTCTCTTCCCTTGGTAAAG
>Ga0315909_10006863_pt1 | contig 12791 bp, 16 predicted proteins | sample LakEriMetagenome_11_FD_203527 | JGI IMG/M metagenome (GOLD analysis project Ga0315909, IMG submission 203527) | Freshwater fungal communities from buoy surface, Lake Erie, Ohio, United States - Buoy 2 MA125 | ecosystem: Environmental > Aquatic > Freshwater > Lake | place: USA: Lake Erie, Ohio...
AGGTAGTAGCAAAAGGAAAATATAGCATTTCTGCAACTGCTGGATTTAACTATACTGGCGAACCACTCTAAAGGTAAAATATGGCAACCAAACTAAATCTATTCATTGACCAAGGAACCGACTTCTCGACTTCGATTGAGGTCACAGACGAAGCCAACCTTCCAGTAGACCTTTCCACATACACCACACGTGCATCGATGCGTAAACATTACACGTCGAGCACCGCATATTCATTTGGCGTAAGCGGAAACTCTAATGGTATCATAACTATCACCATGAGTTCTAACACCAGTTCCAATATCGTGTCAGGTAGATACGTTTGGGATTTAGAAGTGGTTTCTTCTGGCAACGTAGTATCTCGCATCGTGGAAGGGATTGTGACAATCAACCCCGAAGTCACCAGATAACTAAATAGCTATATGTTCAAAGCGACGTTGGTCCCACAAGAAACAATAAGGGTTTCCCTTAGACCCACGGATACTTTTCAGGTACAAGTTTCTGATGTGAGCGAGGAAAACTCCGTGTTGTTCAAAAAACAAAATGTTGGCGCACTAAGCCTAAAAGTTGTTGCGACAGACGGTCGAATCGTTCCATCCACACAAGCTGATGCAGTCACTGTTACCAGCGCAGCCACCATAGCGACTTCTACAAGTCGCTTAGATAACCTACAGGATGTGGTTGAAGGATCCCCAGTCGATGGATCTACTCTTGTTTATGACGAACCAACAGATACATATGTTGTACAAGAATTAGACCTAGACGGAGGCACTTTCTAAATGGCCAATAAATTACAAATTAAACGTAGTACCACCACAGCAGCACCAACAGGTCTTGCTAATGGTGAACTTGCGTATACCTCGAATGGTGAAATACTATTCTTGGGTCACCCAGATGGTACGACTGGCTCTATTGCTATTGGTGGTCGCCGTGTTCCTGGTACACTAACTGCTAACCAAGCCCTTGTAGCTAACTCCACAAGTGCTATCGACAAAGTAATTGTCGCTAACTTGGTTCCAACTTTTGTTTATGCTAACGGTGGCGTCGGTGCTGCTGGCCAGATTCTAACTTCTGGTGCAGCTGGTAACGTCTACTGGTCAAGTCCATCTGCTGGCGTAGCAGGTTCTAACTCACAAGTCCAGTTTAATGCCAACGGTGTTCTATCGGGTGATGCTGGATTCGTATTCGATGGCGTCGCTGACGCATTGATTCTTGGTGGCGCAGCCCAAACTACCTCTCCACTTTATCGCGTAGCTAACTCTACTACTTCTGCCAACCTATCGTCTGCTACTTTGACAATTGGCAGCTCGGTCGTAAACTCGACTGCTGTTGCGGCTGGTGCCAATGTCTATCTAAACACAACGACTCTGTTTGCTGGTAACAGCACAATCAACGCGTCGCATACTTCTGCTCTTGTTCAAGTCGCTAACTCGACTTCTACTGCAAATCTAACAGCAGCTGGTTTGGCAATTGGTACTATTACTGCCAACACCACTGGTCTGTTTGTCGGTGCCAATGTGTTCGCGAATGCGACTGCATTCGATGTCGGTAATACTGTAATTACTTCTACGTTGTTGACCCTTGGTGGTCAAGTTAATGCTAACAGCGGTGTTGGTACAGCTGGACAGGTTCTAACTTCTGGCGCAACTGGCAACGTCTATTGGACTACACCAACCACAGGTACTGTAACATCGGTCACTGGTGGTAACGGTCTAACTGGTTCGGTCACTACATCTGGTGCTCTTGATGTTGGTGCTGGTGCGGGTATTACTGTTGCTGCTGACTCTGTTGCTGTTAATGCTAACAGCGGTCTAGTTGCTAACTCAACTGGTGTATTCGTTCTAGCCAACACAGGTATCATCGCTAACTCGACTGGTGTGTTTGTCAACCCAGTTCTATCGCTAACTGACTTGACTATATCTGGTAACTTGGACGTCAATGGTACTTTAACCACTATTGATACTACCAACCTATCAGTAACCGATAGTATGATTTCTCTGGCTCGTGGTCAAACTACTGCGAACACGCTTGACATCGGTTTCTATGGTACATTCGGTAACAGTACTGTCACGCAATACTCTGGTCTATTCCGAGATTCTACTGACAGCAAATACAAATTGTTCGGTGGTGCGATTCCAGAACCTACAACCACAGTCGATACAGCAAACGTCAACTACGCTGGCGCAACCCTTGTCGTTCAGGCTCTGGAAGGCGCAAGTGCTACAGCAACCATCGATAGCTTCATCATCGACGGCGGAACATTCTAATAAGAAGCTAATGGAAAATTAGACGATTTTGAAGCCCACTTCGGTGGGCTTTTCTTTAGTGTATAAATATAATGTTATTACGGAGTCAATAAATGTCAATTAAGACAACATCAGTTCCTGGCAGAGTCGCGAACGCTTCTACTTTGAGCGTCGATGGTGACATCGGCATCAACACATATGACGGTAGATTGTGGGTGTCTAATGGCTCAGTCGTTTCTGAAATAGGTGCTGGCACTGGTTCTGGAATCCCAAGTGGTTCTAATACTGAAGTTCAATTTAATGACTCTGGTGCTTTTGGTGGAGATTCTTTATTAACCTTTAATAAAACAACAAGTACATTAACCACTGCTAATCTAACAGTAAATGATACTGCTGTAATCAATACGTATTCTATTACGATCGGGAATACTAGCTTAAATACAGTTATTTATGCAGGATTACTAGAAATTGGTGGACAAATAACCGCAAACAATAGTTTAGGTACTGCTGGTCAAGTTCTAAAATCTGGTGGTGTTAGCGCAAATGCATATTGGGATACAACATTAACTTCAGGAACAGCAACACTGGTAGCAGGAACTGTTACTGTTAGTACTGCAGCTGTAACGACCACGACACGTATATTCTTAACGACACAATCTTTAGGAACGGTAACAGTCCCGAAATCAATAGCAGTTACATCAAGAATAAATGCTACATCGTTTACAATTACTAGCGAAGATAATACAGATACTTCAGTGATTGCTTGGATGTTTATTCAACCATAATTATAAATAGACCTGAGTAGATACTCAGTATAAATCCGCTAGTAAATACTAGCAAAAGGAGAAGCCGACAATGGCCAATAAAATTGTAATTAAACGAACGACTACATCAGGCTTACTACCAAACGTAAGCAACTCATCTAACACCTCATACATCGCCGCAGGTGAATTAGCAATCAATCTTACCGACAGGAAACTATTGTCTTCCAATGGTTCAGCGACATTTGAAGTTGGCGCGAACCTTGCAAGCATAGTTGTCGGAACCGCATATACACAAACTAGTGGTAATGCAAACTTTGGCAGCGGTGTTCTGTTTGTTGACGGAACTAATAATAGAGTTGGTATTGGTACAACAAATCCAGGATATAAACTTGAAGTTAATGGATCTTTCGCAGCTACAACTAAGAGCTTCGTAATCAACCACCCAACAAAACCTGACATGAAACTTCGCTATGGTTCTTTGGAAGGACCAGAAAATGGTGTGTATGTTCGTGGTCGTACTAAAGGCAACACTATCCAGCTTCCTGATTACTGGACTGGTTTGGTTGATGAGTTTTCTATCACAGTAAATCTGACACCCATCGGTAGTCACCAGAAGCTTTACGTCAAGAGTATCGATAAAAACGTTGTAACTATCGGCGGTGGATTATTTGATCAAATGGAATACTTCTATACTGTTTTCGCAGAACGCAAAGATGTTGATACACTGATTGTGGAGATTTGATATGGGAACATATTACAATCCACGAATTGTTACTGATGGATTAGTTCTGGCTCTTGATGCTGGTAATACTAAGTCTTATCCAGGAAGTGGAACTACTTGGACAGATTTAAGTGGTCGTGGTAATAATGGAACTCTAACTAATGGTCCAACTTTTAGTTCTGTCGATGGTGGTAGTATTGTATTTGATGGATCAAACGATTTTGTATCACTTCCAATATCATCAGAGTTTAACACTGCTGATGTTACTATGGAAGTATGGGCTAAACTAATATCAACAGGAAACAGGCAAATTTTAATGGTAAATTGGTCTGGAAACTCGTTGGAAGTAAATAGCAATAGAAGCGTACAATTTTATATTTGGAATGGATCTCAAGTTGGGACAAGTGCATCAACAATAGCATATTCTAATTGGGGTGATTGGGGTCATTTTGTTGGAACATATAATAGCTCGTCCACAACTCTTTCTTTTTATATGAATAGTGTGCTTATATCTTCTATATCAACTAGCCAAGCCACATATTCTGTTACTGTTCATAAAATATCTGGTACTGATTATGGTGGTCCAATATCTGGTAATGTCGGTATTGTCAGACATTACAATAAAGCACTAACTGCTGCCGAAGTTAAACAAAATTTTAATGCGACTCGCGGAAGGTATGGCGTCTAATGGGACTTGCACACTCACCAAAAATTATTACCGACGGATTAATCTTTTACTATGATTTTACCAATAGTGACAAATCTTGGGGTATTAAACCATCTGTGAATTTAGCTCCTTATACAGATTATAGTCATAAAAATTATAATACCCAATATGATATTGGTGGTTGGGGCGGAGATGACGCTGATGTGTACTACTATGCGTCTGGTGGTTATAACAATCTCCCATATAAAAAAATGATAAAACACACAGGCGGCACAGGTGGCTCTTTTATAGATGAGCATCAGTTTATGACGCTTGAAGAAGGCAAGTCATACACAGTAAGTTGTTATATGAAAGCCAGTGCTAGTGTTACTGTCAGTGGTCATGTATTGGCTCTAAACAGGAATGCTGATAACGCATATAGAGTACCTGCCGATTTTTCATTAACAACTGATTGGGCACTAAAGTCTTGGACATATACTTGTGCAGCTGGCGAGGGTGGAAATTCATATCATCTAAGACAAATTGTGTATAATGATACAGGATTACCGATAGACGTATATTGGTCAGGATTACAAGTCCAGGAAGGCACCGCATCAACCCCGTTTGTACATGGAATGAGAAATTCAACACAAACTATAAAGGACATAATCGGTAATAGAACTGTTTCAATGACTGGTCAGATTTCCATGGGAACTAATAAAATAAGTTTTCCTAATCTAAACAGTGCATATTTGTCTGCTACCCCCGCAACAGACTTTAGAATGGGCGCGAATAACTTTTCTATATCTATGTGGGTAAAACAACAAGACAACGGAACTAACTGTCTAGTCGAATCTCGCGGAAGTAACCCTAATCTAGCAGGTTATTTTTGGATATTAAATTATCCAGCAACTGGTCGAATGTCTGTTTTTCTTAACTACGGTGGAAATCAATATCCTTTCAACTCAACAAAAAGTGATATACCAACAAATAGTATTCAGAATTATACCATAGTGGTTAATAGAAGTTTATCTAAAATTGATATGTATATTAATGGCGCTCTTTGGGATACAGTTTCAATCACGCACGCTGAGTCTGTATCACCCACAAGTGGTGACTTGTATGCCATAGGTTATGACAGGGGTGGCGGCACACAAAATTATGATTTATTCTGCCATATGCACTACAATCGAGCATTAACCGCTGAAGAAATTAAACAAAACTTCAATGCCACTCGCGGGAGATATGGAGTATGAGTATCTTCGCTGGTCCTGAAATTGATAATAGTGGATTGGTTCTAGCACTTGATGCTACCAACGCTAAATCATATCCTGGTTCGGGGAATACATGGTTTGATGTTAGTGGAAAAGGTAATCACTGCGTTTTCTCTAATCTACCAACTCACGCTAATGGTATTTTTACCTTTGATGGTATAGCCAACCAAGGCACCATCACAAACAATGATACGATGAATTTTTCTTCAGAACAAACTGTGATTATGATTCTAAATCACACATTTACTTCAGGAAGAAGAAATCCTTGGAATCAAGCCTACGGTGGATATGGAACATGGACTCACGAATCAGGTAATAATATGAATTATTATTATGGTGATGCTGGTGTTAATAATGTGCCATATACTGCGCTTGGCTCTAGCACCACGTCACGAAGTGTATGGAATGTTTTATGTGTAGTAAGAGATATATCAAACATTAGATGGTATCAAAATGGAGTAGCAACAACTTCACAAGTTAATCCATATTCCGATTTAGCAACAACCGCTGCAAATATTACAATAGGCAATGGATATGCTGGTTTCTGGGAAGGAAACATGAGTGCTGTATTTGCATACACAAGAGCCTTGACCGCAGCAGAAGTTCGTAAAAACTTTAATGCACTCCGAGGCAGATACGGCATATAAATATCAAAGAATTCTAAGGAATAGAAATGGCTGATTCATACAAAGATATTATCATAACACCGAATAGGTCTAATACCGCAGATCCAAAAATAGATCTGCGTGGTGGTAATTCATCTGTAAATACAGCAATAACTGTAACTGTCTACCCAGACTCTAACGGAACCTTGTCTTTTGACGGTTCTGCGGGACAGCTATTCTCCATTACCAATGACCTTTCTGGTCTGCTGTGGTCGGTTAATGACGTTTCTGGTATTCCTTCGGCTGAAGTTTATGCTAATGGTAGTGTTAGACTTGCTGAGTTTAGTGGTAATGTATCGATCGGAACTGCAACAAACAGCAGCAAGCTGTTCGTAAACGGAAACACAACTGTAAACGGTTCAATCAATATCACTGCTAACGCCGTCATGAGTAATCTTGAAGTGACCCAGACTGCGATTATAAACACAAATTCTATAACAATCGGAACCTCTCCTCAATCTGGCATCACACCCACGCTTCTTACACTTGGTGGTGCCATACAAGCAAACGGCTCAAGCGGAATAGCTGGTCAAGTATTGACTACTGGCGGTGCAGGTGCAAATGTTTATTGGTCTGCTGTGGAAGAATCTTATACGATATTAGTATCGGATGAAACGACAAGTATAACTACTGGTACTGCAAAGGTTACATTCAGAGCACCATATGCTATGACTTTGACAAGAATTCCACGAGCATCACTTTCTACTGTGTCTAGTTCGGGAGATCCAACGGTCGATATCAATGTGACTGGTGTTTCTATTCTTAGCACTAAGTTATCTATTGACGCTAACGAAGAAACAAGTACCACAGCTACAACCGCAGCAGTTCTGTCTACAACGAGTATCGCCGATGACGCCAAAATAACAGTTGACATCGACACCGCTGGGACTGGAGCCAAGGGTCTTAAAGTGACTTTATATTATAAACGAAATTTCTAATTACACATATTTGAGAATATAACATGCCAATTGTCTTTAGTTACTTTAAGGTTAGACAGTATATCGCGTCTACGACAGTGTATGAAACATCGCGCGCGACTGGCACATCAACATCTACGACGACGGTATATGATACTAGCAGAACTACCACCTTTGATACGAGTAGAACGACTGTTTTTCTTACCTCGACTAACGCTGATACTGCTACTTCAAGATTGACAGATACGAGCAGAATAACAACTGCGTCTACTAATAGATCTACAACTACGACCTTTGATACTACAACGACGTTTAGCACAACTACGACGTTCAATACATTGTATGCTACTACGACCACGTTTAACACTACTGGCTCGACCAGCAGAGCAACGAACACTAGCAGAACAACAACGTTTGCAACTACAACGACGTTCAATACGATATTTGCTACAACGACCACGTTCAATACCAGCTTCGCTACCACGACCACGTTCAATACGTTGTTCGCAACTACAACTAACTTTGATACGACTCAGTCTACAAATAGAACGACTGATACTTCGCGTACCACTACGTTCGGAACTACCACGACGTTTAACACTACGTTTGCAACAACGACTACGTTTAACACGTTGTATAATACCACGACTAACTTTGATACGTCGCAGTCTACGAACAGAACAACTGATACCAGTAGAACAACCACATTCAACACAACGACGACTTTTAATACGTTGTTTGCTACTACAACTGCGTTTGTAACGACTTTCTCTACAACGACTAACTTTGATACGTCGCAGTCTACGAACAGAACAACTGATACCAGTAGAACAACCACATTCAACACAACGACGACTTTTAATACGTCGTTTGCTACGACCACGACGTTCAATACGTTGTTCGCAACTACAACTAACTTTGATACTTCTAACGAAACGACTAGGTCCACTGATACCAGTAGAACTACTACGTTTAACACGACTAATTCTACTAATAGATCTACCGACACTAGCAGAACGACGACGTTCAATACAACCAATTCTACTAACAGAGCGACTGATACTAGCAGAACGACGACGTTCAATACAACCAATTCTACTAACAGAGCGACTGATACTAGCAGAACGACGACATTCAACACAACAACTACGTTTAATACATCGTATGCTACGACCACGACGTTCAATACGTTGTTTGCCACTACAACGACATTTAATACTTCGTTTGCAACGACGACTACATTTAACACATTGTTTTCTACGACCACGACGTTCAATACGTTGTTTGCCACTACAACTACGTTTGACACAACGAATTCTACTAACAGAGCGACTGGTACTAGTAGAACAACGACATTCAATACTACTGGTTCTACAAGTAGGCTAACAGACACGAGTGTAACCACTACGTTTGAAACGAGCAATAATACTTCAAGGTTGACAAGTACATCGAGATCTACTACTACTGCATTCAATACAACTACAGTATTTGATACTATCTTTAATACGACTAATTCGACAAATAGGTCTACCGACACTAGCAGAACAACGACGTTCAATACGACCAACTTGACGACAAGAGCAACTGCTACTTCTAGATCTACAACAACGACATTTGATACTACGACGACATTCGTTACCACGTTCAATACGACTGCGTCGACAAGCAGAACAACTGATACAAGTAGATCGACTTCGTTTGCTACAACTACTACGTTTAACACCGTATATAGCACTACATTCTCTCCCGCACAAGATATTACTCTTAACATAGATCAAGGCGTGACGTCTACTACATCAACAATCACAATTCCAGCAAGCGCGCAAACTGGACAAGTCGCAGTATTGTTTGACTATGGTTATAATTCTAATACTACGACAGTAACAAACGTCTCACCTACAAACTGGACACCCGTAGCCAGCACTGCAAATAATACTGCTGGTACTGGACGATCTGCATTTAATCTTTCTTATAAGATCTTATCTTCAAGTGATCCAGGTTCTTCTGTTACTGGTATCAACGCAGCTCTTCAGAATGACAAAATTATGGTTATTTTAAGTGCTGGAGTAAATTCCAAAATTGTTTCTATTTCTGCGACTGCAGCTGGGTTTGCTGCTGCGCCGATCGATACGGCGGTTGCTAACGTAAATATATCATCAATATTACCATACACTACCACAGCTATTTTGGCATTTTATGGTGCTTCGGCTCTACCTGGAACTACTAATTTATTGGGAATACCGTCACCATTTGATGAAATCTCAGCTGGCGGATTCTACTCTTCAAGAACAGTAGTAAGATATCTAAATGCCGATGGTTTGAATACTAACAGCGATACAGGTGTTCGACTTCAAACTGCAGATGCTGGTAATAAAAATATAATGGGTGGAGTAATATTTTCAATTGAAGCACAAAGTGTATCTCTCGATACAACATTGTCTACATCTAAGTCTACTGATACTTCTCGTACTACCACGTTCGGCACAACCACGACGTTCAATACGACATACGATACTACCAACTCGACTTCTAGAGCAACTTCTACTTCTAGGTCAACGACAACGACTTTTGACACGACGACGACATTTAACACAACATTCGACACCAGCAGAACAACGACGTTTGCGACTACGACTACGTTCAACACGACGTTTGATACTACCAACTCGACATCGAGAGCAACTGCTACTTCTAGATCTACAACAACCGCGTTTGATACTACAACAGCGTTTATTACTACATTTAATACTTCTCGTACAACTGCGTTCGCGACAACGACTACGTTCAACACAACCTTTGATACTTCTCGTACAACTGCGTTCGATACAACGACTACGTTCAATACAGTTTTCAGTACGAATCGTTCAACCGATACTACTGTTTCTACAAATAGATCGACAGATACTACGGTGAGCACAAATCGTTCTACCGATACTACTGTTTCTACGAACAGAGCAACTGACACAACTGTTTCTACAAATAGATCGACAGACACCACTATTTCTACGACTAGAGCCACTAGCACTTCACGCACCACAACGTATGGTACAACCACGACGTTCAATACAACATTTGATACTTCTCGCACCACAGTATTTGGAACAACAACGACATTCAATACAACGTTCGATACTAATCGAACGACGACGTTCTCTACAACAACCACGTTTATCACAACGTTCGATACTTCTCGTACAACCACATTTGCAACCAATACGGCTTACACGACAACATTCAATACCAGTAGATCTACTGACACTACAGTAAGCACAACTCGTTCTACTGATACTACGGTTTCTACGACTAGAGCAACAGACACTTCTCGAACGACCACGTTTGGAACTACAACAACGTTCAACACTACGTTCAACACCAGTCGCCTGACAGATACAACAGCTTCTACCACTAAATCGACAGACACTACTGTTTCTACAAATAGAGCAACTGATACAAGTAGAACTACTACTTTTGGAACAACGACGACATTTAACACTACGTTTAATACCAGTCGCCTAACAGACACTACTGTTTCTACAACAAGGTCAACTGACACAACCGCCAGCACTACTCGCGCGACTGTTACGAGCAGAACCACAGCGTTCGGAACTACAACGACATTCGTTACTACGTTCAACACCAGCAGAGCGACAGATACTACGGTGAGCACAAATCGTTCTACCGATACTACTGTTTCTACAAATCGTTCTACCGATACTACTGGTTCTACAACAAGGTCAACTGACACTTCTCGTACAACCACGTTCGGAACTACAACGACGTTTAGCACGACGTTTGATACTTCTAGAGCCACAGATACGACTGTTTCTACAACCAGAGCAACAGATACTTCTAGAACAACGTCGACAAGCAGAGCCACGACGACAACATTTGATACTACCTACACGACTACTTTTGGAACCTCGACTGTATTCTTGACCAATACCGTATTCAATACTGATACTTCTAGAACCACGACATACTCTACAAGCAGAACTACTTCGTATGAAACCAGTAAATCTACAACTATTGTGTATGATACAAGCACCACGTTTGATACCTCTAGATCTACATAATAAATAACACAAAGGAGAACATTATGAATATAAAAACTGACAAGGCTGGAGAACCAGTCAATCTTGATATGGTAAATCGCAAACTTGAATCTTTTGTGGAAGTTGTTCTGCAGAAAATGATTGATATTGAGAAAGAAATGAAAGCATTAAAGAAACGAGTAAAAGATTTAGAGAGCAAATAAATGAGGATTTTATAATGGCAGAAGTTAAAACTAAGAAGTCATTCATGTACATGTCATCTAACGAATGGCTCGGCGACGCAACTACGCATTTTATGAAAACTGGTAATGCATTGCGCTCTGACGAGAACGACGACCTAGCAAATATTTCTAAATTGATTCCTAAAAGTATCAATGGTGTAAAAGTCGAATATGATATTTCATATGAATCGCCGAAAGATCGTATTCATGGTTACAAGTATACCGATTTGCTCACTAAGGTTATTATGATTTCGCCGTGCAACTCTGCCATATCTGTACAGAATTTGGTAGAAGCGATTAAGAAAGGACCAACCGAAGAGGGTCATGCTGTTCTTGCTAAACTAAAAGCCAATTTAACAGACAAATATTTGTTAGACGAAGAAAGCGACCTACCTGTGAAAGAATTGGTAATCCTTCCTGGAACTAATCTGCTTACTAAAGAGGGCGGATGGTGCGATATGGAAAAGATTGATCAACTTGTCGCAGACGGAGCATATGTGAAACTACATCCGATTACCGCCAAGGTATGGCAGACGATGTTAATGCAACGATGGGGTAATAAGTGTATCGGAAACGATGTGGCTTTATATCCGCTCCTAAAGAAATGCGATAAAGCATATTTCTGTATGAGTTCTGAAACTGGATTATCTGCTACGATTTTAGGAAAGAAGTTAGGTCTTATCGACTTAAAAGATCGCAAAGGTCGTGGAACATTTGAACACGTCTATAATGCATTAGATCGTTGTGGTGTTAAAGATTCTCTTTATAACAAACTAACTGCTTTATTTTCGCATCCTGAGTCTGGGTTTATTTGTGTATATCACGATAACTATCAGGAAAGAATAGACAAGTATTTCGACCACATGAAACAAACATACAAGCACAAAGAATGAAAACTCTAGTCATAATTGCAACTCACCACGGCGCATTCCTTACAATCAATTCTGCGTTGAAGAATTCTTCACATGATAGAATGATAGTCTTGGTTCCGAGAGCGCAGGTCGATAAGTACAATAAAATGTACCAAGAAAATATTAAGAACACCGAATTCCAAGTCTTCAAAAACTATGATAAACTTGTCGCTAAGTTCTACGGAAAAGAAGTATTTGTAATCGACGACTGGGATCAGAATAATTCTATTAGTTGTACCCTTGATGTACTTTCTGGACTCAACAGCAAAGGAATGCATTTCGTAGTCAATGCAGGCACTATAATTCTAAAAGATCCATTCACGAAAGAAATTGATGATATTTTAGAAACTAACAAACTAGCGATCGCGAGACCTAGA
>Ga0315909_10006864_pt1 | contig 12791 bp, 13 predicted proteins | sample LakEriMetagenome_11_FD_203527 | JGI IMG/M metagenome (GOLD analysis project Ga0315909, IMG submission 203527) | Freshwater fungal communities from buoy surface, Lake Erie, Ohio, United States - Buoy 2 MA125 | ecosystem: Environmental > Aquatic > Freshwater > Lake | place: USA: Lake Erie, Ohio...
TCGAAGTGCGCCTTTAAATCGTTCAACTGATTTTCCAGAGAACTCATTGCGGTCATGGATCCAGCGGGGCGCAAAGTATGCGACCCACATTCCAATAATCGCAATGTAGATAAGTCCCGAAGTCATGATGGGTAAATCTAAAGGAAGGGGTGATGCTTTTCTGGGATTTAGGCGCTAGTTAATTGCAGAATTTTCCTTAACAAAAGTAACGTGGTCCCGCCATTGTCCATCGATGTGCAGATATCGAGGGCGTTCACCTTCGAAAACATATCCCGCTTTTTCGGCCACTCTTCGAGAAGCAGCATTTTCTGGACGCAGATTAATCTCAATGCGATGCAGTCTTAACTCATTAAAGCCGTACTGGGTTAGCAGTTCGACCGCTTGGGTGGTGTACCCACGGTTGGCAAAGTTTCGATCGATCCAATACCCAATATGGCCACCACGCATTGCGCCATACATAACCCCGCCTAAAGTAATTTGGCCTATGAGCTGTTTTTGATGCCAGATTGCAAATGAAAAAGAGCGGCTATGTCGTGCTTCGTGATTGAGGATCTTCACCATCTCGAAAAAAGAGGGTAATTCTTTGTAACTGTCATCACCTGTATGGGGAATTGTGGCCTCCCATTGCGAAAGCCAATCTCGATTTTCGACTCGAACCTGATTCCATTGGGTCCGATCCCTAAATCGCAAAGGTCGAAGCGAGATATCGCCAACCTGCAAGGAAATCGGCCAAGAGCTATTCATGAAATTAAATGTAGCGACGCTCGAGAACTACAACGGTTACTTGATCACCAGTTTTTAGGGAGATATCACTTTCAGAAACAGCAATAAATGCGTTGGCATCAGAAAGTGTCGATTGTTCATCTTGATTTTCAAGAGGGACAACCGACTTTCCATCCTCAGCCAATACCGCTCGAATGTATGAGCGAACACCTTCATTAGAGGCAATTGGTTTTTCTAGGGCGGCTTTAACTGATGGCCGGTGAATAGTTGCTGCACCAAGCATTGTGCGGATCATGGGACGTACAAAAAGTTCAAAGGAGATATACGCAGCGATCGGATCACCAGGAAGGGTGACTACCGGAGTTTTATCAGGTCCGACTGTTCCAAAATTGTGACGGCCGCTGGCTTCAATCGCCAAATCTACAGTTGTAATTTCTCCCATTCCCGACAAGGTACGTGTGATCAAATCAAATGAATCATCATGGCGTTCACCACTAATAATGATTAAATCTGCTCGAACTAATTGATCCTCAATAACTTTTTGAAGTTGTTCTTCATTATCTGGAATTGAGTGAACGCGGTATGCCACTGCGCCGACTTCACGAACAGCAGTTGTGAGTAACCAAGAATTTGTCTCGTATTCATCGCTGGCATTTTTCAACGCCTGCCCTGGTTCAACTAAATCTGGTCCAGCCGATAAAACAACGACACGTGGGTGAGGCCGGGTTGGCAAATGATCGCGCCCAATAGATGCAGCTAAACCAATTTGCGTGGAGCGGATTCGAACGCCTTCACGTAGAACCAATCGGTCACCCGCATATATATCTGCCGCCAGGGTCGCACCATGTGCATCGAGCAATGGCATTTCAAAGGATTCGAGGGGTTTGCAGATAGCTAGAAGAGAGGTGAGAAACTCATCTACCCGAGTGTGTTCTGACATAATCGAACCCTACTTGTTGAATAGTTTGATCTTTGGGATTTCACGGGAGATTTAAATGACAAATCAAAAAGCCATACTGCGGGATCGTGCCCGCCGAGAACGTTCTCAAAAGTTCATTTCTTCCAATTTTAATGTCATTTTGAAAGCACCTGAAATTGAGTCAGCTACAACAATTGCTTCATATATCTCTTATGAATACGAGCCAAGTACCGTCGAGATTAATGAAGCTTTCCTGAGAAGCGGCAAGGTTTTACTTCTGCCACGAATAAATGGTGAACAGTTGGAATGGGTGAGATGGGATGGAGAGCCAGCCAAGTTATTGGCCAAGAAAAAGATTTCAGAACCCGTCGGCCCAGCGCTAACCGATTTATCTCAGATTCAAGCCATAGTTGTTCCGGCCCTAAGGATTGATCAATCAGGATTTAGATTAGGTCAAGGTGGCGGCTATTACGATCGGACACTTGCACATTTAAACGCTTGGAAAATTGGATTGGTTTATGCTGGCGAGTTATCAAGTGAGGTGCTGCCACATGAACCGCATGATGTGCCACTTGATGCAGCAGCAACACCGTCAATAGTTGTTAGATTTAACCGATAACAATTAGCTGTTTGGAAGATTACGCGCCATCACTATTCGTTGAATTTGATTAGTGCCTTCGTAAATTTGAGTGAGCTTGGAATCGCGCATCATTCGTTCAACTGGATAGTCGCTGACATAGCCATATCCACCAAGAACTTGAATTGCATCTTGGGTTACTTTCATCGCCATATCGCTAGCTAGACACTTACTTGCTGCCGAGAAGAAAGTTAAATCCTTTTCGTTATTCTCACTCTTTACTGCGGCGGCATATGTAAGAAGACGCGCTGCTTCAATATTCATTGCCATATCTGCCAGCATGAATTGGATCGCCTGGAAATCAAAGATTGGCTTACCGAATTGGTGGCGCTCATGTGCATACTTTGTTGCAACATCAAATGCACCTTGCGCTAAACCGATTGCCTGTGCGGCGATAGTGATACGCGTGTGATCCAAAGTAGCCATCGCTAAAGCAAAACCTTGGCCAACTTCACTAATGCGACGATCATCGCTTAGCTGAACATTGTCGAAATAAACTTCGCGAGTCGGAGATCCGCGCATACCCATTTTCTTTTCAGGTGAGCCAAAAGAGACTCCTGGATCTGATTTTTCAACAACGAACGCGGTCATTCCCTTTGTTCTAAGGGTTGGGTCACCTTGTGCGATTACTGAGTAAAACTCTGATTCACCTGCATTGGTGATCCACTTCTTGCTTCCATTGAGCACCCATCCATCGCCCGAACGTTCAACCTTTGTGCGAAGTGCTGCCGCATCAGATCCCGCTTCGGATTCAGATAAGCAATATGAAAATCCTTCACCTTTAGCTAAACGTGGCAGCCAACGCTTTTTCTGCTCATCATTGCCACCTAATAGCAAAGGCACTGAACCAAGTTTGTTAACCGCCGGGATTAGTGAAGAAGATCCGCACACTCGTGCGACTTCTTCAATAATGATTACAGCAGCGAGCGCGTCTGCGCCATCGCCACCAAATTCAGTGGGAACGTGAGCTGCATACAAACCATTTTTTACAAGCGCAGCTTTTGCTTCGCTAGGGAAACGATGTTCATCATCAACAGCTTGTGCAAATGGAGCAATCTCTTTTTCAGCAAGCGCGCGAACGCTAGTGCGCAGTTCTTTGTACTCTGCGGGTAAATCAAATACGTTGTCCATTAGGGCTCTTTTCTATCTCTGTCGCGCTGTGCTAGTTCTTGTAAATACTGATTGTAGTTCGCTAGATCATCTGGCTGACCCATAGCCGCTTGGCGAGCGGTATTGCGATCAATTCTCTTAGCCTCGCGCGAATCATCTCGCATCCAGTTGATAAATGTCGCGACCAAAGCGATAAGAATTGGAATCTCCCCCATAGCCCAACCAATTGAACCGCCCAGTTTTTGGTCGGCAAGCGGATCTCCCAGCCACGGGGTTTGCAATGAAGCGTAGAAACCATCGTCAATAAGTGTGGTGGTAGACATCAGCGCAACTGAGAAGAATGCATGAATACTCATGGCTGCAAAGAGAATGACGATTTGAACTAAATGGTGAACTCGTCGAGGGTTTGGATCGACACCAATGATGATAAAGAAAAACAAGAAACCAGCGGCCAAGAAATGAAGGCTCATAAATAAATGGCCAACATGGCTTTGCATGAGCACCGCAAACAGATCAGTGAAGTACACGGCAAATAGTGATCCATCAAAAATTGCTAACGCAATTATTGGATTTGTGTAGATAACGCCAATTTTGGAATGCAATGCGGCAAGCAACGATCCTCGGACTCCGCGTTCATCGCTGTTTCTACCTTGTGGCAAAGTACGAAGCGCTAACGTCATTGGCGCACCCAACACCAAACCAATTGGTGCAATCATTCCCAAAACCATGTGCGACATCATGTGATAAGAAAATGAGAACTGTGCGTACAAACCTAAACCACCACTTGTAGCAAAATTAGTTGCGGCAATTCCTAAAGCAAAAGCAATCGTGCGTCCGACAGGCCATTTGTCCCCGCGTTTGGTCAAAACAACAACACCCTTGATGTAGAAGGCAACCATTAACGCCAAAACACCAATCATTAAAGCATTTGGTTCGTAACTAAATAGGACTCGTAACAAGGTTGGTTCAGGCGGAGTTGGGATTCCAACAATTGAAAGTGCTGGACTGAACTCTTGAACTCCTGGTCGATCTGGTGATGCACTGGTTGATAACCAGGTTCCCATCAAAACGGTAACAACCATGATTGCTGCTTCAACGGTTATTAGCTTTGCAAAGCCAGCCCAATTAATAGATTTCTTGTTTGCAAGAGTCTTGCGATGTAGATATCCAATCAACACCAAAATTATTGTGGCAACAATCTTGGCAAGAACAATGAAGGCGTAAGAAGAATTCCAGGCATCCACGAAATTCAACCGTGCCCATGCATTTACCGCACCACTTATTACAACAGCGATTGCCGACCATAAAGCCATTTGGCTGAAACGAGGAACAGCCATCGGGCGATCTTCTGCAGAAAGAGTTCCTAAAGCAATTACTCCGCCCACCCACAAAGAAAGAGCAATAACATGGATTACAAGTGAGCCAATCACAAGAGAGTGCGAGCCACTTGATGCGGCATGGCTTTCAAACACGGGTGCAACAAGACCGGCAATAGATAAAGCTAACAAAATGATCAGCGATTCAATCTTTTTCGTGGCAAAAGAAAAGATAAGAACTACGGCAGCCATGAGTGCCTGGAAGGCTAGATATTTTCCAAGTGATATCTGGGTTATGAAAGATCGGATAACAGTGAGATCTAATGCATCAGAAATGGTTGTTCCCAAAATCTGTGCCAAGGTAAAGATGACTGTTCCAAAGGCTCCGATTACCCAGATTGTTGAACTGACTTTCAGCAGGCGTCGAACCTTTTCACCTGAGGTTGTAAGAAAACCATTTTGATTTACTACAAGAAAAGCCATAGACAGCAAGGCTCCCACCGTTGCAAACCCACCAAGTAAGTTGAGAAACTTAAATGTGGTTGTCAGTAGATTCATCGGTTATTAAATAATTTGCGGGCATACAGTGATAAACCAACAGTTACCGCTACAGCCATCAGAAGAAGAAAGATCACAAAAATATTCGTTGCCCAACTACTGCTAGCTGGTGCCTGTGACTCCGTGGGTTGCGGATCAGGAGTTTGTGGAGCGATTGTGCTCGGTGCTTGATACTTAAATCTATAGCTGCCTTCAAGTGGTGCATCTGCTTCCGCATACAAAAAGTAAGAGACGGTGTAAAAACCTGATTCCGTCAAAGGCATTAACCCAACTGTTGCACTGACATCATTAACCGTGATTGTTCCATCATCAACCCGAATACCATTTGGACCTGTTACAGATATTTCATTTGCTTCGGGTAAAAGTGGTAACTGTCCAGTGACGGTGACACTGGTTGGTGAAACTGACAAAGTTGATCCGCTCATTGGCGAAGTGCTTACAAGGGTATTTGCGAAAGTCGCAGTTGTTCCCAATAAAGTTAATAGAAGGACTAGCGCACTACGGGCTGCGAACTTCCTCACATTTGCCTTTCGAGAGGCCCCAGGAAAGTGCCTCAATTCGCGCCAATCTTCTCACTTCTTTAGACTAAGCACATACCCCAAAGGCATATTCAGCCAGCAGGATTTTTAGCCAGAAGTGGAGACGTAGTGCCTACATATCAATATGCGTGTACTGCGTGCGAGCACCAATTTGAAGCTATCCAATCCTTCTCAGATGACTCACTGACTACTTGCCCTGAATGCAAAGGTGAAATCCGTAAGGTGTATACGGCAGTTGGTGTCGTGTTCAAAGGTTCGGGGTTCTATAAAACAGATTCAGCTAAAAGTAATTCAACGAAAACAGAATCAGCTACGAGCACCCCTGCGCCAGCTCCGGCGCCAAAAGCTGACTAACCCTCGTGATGTGGCGGACGATCTGACTTTAACTCTTCTTCGCGCTTAGCTTGTTCGGAGGCAGCATCCAAATCAATTTCATCGGAAGTTACCTTCGGAAATAAGTCGCTCATAACTTGAATTCTACTACCGATTGAAATCTTATAACTACAAAGAAAAGAGAGATAAATGTTTGAAAAGCTGGGCCACGTGATCTTTAAGCGCAGAAAGAGCGCAGTAATTCTATTTATTATCGGAATTCTGGTCGCTGGCGGATTTGGCTCATTGGCATTTAGTCGTCTTGATTCGGGTGGGTATAGCGATCCAAACAGTGACTCTTACAAGGTTTACACATACTTAACTGAAGAGTTAAAACTATCTGACCCTGCAGTTGTCATTATTGTCGATTCGGGTGCAACCGATGTGACCGATCCTGTGGTTGCACAAAAGGGAATTGCGCTAGAAAAGAAAATCGCACAAGAAGCTGGTGTTACAAAAACTCTTTCATATTGGACTAGCGGCGGCGAAGCTACTTTGAAATCAAGTGACGGCAAAGCTGCATACATCTTGGTGTACGGCGAAGGTGAAGCATTTACGCCAGAGAGTCAAAAACTCGGCAAAGTAATGCAGGAGAAATATGATGGGGATTATGAAGGTTTAACTCTCTATGCCGGTGGCGTAGGCGTTGTTGGCCACGCAATCACTAAAAAGATTTCAGATGATCTAAAGATCGCGGAGCTTATTTCGATTCCGTTGACCTTTATTTTGCTCGTCCTTGTCTTTGGAGCTCTAGCAGCATCTGCAATGCCGCTGATTGTGGGTGTTGCCGCGATTTTGGGTGCTTTCTTTATTCTGTATTTATTCACTTTGTTTACAACTGTCAGTATTTATGCGCTCAACCTAACCACAGGCATGGGCCTTGGCTTAGGAATCGATTATGCGCTCCTGATGGTTAATCGATTCCGCGAAGAATTACATCGAGGAAAAAGTGTTGAGGATTCCATAGTCACAACTATGGGTACCGCAGGAAAAACGGTCTTTTATTCAGGAATGACCGTTTTGGTAACTTTGTTATCCCTTACTTTCTTTCCACTGCCTTTCTTGCAGTCATTTGGTTATGCAGGTGTATCAGTTGTTGCTCTTGCAGTAATAGGCGCATTGTTCGGCTTACCCCCGATTCTTGCGCTGCTTGGTGATCGTATTGATAAAGGTGTTGTTCGAAAGTCTGCAATTACTCCAAAGGAAGATGGTCGTTGGGCAAAAACTGCACGCCTGGTTATGAAGCGTCCGGTAAGTGCGGTCGTTTTGTCTATGGTGATTCTTGGGATCATGGCAGCACCAATTACAAACATTAAATTCTCGCAAGGTGATTCTCGAATGTTGCCAGCCGATAACAAGGCAGCTTTTGCAACTGCGCTACAGGCGGAGCGTTTTCCAGGACAAACTGGTACCCCAATTGAAATCATCGTTAAGGATGGTGCAAATAAAATTGAAGAAATCAACGCGTACACTTCAAAACTAAAACAAGTATCCGGAATTGTTGCAGTTCTTCCACCTCAAACCATTGGTCAAGATGTTCGCGTAGTTGCCTACCAAGAGATGTTGCCACGCACTCCTGAATCGCAAGAGCTCATTCACAATGTTCGAAATGTGGATTCACCTATTGGAACCTTGGTGGGTGGTGTTGCTGCTGATTACACAGATTCCCAAGATGGAATTTCTCGCACTTTGCCATGGGCACTTGCTTGGATTGTGCTCAGCGTTCTGGTTCTTATTTTTATCTTTACGGGGTCAATCATTCTTCCCATCAAGGCTGTGATCCTGAATTTCCTTTCACTTGGTGCAACTATGGGAGCACTGACGTGGATATTTGTTGATGGAAACATGCAATGGCTAGTGGGTTCCTTCACGGTGACCGGGACTCTGGATACTTCAATTGTCATCCTGATTGCAGTCGTGGTGTTTGGACTTTCGATGGACTACGAACTCTTCTTGCTGTCGCGCATTCGTGAAGAACACCTTGCCGGCAAATCAAACGTTGAATCAGTTGCAATAGGCCTGCAGAGATCTGCACGAATTATCACTGCAGCAGCAGTCTTGTTGGCTGTGGTGTTCGGTGCGTTCGTTACCAGCGGTGTCACATCAATTAAGACCATGGGATTTGGTGTTGCATTAGCCGTTATTTTGGATGCAACCATTGTTCGTGGCCTCCTGGTTCCGGCTCTAATGCGTCTATTTGGCGAAAACAACTGGTGGGCACCTAAGTGGATGCAGCGATTTACCCTGCGCCACTAATCTCGCGTACCCTTGGGCCATGGATTTAATCGCTTCCCTGCAATGTGAGGATCAGCCTGGCATCGTTCATGCGATGACAACCGCTGTTCTTAACTGTGGCGGAAACATTATCGAGAATCAACAATTCACGGATCCCACAACTAATCAGTTTGTTATGCGTACCCGATTTGAAACTTCACAAGGAATCGACGGAGCACATAAAAGTTTGAATGAAGGGCTTTCAAAGTTCAATCCTTCTTTACACATTCGACAAACCGCACAAAAGCCTCGTGCTTTGGTGATGGTCACGACAGAAAGTCACTGTTTGCGTGATCTGTTGTACCTAGAGGAACTTGGTGAGCTCAACGTTGAAATTCCTTTGGTGATTTCTAACCGAGAAGAGCTCCGTTCTTTAGTTGAATCTCACGGAGTTAAATTCTTATTCTTGCCAGTAACTGCAGACACAAAGGCATCACAAGAGGCAGAGATTCTGAAACATATCGAAGCGCTTAAAATTGATTTCGTAGTCTTGGCCCGTTACATGCAGATTCTTTCTGCGAATTTCTGTAACACAATGCCAGGAAAAATCATCAACATTCACCACTCCTTCTTGCCTGGATTTAAGGGAGCTAAGCCTTATCACCAAGCCCATGAGCGCGGTGTAAAAATCATTGGTGCATCTGCGCACTTTGTAACAAGTGATTTAGATGAAGGTCCAATCATTGAACAAGATGTGGCACATGTAACGCATAACGCCACACCTGAAGAGTTAATTGCAATTGGCCGCGATATCGAACGCAGAGTTCTTGCTAAGGCAGTGAAGCTCTATGCAGATGACAAGATTTTTATTGTCGGTAAAAGAACAGTCGTTTTTTCATAGGAGCGAGAGTCAAATGATAAATAGACTAACAAAGGTAATAGTCCTAGCCCTATCAGCTTCCTTCTTACTGCTGCCTGCAGCATTTGGTGCCAATACCCCGAACGGGCCATGCAATAAGGCAGGAAAGACTTCGACAATTGCAGGAGCTAAATTCATCTGCACTAAGAGTGGCAAGAAATTGATTTGGAAGAAGATATCTATTAAGCCAGCAGCAACTAATCAATCTAATGATGATGCAAAACTTGAAGCAATCTTTAATGGAATTGCGAAAAAGATGGATAATGTAATTCCAAAATTTGATATCTCTCTCAACGTAGACCCTGTACTTGTTGATTCTAAGTGGAGCAGAGATTCTACTTCGAGCATCGACTCAGCAATAAAATTGTTATCGGCCTTGGGTATCGAGTCCACGACACAGCTAAAGATTTACGTTTCTTGGGGATCTGAATTTAAAGATAGATTTGTACCCGATCAATGTAAAGTCTCATCCGGTGGGGGTTATTGTGGGCAGGGAATACACTTCGCAGATCTAAAGTGGTTTGCAACTAATTGGGGATACGACGGAATAGAAAAACCATATAAAAATGAGATGGATAAATTGGCTATGGCTGCAAACATCCCTCATGAAATTGGGCATTTTGCTCAGGGCGAAGCTGCCCTGTCTGTTGGAAATTCAGACTTTTGGATGTACAACCCGCCCTGGTTGCGCGAAGGTGGAGCAGAATATTTCAAACTTATCTCTTCCGCGTATCACAACAAGACAACCTATAAATCTCTTCGCGATTTAGTTGTCGCCAGTGGAGTTAGTAGATGTGACAAATTCCCACTTTCAAAGATAACTCCTGCAGATAGCAAGTCAGATGGTTGTGAGTACGGAAAAGGTCTATTAGCTGTTGAATACCTAGTTCTAAAGGTTGGCAGCGCTGATGCACTTTTCACAATGAATAAGACTCTAGGTCGAGATACAGAATCAATTTTTGAGAAGGCTTACGGTTTTTCATTGAAAGATTTTGAAAAAGAGGTAGACCTTTACTTCGCTCGCGTTGTAAACCCTAAAAAATAGTACAAAGTTGAGTTTCCCCAATTAGTCTTATTTGTAGAAAACACCAGTCGCGATAGCCCAGGCCTTTAATTCATTTGAAGACTTAACAAAATACTCGTCAGCTTTTGGCACAAATTGATCGATATCGATTTTGTATACCTCTCGCAGTGAAACCTTCAACCTGTCACCTTCGAAACGTGGCAGATTGTTAGAATCATAAACTATTACATCAAATGCACTTCGACTTGTCTTAGCCAAATTTAAGAGTGCACCAATTTCACCACTTTGGGCGATGAGATATTCTGACCAGAAGAATCCAGCGAAGTACGGACCACAAGTGCCTTCTTTCCCAGTATTAACATTGAAATCCATTAGTTTGTATTGCTCTGGGCGCTCCATGCAGTTTCGATAACTTGAAACCCATGTTCGTGCCTCTCGATAAGGAATTTTCTCTGTTGCACTGAGCACCAAGGCGCTAGCAACGTTTGCACCGCCTTCATTAAGCCAAAATTGATTGAAATTACCTTTGCTACCTGTGTACTTACGAGACACTTCTGCTTGCATGGCATGAAATATCTCATGAGCAAAACTGATACTGATAATTCTTCGATCCTCGCCTTGAGTGAAGTCTCTTTGAATCGGACGCGAGGTGCCCTGATGAAAAAGAAATCCGGTTCGGTTGAGAAATATCACTCCACTATCCATCCCACAGAATCCTGCATTTGAACCAGCCGGGACACCGCTTTCTTTACTGGCGCACCAAGTTCCCTCTGGCATAAATGGAATTAACCACTGCTGGTCACCAACATAAACTTTATAACTACGACTGAACTCGAAACCCAAGGCTTCAGCTATCTGCATTGAGTTTTCGATGTTTGCTTGCACGATACTGGCTAAATATTGATTCTCGTCTCCTGGACCAACAATTAGTTCAACTGCCGTCTTGGTTAGTTTTGTTTGAGAAACTAACTCACCAAGGAGCGATTCAATTTTTTCAGTTTCAGGAGAAGTGGGCAGGGCGACCTTAGCCACAGTCGGTGAAGGAGTTGGAGTCGGTGAAGGAGTTGGAGTCGGTGAAGGAGTTGTTTTCTTGACTATTGACCAGATTAACTTCTTGCCACTTTTAACGCATTTATAAGAACTCTTCCCTTGTATCACCGTCTGGCCCAGTTTCTTACATGATGCTCCCGCCTTTACTGCGGCATTCGCTTGCGATAACGAACTAGTTGTAAAAACCATTACTAGAACCAGGATTTTTACCGTGCGAACCATGTCTTATCTTAAAGCGCCATAGGAGGATAAAACAAGGAAAGAACCGGCAAAGATCTGAAGCGTTTCAGCGCCTGCTGGAGCAATTTCGGCTTTTCGCATTATCGGATCGCCCTTCTTGATTGCTGCAATGCAATTTCGATACATCAAGGTTCGAGAGATGAAATAAACTTTTATGGTGCTGGCGCCCACTTGGGGAACTCAGGCTCAACTACTGCGTGCCAAGTTTCTGTCTCGATTCCGAACATTTCTTTCATAACGCTTTGATAAGTCTCTTTTGAAATTCCATTTTGATAATCAAAACCAGGTCCATTCCCGGCAATCTTGCTGGCGCCGAAGTTAAAAAGTGAATTAACATCGCGAGTTGTAGCTAAAAGTGCTTCTGAAGCCAATAATCCGAGTACTCCTTGGCAGTTATCAGGATGATTGCCAGACATGAGAAGCTCATTCAACTTTACGTTCTGACATTTACGTTCGGTCATTTTAAAGTAGTTCTCTCGAACCTCCAGATAGCTTTGGTTATAAACCTTTGCATATGCGAATGTCTTGATTAGTTCTGGTACACCTTCGCGGATCCACGCCGGATAGAAATAAGTACCACGGCTAAACTTTACTAAATAATCTATCTGCCCTTGATGTGCTACTTCGTGAGAAAGTGTTGAAGTTCCTTGAAATTTCTCGGGTTCGCTCCGCCATTCACTTTCGACATTTCCGCTGCGTTGCCAATCCGCTAAGAACTTTAAATTTATAAAGTTTATTCCATTTCCACATTGTCCACCGCCAGCCCATTGTCCGTTATAACACCAACTCTGCTGCGGCATATATTGCTGAATCCATTTCCAATCCCAACCGATATACACCTTAAACACGGTAGTTGTTGGATAGCCCATCTTTGCAAGAAGTTCAAGAGTTGCTTCCATTAGGGCTAAATTTTGTTTCGCCCACTTCGAATCACTTCGGGCTGGCTCGATGAATACTTGGTACTTACTCTCACTTTTTTTGCTGGACTTCCATACTTCTTCCAGAATTTCCTGTGTTGCTTCTGCAAATTTCGAAACTTCTTTGGTTGGTGTTGGTGTTGGTGTTGGTGTTGGTGTTGGTGTTGGTGTTGGTGTTGGTGTTGGTGTTGGTGTTGGTGTTGGTGTTGGTGTTGGTGTTGGTGTTGGTGTTGGTGTTGGTGTTGGTGTTGGT
>Ga0315909_10006865_pt1 | contig 12790 bp, 10 predicted proteins | sample LakEriMetagenome_11_FD_203527 | JGI IMG/M metagenome (GOLD analysis project Ga0315909, IMG submission 203527) | Freshwater fungal communities from buoy surface, Lake Erie, Ohio, United States - Buoy 2 MA125 | ecosystem: Environmental > Aquatic > Freshwater > Lake | place: USA: Lake Erie, Ohio...
ACCGAAATACACGACTACCTTCGATTGTTGTTTGCGCGTGTAGGAACACCCTATTGCCCTGAGCACCACGAAAATCCACTCGCAGCGCAATCTGTTTCGCAAATGGTCGATACGGTCTTGGCCATGACTGAAGACACTAAGCTCATGATCATGGCGCCGGTTGTAGCCAATCGTAAGGGCGAACATAGTGATTTATTTGAAGCCATGCAGGCACAAGGCTTCGTTCGCTTTCGCATACAAAGTGGCACGCACGCAGCCAAGATTTATGAAGTTGATGATCTACCCAAACTCAAAAAAACTGAGAAGCACACGATTGATGTAGTGATTGATCGCGTAAAAATACGCAGCGACATTAAACAACGACTTGCAGAGAGTTTTGAAACGGCGATCCGCATAGCCGAAGGTCGCGCTATTGCACTGGAAATGGATACCGGTCACGAACATATTTTTTCGAATAAATTTGCCTGCCCAGTCTGCGGCTATTCCCTGCAAGAGCTGGAGCCGCGACTGTTCTCCTTTAATAACCCCATGGGTGCTTGTCCAGAATGCGACGGGTTGGGACACATAGAATTTTTTGATCCGAAACGTATTGTGGCCTTTCCCAATCTTTCGCTGGCATCAGGCGCTGTCAAAGGCTGGGACAGACGAAACCAGTTTTATTTTCAAATGCTTACTTCCTTAGCTAAGCACTATGAATTTGATCTTGATGTGCCGTTTGAAAATTTGCCAGAGATAGCGCAACAAGTTGTTCTATATGGCTCGGGCAAAGAAAAAATTCCTTTTGCTTATATCAACGAACGCGGCCGCACCATCATTAAAGAACACACGTTTGAAGGTGTAGTTCATAATCTACAGCGTCGATATCACGAAACAGATTCGATGGCAGTTAAAGAAGAACTTGCGAAATTCATTAATGAAAAAGAATGTCCCGAATGTCAGGGAGCCCGACTACGTGTTGAGGCCCGCTTTGTAAAAGTTGGTGAAGGCGCTCAACAACGCGCAATATTTCAGGTTGCTGAGATGCCGCTGCGCGGCTCCCTGGAGTTTTTTGAGACACTAAAATTACGTGGTGCTAAAAAAGAAATCGCTGATCGCATAATCAAAGAGATTATTTCGCGACTTAAGTTTTTAAATAATGTGGGCTTGGATTATCTATCGCTGGATCGCAGCGCAGACACACTTTCTGGCGGTGAGGCACAGCGCATACGATTAGCATCTCAAATCGGATCAGGCTTAACAGGAGTGATGTACGTCCTGGATGAGCCCTCGATAGGCCTGCATCAGCGAGACAACGACCGCTTAATCACCACGCTCAAGCACCTAAGGGACATCGGCAACACCGTTCTCGTAGTTGAGCACGATGAAGACGCTATCCGCAGCGCAGACTATGTGGTCGACATGGGCATGGGAGCAGGCGTACACGGTGGTGAAGTTGTCGCTCAGGGCAGCATCAACGACATACTTAAAAACAAAGAATCGTTGACTGCTCAATACCTCAATGGCCGATTAGCTATTGCAGTGCCTGAGCAGCGCGTAGCATTTGATTCCAAAAAACAGCTGGTACTCAAAGGCGCCGAAGGTAACAATCTCAAATCCGTCACATTAGAATTACCTATAGGTTTATTAACCTGTGTCACTGGCGTGTCTGGTTCAGGTAAATCAACGCTGATTAATGACACCCTGCACCATGTCCTAGCACGTCATTTATATGGATCACAAGCTGAGCCAGCAAACCATGAAAGCGTGACGGGCTTAGAGCATTTCGATAAAGTGATTTCGGTGGATCAGGCGCCTATCGGTCGCACACCTCGCTCAAATCCAGCGACCTACACAGGTCTTTTCACACCGATACGTGATTTATTTTCTACTGTTCCGCAAGCAAAAGAACGTGGCTACTCCGCTGGCCGCTTCTCTTTCAATGTCAAAGGTGGTCGCTGCGAAGCCTGTCAGGGCGATGGCGTCATCAAAGTTGAAATGCACTTTCTGCCCGACGTGTACGTTCCTTGCGATGTCTGTCACGGCAAACGCTATAACCGTGAAACGCTGGAAATTCAGTACAAGGGGAAAAATATTTCCGAGATATTAGGCATGACGGTCGAGGATGCTCACGTATTTTTCAAACCCGTTCCTCTGATCGCTCGCAAACTGCAAACCTTGCTGGATGTCGGACTGGGTTATGTACGGCTAGGTCAAAGCGCAACCACGCTCTCAGGTGGCGAGGCGCAACGTGTGAAATTGTCACTCGAATTATCAAAACGTGACACGGGTCGAACACTTTACATACTCGATGAGCCGACGACTGGCTTACATTTTCATGATATCGCGCTCTTGCTCAAAGTGATCCACCGTTTACGCGATCAAGGAAACACGCTGGTGATTATTGAACACAACCTGGATGTGATCAAAACAGCCGATTGGGTTGTGGATTTAGGCCCCGAGGGTGGTGCCGGTGGAGGGCAAATCATCGCCAGCGGAACACCTGAGCAAGTCGCAAAAAATCCAGCCAGCTTTACTGGCAAATACCTTGCTGATCTCTTGTTCAAGAAAAAAGAGAAAAAACGCGCCTAGCAATACTGCAAGACTCCCTGAGAAGCTAGCCGTTTCAAAATCATTTTTGTAGCAAACGCTTCTCAGCGAGTTCTAATGCAGTCGCAGCACCCCGCAAGACCACCACATCACCCGCTTCTAGTATCGTGTCTTCAGCAAATGGGATGCGACTTTTGCCGCGTCTTACTGCTGTGACTTCAGCGCCCAGCGCGTTGATATTTAACTTCATCAGTGATGAACCTATTGCGCTGGCTTTGTCGGTCAGTGGAACGGAATGCAGCCGGACTTGCAGATGCTCGTCATCGTCTGCTATGTCACCCAAACCATGAAAGTAACCCCGTAAAGAAGCATAGCGCTCACTGCGAGCTGCCTGAACACGCTGTATTACCCGACGTAGCGGCACTCCTTTTAATAGCAGCGCATGCGATGCAAGCATCAAACTACCTTCGATAGCTTCGGGCACAACTTCATCCGCACCACCGGCTCTGAGCACATCTAAATCATCTTCACCCACACTACGCACGATAGCTGGCAGTGCAGGTGCAAGTTCGTTAGCAAAATGCAGTGTTTTCAAAGCGGCGTTAGTGTCAGCATACGTAATAACGATTGCTGCAGCGCGATGTATTCCTGCAGCTATCAAACTTTCACGCCGAGTCGCGTCGCCATACGATACTTCTGCGCCTGCATTTTGTGCTTCGATGACACGCTCAGGATCAAGGTCGAGTGCGTGATACGGAATGTTTTCTTCTTCAAGTAACTTCGCCAGACTTTGGCCGCTGCGCCCAAAGCCTGCAATGATTACTTGCCCTTCTTCTTTCATGGCGCGGCTGGCAATACGGGTAAGATTGAGTGATTGCTCCATCCACTCATTGGATGAAAGCTTCATTGCGATACGATCAAAGTTAGCGAAAATAAATGGCGTTGCAAGCATAGACAACACCATCGCTGCAAGTATCAATTGCACCATACCGGGATCAACCAATCCCAATCCACCCGATTGATTTAACAATACAAAACCGAATTCACCACCCTGAGCCAATCCCAAGCCTGTGCGCAAAGCGACTCCGGGTTTGGCACCAAACAGACGCGCTAGCAGCGCAATCAAACTGAATTTAAGAAGTAAAGGCACTACTAATAACAGCAACACCAGCGGTAAATTTTCTATCACTAGCCGCAAATCCAGCAGCATGCCCACGCTGATGAAAAACAGACCCAAGAGCACATCGCGAAACGGCTTAATATCTTCTTCCACTTGAATCCGAAATTCAGTTTCAGAAATCAGCATGCCTGCAATAAATGCTCCCAAGGCAAGCGACAAACCTGCTGTTTCGGTAATCCACGCAGCACCCAGTGTAATTAGTAATAGGTTGAGCATGAATAATTCGTGTGAGCGGCGCTGTACAACAATCTGAAACCAACGACGCAATAAAATTTGCCCAAGAAATAACAACAGGAACAAAACGAAACACGCTTTTATACCCGCCATGACAAGGTCTTCGACTAAATCTGGACCCGGATGCGCAAGCGAAGGTAAGACAATGATGAGTGGCACTACGGCCAGATCTTGAAAAAGCAGGATGCTGGTGATGCGTCGACCATGCTCACTCTCCAGCTCCAGCTTTTCAGTCAATAGTTTTAATACGATGGCTGTCGAGGACATGGACAGTGCCGCACCTAAAGCAAATGATGCGCTCCAACTAATTTCTATTACGGATGGCAGCAGTTTTGCTATCAGATTGCCGAACAAAACCGTGACCACGATGGTCAGCACTACTTGCGCCATACCGAGGCCGAAAACATTGCGCCTCATAGACTTAAGTTTGGGCAGTGAAAATTCCAAACCTATAGAAAACATCAGGAACACAATGCCAAACTCAGCCAGGGTGTGAGTTGCACTGCTGTTCGATGCGAGCGCAAGCGCATGCGGGCCTATCAGTATTCCTACTGTCAGGTAGCCCAGCATGGGCGGCAGATTCATCATACGAAATGCCACCACGCCCAGTACCGAGGCGACCAGCAATATGAGTGTTAGTTCCAGCGGAGAATTCATGGGTCTCGGTAATGGTTAAGGGGCCTTAAAACATCCGGACGGAAATTATTACTCTGGGTGGCATTGATCTTTTACCACTGGCAGGTTTTTTGCTTTAGATCTTGAGCTATACTCCGTTCATGAGTGTAACCCATGAAAAAAGGTTCTCGCAGCATTTTGACAACAGCGTTGCTGATCGCGCGCTGGCGTTGGCGCAAGACACTCTTCAAATTGAGGCCGACGCTATCTTGGCGTTGAAAGCTCGACTTACTGCAGATACCCACCAAAACTTTGCCCGCGCAGCGGCCTTGTTACTCGGCTGCAGTGGCCGCGTGGTCGTCTCTGGCATGGGGAAATCTGGTCATATAGCCCGCAAAATAGCTGCCACTTTAGCATCTACGGGCACACCAGCGATGTTTGTACATCCGGCGGAAGCCGCCCATGGCGATCTAGGCATGGTGACAAAAGCGGATGCAATGATTGCAATTTCGTATTCCGGCGAATCCGACGAATTACTGGCTATTACACCCGTCATCAAACGGCTGGGTGCAAAACTAATCTCCATGACGGGCAACCCCGATTCGTCTTTGGCGCGCTTGGCCGACGTGCACTTGAACATAGCCGTAGAAAAAGAAGCTTGCCCTCTGAATTTAGCCCCGACTGCCAGTACCACCGTAACCTTAGCCCTTGGGGACGCCTTGGCAGTGGCCATGTTGGATGCGCGCGGATTTAGAGAAGAAGATTTTGCGCGCTCCCACCCTGGCGGCTCGTTAGGCCGTAGACTACTGACTCACGTCCGTGATGTGATGCGAATCGGGGACGCTATCCCTGCAGTCAAACCGGATGTCATGCTGCCGCAAGCGCTGCTTGAAGTTACGCGCAAAGGAATGGCCATGACAGCAATTGTGAATGACGAGTTACACCTCGTCGGCATATTTACTGATGGCGACCTGCGCCGGCTGATAGAACAAGGCAAGGATTTTTCCAAAACACTCATACGCGATGTCATGCATACGAATCCTCGAGTGTTGGGCCCAGATCAGCTGGCGGTAGATGCAGTCGAGCTGATGGAGCACCATCGTATTAATCAAGTATTGGTGTGCGAGCCTAACGGAAAATTAGTCGGTGCTTTGCATATTCATGATCTCACACGAGCCAAGGTGATCTAATCATGAATGCACTCAACCTAAGCTCCGTCGAGCGTGCAAAGCGACTTAGACTAATGATTTTCGATGTCGACGGTGTCCTAACGGATGGTGGTTTACGCTATGGTTCAGATGGGGAATTGATTAAGACGTTTAACGTACTCGATGGCCATGGAATCAAGCAGCTGCAAAATTCTGGGGTTCGTACCGCCATAATCAGCGCCCGACAGTCCACTATCGTTGCTCGTCGCGCTGCAGATCTTGGTATCACTATTCTTTTACAAGGAGTGCACGATAAAAAATCAGCATTCGAGCAAACAGTCCACGATCTGGGTCTCACCTTTGAAGAATGTGGTTTTATGGGTGATGACGTTATCGATCTTCCTGTCATGACGCGTGTAGGATTTGCTATCAGTGTGCCAAACGGACATCCCGAAGTACGTAGTCGCGCTCATTACGTGTCACAAGTTCAAGGTGGTCATGGGGCAGTACGCGAAGTCTGTGACTTTATTATGCGCGCCCAAGGTAATTACGAATCGGCGCTTGCGCCATATCTCTCATGACTACAGAACGTAGCCGCCGCTACCCCGCGCTGCTGCTGCTAGCCGCTGGATCCTTGATGGCTGCGCTGAGTTTTTGGGTATTGGAACTTACCCGACGCTCTGGTGACGACACCCATCAACCTAGTGTTCGAACTGAGCCCGATTATTTTATCGATGATTTCACTTACACACGACTGTCGGTAAGTGGAAACGCGCAGTACGTCATTAGTGGGAAAAAATTAACTCACTTCCCAGTTGATGACAGCAGTGTCGTTGTACAACCATCGGTGCGCAGCTATTCCAATTTACGCGATCCAATGATGCTGCAAGCCCAACAAGCAAAGATAAGTGGGGATCAAAAAGAATTTCATTTTTATGACAATGTCACGTTAGAGCGGCCCCAAGTACGCGGCTCAGATACCTTACGTGTTGCGTCCGATTACATGCTAGTACTACCCGATCAAGATATCGTAAAAACTGACAGAAAAGTCATTATGACTATGGGTAATTCCCGCATGGAAGGAAAAGGCATGGTTATCGACAATGGTCGGCGCCAGATGAACCTTCAAAATCAAGTCTATGGGCATTACGAATCACCGCGTTAACAAGGGATGCGTCACTTATGAAAAATTCCATTACGGCTTTAATTAAAACGAGCTCTATTATTTTTTGCTTTATTGCGCACAGCATAGCTCATGCCGAAAAGGCAGATTTAAATAAGCCAACGAATGTTGAAGCCAATCAGATGTTCTATGACGAGGCTAAACAGACCAATACCTTCATAGGTAATGTGGTCCTAACTCGTGGAAGTTTAATCATGCATGCTGACAAATTGCTAGTACGTCAGGATTCGGCAGGACATCAATACGCTACCTTGTATGCTCCCCCAGGCGGCTCTGCGCGATTTCGTCAAAAACGTGATGGTGGCAAAGATCTATGGATAGAAGGCAATGCCGCTGATCGTATTGAGTACGATACAAAAACTGAAATTGCTAAGCTGTTTAAACAATCACGCATAAAAATGCTCGATGGCACGCGCATCACCGATGAGGTGGAAGGTGAATTTATTTCTTATGACAGTCGTGCTGAGTTCTACTCTGTCAGTAATTCCGTGACAGGTGAAAGCAAACCCGGCAGTGGTCGTGTACGCGCAGTGATACAACCACGAGGTCCGGATAAAGGTAAAGATGAAAAGTAGTTTGTCCAGCATGCTGCAAGTGCGCGGCCTTCAGAAAAGTTATGGCGCCCGTCAGGTGGTGCATGACGTGTCGCTGGATGTTGCCAGCGGCGAGGTAGTCGGTTTACTTGGCCCCAATGGCGCTGGAAAAACGACGTCGTTTTATATGATTGTTGGTCTGGTTCCATCCGAAGGTGGAGAGATCACACTCGACGGCGAGAGCATATCGAGCTTACCGATCCACCGACGCGCCGAGCGAGGCCTATCGTATCTACCGCAAGAAGCCTCTGTCTTTCGTAAGCTTTCTGTTGAAGATAATATTCGAGCCGTACTCGAACTACAAAAAATTAATGGTAAACCTCTGCCTCGCGGTGAGATCGAGCAACGACTCGACACTCTGATGGCGGATCTGCAAATCGATAAGCTACGCGGAAATCAAGCCTTATCCTTATCAGGCGGCGAGAGACGTCGCGTTGAAATTGCCAGAGCATTAGCGACTAGTCCCCGTTTTATTTTGCTCGACGAACCTTTTGCAGGCGTCGATCCGATTGCTGTTATTGAGATTCAGCGTATTGTTCGCTTCCTTAAAGAGCGTGGCATTGGTGTGCTCATTACCGACCACAGTGTGCGCGAGACATTAGGTATTTGCGATCGTGCTTACATAATTAATCAAGGATCTGTATTGGCATCAGGCAGCCCGGAAGAAATCATTGGCAACGAATCTGTGCGCCGTGTTTATCTGGGCGAGCACTTCAGGATGTAATCCAGAACAATGAAACAGACACTACAACTACGCGTATCACAACACCTGGCGCTGACTCCTCAGCTGCAGCAATCGATACGCTTGTTGCAATTATCGACGCTAGAGCTGCATCAAGAATTAGAGCAAATGCTGACTGACAATCCCTTGCTAGAACGATTAGATGATCCCCTAGATCATTCCGTGCGTTTACTTAGCGATGGTGCTATCAGTCAGGCACCTCTTTCTGCACCCGCTGATGCTGATGGCTCGGCCGAAGGCAGCACTCCGGCTGAAGCGGGTGCTGAGAGTGCTCCAGCCGGCGAGTCTGGTGATGAAGCGAACAGCGGCAATGATGCTGACTGGAGTTTTGATGATGTTTCACGTTCGTCCAAAGCACCCGAAGATGATGATGGCCGTCCTCAGTTAGAGGCTCATGAATGCACTCTGCGTGAGCATCTGCTCGAACAACTCTCAGTCACTGTTAACAACAGGCGTGATCGTGCTTTAGTCGAGCTGCTCATAGAAGCGCTCGATGACAATGGCTATCTTGAAGAATCTCTGGAAGATATTTATGGCCGCCTGCCTGAAGAATTAGAAATAGACTTCGACGAAATGACGGTGGCGCTCAAGCTTTTGCAAAGCTTTGACCCAGCAGGCATAGGTGCTCGCAACGCGTCAGAATGTCTCGCAATCCAAATTCGTCGCATGGAAAAAGTCGCTTTTGTGACCCGACGTATGGCGCTCACTCTGGTAGAAAATCATCTGGAACTATTCGCACAACGCGAGTTCAACAAGCTAAAGAAGCTTTTGGATTGTGACGATGAAGACTTGCGAGAAGCACAAGTAGTCATCCGTAGCTGCAATCCACACCCTGGTGCTGCCTACGCTGGAGATGCTTCGGATTACGTGGTTCCGGATGTCATTGTCAAACGTGTAAAAAATGAATGGCAGGTCAGCCTCAACCGCGAGGTCATGCCTAAATTGCGCGTTAATGCTATGTACGCCAGTATTCTCAAGCAAAACAAAGGTGAAGGCTCGCTAACATCGCAGTTACAGGAGGCAAAATGGCTGATCAAAAACATGCGGCAACGTTTCGATACTATTTTGCGTGTTTCTCAAGCGATAGTAGATCGTCAACGAAATTTTTTCTCCCATGGCGAAGTTGCCATGAAGCCCCTTGTACTACGCGAAATTGCTGATACACTGGGTCTGCATGAGAGTACTATTTCCCGCGTAACGACGCAGAAATATATGCTTACACCGCATGGAATGTTTGAGCTGAAATTTTTCTTTGGCAGTCACGTAGCCACAGAAACGGGCGGTGAAGCATCATCTACTGCAATACGCGCCTTGATCAAACAATTGATAGGAGCCGAAGACCCTAAAAGTCCATTTTCCGACAGCAAAATCACGGACATGCTGAGTGAGCAGGGCATGGTGGTCGCGCGGCGTACCGTTGCTAAGTACCGCGAGGCTCTAAAAATACCACCCGTCAATCTGCGTAAGTCCATATAGTTTTTCCAGTTTTTTCACCGTTGCTGCGTTCCAGCCGACATGCCGTCGGCGGTCGAGCCGGATCCTCCAGCGACGCATAGCGAAGGAGTGTTGTGTATGAATCTGAAAATCAGTGGGCATCATTTGGAACTAACTCCCCCTCTCAGGGAGTATGTACAAAACAAACTGGAACGAATCAAACGACATTTCGACAATGTGATTGATATCTCCGTCACTCTCTCTGTCGATGCACTGACTGAAAAGGAAAAACGTCAGCGCGTAGAAATAAATTTACATGCACGCGGAAAAGATTTTCACGTAGAGAGTGAAGCACAAGATATGTATGCCGCGATTGATCTGTTGATGGATAAGTTAGACAGGCAGGTGCTCAAACATAAAGGCCGAATTAAGGACCACCAACACGAAGGAATTCGACGGTACGAAGGACCAACCGCAGAAATTGCCTGACCAAGGGGCAAAGAAAACAAAGGGCGCTTAAGCGCCCTTTCTTGTTTTTATACCTCGCACGTTCATAAAATTCTAGCCTTCTCATTGAGGAAATCAACAATGAGCAATCCTGGCTATAACCGTACTCATTTTTGCTTTTTTATATCCTTGCCATAAATGACGATAAACTTCCACCTTTAGCGATTAACTCAGGCACGGGATACCGTTTGTTTTGTCCCAGCCACACCTCTCATATGACCGATCTCATACGCACTCACATCAGTGGTCGCACTGGCGTTATCACTCTGAATCGGCCAACTGCGCTGAATTCTTTATCGCTCGAGATGGTCAGAGCCATGACGCAGGCATTGCTTGATTGGCGCAATGATGCAGAAATCTCTGCGGTATTTGTTTATGGAAGCGGCGAAAAAGCGTATTGCGCTGGGGGTGACATACGCTTTTTCCATGAAAAAGGCAGTGCTAATTCCGTTAATGGCTCCGCTCTCGTCGAGGATTTCTTTACCGAAGAATATGCGCTCAATTATTTGATACATCACTACCCCAAACCCTATGTCGCATTAATGGATGGTGTGGTTATGGGTGGTGGCATGGGCATTGCTCAGGCAGGGCCACAAGCGCGTATGCGCATCGTTACAGAACGAACAAAAATGGCCATGCCCGAAGTTGGCATAGGCCTGTTTCCGGATGTGGGTGGTGGACACTTTTTATCGCGAGCTACTGGACACACAGGGACCTACCTGGGTGTGACTGGGGAGATGATCCATGCCGCTGATGCGTTGTATGCCGGATTAGCGGATGTTTACCTACCCTCGTCCGAATTACCTACCTTGCATGCCATGGTTGCAGAAGCAAAGGGTGATCTGCGCGAAGCTGTGCGCAGCTTTGCTGCGCCCTTCGCAGACCTAGCCAATCCGTCCGACTCTCGATTGGCTAAAGCGCGGGAGGCTATAGAACATCATTTCTCACTAGATTCCGTGCCTGCCATAATGAGTTCTCTAGCGACTGACACGAATGATTTTGCGACCAAAGCATTGCAGAGCATGACCAAGAAATCACCCCTGATGATGAGCGTGACGCTAACTCAACTTCGACGTTCGGCATCTCTTGATATAGCAGACTGCCTGCGCATGGAAAGAACCATGGTCAGACGCTGCTTTGAGCACGGTGAAGTTATCGAGGGAGTTCGCGCGCTGGCGATAGACAAGGATCACTCACCAAAATGGAATCCTGCAACGCTGGAAGAAGTAACACCTGAGATGGTAGAAAATTTTTTCAACTCTGCTTGGCCAGATTACGCACATCCGCTGCGCGACTTGAAGTAAGAATTCTCATTACTTCCACACACTGTGCGAAGCTTTGTTGGTATCAGATTTCGTCCACAGCAAACAGACGACGATACTCGCGCATAGCATACCTGTCTGTCATACCCGCAATGTAGTCGGCAACTTTTCTAGCCTGTGCATCAAGATCACCACCCGATGTCTGATAATCCAAAGGAAGCAATTCAGGGCCGGCAGTAAAAATATCAAATAAATCAGTCACTATCCTGCGCGCCTTGCTGGTCATGCGATTGACCTGATAGTGGTGATACAGATTCGTACGTAAAAATCGCTTGAGCTCCTGAGCCTCTGTTTTCATTGCTTCTGAAAATGCGATCAAGGGTGGCGCGTTACGAACATCATCTATAGTTTTTACTTCTGCATGACGAATATTGGCGCGCGATTGTTGAATCAGATCATCGACCAATGCATTGATCATGCGCCTAACCGTTTCATTAATAGCTCGCCGCCCGCTAATGCCTGGAAATTCGGTTTCTGCTTCATGGCGGTAGCGCGCGTAAAGCGACACTTCATTAAGCTGATCCGTAGTTAACAAGCCCGAGCGCAAACCATCGTCAATGTCATGATTGTTATAGGCGATTTCATCGGCCAGATTAGTCAGCTGTGCTTCCAGCGAGGGCTGCTTGCGATCAATAAACCGACGCCCTATATCGCCTAACTGTTGTGCATTACTTAGTGAGCAGTGTTTAAGTACGCCCTCGCGGGTTTCAAACATCAGATTTAAACCATCGAAAGCACCGTAACGCTGCTCCAATGAATCAACTACTCTGAGACTCTGCAGATTATGCTCAAACCCGCCGTAATTTTTCATACAGGCGTTGAGTGCATCCTGACCTGCGTGTCCAAAAGGCGTATGCCCAAGATCATGCGCAAGCGAAATAGCCTCAACCAAATCTTCATTCAGACGTAAATTTCGTGCGACTGAGCGTGCAATCTGAGCGACTTCAATACTGTGCGTTAGGCGCGTTCTGAATAAATCACCTTCATGATTTACAAATACTTGCGTCTTGTATTCCAGTCGTCTGAATGCGGCTGAATGAATAATGCGATCACGATCGCGCTGAAACTCACTGCGCGTAGGCGGCGTGAGCTCTGAAAATTGACGGCCTGGTGAGCTAAATGCCAGCGCAGCGTAGGGCGCAAGGTGGGCTTCGAATTCAGGCATCATGTCAGTGCTGCACACACGAAGACAGTGTGGCCTCAAGTAAGTCTGCAGGGGCCTGTGTAATGACCGCGTGACCTAGCGGCTTGAGAAGAATGAATTTAATCTTGCCACCTTCGTTTTTCTTATCAACCTCCATCAGCT